>Ga0233385_1001327_pt1 | contig 10283 bp, 10 predicted proteins | sample ElkDunMinimDraft_16_FD_191543 | JGI IMG/M metagenome (GOLD analysis project Ga0233385, IMG submission 191543) | Fecal eukaryotic communites from dung pellets of Tule Elk in California, USA - Elk Dung G36 | ecosystem: Host-associated > Mammals > Digestive system > Large intestine > Fecal | place... | reverse complement strand
GAGCGGCGTCACCACGAGCAGCGGGATGACCTGCAGCTTCTCGAAGCCGTCGGCCCAGATGCCGATGATGAAGCCGAACAGGCTGAAGGTCGCAGCCGTCAGCACCAGGAAGAGCAGCATCCACAGCGGGTGCTCGATCCGCAGCGGCACGAAGAAGGTCGCCGTCAGCAGGATGATCAGCCCGATGATGACCGATTTGGTCGCCGCCGCGCCGACATAGCCGAGCACCACCTCCCACCAGGCGACCGGCGCGGAGAGGATTTCGTAGATCGTGCCGGTGAATTTCGGGAAATAGATCGCGAAGGAGGCGTTGGCGATGCTCTGGGTGAGCAGCGTCAGCATGATCAGCCCCGGCACGATGAAGGCGCCGTAGGCGACGCCGTCGATCTCCTGCATGCGCGAGCCGATGGCGGCGCCGAAGACGACGAAATAGAGCGAGGTCGACAGCACCGGCGAGACGACGCTCTGCAGCGGCGTGCGCAGGGTGCGCGCCATCTCGAAGCGGTAGATCGCGCCGATGGCGTGCCAGTTGATCATGGCTGAGCTCATCGGCCGTCCCTCACCAGGCTGACGAAAATGTCCTCGAGCGAACTCTGGCTCGTCTGCAGGTCCTTGAAGCGGATGCCGGCCTCCCCGAGGGAGTGGAGGAGGGCGGTGATGCCGGTGTGCTCGGCCTTGGTGTCGTAGGTGTAGACGAGCTCTTCGCCGTCCGCCGCCAGTTCGAGGCCATAAGCCGCGAGCGCGGGCGGAAGCGCCTGGAGCGGCTGCTGCAGGATCAGGGTGAGCTGCTTTCGGCCGAGCTTGCGCATCAGCTCGGTCTTGTCCTCGACGAGGATGATCTCGCCCTTGCTGATCACGCCGACACGGTCGGCCATCTCCTCGGCCTCCTCAATGTAGTGCGTGGTCAGGATGATGGTGACGCCGCTGTCGCGCAGGCGGCGCACGAGCTGCCACATGTCCTGCCGGAGCTCGACATCGACGCCGGCGGTCGGCTCATCGAGGAAGAGGATGCGCGGCTCATGCGCCAGCGCCTTGGCGATCATGACGCGGCGCTTCATGCCGCCCGACAGCCTGCGGATCTGCGTGTCGCGCTTGTCCCAGAGCGAGAGGTCCTTCAGCACCTGCTCGACCAGCGCCGGATCCTTGGGCTTGCCGAAGAGGCCACGGCTGAAGGCGACCGTCGCGCGGACCGTCTCGAAGGCGTCGGTGGTCAGCTCCTGCGGCACGAGGCCGATCTTGGCGCGGGCGGCGCGGTAGTCGGCGGCGATGTCGTGGCCGTCCGCCTGCACCGTCCCGGTGCTCGGCGTCACCAGCCCGCAGATGATGCTGATCAGCGTCGTCTTGCCGGCGCCGTTGGGGCCGAGCAGGGCGAAGATCTCGCCCTGGCGGATGTCGAGATCGACCGATTTCAGCGCCTGAAAGCCGGACGCGTAGGTCTTTGAGAGGCCGGAGACCGAAATGATGGGAGGCATGGGCGCGCTTATAGGCGAGTTTCGGAGCGGATGCGATGCAGGGTGCCGTATGTAGGCCTGCCTGTCCGGAATGCCAGAGGCGGCTGTCAGCTCGTGTCGGCAGTCCCGCAGCATCGCCGAAACGAGCATGGCCGGGACGAGCCCGGCCATGACGAAGCATGCAGCTGCGTATGTCTGCTCAGCGCATGAAGAACCAGAGCAGGATGATGATCGGAATCGGAACGCCGAGCAGCCAAAGCGCGATCGAACGCATCGTAAGCACCCCCAGAGAGACTGTGACCAGTGATGCGGGAGAAACGCTGCTTACGCTCGAAAAGTTCCGCAAGGGACCGAGCGGATCAGGCGCCGGCGCTGCCATGCCAGAGGGGGCGATAGCCGCAGGCCAGTGCCGCGAGGCTCGACGGCGGCGTCAGCACCCGGGCCATTCCCGAGGGGCGATCCAGTTGCGCGACATACCCCGCAGGCGACCAGAGCAGGGCCGTTCTGCCGGTCAGCGCCAGGAAGCCGGGCGCATCCTCGCGCAGGATCACGCTGCCATCGGGTAGCTCCGCGACAGGCAGGTTGTGGAGCCTTTTGCGGCGCCCGTCCCGGCGCTCGGCGTCGAGGCGCCTGTCGATCTCGGGGAAGGCCGGCATCTCCGTCAGCCCAGCGCCTCTGATGAGAGCGGCACGATAGGCGAGCGCGTCGGCGCGGCGGCACTCCATGCAGGGGCGGTGACCGGCGGCGAGCGCGGTCACCTCGTCGCAGAAGAAGAGTTCAGTGTAGCCCTGGCCCCAGACCTGGCGGCGCCTTCCCTTGAAGGCAAGCACACAGCAAATCCATTGCCGGCTGGCATAGGTCCGCTGCGGCAGCGCCCGGAGTTGCGGATCATGGAAGCGCCCGCCGCGATTGCCGAAAAGCAGCCCGCGAGCCGGATCGGCGAAGAGGCTGCCATCAGGGGCGATGCGGTTGGGCAAGGGCATCTGCGAAGGTTATCCTTGCGACGGCCAGACCGCGACAGCAGCCCGCATCGGCGGATCGAGTGGATCTGCCGCGGTCCCGACACGTCCTGACAAGCCCAAGACGCAATCTCCGACCCTCGGTTCGCATCGGCTTGTTTCCGAAAGCCGCGTGCCCCTTTTCGGGCCGATGCCTTAGCCTGACATCGGCGCGCTCGGACTGGCGCGGAAAGCCGGGAGCTTCCGATGCTGACCTCACGCAGCGCAGTCGCGATCCTTCGGCGTTCTCTGGCTGCTGGAGGAAATCGGCGCGCCTACCAGCTGGAGCAGGCGGATATCCGCAGCGATGCGGCTTCTTTGCGGTATGGTATTCGTTCGCGTGGCCGAGGAAGGCGCAAGCATGAACTATGCGATCAAGGCAGAAGTCTGCGACCCGACGAGCGAAACCTTCCTCTTCGCTGCCCAAAAGACGATGTATGGCGGCAAGCATATCGCTGAAGGCGATACCATCTTCATCTTCGCAAGCGAGAACGAGGGCGGGCAGGGTCTCGTGGCGCGCGGCGTCGTGATTTCGGCCGATGAGATTCCCAAATTGCCCGGTCTTGCCCGGCAGACCCCGCGGGTAAACCTGGCTGTCAGGAGCAGTGCGGTCGCGAAGCGACCATTGGGCCGTCGTGAACTCAAGCCATTGACCGACTGGGACGACGGCTCACCCGGCACCGAGCTCAACTTCAAGTTCTATCGCCAGGCAACGAACAAGGTCGGCGGAATCTCGGACGAAGCGGCTGCGTTTCTGTCCGAATTTTTCTGATACGCTTTTGCCTGACGCGCTTCGTCCCCGACGCGAGAGCCCCATCGCCACGCCGGCGCGGAGCCGCTCGTGCAATCCAGCCCGATCAATGCGCAGGCCGGAGCTTCACCCCAGGCGCTCGAACGCCATGGTCCAGTTCACCTCCCAGCTCGCGCCACCATCGGCTGAGAACGCCTGGTCCCAGCGGGCGCTGGCTTCCGTGATGTCGGACCAAGTGAAGCGGACCTGGATCGGACGGCCGCCAAAATGGTCCTCGGCGAAAAACCGACCCACACCATGCGAGAACTTGCCCTGCACCGGGGGATCCAGAAGGCCGGAGCGCCCGTCGAACCACCAGATCGACCATATGCCTGTGTCCGGGTCGCGGCGGCGGAACGCAGCCGCGCGATAGGGGCCGGCGGGATCGTCGAGAAACTGGTCCTCGACATTGCCTTCTCCACCCATGACTTCCCAGGCACGGCAGGTGCCGTCGAACTCTGCCCATTCACTCGCGCCGACCAGCCGGTCCTTGAGCTTGCGATGACGGACGCGCCAATCGCCTGTTTGGAAGCTGAAATCGCTCATTCGCCCTCTCCGCAGGTATCGAGAGGCCGAAGCATATGCGCGGAAAGCTGACAGGGTCTGTCAACATAGGCGATCGGTCTTCAGATTTGCCGATGCGGCCTATTTGATATGATCGAAGGCTGCCCAAGAGGAATATCCGATTGATCTGGGTCTGTCCGGGTTGGTGCGGATGGGGTTTTATCTCACTCTTCGGGGAGATACTTCAGGGCCTTGCCCGAGGCGCGATCTTCGGCAGGAAGCCGGCAGCGAGGAGCTGCCGCCCCTGTCGTGCCGAGACATCCTCCAGGCTTCGGCGGAAATGCAGCGTGTGCAGATGCATCCACCCAAGTTTCATGCGCTGCCATGCGACGGCGCGCGATCGAACGCAGTTTCGGCGATCGCGTCAGCATCATCTTAACGTTACGTCGAGGTCGTCGCGGCGGCGTAAGGCATTTGAAGTATTTTCCGCGCCATCCAGAGCGTGCAAGCCGGCACTGCGCCGGAAGAGTTTCGGAAAAGCCCAGCGCCGATGAATGCCTATATTCCCCTGATCTTGTTCACGGTGCTGACCAATGCGGCGGCGCAGCTGATGCTCAAGCGTGGCATGACCGGCGTCGGGACGCTCGACGTCACCGGCGACGGGTTGATCTGGACGGCCGTTCGCGTCGTTTTCAACCCCTTCGTCTTCGCGGGGCTGTGCACCTTTGTGATCAGCATGGCCTCGCATCTGATCGTGCTGTCGAAGGTGCAGATCTCCTACGCCTACCCCTTCCTGAGCCTCGCCTATGTCGTGGTCGCGGCCTACGCCTATTTCGTCTTCCACGAGGATCTGAGCGCCGCGCGCATCGGCGGCATCGCACTCATCGTGGTCGGCACCGTCTTCATCGCCCAAAGCTGAGGGACATCATGGATCTGATCGTTCGCCTGTTCCTGCGGCTCGGCGCCTTGCTCGCACCGGAGCCGGTGCCCGCCCTCGTCCCAGTGCCCGTGCGCAAGCAGCGCCCGCGCCTGCCCCGCTGAGCCGGAGACCCCCATGAAACACATCATCATCGGCGGCGACGGCTTCGTCGGGTCGCATCTGGCGGCGGATCTTTCCGCCGTGGGCGAGGAGGTGCTGGTCGCCGACATCGTCAAGAGCGACCACGCGCACTACGCCAAGGTGCCGTTCCACAAGATCGATGTCACGGATGCCGATAGCGTCAACGGCATCCCGCTCGCCAAGGACGACCTCGTCTACAACCTCTCGGCCAAGATGCTCTCGCCCATCGTGACCCGGGCCGAGCGGCACGATTTCTTCTGGCCGGTGAACTATCACGGCACGCAGAACATCCTGAGCTGGATGGAGAAGGGCGGCGCCAACAAGCTCGTCCATTTCACCACCGACATGATCTACGGCCATTCCGTGACGGTGCCGCAGGACGAGGACCATCCGGCCCGGCCCCTCGGTGAGTATGGCGAGAGCAAGCTCGCGACCGAGACGCTGGCGCAGAGCTATCGCGACAAGGGCTTCCAGATCCCGATCTTCCGGCCGCGCCTGATCATCGGTCCGGGCCGTCTCGGCATCCTGGTCAAGCTGTTCAAGCTGATCGACCTGAACCTGCCCGTGCCGATGATCGGTTCGGGCAAGAACCCCTACCAGTTCATCTCGGTGTTCGACTGCGCCAGCGCCTGCGTCGCGGCCTGGAAGGCCGGCTTCCCGAACTCGGCCTATAATCTCGGCTCGGACGATCCGCCGCCGGTGAGGAAGCTGCTCGGCGATTTGATCAGGCATGCCGGATCGAAATCGATCCTGCTGCCGACGCCGGCCTCGCTGGTGAAGCTGACGCTGAATGCGCTCGATGCCGTCAACATGCCGATCATGGACCCCGAGCAATACATGATCGCCGACGAGATCTGCATCCTCGACACCGGCAAGGCCAAGCGCGAGCTGGGCTGGAAGCCGCTGCACCGCGACGAGGACATGCTGCTCGCCGCCTACACCGAATATCGCAAGGCCAAGGACCAGCAGGTTCAGGCCCAGAGGAGCCTCGCCGCATGAGCATGCCCGCTTTCAAGAATGAAGACATGCAGACGTCAGGGAAGGTCTCGCGCCCCAAGCTCTACAGCGTCGAGGAGGCCAAGCAGCTTGATGTCGGCACGGTGAAGGAGCTCTTCGCCAGCCACATCAATCCCGGCCAGCTGCATTTCCTCAAGCTGCTCGGCTTCGACAAGATCCTCGTCGATCGCGCCGAGGGCATGCACTACATCACCAAGGACGGCCGCAAGATCCTCGATTTCTTCGGCGGCTTCTGCTCGGTCGCCTTCGGCCACAACCATCCCCGCATCGTCGCCGCCCGGAAGAAGTTCCAGGACGAGAACCGCCATGAGATCTGCATGGCGTTCATGTCGCAATACGCGGCTGCGCTGGCGGCCAATCTGGCTGCGATCGCGCCCGGCGACCTCGACATGGTCTTCCTCGGCTCGACCGGCTCGGAGGCGATGGAGGCGGCGCTGAAGGTCGCCGAGCAGGCGCAGGGGCCGGCGCGCTCAAAAATCCTGCACGCCGCGAACTCGTTCCACGGCAAGACCAAGGGCGTGCTCTCGATCACCGACTCCACCCTCTACCAGTCGCAGTTCAAGCTGGTCGACAACCGGGTGAAGGTGCCCTTCGGCGACATCAATGCCGTGCGGCTGGCGCTGGAGAGCGATCCCGCCATTGGCATCGTGGTGATGGAAACGGTCCAGGGCGGCGGCGGGATCGTCGAGGCGCCGGAAGGCTTCTGGAGCGAACTGCGTGCGCTCTGCGACAAGCACGGCGTGCTCTGGGTCGCCGACGAGGTGCAGTGCGGGCTCGGCCGAACAGGCCAGTTCTTCGCCTTCGAGCGCGACGGGGTGGTGCCGGACGTGACCGCGCTCGCCAAGGCACTCGGTGGCTCGAAGGCCGCGGTCGGCGCGATGATCGCCCGGCGCGAGATCTACATGAAGGCCTATGGCAAGCCGAAATCCGCGCTGATCCATGCGCAGGCGACTTTCGGCGGCATGGGCGAGGCCTGCATCTCGGCGATCGAGGGGCTGAACGTGCTCTATGAGGAAGACCTCATGGGCAATGCGCAGCGCCAGGGCGATCACCTGATCGCCCGGCTGAACGAGCTGCGGCTCAAGCATCCGAGCCTGCTCAAGGAGATCCGCGGGCGCGGCCTGATGATCGGCGTCGAGTTCCAGGACATCAGCGAGACCATGCCCTTCGGGCTGAAGCACATGGTCGCGCTGCTCGACGACAAGCTCAAAGGTTCGCTCTGCGGCTTCGTCGGCGCGCTCCTGCTGAAGGACTACGACGTGCTCGTCGCCTTCACCGAGTACAATCGCAACGTCATCCGTCTCGAGCCGCCGCTGATCGCGACGCGCGAAGATTGCGACACCTTCATCAATGCCCTGGACGACCTGCTCTCGCGCGGAATCACCCGCATCGTCACCGACTATCTCCGCAAGGTCGCGGTGTCGAAGGGCTGAGGCGGCACGGCAGCGCAATCAGGAAGGGCCGCTTCGGCGGCCCTTTTTCGTTGGCGCGCCGGCGAAAAAAGGCTCCCGGCGCGAGCGGGGAGCCATAGTGGGGAGGGTCTCGGGCAATCCGTGGAGGCTGGCGGCGATCGCGGGTTCCTGGCCCGGCGCCGCCGGTCGCTCAGTAGTAGCCGCAGACGCGGCGGTAGCCGACGATCTCGCCGTAGCGGTTGATGCGCTCGACCATGTCGCAGCGGCGGACAGGGCCGTAGTAATATCCGCCGTAGGCCGGGCGGGCGGCGGAAGCGGCGATCAACCCGCCGACCGCCAGCGCGCCGACGATGCCGGCCCCAGCGCCCCAGCCATAGCCGCGATGGCCCCAGTAGCGCGGGCGCGCTTCAGCGGAGGTGGCGGCCAGAGTGGTGGCGAGGGTGAGAGCGGCAAGGGTGGCGGTCGCGATCTTCTTGAAGCGGGTCATCGTCTCGGTCTCCCTGAATGCGTTGGAGCGAACCATTCGCCCTTCGTGACCATTGGTCGCGGCGGACGGCGGGGAGGTTCAAAGGGATCGTGTTTTTTCAGAACGGCGCTTTTCGCTTGGTGTTCTCCCGCAGCCCTCATCCTGAGGAGCCGCGAAGCGGCGTCTCGAAGGATGCGCCAGATGTCTCCCGTACTTCCTGAACCATCCTTCGAGACGCCATTCCTCGCGGAATGGCTCCTCAGGATGAGGGCTGATGTGAGAGAGACGGAAAGGCTACGTCCTTCACCCGCCGGTCACCCGCCGCCAGAAGTTGGAGGAGAAGCCCGGGTCGATATGGGCGGCGAAGTCGCGCCAATGCGGGAAGGAGGCCTCGAAGGTCGCCGGCGACATGCGGGCGTCCTTGTAGGGGTTAACCCGGCCGCCGGCGGCAAGCGTGATGCTGTCCAGTTCGCTCAGCAGTTTTTCGGTGCGTGCGCCGCGATTGGGAAAATCGAGCGTCAAGGTCGCCCCCGCCAGCGGGAAGGACATCATGCCGGGCGAAGGGACGTCTCCGAAGAGCTTGAGCACGGTCAGGAAGGAGGCCTCGCCGGCAGCAAGCGTCCGCCGCAGCATCTCCTCCACCGCGGGGCGCGCGTGGACCAGCGGGATTGCACATTGGAACTGTCGCAACCCCTTGGGTCCATAGGCGCGGTTCCAGTCGCGGACGCGGTCGAGCGGGTAGAAGAACGGCCGGTAGGGAATGCGCCGCGGCTCGGGAGAGCGCGGCTGCGCGGCGCGATAAAGGGTGTTGAAGGCGCGCAGCGTCACCCGGTTGATCAGCGGCACCGGCGGCTTGAGCGGGAAGGGCAGGGTCGGCTCCGCGCGGCTTGCCGGCGCCATCGAGGCCGGCGCGTGGTTGGCGCGGAAGAACACGCCGCGCCCGAGGCGGGGTCCGCTCGCCAGGGCATCGATCCAGGCGACGGTGTAATCGTGAGAGGCGTCGGATTCTGCTGCGATGGCGAAGAAGCGGTCGAGCCCGTCGAAATGGATCACCTCCTGTTGCATCTCGGCCGAGGCAACCGGCATGAGCTGCAGCGTCACCTGCGTGATCAGGCCGGTCAGCCCCATTCCGCTGATGGTCGCCGCAAAAAGCGCGCCGTTGATGTCGCGCGCGCAGGTCAGCTTCTGGCCGTCCGAGCGGATGAGTTCGAAAGCGCGGACATGGTGGCCGAACGTGCCGGCGCGGTGATGGTTCTTGCCGTGGACATCGTTGGCCAGCGCGCCGCCGATGGTGACGAAGCAGGTTCCCGGCGTCACCGGCGGAAACCAGCCGGCCGGAACCACAAGGTTCAGGAGATCGTCGAGCAGGACGCCGGCCTCGCAGGTGACGAGCCCGCTCTCGCGGTCGAAGGCGAGGACGCGGTCGAGACTGCGCCCGAGGATCAGCGGGCCGCCGTCGTTCAGGCATGAATCGCCATAGGAGCGGCCATTGCCATAGGCGAGGACCGGCGGATGCGGCGGCAAGGCGCCGCCGATCCAGGCCTCGGCCGTCAGCGGGACGCTGCCCTGCGCCTCGAGCCCACCCCAGGAGCGCAGCGCGGAAGAAGGTTGGCTCACGGCAGCAGCGTCGCTGCGACCATGATGACGACCACGGCTGCGCCGGTGACCTGGCTGCGCCAGTCGCGGATCATGAAGACCAGCGGATCGTCCGGCATCTGGCCGCGCCGAGCCAGGAACCAGATCCGCGCCATCTGGTAGAGAATGATCGGGCAGAGCAGCCAGATCAGCTCGGGATGGCGGTAGAGTTGCTTCACCCCGGCGCTGTCGACATAAAGCGCCATGATCAGCGCGCAGGTGCAGCCGGAAGCCATGCCGAGCTGCGACAGCGCCTCGATATCCTCGGCATGGTAGCCGCGCCCGGCCTTCTTCAGACCGGACTGGTCCTGCGTGATGCGCAGTTCCGCATAACGCTTCACCAGCGCCAGACTGAGGAAGAGGAACATCGAGAAGGCGAGCAGCCAGGAGGACAGGGGGATGTCGGCGGCCGCATTGCCCGCGAGGATGCGCAGCGTGTGCAGGGCTGCGAGGCCGAGCACGTCGACCAGGAGCTTGCGCTTCAGGACGAAGAGATAAGCCAGCGCCAGCACCAGATAGGCGCCGAGTGCCAGCAGGTAGAGATCTGGCCGCGGGGCGAACCAGGCGAGCCCGAAGGCGACGATCATCAGGAACGGCACGGCGGCATAGGCCTGTCGCTCGGTGATTTCGCCGGCCGCCAGCGGCCGCTTGCACTTGGTCGGATGGCGCCGGTCGGCCTCGACATCGACGATGTCGTTCAGAAGGTAGATCGCCGAGGCGAGCAGCGAGAACGAGACGAAGGCCAGCAGGCCGTGGCCGAGCGCCTGGATGTCGAAGACATCGTGGTTGAGCAGGATCGGGATGAAGACCAGCCCGTTCTTGAGCCAGTGATGCGGCCGCATCGCCCTGATCATCGCGGTCACAGACATGGCACCCCGCCCTTCTTCCCCTTCGGCCATGTCGCATCCGCCGGCGCGGCGGCCGGTCCGGAAGGCGATCGTGCCCGCGAG
>Ga0233385_1001324_pt1 | contig 10304 bp, 13 predicted proteins | sample ElkDunMinimDraft_16_FD_191543 | JGI IMG/M metagenome (GOLD analysis project Ga0233385, IMG submission 191543) | Fecal eukaryotic communites from dung pellets of Tule Elk in California, USA - Elk Dung G36 | ecosystem: Host-associated > Mammals > Digestive system > Large intestine > Fecal | place... | reverse complement strand
CGAGGTCACGTCCCTGGACGACGTCCCGCGCCTCTACCGCGACCACCCCCTCGACCTCGACGCGGCGCGGCTCGTCCTGAAGGTTCCCCGCAACATCGCCCGGCGGGACGCGACCCCCGACATGGACCTGTACGACCACCTGCTCGTCGTGGACGCGACGACCCTGACGGTGCTCAGCCGACGCGCGGCCGAGCGGGCACGCCGCGGCGCACCCACGGCCCCGGCCGGGTACGACGTGCGCACCGTGCCGCTGACGCACGTCGTCGCGGTCCAGGAGTCCGTCGACCTGCTCGACGGGCGGCTGACGGTCCGCACCGACGACGGTGCCGTGCTGGCGGTGCGGTTCAACGGCTCGGCGCGCACGCAGGTCACGCGGCTGGTCGACGTGCTGCGCGCGGGCGCGGTCGGCGGCGGGCCGAGCGCGGCCGGCCGTGCCCTGGACGCCGCCGGGCGCGCCGTGGCGCCGTCCCCGCTCGACCCGGGACCCGAGGACCTCGCCCTGGTCGCCGACGTCACGGCGGCGGTCCGTGCGCACCCCGACCTGGTGCCGTGGGCCTGCCACGGTCGACGCCGGCTGACGGTCCGGCCCGCCGGGGCGCTCGGCCTCGTGCGGCTGGCCGCGCACGCGCTGTCCCCGGCCACCGTGGAGGGTGCGGTCGTCGCGGGCGACGGGTCGGCGGTCGAGGTGATCGGCCGCAGCGCCTGGGTGACGCGCGGGCAGATGCCGCAGCACTCGGCGTCGCGGCTCGTGCTGCCGCTCGGCCGGCTGGACGCCGTCGCGCTGACGCCGCACCCGGTGTACGCGGACGCGACGCAGGTCGCGTTCACGCTCGGCGCCGCCGCCGTGACGATCGTCGTCCCGGCGGGTTCGCCGATCGAGTCCGTCGTGGCCGCGGCCGTACGGGCGGGCTGAGGCGGCCCCGCCCGGGCCGCGGGACCCGGACGCCGGTGCGGCTGCGCGGCTGTCGGCGCCTGCTGCCATGCTCGCCGGGTGGAGCTGCGGTTCGGCGGTGAGGTGATCTGGTGGCGCGGACCCGCGCCGTACCACTTCGTCGCGCTCCCCGACCCCGAGGCCGCACGCCTGCGGGCGATCGCCTCGCGGGTCACGTACGGCTGGGGCTGCATCCCGGCGACCGTCACGCTGGGCGCGACGACGTTCACCACGTCGATCTTCCCCCGCGACGGCGGCTTCATGGTGCCGGTCAAGGTCGCCGCCCGGCGCGCCGAGGGCGTGGAGCTCGGTGACGACGTCGACGTGGTCGTCGTGGTGGGCGACCCCGACGACGCCCTCGACACGCGGCCACCCGACGGACCATCACCCGCCGCACCGCCGACCGCCCGCCCGCGGCGCCACGACCCGGCGGACGACGACGACTACTACGACCCCGCGGCGGGGGACGGCCGTCGTCCGGATACCGGGCAGGTCACCCGGGGACACCCCCATACCGTCACGCTCCGCCCATGACGACCGAGGGACCCGTCCCGTCAGAGCCCACCGTGCGCCGCGTCACCGGGGCCGACGCGGCCGCCTGGGCACGGCTGTTCCGCGGGTACCGCGCCTTCTACGAGCTGCCCGACGACGACCGCGCCGTCGCCACCACGTGGGGGTGGGTCGTGGGTGAGCAGCACGGCATGACCGGGTTGGTCGCGGCCGCGGCGGACGGCACCCTGCTGGGGCTGGCGAACCTGCGTGCGTTCGCCCGGCCGTCGACCGGCACCACCGGCCTGTACGTCGACGACCTCTTCGTCGATCCCGACGCGCGACGCAGCGGCGCCGGCTCCGCCCTGCTGCGCGCCGCGGGCGACCTGGCTGCCCAGCGCGGCGACACCGTCGTGCGGTGGATCACCGCGCAGGACAACACACGGGCCCGCGCGCTGTACGACCGGCACGCGACGGCGACCCCGTGGGTCACGTACGACATGGCACCGAGCGCCGGGACCGGGGCGCCACCGCGCCCGCCTGCCTGACGGCACGCCGCGTCCCGTGTGCGAGCGGCCATCCCGCCCGCTTCCCCGGCGGTCACCCCGATGAGTCGGGCCGCCCCCGCCGGTCGGGAGGAGGACACCCGGACGCCCGGAGAGAGGACACCCATGACCGCCACGTACACGTTCGACGTCTTCGCCAGCCTCGACGGCTACGGCTCCTACGCCCCGCCCGGCGACTGGGGCGGGTACTGGGGCAAGCAGGGACCGGAGCTGCTGCGCCGGCGTCACGAGCTGTACGAGGCCGAGCAGCGCATGGTGTTCGGCGCCACCACGCTGCGCGAGTTCGTGACCATGTGGGCCGGGAGCACCGACGACTCGGAGATCCGCGACTCGTGGGCCGCACGCATGCGGGACCTGCCGGCGACCGTGGTGTCCTCGACGCTGCACGCGCCCGTCGACTGGCCCGACGTCACGGTCGCGCGCGGCGACGCGGTCGAGATCGTCGCCCGGCTGAAGGAGGAGTCCGACCTGCCGCTGCGCTCGCACGGCAGCCTGTCGCTCAACTGGGCGCTCATGGCAGCGGGCCTGGTGGACCGCGTGCAGGTGACGATCTTCCCGGTGATCACCGGGAGGACGGGGACGACCCCGGTGCTCGGCGGCGCGGGCGACTTCGACCTCGAGCTGCTCGACAGCCGTGTGCTCGACGGGCGCACGCAGGAGCTGACCTACCGGCCCACGGCCCACTGACGGTGGGCCGGCTCTCCCGGAGCCGCGGCTGCGCTACCGGCGGGTGACCGTGACCCGGACGTCGTCCCCGACGTCCTTGCCGAGCGCCCTGCGGACCTTGGCGCTGAGCGACACCATGTGCCCGCCGGCGCCGGTGGGCATCGCGCCCACGTTCTCGAGCCGCACGTCGTCCACGGTGGCGTCGACGCGCACGCTCCGCCCGGTGCCGAGGAAGTCCGCGGAGCCGGGGATCTCGACGCAGCTCCACGTCTCGCCCTTGACCTCGACGCCGATGGGCGCGGTGAACGTCAGCTGCGTGGTCGACATCGCGCCACCGTAGCGGGCACCCGCGGCGACGTCAGCGGTCCGCGGCACCGCCGCCCTCCGGCGCGGCGGGCCGCACCATCGCGGTCGCGGCGGCGCCGGGCAGCCGGACGGTCCCGGTGGCACGGAACCCGAACCGCTCGTAGAGCCGGCGGCTGGCCGCGGTCGTGGACTCCAGGTAGGCCGGCAGCCCCGTGGCGTCGACGACCGCGAGCCGGTGCGCGAGCAGGGCGGATCCCACGCCGTGCCCGCGCGCGGTGGGTTCGGTGGCGACGTCGGCCAGGAACCAGTGCGGGTAACGGGGGCGCAGCGCGGCGAACGAGCGCAGCGCCCGGGCGCAGGCCGGCAGGTGCCGCACGCCCACGGCGCGGACCAGGCCCGGCAGCTCGCGGAGCAGCGGCCACCCGCCCGGCGAGTGGTCGGGCCCCTCCCACATCGCGACGCCCACGACGGGTCCGTGCGGTCCGTCGCGCGCGACGTCGACGACGCCGCGCCCCGCGAGCGCCATGCGCACGGCCGCCGCGTACACGGCGGTGAGTCGCGCGAAGCGGTCGTGGCCCCCGGGCACCAGCGAGCGCACGACCGCGTCGTCGCGCAGCGCGGCGGCGATGACCCGTGCGCAGGACGGCACCTCGCCCGCGGTCGCCCCGCCCACCTGCACGTCCACCGCGCCCCCCGGATGCCGTCGTCCGTCGACTCTCCACCCCGCAGCGCCGTTCCGCCACGCGGCCTCTCGTCCAGCACCGGCAGGGCGGTACCTAGTGTTGCCAAGCAGTGGTACCTAGCGTTACTTTGTTCTGGTACTCAGTGACACCGAGAAGTGGGGACGACCCGTGGCCAACCAGCTGACGGAGATGCTCAAGGGGACGCTCGAGGGGATCGTCCTCACGATCCTCGAGACCCGGCCCGCCTACGGGTACGAGATCACCACGCACCTGCGGGAGCAGGGCTTCACCGACATCGCCGAGGGCACCGTCTACGCACTGCTCGTGCGCATCGAGCAGCGCGGCTTCGTGGACGTCGAGAAGGTGCCGTCCGAGAAGGGCCCGCCGCGCAAGGTCTACTCGCTGAACGCCGCAGGCCGGGAGCAGCTCGCCGAGTTCTGGCGGACCTGGGACCTGCTCGAGGGTCGCATCGACCGGCTCCGCACCGCACGCACCGACCGCACCGACAGGGAGTGCTGACATGGCCGCCAGGTGGATCGAGGCCCTCACGGGACCGTGGGACCAGAAGAAGCAGTACCGCCGGGACGTCGCCCGGCTCCAGGCCCTGCCCGAGCCGTACCGGACCGCCGCCACCGGCATGCACCGGTACCTCATGGCCACGTCGGGGCTCACCGACGGGGACGCCCTGGTCCGGATGGTCGGCGACCTCGCCGACCTCTGGGAGAGCGCCGCCGCCGACGAGCGGCCCGTGCGCGCGATCGTCGGGGGGGACCCCGTCGACTTCGCGGAGAGCTTCGCCGAGGCGTACGCCGGCGAACGCTGGATCGACAAGGCCCGCACCCGCCTGGTCCGCGCCATGGACGAGGCCGAGCGTCGGGAGCAGCCGTGAGCACGGCGGCCCTGCGCGCCGGGGCCGGGAGCAGCACGGCCGTCCGCGTGCGCGGCGTCGAGAAGTCCTTCGGCGACGTCCGCGTGCTGCGCGGCGTCGACCTGGACGTGGCCGCCGGCAGCGTCGTCGCGCTGCTCGGGTCCAACGGCGCGGGCAAGACGACGCTCGTGCGCATCCTGGCCACGCTGCTGCGGCCCGACGCCGGTACGGCGAGCGTCCACGGCCTCGACGTCGTGGCCGAGGCCGCGCAGGTGCGCCACGCCATCAGCCTGACCGGTCAGTTCGCGGCCGTCGACGACGTCCTCACGGGCCGCGAGAACCTGTCGCTGATCGCCCGGCTGCGGCACCTGCCGGACCCGGGAGCCGTCGCCGACGACCTGCTCGCGCGGTTCGGCCTCACGGACGCCGGCGGGCGGCGGGCGGGCACGTACTCCGGGGGCATGCGCCGGCGGCTCGACATCGCCATGAGCCTGGTCGGCGACCCGGCGGTGATCTTCCTCGACGAGCCGACCACAGGCCTCGACCCGCAGGCCCGCCTGGACGTGTGGGCGACGATCACACGGCTCGCCGCCGGCGGCACGGCCGTGCTGCTGACCACCCAGCACCTCGACGAGGCCGAGCACCTCGCCGACCGCATCGCGATCCTGCACGAGGGCGTCATCGTGCAGGACGGCACCCTGGCCGAGCTCCGGCGGCTGCTGCCGCCCGCCACCGTCGAGTACGTCGAGAAGCAGCCCTCGCTGCAGGACGTGTTCCTCGCGCTCGTCGGCCCCACCACCGGCACCCCCACCCCCGACGCACCGGCCCGGGAGGACCCGTCATGAGCACCCACGCCGTCTCCGACACCGCCGCCCTCACCGGCCGGTCCCTGCGGCACGTCCTGCGCAGCCCCGACACGATCGTCACGAGCGTCGTCACCCCGATCGCCCTCATGCTGATGTTCACGTACGTGTTCGGCGGGGCGATCGAGACCGGCTCGCGCGGGTCGTACATCGACTACGTGCTGCCGGGCATCCTGCTCATCACGGTGGCGTCCGGGGTCGCGTACACCAGCTACCGGTTGTTCCTCGACGTGAGCAGCGGCATCGTCGAACGCTTCCGGTCGATGCCGATCGCGCGGCCCAGCGTGCTGTGGGCGCACGTCCTGACGTCCCTGGTCGCCAACCTGGCGGGCGTGGCGATCGTGGTCGCCGTCGCGCTGCTGCTCGGGTTCCGCACGGGGGCGTCGGCCGGCGCGTGGCTCGCGGTGCTGGGGATGCTCGCGCTGTTCACGCTCACCCTCACGTGGATCGCCGTCATCGCGGGAGTCGGTGCCACGTCGCCCGACGGTGCGAGCGGCATCGGCTACGTGCTGATCTTCCTGCCGTTCATCAGCTCGGCGTTCGTCCCCACCGACACCATGCCCGGCCCGGTCGCGTGGTTCGCCGAGCACCAGCCGGTCACGGCGGTGGTCGACACGATCCGCGCGCTGTTCGCCGGGCAGCCCGTCGGCTCCGACATCGTGGTGGCGCTCGCCTGGCTCGTCGGCGTGCTCGTCGTCGCGTACCTGGCCGCGGTCGCGACGTACCGGCGTCGGATCGGCTGACGGGTTTCCCCCGACGCCACGGACGATGGATGCTCGTCCCGTGAACCGAGCAGCCGCGACAGTGGTGCACCTGTCGATCCCGAGCCCCGACCTGTCCTGGGCGGGCGTCTCCGTCGGCCCCCTGACGTTCCACACCTACGCGCTGTGCCTGATGACCGGCATCGCGGCGGCGGTCTGGCTGACCTCGCGACGGCTGACCGCACGCGGCGGACCCCCCGGGGCGGTCCTCGACATCGCGATCTGGGCCGTACCGTTCGGCATCCTCGGCGCCCGGATCTACCACGTCGTCACGCACCTCGGGGACTACACGGACGACCCGCTGAGCGCGCTCTACGTGTGGGAGGGCGGCATCGCGATCCTCGGGTCGCTCATCGGCGGGACGGTCGGCGCCGCCATCGCCTGCCGCCGCGTCGGGGTGCGGCTCCTGTCGTTCGCCGACGCGCTGGCCCCCGCGATGCTGCTGGCGCAGGCGATCGGGCGCCTGGGCAACTGGTTCAACCACGAGCTGTACGGCAGCCCCACCACGCTCCCGTGGGGGCTGGAGATCCCGTCGAGCAACGGCGCGTTCCCCGCGGGGCTGCCGGACGGGACGCTGTTCCACCCGCTGTTCCTCTACGAGATGCTGTGGAACCTGCTCGGGATCGCCGTGATCCTGCTGCTGGAGCGGCGCCTGCGGATGCGGTGGGGCACCGCCTTCGGCACGTACCTGGTCTGGTACGGCGCGGGCCGGGTGTGGCTCGAGCTGCTGCGGATCGACCCGACGAGCGTCACGCCGCTGGGGCTGCCCGCCAACGTGTGGGGCGCGCTGGCCGCGGTCGCGACCGGGGCGACCCTGATCGTGGTCCAGCGGCGCCGGCACCCCGAGCCCGAGACCTCGGTGCTGCTGCCCGGGCACGAGCCCGTGACGCCGGACGAGCAGGCGACCGCGGAGCAGGCCGACGCCGAGGACGCCTCGGACGAGCACGCCACGTCCGGGCAGGAGGCCGCGTCCGGGCAGGAGGCCGCGTCGAGCGGCACGGGCACCCCGCCGACGACGACCGACTGAGGACCTCCCCCACCGGACGACGCGCCACGTGAGGCCGACGACGCCACGTCACGCGTACGACGCCGTCACCGTCCGCGTCACCCCGTCGAGGGTCAGCAGCCCGCCGTACGGGACGATCCACTGGGGCCGCGTGTGGCCGAACGGCACACCCACGCACACGACGGCGTCGGGGTTGTAGCGCGCGACCTCCCCGACGACGGCGTCGCGCTGCTCGGCCCGGCGCCGCGCACGCTCGTCCGCGTCGAGCCGCACCTCGAAGCCCGTCACGGGCGGGCGGGCGACGCACACACCGGCGACGGCTGCGAGCAGCCCGCGCTCGCCGAGCGAGCGGACCCAGCGCTGCACGGTCGGCGCCGACGGCAGCTCCTCGCTGGTCTCCAGCAGCAGGACCGCGCCCGCCAGGTCCGCGGTGGGCGGGAACCGGTCGGCCATCGCGAGCCAGTCGAGGACGTCGAGGCACCCGCCCCAGGTGGGTCCGGTGACCGAGCGTGCGGGGCCCGCCCACGACCACGGCTCGGTGGGCTCCCGCTCGCCGTGCTCGGTCAGGGCGCGGGGGTCGAGCCAGTCGTGGCCCAGGTCCTCGGACTCGCCGGGCTCGGTCAGCGTGAGCGTCTCCCCCGTCAGCAGCGCCGCGCGCAGCGAGGCGAGGTGCACGGCGTCGACCGCGGGGCCGGGCCCCAGGTGCACCTGCGTGGAGCCGCCGTAGAAGCCGGCGACGCCCTGCTGCCACAGCCAGCTCAGCAGGTTGGTGTTGTCGCTGTAGCCGAGGAAGGGCTTGGGGTCCGCCCGGACGGCCTCGGCGTCGAGGTGCGGGACGACCAGGATCTGGTCGTCCCCGCCGATCGTCGCCAGCACCGCCCGGATGGTCGGGTCCGCGAACGCGGCGTCGAGGTCCCGCGCCCGGTCCTGCGGGGACGCCCCGAGCTGCCGGGTGGTCGGGTACTCGACCGGCACCAGGCCGGTGGCCTCGACCAGCCGGCGCATCGCCTGCTCGTGCACGGCCGGTGCGAACCCGGGCGCGGCGAACGACGGCGACACCACCGCGACGCGGTCACCGGGGACGAGCTTGGGCGGCGTGACGAAGGACGGCATGACGCCACCCCAGCAGAGACCGACCAGCCGGACCCCTTGATTTCCCACTTGTCTTTTGCAAGTGTGAACGGACGTACCGGACGAACCGCCCACGAGGGAGTGCCGCCATGACCATGATCTTCGTCAACCTGCCGGTGACCGACCTGGACCGCGCCAAGGCCTTCTACACGGCCCTCGGCTTCACCATCAACCCGATGTTCACCGACCACAACGCCGCGTGCGTCATGGTCGAGGAGGACCACAGCGCGTTCATGATCCTCACGCGGGAGTTCTTCCAGACCTTCTCCGACCGGCCGGTCGGCAACCCCGCCGAGACGGTCTCGGTGTCCACCGGGGTCTTCCTCGACAGCCGCGAGGACGTCGACGCGACGATGGCCCGGGGCATCGCCGCCGGCGGGCGGGAGGAGCGCCCGGCGGCCGACTACGGCTTCATGTACCAGCGCCAGCTCGCGGACCCCGACGGCAACGTGCTCGAGTTCGGCTGGATGGACCCCGCCGCCGCCGAGCAGGGCCCCGAGGCCTCCATGAGCCAGCAGGCCTGAGCCTGTGGCAGCACGCGACTACGGGCAGTACTGCGGGATCACGCGCGCCCTCGAGCTCGTGGGCGAGCGGTGGGCGCTGCTCATCGTCCGCGACCTGCTCGTCGGCCCCCGCCGCTACGGCGAGCTCGCCGCCGGGCTGCCGCGCATCCCCACCAACATCCTGGCGACGCGCCTCAAGGAGCTGCAGGAGGCGGGCATCCTGCGGCGCGCGCCGCGCTCACGCGTCGTCGTGTACGAGCTCACGCCGTTCGGGCGCGAGCTCGAACCGGTGGTGCTCGCGCTCGGCGCCTGGGGCTTCAAGGCCCTGGGCGAACCGCGCGACGAGCAGGTCCTCACCCCCGCCGCGCTGACCATGACGCTGCGCACGGCCTTCCGCCCCGCGGTGGCGGTCACCCTGCCGCCGACGGCGTACGCGGCACGGGTGGGTGCCGACGGCCTGGTCGTCCGGGTCGACGGCGGCACGCTCGACGTCGCGCCCGGCGACGGGACGGTCGACCTCGCGTTCACCGCCGGACCCGGCCTCCACCGGATCATCTCCGGCGAGCTCAGCCCGGACCGGGCCGTGGCCACCGGCGCGGTCGAGGTGCTGCACGGCCCCGGATCGCTGCTGGACCGGTTCGCGACCACCTTCCACCTCGCGGCGTGAGGTGACGATGGCGGCGAGCGTGCCGCGACGACCGGGGTGACGGGCGCACCCGGTACGGACGATGCCCGCATGTCCGCCGTCACGCACCGCACCTGCTCGCCGTCGCCGTCGCGACGGCGACGCTCCTCGCCGGCTGCTCGTCCCCGGCGGGCGGGACCAGCTTGCTGAGCGAGCACGACGTCACGGCGCTCGACGAGCACCGCACGCCGTACGTCGGCCGCTCGAGCGCAGTCGTGGACCTCGCCGGCGCACCCGTCGCGGACCTGGGTGCGGACGCGGACGGCCTGCGGGAGCTGGCGCGACGCGTCGAGCGGGCGAACGGTCGCGTCCCTCGATGCGGACGAACGGGCCCCGTCAGCACCAAGCGGGCGGGCCGACGCGGCCCTGCGGGCTCACCCCTCCGGCAGCACCTCGCGCAGCCGCGCGGCGAACGCCTCCGGCTGCCCGGGCATCCCGTACTCGTCGCCCATGAACCCGCCGTGGTTGCTCGGGAAGACCGCGAGCTGCGTGCCGAGCCGGTCCGCGAGCGCCTGCGTCGCGCGCCACGTGAGGATGCCCTCGCTCTCGATCCCGGCGGCGGGGACCACCCGGGTCGGCCCTGCGCGCAGCGCCGCGACGTCCGGCACGTAGTTCTGCACGGGAGCGGACGCACCGGACATGAGGGGGTCGTCGCGCGACCCGTCGTCCTGCGCCGGCAGGCCGAGCTGCGCGGGGTCCGGGAGGTCGGTGAGGAAGCCTTCGGGGAACGGCCCCTGCCACGAGGTCAGCATGATGAACGCGGCCATGCCGACGCCCCAGCCGTGCTCCTGGTAGGCGGCGTCGACGCGTGCGGTCGCCTCCCGCGCGTGCTCGGCGTCGTCGAGC
>Ga0233385_1001316_pt1 | contig 10335 bp, 8 predicted proteins | sample ElkDunMinimDraft_16_FD_191543 | JGI IMG/M metagenome (GOLD analysis project Ga0233385, IMG submission 191543) | Fecal eukaryotic communites from dung pellets of Tule Elk in California, USA - Elk Dung G36 | ecosystem: Host-associated > Mammals > Digestive system > Large intestine > Fecal | place... | reverse complement strand
TGGCGGACCTGCCCTTCGGCACCTACGAGGCCGGCCCGGAGCAGGCGCTGGCCAGCGCGGTGCGCGTCATGAAGGAGACCGGCGTCTCGGCGGTCAAGCTCGAGGGCGGCCTGCGGTCCGTCGCGCAGATCCGCGCCCTGACGCAGGCGGGCATCCCCGTCGTGGCCCACCTGGGGTACACGCCGCAGTCCGAGAACGCGCTGGGCGGCCCGCGGGTGCAGGGCCGCGGCAACGGCGGCGCCGAGCAGATCAGCGAGGACGCCGTGGCCGTCACGGAGGCCGGCGCGGTCGCGATCGTGCTGGAGATGGTCCCCGCGCCCGTCGCCGCCCGGGTCACCGAGGTGGTGCGCGTCCCCACGATCGGCATCGGGGCCGGCCCGGAGTGCGACGGCCAGGTACTGGTGTGGGTCGACATGGCGGGCATGGGCGACTGGTCCCCGCGCTTCGCCAAGCGGTTCGGCGAGGTCGGCCGCGCGCTGGGCGCGGCAGCCCGCGACTACGTGGACGAGGTCCGCTCCGGGACCTTCCCCGCCGCCGGGCACACGTTCGACGCCTGACGTCGCGAGCACCGACGCCGTGAGCCGTCCGGCCCCGGCGCTGGCGCCGGGGCCGGACGCACCGTCACGAGCGGTCGTCGCCCTCCCAGGCCCGACCCTCGGCGTCCCACGACTCGTTGCGCGACCGGGCCCGCGCCAGCGCGTGCTCGGCCTCCTCACGCGTGGCGTACGGACCCATGAGCTGCGCCCAGTCGCTGTGGCGCCCCTCCTCCACCTGGTGGGTCCGGGTGTTGTAGAAGTACTCGGCCACGTCGGCTCCTCTCGTCCCGGCGGGCAGTCCCACCCCGTCGCTACGTAGACTGCCAGTCATGCCGCCGGTCCACCCGCCGCGCACCGCGCTCGTCCCCGGGCAGGTCAGCCCGCGGCGCGCGGTCCCCGCGCACATCCCCCGCCCGGAGTACGTCGACAAGCCGATGCCCGCGCCGTGGCGCGGGCCGGACGTGCTCGACGCGGGCACGATCGAGCGCGTGCGGCACGCCGCACGGATCGCCGCGCAGGCGCTGCAGGAGGTCGGACGGCACGTGGTGCCCGGCGTGACCACCGACGAGCTCGACGCGATCGGCCACGAGTTCCTCGTCGCGCACGGCGCGTACCCCTCGACGCTCGGGTACCGCGGGTTCCCCAAGTCGCTGTGCACGTCGGTCAACGAGGTCATCTGCCACGGCATCCCCGACTCCACGGTCGTCGAGGACGGCGACATCGTGAACATCGACGTCACCGCCTACGTCGACGGGGTGCACGGCGACACCAACGCGACGTTCCTCGCCGGCGACGTGGACGAGGAGTCCCGGCTGCTCGTCGAGCGCACGCGCGAGGCCCTGCAGCGGGGCATCTCCGCCGTCCGCCCGGGCCGCGAGATCAACGTCATCGGTCGCGTCATCGAGAAGTACGCGGCACGCTTCGGCTACGGCGTGGTGCGCGACTTCACGGGCCACGGCGTGGGCCCCGCGTTCCACACGGGGCTCGTCGTGCCGCACTACGACGCCGCCCCGCAGCACGCCACCGTCATCGAGCCCGGCATGGTCTTCACGATCGAGCCCATGCTGGACCTGGGCACGGCCGACTGGGAGATGTGGGACGACGGGTGGACGGTCGTCACCGCCGACCGCAGCCGGTCGGCGCAGTTCGAGCACACCCTGCTGGTCACCGACACCGGAGCGGAGGTGCTGACGCTGCCATGAGCAAGGACGCGAAGCACGACGGCACGAAGCACGCGAAGCACGGGCACGGCGACACGAAGCACGGGCACGACGACACGGTCGTCAGGACGGCCTTCGGCATCGACATCGGCGGCTCGGGCATCAAGGGGGCGCCGGTCGACCTGCGCACCGGGGAGTTCGCGGCCGACCGCGTGCGGATCCCCACGCCGCAGCCGGCGACGCCGCAGGCGGTCGCCCGGACGGTCGCCGAGGTCGTCGACTCCTTCGACCTGGACCACGACGTGCCCATCGGGGTCACGTTCCCCGCGGTCATCCTGCACGGCGTCGCCCAGTCCGCCGCCAACGTCGACGACTCCTGGATCGGCACCGACGTCGCCGCGACCATCGGCGAGGCCACCGGGCGGCGCGTGGTCGCGGTCAACGACGCCGATGCCGCCGGGTACGCGGAGGTCGTCTACGGCGCGGCTCGCGACGTCCCCGGCGTGGTGCTCGTCGCGACGCTCGGGACGGGCATCGGCTCCGCGCTCGTCGTCGACGGGGTGCTGGTGCCCAACACGGAGCTCGGCCACCTCGAGATCGACGGTCACGACGCGGAGTCGCGCGCCTCGGACGCCGCGCGGGACCGCGAGGGCCTGTCGTTCGAGCAGTGGGCGAAGCGTCTGCAGCGGTACTTCTCGGTCGTGGAGGACCTGTTCTGGCCCGACCTGATCGTCGTGGGCGGCGGGGTGAGCAAGAAGCACGAGCAGTTCCTGCCGCTGCTGGACCTGCGCACCCCGATCGTGCCCGCCGGGCTCCGGAACGCCGCCGGCATCGTGGGCGCCGCACGTCTGGCGGCCGCGGACCGCCGCTGACCGCGGCGCACCGGGGGGCACGCAGGTCCGGTGAGGCACCCGGACCGTGGGGACGATTGGTGGGCAGACACCCGCGACACCGAACCTACGGTGCCGTAGGGTAGGGCTATCCGCACCACGAGCACCTGCTCCCCCCACGGCTGGGAAGTCGATCCGAGCCCTGGAGGTCATGTGGCTCCTGCATCCGTACCTGCGCCCCCCGCCCCGACGCGTCCCCGTCAGGCGGCCGCCACCGGCAGCTATCACGAGCTGTCCGCCCAGGTGCGTGAGGCAGGACTTCTCGACCGCACCCCCGGCTTCTACTTCTCCCTGCTCGCGGCGCTGACGACGGTGCTCGCCGGCCTCGTGACGGCCTTCGTGCTGCTCGGCCACTCCTGGTGGCAGCTGCTCGTCGCCGCCGGCCTCGGGCTGGTCCTCACGCAGTTCGCGTTCGTCGCGCACGAGGCGTCGCACCGTCAGGTCATGCTCACGGGCCCGGCCAACGACCGGCTCGGCCGGATCCTCGCCAACGGCGTCGTCGGGATCAGCCACTCGTGGTGGATGACCAAGCACACACGGCACCACGCGAACCCGAACCGGATCGGCAAGGACCCGGACATCGAGCGGGACACGATCTCGTTCCTCGAGCAGGACGCCGTCCAGCAGCGCGGCCTCATGGCGGCGATCACCCGCCACCAGGGCTGGCTGTTCTTCCCGCTGCTGACGCTCGAGGGTGTGAACCTGCACTTCCTGGCGTTCAAGAGCCTGCTCGCGTCCCCGCGCTCCCGCTCCCGCACGGTCGAGCTCGTGGTCCTCGTCGCCCGGCTCGGCATCTACCTGGCACTGGTCCTGTGGGCGCTGCCGCTGGGCATGGCCGCAGCGTTCCTCGCCGTGCAGCTCGCCGTGTTCGGCGTGTACATGGGTGCGTCGTTCGCGCCCAACCACAAGGGCATGGCGATCATCCCCGCCGACAGCCGCCTGGACTTCCTGTCCAAGCAGGTGCTCACGTCGCGCAACATCGGGGGCGGCACCACCGTCACGATGCTCATGGGCGGCCTGGACGCGCAGATCGAGCACCACCTGTTCCCGAGCATGCCGCGGCCGCACCTGGCCCGCGCCCGTCGCATGGTGCGCGAGCACTGCGCACAGATCGGCATGCCGTACACCGAGACCTCCCTGCCCCGCAGCTACCTGCTGGTGGTGCAGTACCTCAACCGCGTCGGCCTGTCGGCCCGCGACCCCTTCGACTGCCCGATGGTCCAGCGGTACCGGGCGCGCTCCACGCGCTGAGCCGCACCGGCGGTCCCGCAGACCTCCACCGCCACCCGACGACGGGTGCCGCACAGGATCTGCACAGGTCCTCCCGCCGACCCGTCCACGGCCGACGCCCGTCCCCCCGCAGCGCAGCGGTGGGATGGGCGTCGTGCTACGGGACCTGCGCCTCACCCTGCCGCGCGCCGGTGCGCGTGAGCTCACCGTCGTCGAGGAACGCGTCGACGCCTGGGCGCGTGCCCGCCTGGCACGGGTGCGCGGCCGCCGGGTCCGCACCGGCCTGGTCGAGCTCACCGTGTTCACCCTCAAGCAGGGCTGGGCGTGCCTGTTCGGCGCGCTGCTGCTCGCCCTGCTCCTCGCGGCGCGGTTCTGGTACCCGGACGACGCCTGGCTCGCGCGCAACGACGCCCTGACGGTCGCGGCGCTCGCGCTGCAGGTGGGGATGCTCCTCACGCGCCTGGAGACCGTCCGGGAGCTCCGCGTGGTGCTGCTGTTCCACGTCGTCGGCACCGCCATGGAGGTGTTCAAGACCGACGTGGGATCCTGGTCCTACGCGGCCGAGGGCGTGCTCCGCGTCGGGGCGGTGCCCCTGTTCTCCGGCTTCATGTACGGCGCCGTCGGCTCGTACCTCGTGCGGGTGTTCCGCATCTTCGAGCTGCGCTTCGACCGGTACCCCCGCCGCCGGGTGACGGCCGTGCTGGCCGTGGCGGTCTACGCCAACTTCTTCACGCACCACTGGGTCGCGGACGCCCGGTGGGTGCTGCTGGCCGCGGTCGTCCTGGTCTTCGGTCGCACCGTGATGCACCTGCGCGTCCACGCCGCCCGCCCGCGGATGCCGGTGCTGCTCGCGTTCACCCTGGTGGCGGCCTTCATCTGGCTGGCCGAGAACGTCGCCACGTTCGCCGGCGCGTGGCTGTACCCGTCGCAGGTCGACGGCTGGCACGTCGTCGGCGGCAGCAAGCTCGTCTCGTGGTTCCTGCTGATGATCATCTCGGTCGTCCTCGTGGCCTGGGTCCACCCGCCGCGGGCGCCCGACCCGGTGCCCGAGGTCACGAGCTGACGAGCGGCTCGACCAGCGCGCGCTTGTCGGGCTTGCCGCTCGGTGCGAGCGGCACGTGATCGACGACGTGCACCGCCTGCGGGACGGCGACCGCGCCGAGCGTGTGCGCCACGCGGGCGCGCAGCACCTCGACGTCGGGCCGACGCCCGTGCGCCGGGACGACCCACGCGTGCACCGCCTCCCCCGTGAGGTCGTCCGGCCGGGCGACGACGTACGCCTCGGCGACCGCCGGGTCCTGCTCGAGGACCCGCTCGACGGCCCCGGCGTGCACGAGCTGGGCGTCGACGATGACGACGTCCCGCGCCCTGCCCCGCAGGTGCAGGTAGCCGTCCGCGTCGACCTCGCCGAGGTCGCGCGTGCGCACCCAGCCGTCGACGAACACCTCCGCGGTCTCGGCGGGGTCGTCCCAGTAGCCGGTCGCCTGGCACGGCGTGCGGACCCACACCTCGCCGTCGCGCACCCGCACGTCGACCTGCGCCGGCGGGCGTCCCACCGTGCCGAGCACGGGCGGCGACCGCATCTCGTCCGGCGCGACCATCGCGATCATGCCGGTCTCGGTCTGCCCGTAGCCGTGGAAGACGACGGGCCCGAGGACGTCGAGCGCCTCCGCCAGCCGTGACGGCGCGAGCGGGGAACCGGACACCAGCAGCGCCCGCAGGGTCGACAGGTCGGCGGGGTCGTCGCGCTGCGCGCGCACGAGCTGGTGGAGCCGCCCGACGGTGACGACGCCGGCCGTCGCCCGGTGCCGCACGATCGCGGCGGGATAGCCCGGGGGCCGCGCCGCGACGAGGACGCCACCGGCGGTGAGCGCCAGCACGCTGTACTCGAGCATCACGTGGCTGCTCAGCGACCCGAGCACCAGGAAGCGGGCGAGCCGGGGCGCGAGCGCCGCGACCGCGGCCGGCCACCGCTCCGGGAACGGCACCCACGCACCGCTCATCGCGGCGTAGGTCTGCACGCAGCCCTTGGGCCGCCCGCTGGTCCCGCTGGTCCAGGTGATCCGCGCGACGTCGCCCAGCCGCCCGGCCGCGACGAGCGGACCGTGCGAGCGTGTCGCGAGCAGGTCGGGCAGGCGGGCCTCGTCGACGACGACGGTGGCGTCGGCGCGTGCGAGCAGGTCCGCGCGCTGCGCGGACGTGAGCCCGGGCGGGACGCCGCACACCCGTGCACCGACCGCGAAGGCGGCCACGGTCGTGGCGAACGCCTCCGGCGTCACGCCGAGGTCGAGGGCCACGCCCGCGCCCGGCCCCGCGCCCGCGGCGCGCAGGCCCGCGGCCGCGCGCGCCACCGCCTGCCCCATCTCCCCCGCCGTCACGACCCGGTCACCGTCCTCGAAGACCGGGCGCCCCGGGTCACGGGCGAGCACGTCGAGCACGGGCTGCGGCCACAGCACCGCGGGGGCGGGTTCGTGGTCGGGGTCGCGGTCGGGGCCCTGCGGACCGGCGGACGTCATGCACGGACCGTAGGGTGACGCATCTCACACCGCTCTGAGATCGCGTCCCTACCGTCGGGGGCATGGAAGCCCGTGCCGCGCTGACGACCCGCGTCGACCTCGCCGCCCCTCTGCGGACCCGTGACCTGCTCGCGGCGGCCGCCGGCCCGGTGGACGTGGTCGTGCCGCCCGAGGCACGCGAGCGCACCGGCGCGGCACGGGCCCTCCTCGACGCCGCCGTGGCGGGCGACCGCGCGGTGTACGGCCGCACGACGGGCTTCGGCGCGCTGGTGGGGTTCGCCGGCAGGGCCGACGGTCGCGACCAGGCGGACAACACGCTCGCGCACCTCGGCGCCGGTCAGGGCCCCACGCTGCCTCCCGGGCTCGTCCGGGCCACCGTGCTCGTGCGTACCCGCTCGCTCGCCCAGGGCGCCTCGGGGGTGGGGCCCGACGTGCTGGACGCGCTGGCCGCGATGCTCGGGACGACGTTCGCACCGGTCGTGCCGCGGTGGGGGTCCGTGGGTGCGAGCGGTGACCTGATCCCCCTCGCCGCGGTCGCCGCCGCGCTGCGCGGCGACGGGGAGGCGGAGCTCGACGGCCGACGTCTGCCGGCGCGCGAGGCGCTGGACGCCGCCGGCCTGGCACCGCTGCACCTCGACGGCCGGGACGCGCTCGCGCTGGTCAACGGCACGTCGCTGACGACGGCGGCGCTCGCGCTCGCCCTCGACGGGGTCCGGGCCGTGCACGCGGGCGTCGTGCGCCTGACGTGCCTGCTCGCCGACCTGCTGGGGTGCGACCCGCAGTTCGCCGACGCCGACCTGCTCGCCCGCTGGGCGCACCCCGGCGCCACCGTCGTGGGCACGCGCATGCGGGAGCTGCTGACCGGCCTGACGCCGACCGGCACCCGGCCCCTGCAGGAGCCCTACTCCATCCGCTGCGCACCGCAGCTGCTCGGGGCCGCGCACGACGCGCTGCGGTACGTCGAGGACGTCGTCACGGCGGACCTGGCGGGCGTCAGCGACAACCCGCTGCTGTTCCCCGAGGCGGACAAGGTGGTGCATGGCGGCAACTTCTTCGGGCAGCCCGCGGCGTTCGCGGCCGACCTGCTCGCGCTCGTGGCCGCCCAGCTCGGCAACCTCGCCGAGCGGCAGCTCGACCTGCTCGTGGACCCGAGCCGCAACGGCGGGCTGCCGCCGATGCTCGCGGCCGGCCCCGGGCAGCAGCACGGGCTGCAGGGCGTGCAGCTCGCCTCGACCGCCCTGGTGGCCGAGCTCCGCCGGGACGCGACCCCGGCCAGCATGCAGTCGCTCTCGACGAACCTGCGCACGCAGGACGTCGTGCCGTTCGGCACGCAGGCCGCGCTGCGGTCGCTCGACGGCGTCGTCGTCCTGCGGCTGCTGCTCGGCTCCCTCGCGCTGGGGCTGCGGCAGGCCCCGCACGTCGGCGCGCGGCGCCCCACCGCGAGCGCGTCGGTCGCCCTCCTCGACGCACTGGAGGACGCGGTGCGCCCCGTCGACCCCGACCGTCCGCTCGAGCAGGACGTGCGCACCTGCGCGCACGTCGTCCTCACCACCGACCCGGAGGCACGACCGTGACCCTCGACCACCTCGTCATCGGAGCCGGACCCGCCGGCCTGCAGCTCGGCGCGCTGCTGGAGGCCGACGGCCGCCGCGACTACCTCGTCGTCGAGCGGGCCGACGCCGCGGGCTCGTTCTTCGCGCGGTACCCGCGGCACCGCCGCCTCATCTCGATCAACAAGCCGCGCACCGGCAGCGACGACCCGGAGCTGAACCTGCGGTTCGACTGGAACTCGCTGCTCAGCGACGACCCCGACCTGCGGTTCACGCGCTACACGGACCGGTACTTCCCCGACGCGGACGTGATGGTGCAGTACCTCGCCGACTTCGCCGAGCGCACCAAGGTGCGGGTGCGGTACGGCGCGCCCGTCTGGCGGGTGTCACGCCGCGGCGACCTGTTCGACGTGCGGGTGGGCGACGACGTCCTGACGGCCCGCTCGGTCGTCGTCGCGACGGGTGTCAGCCGGCTGCACCGCCCCGCGATCCCCGGGTTCGAGCTCGTCGAGGGCTACGACACGATGCCCGTGGACCCGGACGACTTCCTCGACCAGCGCGTGCTCGTCATCGGCAAGGGCAACTCGGGGTTCGAGACGGCCGACGCGCTCATGGAGACGACCACCCTCATCCACCTCGCGGGACCGGACTCGGTGCGGCTCGCGTGGCGCACGCACTACGTGGGGCACCTGCGCGCCGTGAACAACAACTTCCTCGACACGTACCAGCTGAAGTCCGCCAACGCGGTGCTGGACGGCACGATCGAGCGCATCGAGCGCGACGACGACGGCCTGGCCGTGACGTTCCGCTTCGCCCGGGCCGACGAGACCCGCGTCCTCCACTACGACCGGGTGCTCGCGTGCACCGGGTTCGCGTTCGACCCCGGCGTGTTCGACGAGTCGTGCCGGCCGGCGCTCGCGATCGGCGGCCGGTTCCCCGCGCAGACCGACGAGTGGGAGTCCGTCGACGTGCCGGGGCTCTTCTTCGCCGGGACCCTCAGCCAGCAGCGCGACTTCAAGCACTCCACCAACGGGTTCGTGCACGGGTTCCGGTACGCCACACGGGCACTGCACCACATCCTCGAGCGGCGGTACGCCGACGAGCCGTGGCCCTCGCGGCCCGTCGCCGCGACGCCCGCGGCGATCGCCGCCGCCGTGGTCGAGCGGGTCAACCGGTCCTCCGCGCTGTGGCAGCAGTTCGGCGTCCTGGCGGACGTCGTCGCCGTCGCCGGCGACACCGCCCGCTACCACGAGGAGGTGCCCGTCGCGTACCACGCGCGCGTCGGGCTCGGGCCCGACGGGCACGACGACGACACGTTCGTCGTGACCCTCGAGTACGGGCCCGACCACGACAAGGTCGACCCGTTCGACATCGGCGTGGCCCGCATCGCGCAGGACCAGCCCGGCGTCGCGCACGACGCGGCGTACCTGCACCCGGTGGTCCGTCACCACCGACACGGGCAGCTCGTCGCGACGCACCACCTGGCGGAGAACCTCGAGAACCGGTGGGACCGGCCCGATGCGCACGTGGCCCCGCTCGAGGGCTTCGTGGCCGGTGCGCTGGCGGGACGCTGACGTGCCCGGGCCGCTGCGGGAGGCCGAGCGCGGCGCCCGGGCCGTGCTGGACCCCGTGCACTTCGACTACCTCGCCGGCGGGGCCGGTGAGGAGCGGACCCTGACGGACAACGAGGAGGCGTTCGCCCGCCGCCGGGTGGTGCCGCGCGTGCTGCGCGGCCCGGGAGCCACCGACCTGACGACGGACCTGCCGGGGGTGCGGCTCGCCGCACCGGTCGTGGTCGCGCCGACCGCGTTCCACCGCCTGGCGCACCCGGACGGCGAGGCCGCGACGGCGCGGGGCGTGCGCGCGGCCGGCGGGCTGCTCACCGTGAGCACCATGTCGACCGTCGCGCTCGAGGACGTCGCCGCGACGGGCGCCACCACGTGGTTCCAGCTGTACGTGCAGCCGGACCGCGCGTTCACGGCGGCGCTCGTCGCCCGCGCGGAGGCGGCCGGCTGCCGGGCCCTGGTCGTCACCGTGGACTCCCCGGTGCGCGGCCGCCACGCGCGCGACGCACGGCACGGCTTCACCGACCTGCCCGCCGGTCTGGTGTGCGAGAACCTCCGGGACGCCGACGGGCGGGTGCGCGAGCTGGTCGTCGACGCGGACCTCGGGTGGGACGCCGTGGCGTGGCTGCGCACCACCACGACCCTGCCCGTGCTCGTCAAGGGCGTGCTGCACCCCGCCGACGCGCGGCTGGCGGTCGAGCACGGCGTCGACGGCGTCGTGGTCTCCAACCACGGCGGCCGCCAGCTCGACGGCACGGTCAGCTCGCTCGACGCGCTGCCCGGCGTGGTCGCCGCGGTCGACGGGCGGGTGCCGGTGCTGCTCGACGGCGGGGTGCGTCGCGGCGTCGACGTGCTCGTGGCGCTCGCGACGGGGGCGGACGCGGTGAT
>Ga0233385_1001314_pt1 | contig 10363 bp, 9 predicted proteins | sample ElkDunMinimDraft_16_FD_191543 | JGI IMG/M metagenome (GOLD analysis project Ga0233385, IMG submission 191543) | Fecal eukaryotic communites from dung pellets of Tule Elk in California, USA - Elk Dung G36 | ecosystem: Host-associated > Mammals > Digestive system > Large intestine > Fecal | place... | reverse complement strand
GGCGCCGCCCCGCCGGTCGAGTAGGGCGGAGCGCCAGCGGAGCCCGTATCGAGACCGACACTCCGCCGGTCGAGTAGGGCGGAGCGCCAGCGGAGCGCGTATCGAGACCAAGGGTCTCGATACGCCCTCGCCCTTGAGGGCTCGGCCTACTCGACCAGCAGAGAGCAGGCAGGCGTGCCCGACTCAACCACCGGAACATGTCGCCGGTCGAGTAGGGCGGAGCGCCAGCGGAGCCCGTATCGAGACCCAGGGTCTCGATACGCCCTCGCCCTTGAGGGCTCGGCCTGCTCGACCAGCAGAGAACATGCGGGCTCGGCCTACTCGACCAGCAGAGAACAGGCGAGCCGCCTCAACCACCGAAACATGCCGCCGAACCGGCGACGAATCGAGACCGTTCTACTCTGGGTCGATGGCTGACTCTCTCGGAACGCACGACGTCGTCATCGTCGGGGGCGGCCACAACGGTCTCGTCGCCGCGACCCTCCTCGCCCGCAGCGGCCTCCGTACGGTCCTCCTCGAACGCCTCGACCACACCGGCGGCGCTGCGGTCAGCGAGCGGCCGTTCCCGGGCGTCGACGCACGCCTGTCGCGCTACTCCTACCTCGTGTCACTCATGCCGCACGAGCTGATCAGCGAGCTCGGCCTCGATCTCGAGCTGCGCTCGCGCGCCACGGCCTCGTACACGCCCTACGACGGGGGCGGCCTGCTGGTCGAGACCCACGAAGGGCTCCGGACGGTCGCGTCGTTCCAGGACGCTACCGGGAGCGCGACCGAGTACGACGCGTGGCGGGCGTTCTACGCCGACGCGGAGACGCTCGCGCTCAGCGTCGCCCCGACCCTCCTTCAGCCGCTCCCCACCGCGGAGTCGATCCGCGAGCAGGTCGGTGACGGCGTCTGGCGGGACCTCGTCGCCCAGCCGCTCGGACGGGCGCTCGAGCGCCGCTTCAGCAGTGACCTCGTCAGGGGCGTCGTCGCGACGGACGCCCTGATCGGCACGTACGCCTCGCTCGGCAGCCCGTCGCTCCAGCAGAACCGTTGCTTCCTCTACCACCTCGTCGGAAACGGCACGGGCGAGTGGCGTGTCCCTGTCGGCGGGATGGGCGCGGTCACCGACGAGCTGCGCCGCGTCGCCACGCAGGCTGGTGCGGACATCCGTACGGGGGCGACGGTGACGTCGGTCGAGGCCGGGCCGGACGGTGTCCTCGTCCACGCCGACGGCCTGGACGTCGAGGCACGCTGGATGCTCTCCGGCGTCGCGCCGTACGTGCTCGCAGGACTCCTCGGCGACCCGCTGCCGCCGAAACCGCGAGGCTCGCAGCTCAAGATCAACCTGCTCGTCGACCGGCTGCCGCGCCTGCGCTCAGGCCTCGACCCGGCCGTGGCGTTCGCCGGCACGTTCCACCTGGGCGAGACCTACTCCGACCTTGCACAGGCGTACGAGGATCCCTCGCCGGACCGGGCGTGCGGCGAACTCTACTGCCACACCCTCAGCGACCGCTCGATCCTTGGCCCGGAGCTGGCCGACAGCGACGCGCAGACCCTCACGTACTTCGGGATCCACTGGCCGTACGACGCCTCCGACGCCGAGGCGAAGGAGCGGGGCTGGCGCGCCTTCGCGACCGCGATCGACCGCTACCTCGAGGATCCGATCGAGTCCGTCATCGCCCGCGATGAGCGCGGCGACTTCTGCGTCGAGGTGAAGACCCCTGCCGACATCGAGGCGGATCTCGCGATGCCGGGCGGCCACATCTTCCACGGGGACCTGTGCTGGCCGTGGGTCGAGCGGCTCGGGCGCACGCCTGCGGAGCGGTGGGGTGTCGAGACGGGGCACGAGCGCGTGCTCGTCTGCGGGTCGGGCGCGCTTCGTGGCGGCGCCGTCAGCGGCATCGGCGGGCACAACGCGGCGATGGCGGTGCTGGAGCACGAGGGCCGGCACGCGTAGGACGCGGCGCGGCTCAGGCTGTCAGTCGTCGAGGATCTCGACCGTGACCCGGTCGGAGTAGAAGGCGACGTGTCCGCGGATGCCCGCCACCGCGTCGTACGCCTCGGGGTACGTCCAGCCCACGTCGTCGAGCGTGCCGGCCGGCGTGGTGACGGAGTAGTAGCTCGCGCTGCCCTTGTACGGGCAGTAGGTCGAGCTCGGCGACGGCGAGAGGACAGACGGGTCGACATCGGCCAGAGGCACGTACTGCACCGGCGGGTACGTGGACTCCTGAAGTGTCAGGGCATGCGTGGTGTCGGCGACGACCTGGTCACCGACGAGGATCCGCACACGTCCAGGCGTCGGGGTCACGGTGATCGGGTGCAGCACGCCGGGCACCCTCGGTCTGCGGGGCATGACCGGTGCAAGGCGCCCGGCGGGCGAGGTATTCCGTGGACGGCCGAGGGGGCGTCCGGCTAGCGTGTCGCCCGTGATGCAGCAGTACGTCTTCCGGCTCGTCTGAGCCGCCTCCCGCGTCAGGGGCACCGCCCCGCGCGCAGGTGAGGCACGCCGACAACCCCACGCGGCGCGCGAGTGCGCGCCGCGTCTCCGACGTACTCCCAGGAAGAAGTCCTCATGCTGTTGCTCGTCTCCGGCGCCTCCGGCGTCGGCAAGTCCATGGCGCGTGTCGGCGCCACCGCCCTGCTGGACGACACGTTCGACGCCGTCGAGCTCTGGCACCTCGGCCCCATCCCTGCTGTGCCGACCGTCGCGTGGCGTCAGCAGCAGGCCGAGGTGGCTGTCCAGCGCGCGATCGCCCTTGAGCGCGAAGGGCGACACCTGTTGCTCGCGGGTGATCCTGTCCCGGCGGGCGAGGTGCTCGCTGCCCCGTCCGCGGACGCGATCGACGTCGCCGTCTGCCTCCTCGACGCCGATGAGGCCGCGCAGACCGCACGGCTCGCCGAACGTCGGGAACCGCCCGAGCTGCTGCCGCTCAACCTCGGCTTCGCGGCGTGGATGCGACGGCACGCGGTCGACCCGTCGTACGTCCCGGAGGCGGTGACGAACGACGCGTGGCCCGAGATGCGCTGGGAGCGGTGGGTCGGTCGTCCGGCCGACGACTCCTGGCGCATGACAGTCGTCGACACGTCGTCGATGCCGCCCGAGGCGGTGGCGGAGGCGGTCGCCACGTGGGCGCGGGACGCGGTCGCGGGACGCGCGCCCGTGTTCCGTGCGGGATGGCACCTGTCCCGCTGAACGAAGGGCGGGCGCCAGGGTCGCGTGATGCTGGTCACGTTGTGGTCCTGGTGCCCGCCCAGTTCGTCGGTATTGAGCAATCCGCTTCGTTGATCGTCCGCGTGTTGCGCAGTTGGTCACCCTGATGCAACGTTGGTGCATCACATCGGCGTGTGAGCCGTGACATACGACCCGCAGCGCGAAGGAGCTCCCCGTGACCGAGCTGATGATCGGCCCCCCGGACGCACCCACCCGACCTGCTCCGTACGACCTCGGTGACCGCTACCGCGCCGGCTCCCCGCCGGTGCTGCTGACCGGCGTCCAGGCGATCGCGCGGCTCCTCGTCGAGCAGCGCGAGCACGACCGCCGCAGCGGTCGCCGTACCGCGTCGTTCGTGTCGGGCTACCAGGGCAGCCCGCTCGGCGGCGTCGACCGCATGCTCGCCGACATGCCCGACGTGCTCGACGCACACGACATCCGCTTCGTCCCCGGGCTCAACGAGGAGCTCGCCGCGACCTCGGTGTGGGGCAGCCAGCAGCCGCTCGACCCGGCAGAGGCGACGCACGACGGCGTGGTCGGCTACTGGTACGGCAAGGCGCCCGGCGTCGACCGCGCGACCGACGCGCTGCGGCACGCCAACATGTACGGCGTCGACCCGCGCGGCGGCGCCGTGATCCTCGCGGGCGACGACCCCGCCTCCAAGTCGTCGACCGTCCCCGCCGTGAGCGAGCGGACGCTGGCCGCGCTCGGCATCCCCGTCCTCTTCCCGCGCAACGCCGCCGAGGTCGTCTCGTACGGGCTGCACGCCGTCGCGCTGTCGCGTGCCTCCGGCTGCCTCGTCGGCCTCAAGATCGTCGCCGACGTCGCGGACGGCTCGTGGGTCGTCGACCGCCCCGCGGACTCCTTCGACCCCGTCGTCCCGTCCGTCACCTGGGACGGCAAGCCCTGGACGTACGCGCAGGCGCCGATGATCGTGAACCCCGACGCCATCGTCGGTGCCGAGGCGCAGCTCGTCGGTCCCCGTACGGCCATGGTCCACGCCTACGCAGCCGCGAACGGGCTCAGCGTCGTCGACATCGACCCGCCTCGCGCCACGACGGGCTTCATCGCCGCCGGCACCACGTACGACGCGCTGCGCCAGGCGTTCGTCGACCTCGGCATCACCGACCAGGACCTTCTCGAGGCGGGCATCCGCGTGCTGCGCCTCGGGCTGATCACCCCGCTCGAGCCCGGCGCCGTCGAGCGCTTCGCCGACGGTCTCGACGAGATCGTGGTCGTCGAGGACAAGACGTCGTTCATCGAGATGCAGGTCCGCGAGATCCTGTACGGCCGGCCGGGTGCGCCGCGGGTGCTCGGCAAGAAGGACGCCGACGGCCGGCCCCTCGTCCCCGCCGACGGCGAGGTCACCTCCGGGCGCCTCCTCGCGCCGCTGCGCCACGTCCTCGGCGACCGCCTCGCCATCACGCCGCCGCGACCGAAGACGATCAACCTGCCGATCCTGTCGACCTCGCGCGCGCCGTACTTCTGCAGCGGCTGTCCCCACAACCGCTCCACGGCCGTCCCCGAGGGATCGCTCGCCGCGGGCGGCATCGGCTGCCACGTCATGGTGTCGGTCTCTGGCCGGACCGACAGCGCGATCACCGGCTTCACCCAGATGGGCGGCGAGGGCAGCCAGTGGATCGGCCAGTCCGCCTTCACGCGCACCGGCCACACGTTCCAGAACATCGGCGACGGCACGTACTTCCACTCCGGCCAGCTCGCCATCCAGGCCTGCATCGCCGCCGGCGTGAACATCACGTACAAGATCCTCTACAACGACGTCGTCGCCATGACTGGTGCACAGGACGCCCAGGGTGCGCTCACCGTCCCGCAGCTCACCCACAAGCTCAAGGACGAAGGCGTCGCGCGCATCATCGTGGTCGCCGACGAGCCGGAGCGGCACCGTCGTCGCGCGCTCGCGAAGGGCACGCTGCTCTGGCACCGCGACCGGCTCGACGAGGCGCAGCGGATCTTGCGCGACGTCCCCGGCGTCACCGTGCTCATCTACGACCAGCACTGCGCCGCCGATGCACGCCGCCAGCGCAAGCGGGGCACGCTGCCCGCGCGCAACACGCGCGTCGTGATCAACGAGGCCGTCTGCGAGGGCTGCGGAGACTGCGGCGTCAAGAGCAACTGCCTGTCGGTGCAGCCGGTCGACACCGAGTACGGCCGCAAGACCCGCATCGACCAGACGTCCTGCAACACGGACTACTCGTGCCTGGACGGCGACTGCCCGTCCTTCGTGACGGTCGAGGTCGACCCGACGAAGAAGGCGCCGCGTCGGACGACGCCGACGCCGCCGGCCGTCGCCGATCCGGCCGCTCCCCCGCTGCACGGCACGCACGACGTGCTCCTCGCGGGCATCGGCGGCACCGGGATCCTCACGGTCAACCAGGTCCTCGCGATGGCCGCGCTGCGGGCCGGCTACGACACCGAGACCCTCGACCAGACCGGCCTGAGCCAGAAGGCGGGCCCCGTCACGGGCCACCTGCGCTTCTCGGCGCGGTCGTCGTCCGGCGCCGGGCTCGAGCCGTCCAACCGGCTGACCCCGCAGGGCGCCGACTGCGTCCTCGCCTTCGACCTGCTCGCCGCGACGTCGCCCAAGAACCTCTCGTACGGCGACCCGGCGACGACCGTGGCGATCGCGTCGACGAGCAAGACCCCGACCGGCGACATGGTGTACGACGCGTCGGTCGGCTATCCCGAGACCGACGAGCTGGTCGGCCGACTCGGCACCGTGACGCGTGACGTCGTGGCGCTCGACGCGCTCGAGGCCGCCGAGGAGCTGTTCGGGAGCACGACCACCGCCAACTTCCTGCTCGTCGGTGCCGCGTACCAGGCCGGTGCGCTGCCGATCCCCGCCACGGCGATCGAGGAGGCGATCGGCGTTAACGGTGTCGCGGTCGACGCGAACGTCGCCGCGTTCCGCTGGGGCCGCGTCGCCGTCGCCGACCCGGCCGCGTTCGCCGCCGCTGCGAGCCCTCGTACGGTCGAGGCACCGCTGGTGCCCGTGCCGGCGGTGGAGGCCGCGGGCTTCTCCGACGAGATCCGCGCGACGGTGGCGCGGCGCGCGAGCGACCTGGTCCGCTTCCAGGGGATGGCGACGGCCGAGCGGTACGTGGCGCGTGTCGCCGCCGTACGCGACGCCGAGCGCTCCCTGAACGAGGGCGACCGGCTGACGCAGGCCGTCGCGACGTCGCTGTTCAAGCTCACCGCGTACAAGGACGAGTACGAGGTCGCGCGACTGCTCACCGACTCCGCATTCGCCGACGAGGTCGCGCGCCAGGTGCCGGGCGGCTCGCGGATGACGTACAAGCTCCACCCGCCGGCCCTCAAGGCGATGGGGCGCAAGAACAAGGTCGGCTTCACGCCGCGCTCGCACGTCGTCCTGCGCGGGCTCGCGCGGATGAAGGGCCTGCGCGGCACGCCGCTCGACCCGTTCGGCTACGCCAAGGTGCGTCGGCTCGAGCGGCGCCTCGTCAGCCACTACGAGGGCATGGTCGACACGCTCGTCGCCGGGCTCAGCGCGGAGTCGTACGAGCGCGCGGTGCGGATCGCGTCGCTGCCAGACGTCGTGCGCGGGTACGAGGACGTGAAGCTGCGCAACGTCGCCACGTACGTGGACGCGCTGCGCGCCGAGGGTGTGCCGGTCGACGGGCTGGTCTGACAGACTCGACCCGTGCCGCGACTGGACCGCCTCGACGCCGAGATCATCGGGAGACTGACCCGCAACGCGCGTGCGGGCGTCGTCGAGCTCGCGGCGGCGCTGGGCGTCGCCCGCAACACCGTGCAGGCGCGGCTGAAGCGGCTCGAGGACTCCGGCGTCGTCCGCGGCTTCCGTCCCGACGTGGACCTCGAGGCGATCGGCGTGCCCGTCCAGGCGTTCGTCGACGTCGAGCTGGACCAGCGGCGCATGGCGTACGTCGTCAAGGAGATCGCGCAGATCCCCGAGGTGCTGGAGATCATCACGCAGGCAGGACGCGAGGACCTCCGCGTACGGGTCGGTGCGGTGACGCACGCCGAGCTCCAGGAGGTCGTCGTGCGGATCATCGACACCGACGGCGTCCGGCACACCACGTCGACGCTCGCGATCTCGACCCCGCTCCCCTACCGGGTGCAGCCGCTGCTCGACAAGCTGACCCGCGAGTCCGGGTACGGCCGCTCCACCCCCGCCGTCGAGTAGCCAGAGCCTTCGGCCGCCCCACACCTTGCCACTCCAGCAAACCCGCTTGGCGTTCCGGCACGCGGTCGGCTATTCCTGAGAGAGCAGCCGACGAGCCGAGGAGCACGATGACCACCGAACAGACCGAGCCCACCGACCCGACCGAGTTCTGGGAGCAGCGCTACGGCGGCTCCGAGCGCGTCTGGAGCGGCAACCCCAACCCGCTCCTCGTCCGCGAGGTCGCCGACCTGACCCCGGGCACAGCCCTCGACCTGGGCTGCGGAGAGGGCGCGGACGCCGTCTGGCTCGCCACGCAGGGGTGGACGGTGACCGGTGTCGACATCTCTCAGATCGCACTCGACCGCGCAGCCGCGCATGCCGCCGACGCCGGCGTCACCGACCGTACGACGTGGGAGCGGCACGAGCTCGGGACCACCTTCCCCGACGGCTCGTACGACCTGGTCAGCGCGCAGTTCCTCCAGTCCCCCGTCGCCCTCGACCAGGACGGTGTGCTCCGCCGTGCGGCCGAAGCAGTCGCGCCGGGCGGCACGCTCCTCGTCGTCATGCACGGCGGCTGGCCGTCGTGGGCCGAGCCGCACGAGCACTCCGTACCCCACGCCACGTTCCCGACGCTCGACGAGGTGATGACTGTGCTGTCCCTGCCCGAGGAGGAGTGGAAGACCGTCACGCTCGAAGGCGTCGAGAGTGCGTCGACGGCACCCGACGGCCGTACGGGGACCCACGTCAACAACGTGTGGCGCCTGGAGCGGTCCGGCTCACGCAGCTCGCAGAGCTGAGCGGCTCACAGAGCTGAGCGGAGCTCCGCGACGATCGCGCCGACCGATCGCTGACCCTGGTCGGCCCTCGTGCGGATCTCGCTCACGGTGAAGCCGCTCGCCGTGAGGAGTCGTTCGAGCTCCTCCGGCGGCCACCGGTACGCGGGGGTGACCGCGTGGTCGAACGCCTCGAGCACCGGTCCGTCGAAGAAGCCGACGACGAGACCGCCGCCTGGGCGCAGGACGCGGGCGAACTCGTCGAACGTCGCGGCGATGCGGGACGGGTGGTGGTGGATCGTCGAGTACCACGACAGCACCCCGCCGAGGGCCCCGTCCGCCTCCTCGATCGCGTCGATGCTGCCGATCCGGAACGGGACGTCCGGGTAGCTCTGCCGGGCATGCTCGACGAAGGCGGGGACGAGGTCGATGCCGCGGACGTCGAGTCCACGGCCCGCGAGGTGGTGCGTCCAGTGGCCGGGCCCGCACCCGGCGTCGAGCACGGGTCCGGCCAGCGTGTCCGCCCAGCTGTCGATGAGCTGCCGGTCGGAGGTGTGCACCGCCTCCATCGACCCGAGGAGCTGCGTGTACTCGGCAGCGCGCCGCGAGTACGCCTCTGTCACCGTCGTGGTCATGCGGAGCGCACCGAGGTCGCCGCGGATCCGACGCGTCTGAACGCGCTGCGATAGCCGGACGGGGTGGTCAGGAACTTGGCCTTGAACTGCCGCCGGTACGCCGTGGGGTCGGTGAAGCCCACGCGCTGCGCGATGGCGTCGATGGTCTCGTCGCTGGTCTCGAGCAGCTCGGTGCTGCGGTGCAGCCGGCGGTCGGTGAGCCAGTCGTAGAAGCTGGAGCCGGTGACCTTCTTGAAGTGACGACTGAACGTGCGCTCCGACATGCTGACCCGCCGGGCGGCCACGGCGACCGACACCGGGCGCTGGGGATCCTCGGCCACCCACTCGATCAACCGCTGGATGCGGTCGTCGTCTGCCCGCGCCACCGGGGCCTCGACGTACTGCGCCTGCCCGCCCTCGCGCATCGGCGGCACGACGAGGCGGCGCGCGACGGCGTTGGCGATCGCGGCGCCGTGGTCCTTCCGGATGATGTGCAGGCTCAGGTCGATACCCGCCGCAGAGCCGGCCGAGGTCAGCACCCGGTCCTCGTCGACGTAGAGGACGTCGCGGTCGACCCGGAGACGGGGATAGCGACGCGCGAGCTCGTCGGCGTAGCGCCAGTGCGTGGCGGTCCGGCGGCCGTCGAGCAGCCCGGCTGCCGCGAGCACGAAGGCGCCCGAGCAGATCGAGACCACGCGGGCGCCACGCTCATGCGCCTTCCGGAAGGCCGTACGGACCTCCTCGGAGGGCTCGAGGTCGACGGGCCAGCTGGGCACGATGACGGTGTCGGCCGAGTCCATCGCCTCGAGCCCGGCCTCGACCTCGAGGCGCATGCCGCCGAGCGCCGTGACGTCGGCGTCGTGCGGGGTGAAGACCTGGACGGTGTACCAGTGGTCGACGTCGAGCTCGGGGCGCTCGAGCGCGAACACCTCGACCACGATCGCCAGCTCGAACATGGACATCCGGGGCGCCGCCATCACGGCGACACGATGAGACGGACCTCGAGGCGACATGGCCGGATCGTACGACATGATGTCTTTCCAGTCACTAGTGAGCGTCCGCGGCTTCCAGCACCGTTGCCTGCATGCGGACACGATCGAACGTTCTTGACCACGAGCCGGCCCGAAGCGCGACGGCCCTGCGGCACTTCGAGGCGAGGCTGAGCTTCGAAGCCGACTGCGCGGACGTCTACGCGGACATGCTCGCGGGCGTCCAGGGATTCACGCTGCTGGACACACGCTCGCCCGCGCACTACGCGGCCGGCCACATCCCCGGTGCTCTCAGCCTGCCCCACCGGCGACTCAACCGGGACTCGCTCGACCTGCTCGGCGTCCCGAAGGACGACCTCTTGGTGACGTACTGCGCCGGCCCTCACTGCAACGCCTCCACCCGTGGAGCGATCCGCGCGGCCGCGCTCGGGCGCGCGGTGAAGGAGATGCCGGGCGGGCTGGTGGGCTGGAAAGCCGAGGGCTTCCCGGTCGCGCTCGGCGACGAGCCGCAGTCCCTGGCGCCGATGGTGCGACTGGGCCGGTGAGACGGCGAGCACGGCGAGCACGGCGAGCACGGCGAGCACTGCAAGCACGGCGTCCTCGGAGCACCTTCGGCTGGTTGTGGGCGG
>Ga0233385_1001309_pt1 | contig 10385 bp, 11 predicted proteins | sample ElkDunMinimDraft_16_FD_191543 | JGI IMG/M metagenome (GOLD analysis project Ga0233385, IMG submission 191543) | Fecal eukaryotic communites from dung pellets of Tule Elk in California, USA - Elk Dung G36 | ecosystem: Host-associated > Mammals > Digestive system > Large intestine > Fecal | place... | reverse complement strand
GCGGCGGACCATCTGTCCTCGGCTCGGCAGGACGAGCTGGTGCGGCTTCTCGACGACGTCACGGTCCGGGCCGAGCGGCTCGACGACGAGGTGGCGCGGCTCGAGGAGACCCGTGACGAGCTGCGTTCGGGTTCGGGCCGGGCGCGGGCGGCGCTCGAGCTGGCGCAGGAGCGTGCCGAGTCGGAGGGGATCCTGTCGGGGCGCCTGCCGGCGGAGGGCCCCGGCCTGCAGCTCACGATCGACGACCCGACGGGCGCGCTCGAGGCGTCCCAGCTCTTCAACGTGCTGGAGGAGCTGCGCAACGCCGGTTCGGAGGCGGCCGAGCTCAACGGCGTGCGGTTGGTGACGTCGTCGTGGTTCGTGGACGGGGACCGCGGGATCGTGGTCGACGGCGAGGCGCTGACCCCGCCCTACCGGTGGACCGTGATCGGCGATCCCGCGACGATGGACCGCGCGCTCGAGATCCCCGGCGGCGCGCTGGCGACGGTGCGGACGGCGGGAGCCGAGGCGACGACGTCGCGCGAGGACCGCGTCGAGGTCACAGCCGTGCGGGTGCCGCAGGAGCCGCAGTTCGCGGACCCGGCGGAGCGCGACCGATGATGCGTCGGAGCGGGTGGTTCCGGCTACCCTCTCGCGGCGGGGACGCGGTAGGTTGAGCGCACGACGGTGCACGTCGGGCGCACTGTCACCCTGGGACCAGCCTGGAGCAACCGGGTGCCGCCGCCAGGGCTGACAGCCCGGCAGGCCGGTCTCTGCAGCCCGACCACAGGAGGACTGATGACGGACCCCCGTGCTCTCCCACCGCACCGGGTGGGCGTCGACACGACGGCGAACCTGGGACGCATCGGGCTGCCCGCGGAGGAGCAGTCCTTCCGCATCCCGCTGACGGCGGAGGAAGCGGCCGCTGTCGCGGCGCTGCCCCGGCACTCGGCGCTGTTGGTCGTGCAGTACGGCTCGGGGGCGATCGGCGAGCGGTTCCTGCTGGACACCGACCGTTCGGTCGCGGGTCGCAGCGAGCAGGCCGAGATCTTCCTGGACGACGTGACGGTGTCGCGCAAGCACGCCGAGTTCGTGCGCGAGGGCGACCGGTTCGTCGTGCGTGACATCGGCTCCCTCAACGGCACGTACGTCAACCGGCAGCGGATCGACGCGGCGGTGCTGGCCACGGGCGACGAGGTGCAGATCGGCAAGTTCCGGATGTCGTTCCATGCCAGCCCGCAGGCGCCGCGGGACACGCAGGCGCCCGCCTCGTGACCCCGGCGCACGCGGCCCGCGACGAGCACTCGCGCGAGCAGCCGGCCGTCGAGCCATGGCCGCAGGGCATCTCGCGGCAGGCCACGATGCGGATCTCGGACGTGCTGGCCGCGCTCGAGCCGCAGTTCCCGTCGATCTCGCACTCCAAGCTGCGGTTCCTGGAGGAGCAAGGGCTGATCGACCCGGTGCGCACGGCGTCCGGGTACCGGCAGTACAGCCCGGCCGACCTGGAGCGGCTGCGGTTCGTCCTCACAGAGCAGCGTGACTCCTACCTCCCGCTCAAGGTCATCAAGGAGCGGCTCGCGGCCATGGACGCGGGGGAGCCCGCCCCCGGCCCCGCTCCACGGCTGGCGGAGGCCACGAGCTCGCGGCCCGAGACGTCGCGTCGGCGCTGGACCGTCGAGACGCTGGCCGAGGCCACGGGCACCCGCCCGGAGTTCGTCGACCAGCTCGTGACCGCGGGTGTGCTGCGCAAGGGCCCGGGTGGACGGCTCGACAGCGGTGCGCCCGAGGTCGTGCGGATCGTCGCCCGGCTCGCCGACTACGGCATCGAGCCGCGGCACCTGCGCCCCCTGCGGACGTCCGCCGACCGGCACGTCGGTCTCGTGGACCAGCTCGTCGCGCCCTACCGCAGCCAGCAGACGCCGTCGGCTCGCGCGCAGGCGGCTGACCTGGCTGCCGAGGTCGGCGAGCTCATGGCACGGCTGCACACCGCGTGGGTGCGACAGGGCACCGGAGACCTGGTCTGACCGCCGTCTGACCGCCGTCGGATCGTCGTCGGATCGTCGTCGGATCGTCGCCCCTGCGGGGGAGCGAGGTGCCCCGGGTGGATTCGGCAGAACCCGCACGCCGAAGTGCATCCCCCGCCGCGACGCTGGGCACGCCGTCGTCGTACCGTGGATCGATGGAGGGAGACCTGCCGAGCGACGCCCCGATGGTGCCGGTCGAGGTGCTCGGCGTCCGGCAGCAGCAACGCGATCAGGAGATCGTCGTGCTGCTGCTCGACGCTGCGGCCGACCTCGCCGTCCCGATCGTCATCGGGGCGCGGGAGGCGTCGGCGATCGCGATGGCGCAGGCCGGCCTGGTCACCCCGCGACCGATGACGCACGACCTGCTGCGCGACCTGCTGGGTGCGGTGGGCGTCGGGCTCGACCGGGTCGAGATCGTCGCCCTGGACGGCGGGATCTTCTTCGCCGAGCTCGTGCTGTCGAACGGTGTGCGCCTCGACTCGCGCGCCTCCGACGCCATCGCCCTGGCCGTGCGCACGGAGAGCCCGGTGCTGTGCTCGGCCGAGATCGTGGCCGCCGCCGGAGTAGAGATCGTCGACGTGGAGCAGCAGCGGGAGGTCGAGAAGTTCCGGGACTTCCTCGACCACGTCACGGCAGCCGACTTCACGAACGCCACGGGCAGCGGCGACCGCCCCGACGACGGGGACGACCGGCCGGACGACACGCAACCATGAACCTCAAGTTGAAGGTCAACCTCGGCTACCGTGAGGGTCCCAACCTTCAACCTCGCCTAGAGGGTGATGCGGAGGGCTCGAGAAGGTCACGGCTCCCGGCCCTTCGCCGGGATCCCTCGACCGCCCGTGACCTGCAGCGTCAGGCAGCGCGACACGCCGAGACGGCTCAGGCCCGACGTCGTTGACGACCCCCCAGGCTCGCCTTAGCGTGGAAGCGACATCTCAGGAGGCACAGTGAACAGCAGCGGTGAGGCAAGCGCCCCGGCGGGCGTCGCGGTGCCGCACGGCGCCCAAGGACTCCTCTTCGGAGAGGACCTGACGGAGCAGGACGCCGGCACCGGATACCGCGGCACGACGGCGTGCCGGGTGGCCGGGATCACGTACCGCCAGCTCGACTACTGGGCTCGCACCGGGCTGGTCGAGCCCTCCATCCGCCCGGCGACGGGCTCGGGCACCCATCGGCTGTACAGCTTCCGCGACATCCTCGTGCTGAAGATCGTCAAGCGGCTGCTCGACACCGGCGTCTCGCTGCAGCAGATCCGCGCGGCGGTGACCCACCTGCGGGAGCGGGGCGTGGACGACCTGGCGCAGATCACGCTCATGAGCGACGGCGCCTCCGTGTACGAGTGCACGTCGCCCGACGAGGTCGTGGACCTCGTCCAGGGCGGTCAGGGCGTGTTCGGCATCGCCGTCGGGCGCGTGTGGCGCGAGATCGAGGGCACGCTGGCCCAGATGCCGACGGAGTCGCTCGACGACGCCGACGTCGTCGAGGACCACGAGGGCGACGAGCTCGCCGCCCGTCGGCGCGCTCGCACCGCGGGCTGACCGTGCGACTCACTCACCACGGTCATTCCTGCGTGCGCCTCGACGGCGGTGCCGGCGAGACCGCCCGCCTCGTCATCGACCCGGGCGGCTTCTCCGACGCCCGGACCGCACTCGACGGAGCCACGGCCGTGCTGGTCACGCACGAGCACCCCGACCACGTCGACACCGCCGCCACCGTGGCCGCCCTGGACGCCGACCCCGCGCTCCGGCTCTGGGGTACCGCGGGGGCCGTCGAGGCACTGCGCTCCGCAGGCGCGCCCGAGGACCGCGTCGAGGTGGCGAGCCCCGGCGAGACGCTGGAGCTCGGGCCCGCACGCGTGACCGTGGGCGGCGGGCAGCACGCCGTCATCCACGAACGCATCCCGCGGATCGAGAACCTCACCTACCTGGTCGAGCTCGACGGCGCGTCGGTGTACCACCCGGGTGACTCGTTCGACCTGCCGTCCGGCCCGGTCGGCGTCCTGCTGACGCCGGTGTCCGCACCCTGGCTCAAGCTGGGCGAGGCGATCGACTTCACGCTCGCCGCGAGCGCCCCCGTCGTCGTGCCGATCCACGACGCCCCGCTGTCGGACGCCGGGTACGGCCTGGTGAACCGGCTGCTCGACACCGGGCGTGTGGGTGGCGACTACGACTACCGGCGGCTGCAGCAGGGCGACGCGTTCGACGTCTGACTCGACGTCTGATTCAACTGATTCAACATCCGGCGCGACGTCTCAGAGCAGAGGCCGCAGCGGCGACAGGACGCGTTCCCCGACCTTGTTGAGTGCCGGCCGGAGCTCCCAGTCGTCGAGCGTGAGCTCGCGCGCGTTGGTCAGGTCCATGTGGAACACGTCCTCGAGCTGGCCCGCGACGTCCGGGTCGACCATCTCGATGTTGACCTCGTAGTTGCCCGTGAGGCTGAGCCGGTCGATGTTGGCGGTGCCGACGGTCGACCAGCGGCCGTCGATCGTCGCGGTCTTGGCGTGGATCATCGCTCCCGTATACAGGAAGATGCGCACGCCGCCGGCCAGCAGCGTCGCGTAGTGCCCGCGGGCGAGCCAGTCGGCCACGACGTGGTTGGACCGTTCCGGGACGAGGACGCGTACGTCGACGCCTCGCGCCGACGCGTTGAGCAGGGCACCGAGGATGTCCCGGTCGGGGATGAAGTACGCCTGGGTGATCAGCACGTGCGTGCAGGCCCGGTCGATGGCGTCCAGGTACAGGTTGCGGATCGGGAACACGAGCTGCGACGGCGCGTTGCGGGCGGCGCGCAGGTTCGGCAGCCAGTGCGGCGAGCCGATGTCCTTGAGCACGGGCAGGTCGTCGGTGCGCCAGCGGTTCCAGAAGTCGACGAACGCGTTGCGCAGCTCCCACACGGACTGGCCGGTGATCCGCAGGTGGGTGTCGCGCCAGTGCGTGGCGTACAGCGACCCGATGTTGTAGCCGCCCACGAACGCGGTGGAGTCGTCGACGACGAGGATCTTGCGGTGGTCGCGGCCCGAGTTGCGCAGGTCCAGGAGCAGGATGCCGGGCCGGAAGGCGGGGAAGCGCAGCACGTGGATGCTCGGCGGGAAGTCGAAGAACGAGTGCGGCACGACGAGGTTGGCGAAGCCGTCGTAGACCACGTAGACGTCGACACCGCGCTCGGCCGCCTCGAGCAGCGCCTGCTTGAACTGGGCGCCGATCGCGTCGCCCTTCCAGATGTACGTCTCGAAGTAGATGTGCGACGTCGCGTTGCGGATCGCCTCGAGCATGTCGGCATACAGGTCGGCGCCGTAGGTGTAGACCGTCGTCGTGGTCAGCCCGTGGTCGGTCGTCGCCGGCGGTGCCGTGGGGAACGGCGCGTCGAGGGGATGGCGACGGCTTCGCACCTTGTCGACGGCCATGAGTCCGGCCGCCGCCGCGAGCGGCGTGGCCGCTGCCGCGAGCGCCATGCGGGTGGCATACCGGCGGACGCGGGGCCAGTCAGCCTGGAGATGGATCGGCAGGGATGGCAGGTGGCGGGTCGGCACGGGATCACGGTAGCGACGGGGAAGGGCTGCCGCCCGCTGTTTCCGTGGTGACCTGAGGCACGTCGGCAGGCGATTCCGCCCGAGCGGTGAGGCTCGCGGCGAGCGGGTGCGCCCGGATCGCGGCCGCGAGCTCGCCTTCGATGCGGTCGAGGTAGACCCCGGTCGTCGCGATGGAAGCGTGGCCGAGGAGCTCTGCGACGACCTTGACGTCCCAGCCGTCGGCGACCAGGAGCGTCGCCGTGGTGTGCCGCAGGGCGTGGGGTGTGGCGGGCCGCCGGTACGGGGCGGGCATCTTGGCGACGGCCCGGGCGAGCAGTGCGCGGATGGTCTGCGTGTCGGTGCGGCGTCCGCGCCATGTCAGTAGGAGTGCGCGCTGGCTGTCCGGGTCTGCGGGCCGTCGGGCGGCGAGCCGGGGCCGCAGGTGGGTCAGGTAGTCCTCGAGCGCGGCCGCGAGGGGCGGGCTGAGCACGACGGTGCGTGTGGTGCCGCCCTTGCCCGTGATGCGCCACCGCGTCTCGTGCGGTTCGCGGGTGAAGTCGGCCACGTCGGCGCGGGCCAGCTCGGAGACCCGCGGTCCGAGGACGAGCAGGAGGGCCACCGCGAGCCGGTCGCGCTGGCCGAGCTGCTGGTCGGAGCGCGTGCGCCTGGCGGACCCGCCCACGGTGGGTGGCGTCGTCGGGCCCGGCCGGCCGACGGCGTCCAGGAGGGCGTGGGCGGCCGAGGCCGAGAGAGCGGTGCGTGCCACGCGCAGGCCGCCACGCACCTTGGCCGGGGGAGCGGCCCACTGCATCGGGTCGGCCTGGACCCAGCGCTGGCGGGCCGCGTGGGAGAAGAAGCGGGTGACGGACTGGCGGAACCGGTTGACGGTGGCGGTCGAACGGCCGGGCGCGCCCTTGCGTGCCGGGTCCGCGTACCGGCCGTCAGGGCTGGCCTGGTAGCGCACGAGCGCGTCGTCGACGTCGTCGCCCGTGACGTCGTCGAGCACCCGGTCGGCGCCGAGGAGGCCGACGAGCTCGGTGACGTCGCGCTCGTAGCTGCGTGCGGTCGCGGGGGAGAGGACCCCGCGGACGGTCTCCCGGCGCACGACGGCGAGGTAGCGGTCGGCAGCCTCGGCGACGGTGACGCGGTCCAGCCGGGGCGGTGCGACCATGGGCTTCCTTCCTCTGCGGCCTGACGCCGTCGTGCAGGTCCGTGACCTGCGGCGTCGTCGGGGAACAGGGTAGGAGCCGGCACCGACAGCGGTGAGACCACGGTGTTGCACCATACACACTAGTTTGAACTGTATGTCCGGTTCATCCTAGTGGCGGCACGGTACGCACGTCGAGCTTTGGCCGGGGAGCGGGTGCGTGCGACCATGGCCGTAGAGCCCGAAAGGGCTCCCGGACGAGGGTTGCCGTACCCGGTGTGCGACAAGACGGCATCGAGGAGCACACACCATGTCCTGGATCGTTCTTCTGCTGTCCGGCGTCCTCGAGGCCGTGTGGGCGACCGCACTCGGCCGGTCCGAGGGATTCACCCGTCTGGTGCCGAGCATCGTCTTCGGGGTGAGCCTCGTCGCGAGCATGGCAGGCCTGGCGTTCGCGATGCGTGACCTGCCCGTAGGCACGGCCTACGCGGTGTGGGTCGGCATCGGAGCCACGCTCACGGTCGTCTACGCGATGGCGTCGGGGTCCGAACCGTTCTCGGTGGTCCGGCTGCTGCTGATCGCCGGCATCGTCGGGTGCGTCATCGGGCTCAAGCTGACCCACTGACCTGCCGTCCTTGGGCACGTCGCGGTGCGGAGGCGTGCGGGCCGGCCCGACGGCGTCAGGCGTGAAAGAGCGCGGCGTTGAGGAAGTCGGCGCCGAAGGTGCCCGCGACGTCGGGCTGCACCGCGCGCAGCTCGAGCGGCCGCAGCAGCCTGAAGATGCGCTCGAGATCCTCCAGCAGGAACGACGTCCCGCCCGCCGTGTCGCCGGACGCCAGCACGTCGTCGTCGGGCGGGCTGGGCTGGCGCTCCTGGGAGAACGCCACGATCCCGTAGCGTCCGTGCGGCGCGAGCAGCGCCAGGACGCGCTCGAGGTACGTGATGCGGCGGTGCGGCGCGAGGTGGTGGAAGCACCCGGAGTCGTAGACGAGGTCGAACGGGCCGGCGGGCAGCTCGTCGCGCAGGACGTCGAGCGCACGGACCGTCATCCGGTCGGGCAGCGTGGGACGGACCGTGTCGAGCAGCCCGGCGGCGAGGTCCACACCGACCACGCGAGCGCCGCGCTCGGCGAGCCAGCGCCCGTTGCGCCCGTTGCCGCAGCCGACGTCGAGGACGTGCGCGCCCGCCACGTCGCCCAGGAGCCCGCGCGCGTACCAGTCGACGAGCGGTTCGTCCGGGAGCCCGGTGTTGAGCGGGTGGCCCTCGCGCTGCAGGAGCCGTTCCCAGAAGCCTGCCGCGCTCGCTCGCGTCAGGTCGCCGCGTTCGTGCTCGGCGACCTGACGGTCGAGGAGGTCGAAGAGGTCGTCGATCGTCCCGATACGCACGGTCGATTCTCCCACGAAGGCGGCAGAAAACGGCGTGATACCGCCGATCATCGGGCATTCTGCTACGGCTGGACGGGCCGCCCGGCGTAGCGCATGCCGATGCTCTCGGGCGCGGTGTCCACGAACCCCAGACCGCGGTACAGCGCCCGGCCGGGCTCGTCGGCCAGGAGGGTCACGTACGGGTTCGCGGGTGCTCGGTTGTCGACCTGTTCGAGGAGCCACTCGAGCACCCACCGCCCGAGGCCGCGGCGCTGGTGGTCGGGGAGGGTCGCCATGTCCGCGACATGGAAGTACCAGCCGCCGTCGCCGAGCAGTCGACCCATCGCGACCGCCGCGCCGGAGTCCCGGTGGCGCACGTGGCAGAACGCCCAGCTGTTCGCGACGGCGTAGCCGGCCTGCTCGGTCGTCTTGGGACTCAGCCCGGAGTCCTGGCGCAGGCGCACGTACTCGTCGACGCCGGGCGGCGTGGGCAGCAGCACGTACGTGTCGTCACGCGGAGACGCGGCCGGGCGGGACGTCGGTTCCGTGCGGTCCATGGGGCCAGCATAGGGAGGGGTCTCCGACGCGTAATGACATAATGCGCATTATCGGAACGAGACGGAACGGCGGGATCGCACGGTTTGCCGCTCCGGTGAACGCCATCCTGGATACGCCTGTTCGATAGCGCATTCCTCGCGTGCTGACCGTCGAGCTCGCGGTCGCCCCGTGTCTCGTGGCCTGTCCGGTGGCCAGCGGCACCTCACGTGACGTTGCGTCCGCTGCGCTGTCACCGCTGACATAACGGGAGCGCCCTCTCGCCTGGGCGACCCGGTCCCGGCGTAGGCACGCTGGATCCGAGCGGGCCGCACTCCCCCAGGCTGCAGCAACCAGCGGCAACCAACGGCCCTGACGCGCAACTGACGGTTGCGCCCAAGGAGGTCGAGTGGCAGATTGATATGCAACCACTGGTTGCAGATCCTGCCGGGAGCTTCTCAGGAGGAACCATGACCGCACGAAATCTGCCCGACGTCGTGTCACCTGACGCGTGGCTCGCCGCTCGCAAGGAGCTGCTCGCCGCGGAGAAGGAGCTCACGCACCTGCGCGACCGCGTCAACGCCGAGCGCCGACGGCTGCCCATGATGCGCATCGACAAGCCGTACACGTTCGACGGGCCGGACGGCGAGGTGACGCTCCTGGACCTGTTCGACGGCCGCGAGCAGCTCGTCATGCACCACTTCATGTGGCTCTGGGACGTGGACGCCGACGGCACGTCGCACCCGCGCGACGTCGGCTGCCCCAGCTGCGCGTCGGCGGCCGACCACATCCCCGAGCACCTACGGCAGCTGCACGCGCGCAGCACGACTCTCGTCGCCGTCTCGCGCGCGCCGTACGCGAAGATCGCCCCGTACCGCGAGCGCATGGGGTGGACCTTCCCGTGGTTGTCCTCGTCCGGCACCGACTTCAACTATGACTTCCACGCGAGCCTCGACCCGAAGGTCGCCCCGGTGATGGTCAACTTCAGCGACGAGGCCGAGCTCGCCGCGGCCGGTACGCCCTGGGGCACCGAGTGGCGCACGCCGGGCGACCTTCCCGGGATCAGTGCGTTCCTCCGCGTCGGGGACGAGGTGTTCCACACCTACTCGACCTACGAACGTGGCATCCAGGAGTTCCACTACGGCATCCCGTACCTCGACCTCACGGCACTCGGCCGCCAGGAGGACTGGGAGGAGCCGCACGGCCGCGCCGAACCGCTCGGCCTTCAGGTCGGCAGCCCGAACCTGCGCTACCCCGACGAGTACGGCTCGGAGGAGTACGCGCCGCATGGCCATGGCCACCACCACGGCCACCACCACGTGCGGTGACTCCTCCTAGGCGGCCGTCGGGTCCGGAGCGCGGTCCAGGACGATGAGCGGCGTCACGTAGTGCTCGGTCACACTGCCCCCGAGGTCGCGCACGGCCTGGGCGGCGGCGTCGACCTCGGCCTCGTGCCAGTCGCTGAAGGTGCTGAACAGGTCGTGGATCTGGTCGGCGTCGAGGTCGATGGTCCAGCGGAAGTGCGCGGTGTGGTTCTCGGTGAAGTGCCCGCTGCGGGTAAGCCGGCGCAGCCACTCCTCGGTGTCCAGCTCCCCCGGCCCGGTCCGCACGGTCGCGGGGTCGCGCCGGTCGGCGATCTCCTGGACCCGGTCCCGGAACGGGGTGCGGACCTCGGGGTCGCCGAACGCGTTGCGCCACACCGCGAGGTGACCGCCGGGCGCGATCGCGCGGTGCAGTGCGGGCAGCACGACGTCGAGGTCGAGCCAGTGCACCGTCGTCGCGATCACCACGAGGTCGAAGGCGGCGTCGGGCAGGTCGGCGTCCTCGGC
>Ga0233385_1001306_pt1 | contig 10406 bp, 8 predicted proteins | sample ElkDunMinimDraft_16_FD_191543 | JGI IMG/M metagenome (GOLD analysis project Ga0233385, IMG submission 191543) | Fecal eukaryotic communites from dung pellets of Tule Elk in California, USA - Elk Dung G36 | ecosystem: Host-associated > Mammals > Digestive system > Large intestine > Fecal | place... | reverse complement strand
TGCTCGCGGCCCTGGCCGCCGGCATGGTCGCGGCGCGGACCAGCCAACGGCACGGGCTCGGCGCGGCGCTGTGCGCAGGCGCGCTGGTGGCCTGCGGGGTGGCGCTCGATACCGCGCTGCTGCCGCGTCCGGCCTGGCTGTCGGTGGCAGGCGTGCTGCTGCCGGTCCCGGCGGCCTGGCTCGGTGCGCGACTGGCGCAGCCACGTTCACCGGCCGCGGCCGGCAGGGGAACCTGATCCATGGAATCGTCGCTGCTGACCAGCCTGCTGCTGCCGCTGGCCCTGGGCGTGATCATGTTCGGCTTGGGCCTGGGCCTGGCCGTCGACGATTTCAGGCGCGTCGCGCGCTATCCGCGCGCGGTGCTGGTCGGCCTGCTGCTGCAGACGGCGGTCCTGCCCTGGGCGGCGCTGGCGCTCGCGCTGCTGTTCAGGCTGCCGCCGGAACTGGCCGTCGGCCTGATGCTGCTGGCGGCCTCGCCGGGCGGGGCCACCGCCAACATCTACAGCCACCTGGCCCGTGGCGATGTCGCGCTCAACATCAGCCTGACCGCGATCAACAGCGTGCTGTGCCTGGTCACCCTGCCGCTGATCCTCAACCTGTCGCTGGAGTACTTCCTCGGCGCCGGGCAGTACGTGCCGCCGCCGGTGCGCAAGATCGTCGAGGTGGCGGTCATCATCGTGCTGCCGGTGCTGGCCGGCATGGCGGTGCGCCGCTTCGCCGCAGGCTTCGCGCTGCGCATGGAAAAGCCGGTGCGGCTGCTGTCGGCGCTGGTGCTGGCGCTGCTGATCGTGGCCGCGGTGGCGCAGGCCTGGAGCACCCTGCTGGCCTGGTTCGCCGTGGTGGGACTGGCCTGCCTGCTGTTCAACCTCGCCAGCATGGGCCTTGGCTACGCCGCGCCGCTGGTCCTGCGCCTGCCACGGAGGCAGGCGGTGGCGATCGCCATGGAGATCGGCATCCACAACGGCACGCTGGCGATCTTCATCGCGCTCAACGTGCTGGGCAACGCGGCGATGTCGGTGCCGGCGGCGGTCTACAGCCTGCTGATGTTCTTCACCGCGGCGGGGTTCGCCTGGTGGGCGTCGCGCAGGGCGTCCTGAGACGGGAGTGGCGCCGCCGCAGCCGCCACCTGGCGCTTCCACCGCGGCCGGTGGAAGCGCCGTGGAGCGGCGCTATTCGGCGAGGCGGAATTCGCCGAAGGGCTTGAGCTGGTCGGCGATCGCGGCGGCGTCGCCGACGACGATGATCGACTGGTCCTTGGGGTCGAAGTACTTGCGGGCGATGTCGCGCACCTGGTCGGCGTCCACCTCGCGCACCAGGGGCACGTAGTTGGCGAGGAACTCCGGCGGCAGGCCGACCAGCCAGTTCGAGGCCAGCGTGGCCGCGACCGCGCCCTGCAACTGGTTGCTGATCAGGTAGCCGCCGGCGACGTAGCGCTTGGTGTCGAGCAGTTCCTGCTCGGGCACCGGCTCGTCGGCAAGCCGCTTGAACTCGCCGAAGAACTCCTGCAGCGCCGCGCCCGTGACCTCGTTGCGCACGTCCGCGCCGGCCTGCACGCGGCCGCCCATGCGGGCCGGCGCGAAGCCGGCGCTGGCCCCGTAGGTATAGCCCTTGTCCTCGCGCAGGTTCTGGTTGACCCGGCTGCTGAAGCCGCCGCCCAGCACCGTGCCGGCCAGGACCGCGGGCACGTAGTCCGGATCGGTTGCCGGGATCGCCGGACGACCCAGGCGCACGGTCGACTGCACGCTGCCGTCGCGCTGGATCAGCAGGCGGGTGGGCGCGGCCTGGCGCGGCGCCGCCGGGGTCTCCGGCGCCTCGGCGCCAGCCGCCGCCCAGTCGCCGAACGCCTTTTCGGCCAGGGCGAAGGCTTCGGCCGGCTCGATCCTGCCGGTCACCACCAGCAGGGCGCGGTCGGGATGGAAGCGCAGCGCATGGGCCTGGCGCAGCGCAGCGGGCGTGACGCCCGTGATCGAGGCCTCGGTCTGCTGGGTGCGCGCGTAGGGATGGTCGCCGTAGGTGGCGGCCAGCAGCGCGCGGTTGGCCTTGAACGCCGGCTGGGCCTCGGCGGCCTTGAGGGCCTGCAGGGCATTGGTCTGGGCGAGCTTGACCTCGCTGTCGGGAAAGGACGGCGTGCGCGCCACCTCGGCCAGCAGCTCCAGCATCGGCGAGGCGTGCTGCGTCAGCGCGTCGGCATACACCATCACCCCGTCGTTGCTGGCGCTGGCGCCCACGCTACCACCGTAGGACTGCGCGGTCTCGGCAATCGCCCTGGAATCGCGGCGGGCCGTGCCCTGGGCCAGCAGCCCGGCGAACAGGCTGGCGAAGCCCGGCGCATCGGCCGCGTCGGCGGCGTAGCCGGCGTTGCGCACCGCCAGCACGTAGTCCACCCGGGGAATGCCGTCGCGCGGCACCACCCACACCTCCAGGCCGTTGGCCAGGGTCTTCTTCTCGATCTGCGCCACCGGCAGCGGCTTGTCCGCGCCATAGGCCGGGAGGTCCCTGGGCAGTTCCGCCTGCGGTCCCGCGAAGGCCGCGCCCGACAGTGCCGCCGACAGCGCCAGCGCCAGCATGCCGAGGCGCGGATTCCTGGAAATCGTCATGGTCATCTCCTTATTCCGCCGCCTTTGCGGCGGGGTCCCTGGCGGCGAGCATCGCCTCGGGCACGCGATCGATCACGGTGCGGTTGGCGGCGGTGAGGTAGGTCCTGGCGGCGCGCTGCACGTCGGCCGAGGTCACCGCATCGATCCAGCCGGGAATGCGGTTGGCCACGCCCGCGTCGCCCCACAGCAGCTGCAGCTTGGCCAGGGTGTCGGCGCGGGACAGGAAGGACTCCATGCCGTTGTACCAGTCGGCCAGCAGCTGGGTCTTGATGCGCGCCAGGGTGGCGTCATCCACGCCTTCGGACACGATCCTCGCGATCTCCTCGTCCACCGCCGCGACCACGGCGTCGGCGTCGGCATTGGGCTTGTACAGCGCGAACACGGTGAACAGCGTGGGGCCGTTGTACTCCCACTCGCTGGTCAGTCCGTAGAGCGCGTCGACGTTGAGCGCCAGTTCGCGTCCCTTCACCAGCCCCTGGTACAGGCGCGAGGCATCGCCATTGGCCAGCAGCGCGCCCAGCACCGACATCGCCGGCTGGTCGGGGCTGCCGCGCTCGGGCATCTTCCACGACATCGCGATCGCCGGCACCTGGGCCAGCTTGTCGGCCTGCTGGAGGCGCTTTTCCTGCGTGTTGAGCCCTTCGCTGAAGTCCGGGCCCTGCGGCACCGGACGCGCGGGGATGTCGCCGAAGTACTTCTCGGCCAGGGCGAATCCTTCCTCGGGGGAGATGTCGCCAGCCAGGCCGAGGATGGCGTTGTTGGGGCCGTAGTAGTCGCGATGGAAGGCCTTGACGTCCTCGAGCGTGGCCGATTCGAGATCCTCGAAGCTGCCGTAGCCGTCGTGGTTGTTCTCCCACTTCTGGAAGGCGTTGAAGCCCACGTCCAGCCACATGAAGCCGCCATACGGCTGGTTCTGCACGTTGACGCGGATCTCCTCCTTGACCACGTCCTGCTGGTTCTTCAGCGTCGCCGGGTTGAAGTCGAGCATGCGCATGCGGTCGGCCTCGAGCCACAGGATCGGCTCGATGGCGGAGGACGGCGCGATCTCCACGTAGTTGGTGAAATCGGGCCGGGTCGAACCGTTGTTGCGCCCGCCGCCACCGGTGATGACCCGGTCGAAGATGCCCTCGGGCGCGTTCTGCGAGCCCTCGAACATCAGGTGCTCGAACAGATGCGCGAAGCCGGTGCGGTTGCGCGGCTCCAGGCGCATGCCGATGCCGTAGACCACGCTCACCCCGACCACCGGCGAGCTGCGGTCCTCGGACACGACGACGGTCAGGCCGTTGTCGAGCTTCTTGACCGCCACCGGGATCTCCCAGCGGTCGTCCCCGGCCGCGAAGGCCGGCAGCGCCAACAGCAACGACAACAACATTCCTGCGCGGATCGACTTCATGGGTGCCTCCTGCCCCTGTGCGGAAGCGTCCACACTACCCGGCCGCGGCGCGCCGCGCGAGGCCCGGCCCCACGCCGCCGCGCGGCCCGGCCGGCTAGCTTCCGGGCGAGGCGTCGATGTCCACGCCGACGTTGCTCGAGGCGCGCTCGAAGACCGCCCGGTCGAGCAGGCCGGTCTGCCGGGCCACCAGCACCGGCACCAGCACCTGGCCGGTGACATTGGTCATCGTGCGCATCATGTCCAGGATGCGGTCGATGGCGTAGAGGATGCCGATCGCCTCCAGCGGCAGGCCCGCGGCGCTGATCACCACCGTGGCCATGATCACCGCCGTGCCCGGCACGCCGGCGGTGCCGAAGCTGCCCAGCACCGAGGCCAGGGCGATCAGGACGTATTGCCCGGCCGACAGTTCGATACCCATGAACTGGGCGATGAACACAGCCGACAGGGCCGGGTAGATCGCACCGCAGCCATCCATCTTGATGCTCGCGCCCAGCGGCACCGCGAAGCTGGCGTAGTCCTTGTCCACCCCCAGGTTGTGGGTGGCCGAACTCAGCGACAGCGGCAGCGCGGCAAAACTGCTCGAGGCCACGAAACCGATCTGCATCGCCGGCGCCGCGCCGCGGAAGAACTTCAGCGGGTTGAGTCCGTGCGCGAGCAGCAGGCCGCTGTAGACCACCACGATCTGGAAGGCGCAGGCCGCGTACAGGGCGATGACGAACTTGCCCAGCGGCACCAGCTGCCCGAAGCCGTAGCTGCCCACCAGCGCGGCGATCAGGCCGAAGGTGCCCAGCGGCGTGGCCTCCAGCACGAAGCGGGTGACCTGGATCATCAGCTCGCGCGCCTGCTCGAACAGCGAGCGCAGGCCGGCCGTCTTCTCGCCCAGCCGCACCAGCGCGAAGCCGAACAGGCCGGCAAAGAAGATCACCTGCAGGATGGTGAAGTTGCTGGGGACGATGACGTTCTGGCCGTCGGCGGTCCTGCCGGCGCCGAGCGCGGCCAGTGCGCGGAAGGGGTTTTCCGGGACGATGTTCACCAGCACGTCCAGCGGACCGGGCACCTCGCGCGGACGATAGTTCTCGGCCACCTTCAGGCTGGCCGCGTCCACGCCCAGCCCGGGCTTGAACAGCCACCCGAAGGCCAGCCCCACCAGCACCGCCAGCACCGCGGTGATCGCGAACCACAGGAAGGTGCGCCCGGCCAGTCCGGCGATCGAGCGCTGCCCGGCCAGCGAGCCGACCGCGCTGACCACCGCGAAGAACACCAGCGGGATGGCGATCATCTTGATCAGGTTGACGTACACCGTCCCCAGCGGCCCGAACCAGGTCTGCGCCGCCGGCCCCATCAGCCAGCCTGCCAGCGCGCCCAGGACGAAGCCCGCGGCCACGCGCTGCCAGAACGGGATCTTGAGCCAGGCGCGCACGAGGGACATGGACTGGGGACGACAGCGGCGCCTGACGGCGGGGCCGCCACCATAGCCGACCGGCCCGGCCCACGCGACGCGCCCGCTGGAACGCCGACCGGCCACGCGCAGGACAGCGGTCCGGGCGGGCGCCGCCCGTGGCCCGGTCCGGCGACGGCATAATGGCCGGTTTGTGGCGCGGCGTTTGTGCCTCGGCCCCGGCTCCCGCCGGGGCCCGGGACAGCGCCACGCCGGTACCCCGCCCCACCGGACCCGTCATGCCCCGCCTGTTGCCTTCCGTTTCCGCGCTCTGCGCCGCCCTGCTTGCCGCCTGCGCCGCCACTCCCCGCCACGCTTCCGCTCCCGCCGCGCCGGCGGTCGAGGTCGCCCCGATCAGCCATCCCGAAGGCGAGACCCCCCAGTGGTGGTACCGCAGCGGCGCCGCGCGCGCCGCGGCCAACGGCGCCATGGCCGGGCGCGCCAGGAACGTGATCGTCTTCCTCGGCGACGGCATGAGCCTGCCCACGGTCGCGGCCGCGCGCGTGTTCGAGGGCCAGCGCGCCGGCGGTCCGGGCGAGGAGAACCTGCTGGCCTGGGAGCATTTTCCGCACACGGCGTTCGCCAAGACCTACAACACCGATTCGCAGACCCCCGACTCGGCCGGCACCATGACCGCGATCGCGACCGGGGTGAAGAGCCACATGGGCGCGATCGGCGTGGCCTCCGGCCCGCGCGACGACTGTGCCGGCAGCCTCGAACGCCAGCTCGTGTCCTGGCTGCGTCTGGCCGACGATGCCGGACTGTCCACCGGAATCGTCACCACGGCCCGCCTCACCCACGCCACGCCCGCGGCGACCTACGCGCACGTGCCCGACCGCAACTGGGAGAACGACACCGACCTACCCGCGCAGGCCACCGCCGCGGGCTGCCGCGACATCGCCCGGCAGTTGCTGGACTTTCCCGCCGGCCGCGGCCCGCGCGTGCTGCTGGGTGGCGGCCGCGGCGAGTTCCTGCCCACCTCGGTGCGCGATCCCGAGTACCCCGACAAGGTCGGCCAGCGCCTGGACGGCCGCGACCTGGTGGCCGAGTGGACGGTTCGCAATCCCGGCGGCGCCTGGGTGTGGAATGCCGGCCAGCTGCGCGCCGCGAGCGGAGCCAGCGCAGTGCTGGGCCTGTTCGAGTACGACCACATGCAGTACGAGCACGACCGTGACCGCAGCGAGGCCGGCGACCCGGACATCGAGGAGATGACCCGCTTCGCCATCGAACGGCTGTCGCGCGATCCGCGCGGCTACGTGCTGCTGGTGGAGGGCGGCCGCATCGACCACGCCAACCACGAGGGCAATGCCTACCGGGCGCTGGACGAGACCGTTGCCATGTCGCGGGCGGTGCGCGCGGCCGCCGAGATGACCTCGGCCGAGGACACCCTGATCGTGGTCACCGCCGACCATGCGCACACGCTCAACTTCGTCGGCTATCCGCGCCGCGGCAACGACATCCTGGGCAAGGTGCGCGGCCGCACCAATGAGGACGACGATCCCGCCCAGTACGCCCGCGACGCCCTCGGCCTGCCCTATACCACCCTGGTCTACGCGAACGGCCCGGGCTACACCGGCGCCAGCGGGCGCCAGCCGGCCGGCCCCAAGCGCCACCTGCACCGGCCGGGCGGTTTCGACCCGGCGACCGGCCGCCCCGACCTGACCGAGGTCGATACCACGCATCCGGACTTCATGCAGGAGGCCCTCGTGCCGTTATCGTCCGAGACCCATGGCGGCGACGACGTCGGCATCTGGGCGCGCGGCCCCGGCAGCGACGCCTTCCGCGGCACGCTTGAGCAGCACGTGATCCACCATGTGATCGTGCAGGCGACCCCGGCGCTGCGGCGCCGGCTGTGCGCGGTGGGGGCCTGCAACGGCGACGGCGTCCCCGTCGAGCTGCCGGTCCGCAAGGCCCCGGCGGCGCCCTGAGTCACGCCAACTGCCGGATGCGGTTGCGGTACCCCCCACCCGCGGTCGCGGTCCGCCAGGCAGGCGGACCCGGCCGGGCACGCAAGAGCGCGAGGTATCCGCGGTGAAACCGGTACGCAAGTTCCACTGGCGCGTGGCTGCAGGCCTGCTGCTGGCCTGCCTCGCCGGCGCGGTGGCTGCCGGTCCGGTGCCGGTGCAACAGGGCGGGTTCCTGCTTGCGGGCGACCCCGCCACCGAGCAGGCGCCGATGCGCGCCTGTACCCCGCAGATGCGCGAAGGCCTGCGCGAGCATCGCATCGAGGCGCCGCCCGGCGGCTGGCCGGGCGCGCCGCAGGCGATCAACGTGTTCAACGTCTTCGCTGGCGAGGTGATGGTCGCGCTGGGCGACCGCGAGGTCTGCGGCCGCATGCACGATGCGCGCACGCGCGATTCGCGTTTCCGCAGCAGCGTCGGCATCGTCGCGGTGCCGCCCGCCGGCAGCCGCATGCCGATCCGCGTGGCCTGGGCCGATCCCCTGCAGCCGCGCTGGCTGCCGACCGTGGTGCTGGGTGCGCCCAGTCCCGTGCAGCAGATGGACACGATGCGGCTGCTGGTGCGGGTGTCGTGCCTGGCGATCGGGATGGCGCTGGCCCTGTCGGCGCTGATCGGCTTCATCGGCACCCGCGACCGCACCTTCCTGCGCCAGGCGGGCGTGTGCCTGGTGCTGGTCGCGGGCCAGGCGATCCTCAGCGGACTGAGCGGCTATCCGCTGCCCTGGCTGCCGGTGGGCGACCGCGAGTCCTGGTGGCTGACCGCCTTCATGGCCTTCGCCGCGGCCGCGCTGGTGCACGGCATCTGGACCCAGTCGGGAGTGGCCGCCGCCCTGCCGCTGCCGCGGCGGGTGCTGGTGTGGGTCATGCGGATCGCGATCGGTGCCGGCCTGCTGGTGCCGGCGCTGCCGCTGCCGGCGCTGCGCTGGATCATCCTGGGACTGGAGGGCCTGTTCGAACTGTCCTGCGTCGCGCTGCTCGTCGTGGTCGGGCTGTCGCTGCGGCGCGGCGACCGCAGCGCCGTGCTGGGCGCGGTCTCGGTGGGACCGTTCCTGGCGATCTCGCTCGCCGAGCTGGCCGACAGCCGGTGGCTGCTGTCCTACCGCATCGAGGTCCAGCAGCTGGCGGTGACCTGGTTCCTGATCGCGATGGGCTATGCGCTGTCGCGGCGCTTCAGCCACCTGCGCCGGCAGCACGATGCGATGCGGGTGCTGGCCACGACCGACGAGCTGACCGGCCTGCCCAACCGGCGCAGCGGCCTGGCCCGGCTGGAGACGCTGTTCCGCCACTCGCGCGAGACCGGCGACCCCCTGTCGGTCGGCTTCGTCGATGTCGACCTGTTCAAGCGCATCAACGACGTGCACGGGCACCACGTCGGCGACCGCGTGCTGGTGGCCGTGGCCGACGCGCTGGCCACGTCGATGCGCGGGCGCGAGGACGTGGTGCGGATGGGCGGCGAGGAGTTCCTGGTGGTGATGCCGGGGGTGGACCTGCCGGGCGGGAGGTTGCGGCTGGAACTCATGCGCGCCCGCGTGCGCGCCGCGGGCGAGTCGCTGGGCATCGAGGGACTGGAAGTCACCGCCAGCATCGGCCTGGCCAGCCTGCGCGCGAGCGACGAGGACCCGGCCTCCCTGCTGCGCCGCGCCGACGGCGCCATGTACCTGGCCAAGCAGGCCGGGCGCGACCGTGTCCTGCTGGCCGGCTGACGCCGACCGGCGCGCCGGTCGCCTCGCTCAGAACGGCTTGGCCAGCACCAGCCAGATCACGCCCAGCAGCAGGAACACCGGCACTTCGTTGAACACGCGCAGCGCCCGGGTCGAGGGCAGCGCGCCCGGCGCCGCCGAGCGGCGCAGCCAGCGCCCACCGACGATGTAGTGCGCCAGCAGCAGGGCCACCAGCAGCAGCTTGGCGTGCAGCCAGCCGGTGCCGCTGCCGACCATCGTCGGGAAGCCCGGGAACACCCGGTAGCCCAGCCACAGCACCAGTCCGGCCACCAGCGCCAGGCCGAACATCACGTGCCCGAAGCGCAGCAGCCGCCTGCCCATCAGCATCAGCCGCGCGCGCACCGGCGGCTCGTCGCCGGCTTCGACGAGGTTGATCAGGATGCGCGGCAGGTAGAAGGCCGCCGCCACCCAGGCCATCACGAACAGCAGGTGCGCGGACTTGATCCACAGATAGGCTTGCATGTTCCCTTCCATCCGGTGCTGCGTCGGCGACGCGGGCGATCGCGCTATTGTAGCCGCCGCCTCCGCCGCCCCCCTGCCATGCACAAGCGATACGACCAGCGCTATTTCGACACCTGGTACCGGGCCCGCGGCATCGGCGGCGCGCAACGGCTGGCGCGCAAGGTCGCGCTGGCGGTGGCCACCGCCGAATACCATCTCGAGCGTCCGCTGCGCACCGTGCTCGACATCGGCTGCGGCGAGGGCGCCTGGCGCGCGCCGCTGCTGAAGCTGCGGCCGAAGGCCCAGTACCTGGGCTTCGACAGCAGCCAGTACGCCATCGCCCGCCACGGCGCGCGCCGCAACCTGCACCTGGCCCGCTTCGCCGACTTCGCCAGCCTGCGGCCCTGCCCGCCGGTGGACCTGCTGGTGTGCAGCGACGTGATGCATTACCTGCCGCTCAAGGAACTCGACCGTGGCCTGCCCGGGCTGGCCGAACTGTGCGGCGGCGTTGCCTTCCTGGAGTGCTTCAGCCGCGAGGACGAGACCGAGGGCGACGAGGACGAGTTCCAGGCACGCCCGGCCTCGTTCTACCGCCGCCGCTTCGCGGCGCTGGGCCTGCGCCAGATCGGCTCCCATTGCTGGCTCGCGCCAGGCCTGGCCGAAGGCGCGGCGGCGCTGGAACTCGCCCCCGAGGGCGCCTGACCGGCGCCGGGCCCCGCCTGCAGGCCGCATTGACGGCGCCCGCGATGCGATCGGTTATGCTGCGCCGCAGCAGCCGCCACGCGTGAAGCCGATGTTCCTGTACCAGTTCCACGAAGTGACCCGATCCTGGATGGCACCGCTCACCTACTGGGCG
>Ga0233385_1001305_pt1 | contig 10412 bp, 5 predicted proteins | sample ElkDunMinimDraft_16_FD_191543 | JGI IMG/M metagenome (GOLD analysis project Ga0233385, IMG submission 191543) | Fecal eukaryotic communites from dung pellets of Tule Elk in California, USA - Elk Dung G36 | ecosystem: Host-associated > Mammals > Digestive system > Large intestine > Fecal | place... | reverse complement strand
GCGGGTCGTCCGGGTCCTCCGGGTCCTCCGGGCCGCCGCACGTGAAGCGGGCGTCGCCCCAGTCGGCGTGGTCCCACCAGTTGTTGTCGCCCGCCTGGTCGACGACGAGGGTGAGCTGGGCGATGCCGGTGACCTCGGCGGTGAGGGCGTGGCCGGGCGACCCGCCGGCGAGGACGGGGCTGGCGGCCAGCTCGGCGCCGTCCCCCATGACCGTGAACTGCAGCGTGCCGTTGAGCCCGACCCCGTCGTCGACGCCGACCACGGCGTCGAAGCGGCGGCAACCGGCGGGCACGTCCACGACGACGGCGCTGTCGGCGTGGGCGCCGATGCCCTTGGCGTAGGTCTGCCCGCCCAGCGAGAGGGTGGCGCCGTCGCCCGCTGCGGTCTCGCCGTTGGTCATGTCTCGCTCGGCGGGCCCGTAGCCGTTGGTCTCGGTCACCCACGGCAGGTCGGACACGTAGACGGTCTCGGGCTCGGCGGGGGGCGGCTCGCACGTGAGCAGGGCATCGCCCCAGTCGGCGTGATCCCACCAGTTGTTGTCGCCGGTGTCGTCGGTGACGAGCGTGAGCTGCGCGACACCGGAGAGATCGGCGGTGAGGGCCTGGCCCGGGTCCGTTCCGGTGAGCACCGGACTGGCGGCCAGCTCGGCGCCGTCGCCGAGGACCCGGAACTGCACCGTGCCGTTGTTGCCCACCGCGTCGTCGAGGCCGACGACGGCGTCGAAGCGGGTGCAGTCGGGCGGCAGGTCGACGACGATCTCGCTGTTGGCGTGGGCGCCGATGCCCTTCGGCCACGACTGGCCGGCGATGGTGAGCGGCGTGCCGTCACCGGCCGCGGTCTCGCCGTTGGTCATGTCGCGCTCGGCCGGTCCGTAGCCGTTCGTCTCGCTCACCCACGGCAGGTCGGACACGTAGTGCGACACCGGCGCCGCGGGGTCGGCGCTGTAGGACGCGCGCAACGTCGCCGGCTCGGTCACCGTGATCTGGTGGACCGGCGAGCCAGCGTCGGACCAGGCGCCGAAGCGGAACGTCGACGCGCCGAGGGTCTGGGGCGAGGGCGCCGAGACCGTGTGGTACGAGTCCGCGATCACCGTCTGGGTGTACGGCGCGGCGGCGGTGCGGGACCCGACCGACAGGTCGAGGCCCGGCGGATCCGACTCGACCGCCAGGTCGTAGGTCGCCGGTTCGAGGCGCAGCGCCGTCGTACCCGTCAGGCCGCCGGCGTCGGTGGCCGTGAGCTCGAGCTCGAGGTACGCGGGGTACTCGTGGTTGGGCGCGGTGATCGTCGGCGTGGCCTGCCCGGCGATGGTCTGGAGCAGGTGCACGTGGCAGTCGTCAGGGGTGGAGCAGTGGTGCAGGTTGACCTGCCAGCTCAGCGCGGTGGCGCCGACCGCGCCGTCCTCGGCGTCGGTCGCCTCTCCGGCCAGGGCGAGCACCTGGTCGACCGACCACGTCGTGCCGGCCGCCGGCGCGGCGATCGTCGGGACGGGGCGCGAGTTGCCGGCGTGGATCACGACGCTGGTGGCGTGGCTCAACCCCGCGGCGTTGGTGACCTGCAGGCGGACGGTCACGTCGCCGGCCGCGGTGTAGGTGACGCCGGTGGCGGGGTCGGTGCTGTCGTCGTAGGCGCCGTCGCCGTCGATGTCCCATGCGTAGGTGAGGGCCCCGCCGTCGCCGGCCACGGAGCCCGAGCCGTCGAGCTGGACGGTCAGCGGCAGCGGGCCGTTGTCGGTGTCGACGTCGATGACGGCGGCGGGCGGCAGGTCGTCGCCGAAGTGCCCGATGCGGTTGAGCGTGCCCTCGAGGATGTCGAGCCACAGCAGGTCGCCGCCGGGCGCCGCCTCGATGTCGACGGGGTAGGCGCCGGTGACCATGGTGGTCACCTGCGAGGTGTCGGGCAGGCCGTCGACGCCGGGCATCATCGCCCAGATGCAGCCGCGGGTGTAGTCGCCGAAGAAGAGGGCGCCGTCGTAGGTGACGGGGTAGTCGCCGCCCTCGTAGAAGGCGATCGAGGTGATCGAACCGCCGGGCTGGGTGCCGCACCGGGCCGGGTCCGGCGGGTTGCCGTGCCGGTAGACGAAGTGGGGCGAGCGCAGCTCGGTGTCGAACGTGCCGTCGTAGAGGCCGGCACACATGTCGAGGCCGACCCCGGCATAGGTCGACTGGGGCTCCGCCCCCTCGTAGCAGGGCCAGCCGAAGTTCTCGACGATGTCGTCGGTGGTGCTCTCGACGCGGTTGATCTCCTCCCAGGTGCCCCAACCCACGTCGCCGACCCACACCTCGTCGGTGCCCGGGCGGCTCGTGATGCGGAACGGGTTGCGCATGCCGTGGGCGACGATCGGGTCGTCGTCGGTGACGTCGCCACCGACCAGCGGGTTGTCGGGCATCGCCTCGCCGGTGTCGGAGTCGATGCGCAGGAGGGTGCCGTCGTAGGTGAGGGGGTCGCCCGGTGTGAGCAGGTCCTGGCTGCGCAGCGCCCCGCCCTCGGCGGTGGGTGGGGTCAGCGTCGTGCCGGTGCCGCCGGGCGGATCGTCGCATGGGTTGGCGGGCGTGGGGCTGTCGTCGTCGCCGCCGTTCTGGCCGAAGTCGACGCTGTTGTAGTCGGCGCCCTCGCCGGCGCTGACCAACAGGGCGCCGTCCGGTGCGAACTCGAGATCGCCGACGGTGTGGCTCGGGAACTGGGCGCACCACACGTCCTGCAGGAGCACCTGCTCGCTGCCCACGACGTCGTTGTCGGCGTCGACCTCGATGCGCGACAGGCGACCGTCGACCACGCACCCGTCGTCGAACGTGCCCGGGGGGTTCGGGCACTCGTCGTTCCAGCTGTCGCCCTCGTCGAGCGTGTAGAGGAGGTAGATGTACGGCTCGTCGGGGAAGTCGGGGTCGACCTCGAGGCCGAGCAGCCCACGGTCCTCGTAGTCGTGGATGTCGCCGCCCACGTCGATGACCTCGGTGGGCGTCTCGTCGTCGAGGTCGTCGAGCACGACGACGCGGCCGCTCTTCTCGGTCACGAACACCCGGCCGTCGTCGGCGAGCGCGAAGTTGGTGGGATAGGTCAGCCCGCTGCTGACGGTCGACACGGCGAAGCCGGGGGCCACCGCCTGCGCCGTCGGGGCGGCCTCGACAGCCGGCGGCGCCGAAGCCACCACGCCCATCGCCCCGAGGGCGAGCAGCAGGGCCAACCCCGCGCGCGTCCGCCTGCCCGTGCCGTGCCGCCCAGATCGCACTCGCCCGCCCTTCATCGTCCTTCTGCTGATGCTGATTGACCGCGATGCCGCGGGTTCGCACAGCCATTGCGCCGACTAGTCCGCACTCGTCGACGAAATCACCGGCGGTCTACACGGCTGCGCGACGATGTGCAACTCCGCTTGTGCGGCTCGTTACCAGCGCGTTAGTGGTTGGCGACCGGATCGTTAATGTGGCATCAGCGTGCTGGACCGAAGACGCTCTGTGTGCCCAGAGTCAGCGGCAATCGGCTCGTTTGGCCAGGTAGCTCCAGCCGTTGACCACAAACCGTGGCAATCGCGGATCGTCGTCCGTCGGCGCCAAAGTGTATGTGACCTGCGACATATGCAGATGAACTGCGTGTTGCGTGGCGGCCAATCGCCAGTCTCTTGATTGACACCGACGCGCGCCAGATGGTCAAATCCGCCTCGGCCGGACAGACGAGATCGAGAGTCACGCCGCTCCCATACGGCGAATCCGATCTCGAAAGCAAGATCGAAAGGCGGGCAATCCATGACTGGACTCGACGCGGGCGCACCCCCACCTGCGCTCCTGGTGGTCGACGACGAACAGCGGTGCCGGGTCGCCCCGGCGAGCAAGGCGACGCCTCGCAACGTCGAGGACATCGTCGTGCGCGGGCGGCGTGCCGACCGCGCACTGCACGTCACGCACGCGTTGGTGCACGACCCGTCGGTGAGCCATCCGTCCCGGCCGGGCTGGTCGGTCTGGTGCGCCGAGTCGGACTCGTACGTCGACCTGACCGTCAGCGTGGTCATCCCGACCTACAACGAGGCGAAGAACCTCCCCGCGGTGCTGCTGCAGATCCCTCGCACCGGCACCGAGGTCGTGATCGTCGACGGCCGCTCGACCGACGGCACCACCGACATCGCCAGGGAGCTCTGCCCGGACGTCGTCATCGTCGACCAGCCCGGCAAGGGCAAGGGCGATGCCCTGTCCGCCGGGTTCCGGGCGGCGACCGGCGACATCATCGTGATGATGGACGCGGACGGGTCGATGACCCCCCGTGAGATCCCGGCCTTCGTCGACGCGCTGGTCAACGGCGCCGACCTGGCCAAGGGCTCCCGCAACATGGTCGGGGGCGGCAGCGCCGACATCACGCCCATCCGCGCCTTCGGAAACAAGGCGCTGGGCTGGGTGTTCAACGGCATCCACGGCACCGAGCACACCGATCTCTGCTACGGGTACATGGCTTTCTGGCGGACCCACCTCGACGTGATCATGCCGGACTGCGACGGCTTCGAGGTCGAGACCCAGCTGAACGTGCGCGCCGCCCAGAGCCGCCTGCGGGTGGTCGAGGTGCCCTCGCACGAGGGCCGCCGGGTCTACGGCGACTCGAACCTGCACCCGGTGCGCGACGGCATCCGCGTGCTGCGCACCCTCGGGCGCGAGAGCCTGCGCTCGTTCGTCCTGCGGCCGGGGGCGTGACCGGGCACGAGCCCGCGCTCGGCGAGCCGGGCACGCCGGCCACCTCGGTGGTCGTGTGCGCCTACACGCTCGATCGCTGGGACCTGCTGTCGGCAGCCGTGCGCGCCGCCGCCCTCCAGGCACACCGGCCGTGCGAGGTGCTGCTCGTGGTCGACCACAACGACGCGCTGGCCGTGCGTGCCCGGGAGGACCTCGTCGGCACCGGCGTGTCCGTCCTCACCAACCGGTACGGCCGCGGCCTGTCGGGGGCGCGCAACACGGGTGTCGAGGAGGCGAGCGGCGAGATCGTCGCCTTCCTCGACGACGACGCCGTGCCCGAACCCGGCTGGCTCGCCGCGCTCGTCGCCCCCTTCGGCGATCCCGAGGTGGTCGCCACCGGCGGCGTCGCCCGACCGGCATGGTCCGAGGGCCGGCCGGCCTGGTTCCCCCGCGAGTTCGACTGGGTGGTCGGGTGCAGCTACGTGGGGCAGGCCCCCGGCGTGGCCGACATCCGCAACCCGCTCGGGTGCAACATGGCGTTCCGGCGTGCCGCGCTGGCGGCGGTGGACGGCTTCCGGGAGGACGTCGGACGCGTCGGCGGCCGACCCCTCGGCTGCGAGGAGACCGAGCTGTGCATACGGCTGCGCCAGGCCACCCCGACGGCCCGCATCGTGTCGGTGCCAGGCGCCGTCGTCGACCACTTCGTCACCCCTGACCGGCACCGCTTCGCCTACTTCCGGCGCCGCTGCTACGCCGAGGGCATCTCGAAGGCGGTCGTCACCGAGGCCGTCGGCGCCGGCGACGGGCTGTCGTCCGAGCGCACCTACGTCACCAGCGCGCTGCCACGCGGCCTGGTGAACGGCGTGCGCTCGTCGGTCGACACCCGCAGGCTCGACGGTGCCGCCCGGTCGGCCGCGATCGTGGCCGGCCTGGGGTTCACCGTCGCGGGGTACGTGAGGGGCAAGGTCGCCCGGACGTGATCACCCACCCGCCGCGCGGCACCACCGTTGCGCTGCCCGGCCGCCGCCACGTGATCGCGGCGGCGATGGTGGTGCAGGCCGTGGTCATCGTGGGCTGGGCCGTCGACGCGCCCGGGGCCGTGCGCCTGCCCTTCGGGCTGGTGTACCTGCTGGTCGTCCCCGGGTTCGCGCTCGTGGGGCTGTTGCGCCTGAGCGACGTCGCCACCGAGGTCGCGCTCTCGGTCGCCGGCAGCATCGCCCTCGGCGTCGTCACCGCCCAGACCCTGGTGTGGGTGGGCGCCTACAGCCTGGGCGTGGCGCTGTACGTGCTCGGCGTCGTGTCGTTCGCCGGTCTCGCGCTGCAATACCGCGACACGCCACCGGGCACGCCGCTGTCGGCCGCCACCGCCACCGCGTTCAGCCCCGCCGGGGCGCCGGCCGGCGTGCCATGGCCCCGCGGGCTCGACACCTGGGTGCCCGGCGGGGGCACGCCCGACCCCGCCGGGGACGGGCCGCCGTCGCGCGTCGGCTCTGCGGTGGCCGCGGGTCGTGCCCACCTGCGGGTGCCGATGTTCCGCACGGCCTATTCGCTCATCGGTTCGACGATCCTGACGACCGGATTCGGCATGCTCGGGTGGATCGCCGCCGCCCGCCTCTACCCGGTCGCCGAGGTGGGGCGGGGCCAGAGCGCGGTCAACGCCATGGTCATCCTGGCGGGGCTCGGCAACCTGCGCCTCATGAACGTGCTCACGCGGTTCCTGCCGCGCGCCCGCGAGCGGTCGGCGTGGCTCGTCGGGCGCTCGTACCTGCTTGCCGTGGTGGCCACGCTGGTGGTGTGCGGCGGCTACCTGCTGGTCGACCACCGCATCATCCCGATGTCCGAGCTGGTGGGCGGCTCGCCGCCGGCGCAGGCCTGGTTCGTGGTGGCGGTCGTGGCCTTCGCCGTGTTCACGCTGCAGGACGCCGTGCTCACCGGTCTGCGCCGGGCCACCTGGGTGCCGCTCGAGAACGGCGCGCACGGCGCGCTCAAGCTCGTGGTCGTCGTGGCGTGCGCCGCCGCCCTGCCCTCGACCGGGATCTTCGCCTCGTGGGCCGTTCCCACGCTGCTGGCGCTGGTGCCGATCAACCTGCTGATCTTCCGCCGGCTGCTGCCCGCCAACGCCGCCCTCGACGTCCAGCGCGAGGACCTCTCGGCGCGCCGGCTCGCGCCGTTCACGGCGGCCGAGTACGCGGGTGCGCTGTGCGAGCTGGCGGTCGCCAACGTGATCCCGCTCGTGATCGCCCAGCAGCTCGGCCTGGCCGCGGCCGGTGTGTTCGGCGCGGCCTGGCTGATCGGCACGACGCTCGACCACGTGGTCGTGCACTTCGGCGCGTCGCTCACCGTCGAGGCCGCCGCGGCCCCGACGGAGCTGGCCCGCCTGAGCCGCGAGCTGCTCACCCGATCCGCGGCGTTCGTGCTGCCGATGGCCGCACTCGTCGCGCTCGGCGCACCGTGGATCCTGGCGCTCTTCGGCCCCGAGTACTCGGAGCAGGGCGGCGGACTGCTGCGCCTGCTGGGCCTGGCGCTGGTGCCCCGCCTGTTCTGCACTGTCGCCGTCGTCGTGGGCCGCGTGCGCGGCAACCTGCGGGCCGTCATCGGCATCCAGGCGGCGCTGGCGTTCGGCACCCTCGCCGGATCGTTCGCCCTGCTCGACCGCATGGGGATCGTCGCCCCGGGAGCGGCCTACCTGGTCGCCTCCCTCGTCGTGGGCGCGGTCGTCGCGCCGATGCTGATGCGCGACCTCGCGCCGAGGCCGTCGTGACCGTGCACGAGCCCGCCGTGCGCTACCAGGGTGGGCTGGTGCTGCGTGACCGCGCAGGGCTGCCGCGCGCCGACGCGGGGCTCGTGGTGCCGGAGGTGGCCGGCCGGGCGCCCCGTCCGGACGGTCGCCGTCTCGTCGCCCCCGGGGCCGCCCTCATGCTCGGCGTGTGCCTGCTGGCGGCTGCCGTGGCGCAGGCCGACCGCACCACCTCGGGCGGTGTGCTCGGCCTGATCGAGGTGCTGCCGGTCACCTGGTGGCTGGGCGTCGTCGCCGTGACGGTCGGCTTCGTGCGCCTGCTGATGGCGGCGCCGGGCCGCTACTGGTGGCTGGCCGCCCACCTCGTGGTGATGGTCGTCGCGCTGCACGCCATGCCGGGCCTGATCGAGCCGCACGCCCGGTTCCCGACCGCGTGGACGCACGTGGGCTTCATCGACCACATCGTCGAGACCGGGCAGGTCGAGCCCGGCTACGACGCCCGCTACAACTGGCCGGGCGCGTTCAGCTTCGGGGCGCTGCTGGTGGACGTGACGGGTTCCGAGTCGGCCCGCGAGCTGCTGCGCTACGCCCCGCTCGTGATCAACCTGCTCCTGCTGGCGCCGCTGGCCGTCATCGTCCGCCACGTCAGCCGCGACCCCCGGGTGCGGTGGTGCGCCATGTGGCTGGCGGTCGTGACGAGCTGGGTCGGGCAGGACTACCTCGCCCCCCAGGCCCTGGCCATGCTCGGCTACCTGACCGTCGTCGGCGTGCTGCTCCGCTGGTTCCGCCGGCCGGCGGGGGTGCCCGCGTCGCGGGTCGACCTGCTGGCGGTGGTCCGCCGGCGGCTGCCCCGCCTGACCGGTGACGGCAACCTCGCCGGCTACACCGCGCCCGCGCCGCCGGGCCTGCCGGCCCAGCGGCTGGGGCTCGTCGCCGTGGTCGCCGCGTTGGGCGGCGTGCTGGCGATCAGCCACCAGCTCACCCCGCTGCTGCTACCCGTCGCGGTGATGGTCCTCGTGGTGGTGGGGCGGGTCGACCGCCCGCTGCTGCCGCTGCTGCTCGGCGTGTGCGCGGCGGGCTGGCTGATGTTCGGCACGACGAGCTTCCTGCGCTCCAACCTCGTCGACCTCACATCGGGCGTGGGCAACCTGGGCGCCGTCGTGAGCGACAACGTCGACAGCCGCACGAGCCCCGACCCGATGCGCCAGCTGGTGCTGGGCACGCGGTTGGCGCTGACGGCCGGCATCGGACTCGCCGCCGCGGTGGGGGCGTGGCGCCAGTGGCGGAACCGGCGGCTCGACTGGGGCCTCCTCGGCCTGGCCGGCGCGCCGGCGGCGCTGCTCGTGCTCAACTCGTACGGCGGCGAGATGATCCTGCGGGTGTCGCTGTTCTCCCTGCCCTTCCTGGCCGTGCTCGGGGCGTTCGGCCTGGTCACCGAGGGGGCTCGGCGTCGGCGCAGCGTGTGGTCGTCGGGCGCGGCGGTGCTGGTCGCCACGCTGGTGGCCGTCCCCGCGTTCGTCGTCGCCCGCTACGGCAACGAGGCCTTCGAGCGCATCGAGTCCTCGGACATCGCCGCCTGGGATCATCTGGCGACACGCGCCCTACCAGGCTCGATCGTGGTCGTGCCCGACTTCGCCGGTCCGTGGCGCTATCGCGGCCTCATGGACTTCGACTACCGGGTCTACGCCGATCTGACGGCCGACATGCCGGAGGCCGAAGGGCTGCGCGAGGTGCTGGGCGACGGCACATCCGGCATGCCCGACGCGGTGTTCGGCGATGGCCAGGCCGACGCCTACCTGGTCCTCGGCACCGCCTCGTCCCGCTACGGCGAGATCGCGGAGGGCTACCCCGAGGGCTGGGCGGACGACCTCGTCGCCGACCTGGTCGACGCGACCGGGCGTGACGAGGACGGCGGATGGCGGGTCGACTTCCGGTCCGGCGACACGGTCGTGCTCAAGCGGCCTGCCGTCGAGGTGGCGCCGTGATCCGCGCCGTCGGGATCGTCGCGGTGGTCGTGCTGGTCGTGGGCGTGATGTGGCGCGAGGCCGTGGCGGTCGGCGTGGCGCGGGCCTCGGACGGGCAGCGCCGCAGGGTAGGTCTTGTGCTCGTGGTGGCGGCCGTCACCTTCGTGGGGTCGGCCGCGACGACGGTTGCGGGGATGCTGTGACCGGACGGAGGGCCACGCCATGCGCATCTGGCACGTGAACATCGGCAACCACGCCGGCCCGGTCGACGGCGTCGCCGTCATCTCGAGTCAGCTGGCGCGGGACCAGGCGCGCCTCGGCCACGACGTGCGCCTCGTCGTCACCGCGGCTGTCGAGCACCACGAGTCGGTGCGGGCCGCGGCCGGCGACGACGTGACGCTGGCCCTGGCGGTCGAGCGCGGTGAGGCCCGGCGGGCCGCCGCCGCGCTGCTGGACGATCCGGCGACGCGGCCCGACGTGGTGCACCTGCACTCGGTCTTCCGCCCGGCTCACCGGCTGCTCGCGGCGCAGGCCCGCCGGTCGGGCGTGCCGGTCGTGCTGTCGCCGCACTCCGGGCTCGCCCCCGACCTGCTGGCCCGGGACCGCTGGCGCAAGGCGCTGTACGGCCGGGCCGTCGAGCGGCGCTTCCACCGGGTGGCCGACGGCGTGCACGCGCTGCAGCTGGTGGAGCGCGACGACGTCCACCGCTACTGCGGTGATGCCGATCGAGCGGTCGAGGTCATCGCCAACCCGTACGCGCCGGAGCTGGCCGGTGCACCGCGCTGGACCGGGCGGTCCGACGGTTCCGGCCCACCCCGGCTGGTCATGCTCAGCCGCTTCGACGTCTACCAGAAGGGCCTCGACCGGATGGTCGCCATCGCGGACGCCCTGCCGGACGTGGCGATCGACGTCTACGGGCACAGCGACAAGAACGCGCCCGCCGCCGCCGAGGCGCTGATGGCCGCCGCGCCCCCCAACGTGGCCTTCCGTCAACCTGTGCACGGTGAGGACAAGCTGCGGATCCTGCGTGAGGCCGACCTGTTCCTGCAGCCCTCACGGGTC
>Ga0233385_1001301_pt1 | contig 10425 bp, 8 predicted proteins | sample ElkDunMinimDraft_16_FD_191543 | JGI IMG/M metagenome (GOLD analysis project Ga0233385, IMG submission 191543) | Fecal eukaryotic communites from dung pellets of Tule Elk in California, USA - Elk Dung G36 | ecosystem: Host-associated > Mammals > Digestive system > Large intestine > Fecal | place... | reverse complement strand
CACCGCCGCAGCGCGCTTCGGGTCGAACTCGCCGGCCAGCTCGAAAGCGGCGTCGGTGTCGTTGATGTTGTTGTAGGAGAGCTGCTTGCCCTGCAACTGAAGGGCGGTCGCCACGCCCGGCCGCTTCTCGCCGGTGACGTAGAAGCCGGCCTGCTGGTGCGGGTTCTCGCCGTAGCGCATGACGCTTTCCAGCCTGCCGCCGAAGGCGCGCCAGGTCGGATGCTCGACCTTCAACGTATCGGCGAACCAGCCGGAGATCGCCGCATCATAGGCCGCCGTGCGCGCAAAGGCCTTCGCCGCCAGCCTCTGGCGGAAGTCGAGCGACAGGCTGCCGATATTCATCTCCAGCGCGTTGAGCACGGAGGCATAGTCCTCAGGGTCGGTGACGATCGCCACATAGGCATGGTTCTTCGCCGACGCCCGCACCATGGCCGGCCCGCCGATGTCGATGTTCTCGACGACGGAGGCATAGTCCGCGCCGGATTGCCTGACCTCCTCGAAGGGATAGAGATTGACGACGACGAGGTCGATCGGCTCGATGCCGTGCGTCTTCATTGCCTCCGCATGCTCGGGGTCGTCGCGCACGCCGAGCAGCGCGCCGTGCACCGAAGGATGCAGCGTCTTCACGCGTCCGTCCATGATCTCGGGGAAGCCCGTCAGTTCCGACACGTCGCGCACCGCGATGCCGGCCTCGTGGATCGCCTTCGCCGTGCCGCCGGTCGAGACCAGCTCAACCCCGGCCTTCGCCAGAGCCGCCGCGAATTCCGTCAGCCCCGTCTTGTCCGAGACGGACAGCAGCGCGCGGCGCACCGGCACGAGATCGGGCGCGGGGATGTTCTTCGAAGCGACGGCCATGGGGGAGCTTTCCGGCTGCAGCCAAAATCAACAAAAAGGCAGCGTTTGCACGCAACGGTGCGCTACCGGCTCGCGGCGCGGAAATCAAGGAGCAGGGACAGAAGTCACACGCTCAGCGGATACGATACCATATGCGTGCGGGTGAACTGCCAGTGCACTTCCTGCAGGTCGGACGCCTTGAAGGAGAGCACGAGCTGGCGGCTGCGGCGGGGGCCGCCGAGGCCGGCGAAATAGATCGATTCCTCGATCGCGGGCGCCAGCTCCCCGCAGGACATCACCCAGCGGTCGGCATTCGGCGCGGTCAGCACCAGCCGCCCTTCCTCATCCTCGAAAAGTTCGACATCGGGATGAAGGTGGAAGCGGACGGTGACGAGGTCGCGTCCGTTGTTGCGGGCGGACTGGCCCCCGCCGCGCAGGAAACGGTCGACGCCGGCGATCACGTTGCCCTCGGATGACAGCGACAGCTCGCGTTCGTGGTAGATCGAGTAGCGGGCGACATAGCCGTCATGGCTGGCGATGAAGCCTTGGACGCCCGGCCGGTCGGTGCGGCGGCAGGGCACGTGCTGCGGGCCGCCGATCAGCGGCGGGCTCTCCACGTCGTTGACGCGGATCGAGTGGTTGAAGCGGGCCGAGGACGTGTCGTTGAGCGTCGCCGTGGAATGCGCCGCGGTGGCGCGCGCCAGCGGCCGGAATTCGGCCGCGCCGTAGGTGTCGACGCCGCAATTGACGATGAAATGCTGCCGCCCCGACGACATCTCGAAGGACAGGCATCCGGCATGCGCGGCGTTGGACACGTCGACCTGCGGCGGCGGGCCGGTGTCGGCAATGACCGTCGTGCCGCCGAGCGACAGCCGCTCGTAGCCCGAATGCGGCGCGTGCAGCAGCGGCGCGCCCTCGGTGTCGTCATGGCGCAGGATCGCGGCGATGCGGTCGTGGATCGTCGCCCCCATGCCGTTGAAGCGGGCGAGCGCGCCGTCCTCGTGGCGGAAGAAGCGCAGCGCCGGCAGCATACGCTCCACCGCGTTGATCAGCGCGGCCGGCGGCGTCTCCGCCTGGTTGGTGTATGTGTGGCGCAGCGGCAGCAGGTCGGCGAGCAGCTCCATCACCGTCAGCGGGTTGCGGGAGATGTGGCCGCCGTCGGCCAGGATCTGCCGGTCGAGCTCTTCGGCGAGATGGCGCGTCGCGCTGCGCAATGCCGAGGCGGGCGCCGGCAGCGACAGCGCGGCGAAGGCGAGCGCGATCCTGGCGCGCAGCCTGTCCTTGCCGACCGGCATCTCCTTCACCACCGAGCGAAGGTAGCGGATCTGCATGGCGAGCGACTTCAGGTAGGCGCGGTAGAAGGGGAACTCGGCGCCCTGGAGCACGACGGACGAATGCTGCAGCCATGCGATGATGCGCTTGGCGGTGGTCGCCGGGTCCCAGGCGGCGCCGGAGATGCTGCCGCCATGGGTGGCTATCCAGTCCGACACCAGCGCACGCGCATTGGCGGCGGCCAGCTCGGTGCCTGCCGCGCGCATGTGCCGCAGCCAGCGGAAGCCGTGCAGGGTCTTCAGCCAGCCGCGGTTCTGCACCTCGATCTGGAAGGGCGAACGGCCGAGCGTCTCGACCAGGTGGCCCGACAGCGGGAAGCGGCCGTAATAGATCTCCAGCGCGATCTGCGGGTCCGCCAGGCGCAGATCCGGCGGCGCGATCAGCACACGCTCGGGCGTGCGGCCGGAATAGCGCCAGCGATAGACGGGACCGGCACGCATCCGCCGCCGCGCCTTGCGCCACATCTCCTTCGCGACGAGCGTCCAGAGACGCGTCGTGCTGCCCGCGGCAGTTGCCAAAATCCTCTCCCGCACGGCCGCGCCGATCTGGCCGCCCCAGCCCCGGACGCGCCCGAAAAATAGCCTAGTTGATTCAGGAATTTACACGAGAGTGAATTTTAGGTGAAGGCACCGCGCGCTTTTTGGTCGAATTCGGGCGCGGCTAAGCAGCGCGGCGGAAGCGCGCGGCGAAGAAACCGTCGAGCCCCGAAATGCCGGGCGAGCCGAGCTGCAGGTCGGCCGGCGTGGTGCGCAAAGTGCCCGCCTGCGTCAGGAATTCGTCCGTTCCGGCGATCTCTCCCGGCAGGATCGGCTCGTGCTCGACGGCGACGTTGCCGGCCAGGAGCGTCCGGTAGAGTTCCTCGCCCTCGGCCGGATCGAGCGAGCAATTCGAAAAGACGATTCGCCCGCCGGGTTTGACGAGCCCGACGGCGGCCGCCAGCATCCTTGCCTGCAGCGCGGCGAGCTTCTCGATGTCTTCAGGCGACTTCGTCCAGGGAACGTCGGGATGGCGGCGCACCGTACCGGTCGACGAGCAGGGCGCGTCGAGCAGGACGGCGTCGAACAGCTCTGCCGGCTGATAGGTCAGCAAATCGGCCTGCACGACCGCCGCCTCGAGGCGCAGCCGCTCCAGATTGCGGCCGAGCCGCGCCAGCCGGTTCTTCGAGGCGTCCATGGCGGTTACGTCGGCGCCCGCCAGCACGAGCTGCGCCGTCTTGCCGCCGGGTGCCGCGCACAAGTCGGCGACCTTCCTGCCGGCCACGTCGCCCAGCAGCCGCGCGGGCAGGGAGGCGGCTGCGTCCTGCACCCACCATTCGCCCTCGGCGAAACCCTCCAGGTCCGCAACGTTCGCGGCAAGCTTCTCGACGCGCACGCCGCCGGTCGGCAGCACGATGCCGCCAAGACGCTCGGCCCAAAGCCCGGGAGCGGATTTCACGGTGAAATCCACCGGCGCCTCGACGCGGTGCGCAGCCAGGATCGCCGCCGCCTTTTCCTTTCCATAGGCCGCGGTCAGCCGTCCGGCGAACCAGTCCGGCGCGTCCAGCGTGGCCGCGAGCGTCGGCTGAAGCCCTTCGTCCTTGCCCCGCGCCAGCGAGCGCAGCACGCCGTTGACGAGCGCGGCGAAGCGCTGCGTGCGCGGATCCGACTTCGCATGCGTGACGGCCAGGTCGACCGCCGCGCTGTCGGGCACGTCGAGGAACAGGATCTGCGCCGCCGCCACATGCAGTATGTGCGACAGCGCCGTGGCGTTTGGCGGCAGCGGCCGCTCGAGCCGCTGCGAGATCAACTTGCCGATGGTTACGCGATAGCGCAGCGCCGTGGTCAGGATGGCGCGCACGAGGCCGCGGTCGCGCGGCTCGAGCGCAAGATAGTGCGGATGACCGTTGTCGTTATCGGTCAGCCCGTCGAGCGGCGTCTTCGCATCGATGACGACGGCGAGCAGCTTCGCCGCGGTCCTGCGCGCGGCAAGGCCGGGAACGTTCTTCTCCACGGCCCCTGCAATTTCCCTGTGCTGAGCGCTTCGCCCCTGCGGGCGGCTCACGACCACGGGCCTCCGGATCCGCCGCCTTTCGGCCCCGTCGGGTTGCGGCCCCACGGATTTGGCGCCGGCCGGCTGGGTTCTGGAGGCGTTTGCGCCTGCCGGCCGCGCGTCCAGGGACCACCTTGGCCATCAGGCTCTTCCCGCGCCTGCGGGGCGCTCGGCGGATCGAAGCCGTCGTTGGCCAGCGCCTGCAGCGCGCGGATGCGGTTCTCCGTCGCCGGATGGGTGGAGAACAGATTGTCCATGCGCTCGCCCGACAGCGGGTTGATGATGAACATATGCGCGGTGGCCGGGTTGCGCTCGGCGTCCGGATTGTGGATGCGCTCGGCGCTGCGCGCGATCTTGTTCAGCGCCGAAGCCAGCCAGAGCGGGTGCCCGCAGATCTCGGCGCCGCGGCGGTCGGCGGCATATTCGCGCGTCCGGCTGATAGCCATCTGCACCATCGCTGCCGCCAGCGGAGCGACGATCATCGCCACCAGGACGCCGATGATGCCCAGCGGATTGTTGTTGTTGTCGCGGTTTCCGCCGAAGAAGAAGGCGAAGTTGCCGAGCATGGAGATCGCGCCGGCGATCGTGGCGGTGATGGTCATGGTCAGCGTGTCGCGGTTCTGCACATGCGCCAGCTCATGCGCCATGACGCCGGCGACCTCCTCGTAGGAGAGCCGCTCGAGCAGGCCGGTGGTCGCAGCCACCGCGGCATTCTCGGGATTGCGTCCGGTGGCGAAGGCGTTGGGCTGCGGGTTCTGGATCAGGTAGGTCTTCGGCATGGGCAGGCCGGCGCGCGCCGAGAGGTCGCGCACGATGCCGTAATATTCCGGCGCGTTGCGCTCGTCGACCTCGACGGCGTGGTGCATCCGCAGCACCATCTTGTCGGAGTTCCAGTAGCTGAAGAAGTTCATGCCAGCGGCGATCAGGAAGGCGATCATCATGCCGCCGCTGCCACCGATGAGGTAGCCGACCGCCATGAACAGGGCGGTCATGAAGGCCAGAAGCATGGCCGTGCGCAGGATGTTCATGACGGTCTCCGTTGGCGGCTGTCGAAATCCATTCGATCCAGCCGTGAATTGCCACTATATCATGGGAAAGTCATCGCCTTGTTTCAACGTTCCGATCGCGCATCATGACCAGACAGAACCAGCCGCCGACCGCAGCCGAATCCCGCAAGCCGCTGACGCCGGCCGCCAGGCGTGCGCTCGCCGAAGCCGAGGCGCGCAGGCAGGTCGCCCGCGAGCAGGAAGCGGCGCAGCCGAGGGAGATCGGCGGCCGCGGCGGCAAGGAGCCGGTCCGCTACGGCGACTGGGAAGTGAAGGGCCTGGCCACGGACTTCTGAGGAAATTGCCTCTCCGGAGGCTGGAATTTTTCGACGGTTTCGGAACAAGCAGGGCACGAGAGCGTTGGATTTACGGACTTTCTTCCGTACATGCCAACGCTGCGAGGTTCAGCCATGCTCATTCGGCTCGGCTACGAGATTTCTATCGAATGCCCGCAACCGACCCCCACCATCTCGCTCCTCGAACTCCATAAGGACAGGCAGCCGGACATCAAGCGGCAGACCCGCGTCCTGACCTCGCCTTCCGTCCCGACCACCCTCTATCAGGACCGCTACGGCAACGCCTGCCGCCGCTTCGTCGCGCCGGCGGGGAACTTCCGCATCCTCTACGATGCGGTGATCGAGGATTCCGGCGAGCCGGACGAGGTGAACCCGCTGGCGCGGGAGACGCCGGTCGAGCACCTGCCGGACGACGTGCTGGGCTATCTGCTCGGCAGCCGCTATTGCGAAACCGATCATCTCAGCGGGCTCGCCTGGGACCTCTTCGGCCACATGCCGCCCGGCTGGGCGCGCGTGCAGGCGATCGTCGACTACGTGCACAACCGGCTCTCCTTCGGCTATGGCTACGCCCGCTCCACCCGCACGGCCGCGCAGGCGCATGAGGAGCGGGTCGGCGTCTGCCGCGACTTCGCGCATCTCGCCATCACGCTCTGCCGTTGCATGAACATTCCGGCCCGCTACGTGAACGGCTATCTCGGCGACATCGGCGTGCCGGAGAATCCGTCGCCGATGGATTTTTCCGCCTGGATGGAGGTCTTCCTCGATGGCAAGTGGTACACGTTCGACCCGCGCCACAACATGCCGCGCATCGGCCATGTCGTGATCGCGCGCGGCCGCGACGCCACCGACGTGCCGCTGCTGCACAGCTTCGGTCCGCACCGGCTTGCCCTGTTCAAGGTCTGGACCTACGAGCAGGAAAGCCATCCCGCCCGCCCGCCTCATCGCGGCATCGACCGGACCGCCGACGCGCAGATGCTGGCCTGACGCCTCCCTTGCATATCCCTATTGCGTGGAATCCATCGCAGGAATAAATTCCTGCGATGGATTGGCGTGTGAGATTCGCAACCGTTTTTGGTCTGCTGGCGGGCCTTGCCCCCGTGCCCGCCCCGGCCGCGAAACTGTTTGCCGGTCCGGTCGAGGCGGTCGTGATCGAAGTGCTTGACGGGGACACCTTCCTCGCCGAAGCGCTCGTCTGGCCCGGGCACACGGTGCGGGTGAATGTGCGCATCCGCGGCATCGACGCGCCGGAGATGAAGGCGCGCTGCGACGCGGAACGGGCGGCGGCGGAAAAGGCGCGCGACGCGCTCGCCTCGCTCTTCGGCGAAGATCCGGTCGCGATCTCCAACATATCGGGCGCTAAATATTACGGCCGCGTGCTGGCCGACGTCACCACCGCCGGCGGCCACGGCGTGGCCTCGATCTTGCTCGGCGAAAAGCTGGTCCGTCCCTATGGCGGCGGCCGGCGCGGCGCATGGTGCGAGTGACCCGAAGCGGGACAGGTGCCCTGTCCCGGACCGGTACGCCGTCCCGCCTGCCGGAGGCTCCTCGGTAAACAAGCGGTTAGCAATTTTCCCCATGCGGCCGAGCGCTTAACCCGGCATTTACCATGTCCCGCCGGCAGGTCGTGGAATTTCAAAGGCTTGGCTGCCGCTCCCACGCTGGCCTCCGGCAAGCGCCGGCTTGGCCGGATTCCTGCTCTGTCCCTGGCAGATGTGTGCGGATGGAGGCCAACAATGCGGTACGGTGCAGCAGTCGCATGGAAGCTCAGGCTGTTCGGCAAGGAGCAGTCGGGCAGCTTCGCGATCTTGATGGCGATGGTCGTCGCGGTTCTTTCCCTGTCGGCGGGCTACGCCCTCAACCTCGCCCAGCTCTACAATGCGCGCTCGGGCCTCAAGAATGCGCTCGACGCCGCCGTCACCTCGACGGCGCGCGATATCATCTCCGGCAAGATCGCGGCCGACAACGCCCGCGACCGGGTCGAGCTTTTCCTCCAGGCGAACGGCGATCCGACCTTCGCCAGCGGAGACAAGCTCGTGCTGGACACGCTCACGATCGATAAGACCAAGAGCACGATCAAGGTCGCGGGACATATCGATGTCGATCTCTATTTCCCGCTTTTCGGCCTCTCCAACGAGCGTCGGGTGACCAACGTCTCGGCCGCTGTCTATTCCGACAAGACGATCGAGGTCGCCATGATGCTCGACGTCACAAGGTCGATGAAGAAAGAGGGCAAGGTCGACAAGATCGGCGATCTCAAGCTTGCCGCGGAGAACGCGGTCAAGGCGTTTCTGGCAAACCAGAACCCTGAAAATCCGCGCGTCAGGGTGGCGCTGGTGCCTTACGCGTCGGGGGTGAACGTGGGCGCTCTCTCCAGGAACATCTATGCCGAACAGCCCCGCTCGTCCGATCTTCCGCCCGCTGCCAATGATGAGGTTATCGGCGGCAAGAAGAACACGACAGAACTGCCGGCCTTCGACAAATATGTTGCCAAGGTCGCAACGGCATTCAAGCCCGAGGACAGCTGCGCGACCGAACGCAAGGACAAGAATGGCAAGCCGGACTTCAGCGATGACGCCCCGGACTCGGTGCGCCTCAACAAGAATGGCAAGAAATATTATGCACTGGTGAATCGCGACGACAAGCTGAGCGGCTCGGGGATGAACGAATGCCCCAAGGCGAAGATCGTCCCGCTGACGACCGACCAGGACGCGCTGGTGGACTCTATCAGGGACTTCGAGGCGAACGGTTACACGGCCGGCGCCGTTGCCATCCAGTGGACCTATTACATGCTGTCGCCGAAATGGCGGAAGGCGATCAAGACCGCGAAGCTGGGCGACGGTCCCACCGATCGTGACGACAAGAAGATCTCGAAAGTCGCGATCCTGATGACCGATGGGCAGTTCAACACCGCCTTTGCCGGGGTCGGCAGCGACTACAATGGGCAGGATTCCAAAACGCGGCAGAACGCTGAAGCGATCTGCAAGAACATGAAGGACGACAACATCGAGATTTTCACCATCGGCTTCGACCTCGACAACAAGGACATGTCGAAGGCCCAGCGCGACGCGGCGAAGGGCGTGCTGAAGAAGTGCGCGACGCAGGACACGACCGCCATCAAGCATTATTTCGAGGCGTCCACCGGCGAGGAACTCGACAACGCCCTGCAGGAGATCGTCTACAACACCGAGCGCCTGGCGTTGACGCAGTAAGCTTGCGCGGCAGACGTAGGTAGAAAAAGCAAGGGCCGCCTCGTGGGAGGCGGCCCCGTGCTTTCGTCCGTGGCGCGGCTCGTGGCCGTAGCGAGACTAACGGCCGCGCTTCATGCCGCTGTCAGGAAGGCTGCTTCCCGAAAGGGCAATCCGCACGAGCCACGCTCTGGAAACCGAAACCACTCGACATCGGATCACCTCCTTTCGTTTTGTTGAACACCCAATAATGATGGTGTCGCCGCGCGCATATGACAAGAGGGCTGACGGAAATTCGGCTGCGGCGGCGGCTCGGTGCTGATTCAACAGACGGTCGGGTCGTTCGGTCAGTCGACGAACCGCATGGCGTCGCCGGTCCGTACGGTACCCGGCCGCGTCACCTCGCAATAGACGCCGAGATTGTGCGCGTTCTTCTTCACCAGCGTGCGCAGTATGTTCGGATCGTTGTCGAACCCGTCCTGCGCGATGATGGTGAAGCCGCAGCGACGGCAAGGCTCGCTGACCGTCAGCTCGAGCTCGCCTATCGCGATCCTTCGGCCGATCCATTCCGTCTCCGGAAAACGACCGGCTATCGGCTGCATGTCGACCACGATGTTGGGGCGGAAGCGGCGCGGGTCCGGGTCGCCATCCGGATGCTGCGCCTTCAGTTCGGCAAGCGAGGCCGTGGTCAGCAGATGGATCGGCGCCTTCTTGTAGCGCGCCGAGAACGCGGCTTCGCCGCCAGCCGCCTCGGCGCTGCGGAACGGCCGGATCGACGCTTGGAAGCCGAGGAAGGCGCTCGCGGCGCGGTCGGCCGCTTCGCCGGGCGCCGCCAGCCATTCGCCGCCGGGCGTCTTCACCTGCAATCCGCCATCGACGCCAAGCCGCGTCAGGATGCGCGGCACGCCGTGCCATCTGGCATTGGCGTCGGGCCTGGCGATCTCGCCTGTGGCGGCATCGACCAGGCCGAACAGGCGGTCGCCCACCGCGCCGTCCGTCCCTACCGCCATCTCCGCCAGGCTCTCGCCCGCCAGCGAGCTTGCCGGATAGCGCCAGAGGGCGGCGACCCGGCCGGGATCGCTATGGGCGGAGGCGCTCACCCCCTCTTGTTCTGCCGGTTGGTGATCAAATCGTCGACGACGGCCGGATCGGCCAGCGTCGACGTGTCGCCCAGCGCGCCGAAATCGTCCTCTGCGATCTTCCTGAGGATGCGGCGCATGATCTTGCCCGAGCGCGTCTTCGGCAGGCCGGGCGCGAATTGCAGCTTGTCGGGCGAGGCGATGGCGCCGATCTCCCTGCGCACATGCAGGACGAGTTCGGCGCGCAGTTCGTCCGAACCCGCTTCGCCGGCCATCAGCGTGACGTAGCAATATATGCCCTGGCCCTTGATGTCGTGCGGATAGCCGACCACGGCAGCCTCCGACACTTTCGCATGGCTGACCAGCGCCGATTCCACCTCTGCCGTGCCCATGCGGTGGCCGGACACGTTGAGCACGTCGTCGACGCGGCCGGTGATCCAGTAATAGCCGTCCTCGTCGCGGCGGCAGCCGTCGCCGGTGAAATACTTGCCCTTGTAGGTTGAGAAGTAGGTCTGCACGAAGCGGTCGTGGTCGCCATAGACCGTGCGCATCTGGCCCGGCCAGGAATCGGTGATGCAGAGATTGCCGGAAACCGCGCCCTCCAGGACCTTGCCCTTCTCGTCGA
>Ga0233385_1001298_pt1 | contig 10434 bp, 8 predicted proteins | sample ElkDunMinimDraft_16_FD_191543 | JGI IMG/M metagenome (GOLD analysis project Ga0233385, IMG submission 191543) | Fecal eukaryotic communites from dung pellets of Tule Elk in California, USA - Elk Dung G36 | ecosystem: Host-associated > Mammals > Digestive system > Large intestine > Fecal | place... | reverse complement strand
GCCGAGCGCCTCGCGATAGCGCAGGAAGGCCGAGCGGCCGAGCACGTCGATCTGCGCGCCGGCGTCGTTGATCACATATTCCTTGGTCACGGCGTAGCCGGCGAAGGCGAGCAGGTTGGCGAGCGCATCGCCCACCACGGCGCCGCGGCAATGGCCGACATGCATCGGGCCGGTCGGGTTGGCCGAGACATATTCGACATTTGTCTTCGTGCCGGCGCCGATCCGCGAGCGGCCGTAATCGGTGGCGGCGGCAAGGATGGCGGCCAGATGCTTCTGCCAGAAGGCGTCGGCGAGCTTCATGTTGACGAAGCCCGGACCGGCGACGTCGACGCTGACGATGTCCGCGTCGGCCCGCAGCACTGCTGCAATCGTCTCGGCCAGCGCGCGCGGATTCTGGCCGGCGGCTTTCGCCAGCACCATGGCTGCGTTGGTGGCGAGGTCGCCATGGCTTGCGTCGCGCGGCGGCTCGACGGCGATGCGCGAGAGATCGAGCGCGCCACCGTCCTTGTCCTTCAGGCCAAGGCCCTCGACGGCCTTGACGACCCGCTCGTTGAAATCGGCGAAGATGTTCATGTCGGTCTCTGGAAACAGCGGCGGTAGGCCGCGAAATCGCTGCCGCCCTAGCCCAAATCCGGCGTACGGTCAAACAGACGGCGATGCTCCTTGAGCGCATAGGTATCGGTCATGCCGGCGAGGAAATCAGCGACGTCGCGCGCCTTGATGCGATCCTCGGCCCGGTCCAGCCCCTCGCGCCAGCCTTCCGGCATCAGCCGCGGGTCGGCGAAATAGGCATCGAAGAGTTCGGCCACGACGCGTTCGGCCTGGCCACGCACGCTCATCACGGAAGGCGCACGATAGATGTTGGCATAGAGGAACGACTTCAGCTCCTTTTCCTCCGCGGCCAGTTCGGGAGAAAAGGTAACCATCGTCTCGCCGGCATGGCGCACATCGTCGGCCGAGCCGGGCTTCAGCCGCGCCAGCCGGGCAGTGGTGGTGGAGATGACGTCCTCGACCATGATGGTGATCTGGCGCCGCATCAGCTCGTGGCCGGTGCGCACGTCGTCCAGCCGCGGGTATTTTTCGCGCACCGCCTTCAGAATGCGGGCAGGCAGCCGCGGCGCGTCGAGCATGTCGAGGGTGAGCAGCCCGGCGCGCAGGCCGTCATCTATGTCATGCGTGTTGTAGGCGATGTCGTCGGCGATCGCCGCGCATTGCGCCTCCAGGCCGGCATATTTGTCGAGCCAGAGGTCGAAGAGCTCGGAGAAATCGCGGATCGCCTGCGGGACCGGGCCCTTGAGGCCATTTCCCTGAGCATCCGTCAGCGGGCCGTTGTGCTTGACCAGACCTTCCAGCGTCTCCCAGGTGAGGTTCAGCCCGTCGAACTCGGCATAGCGGCGCTCCAGCCGGGTGACGATGCGCAGCGACTGCGCGTTGTGGTCGAAGCCGCCCCATCCGGCCATCTTCTCGTTCAGCGCATCCTCGCCCGTGTGGCCGAAGGGCGTGTGCCCGAAATCGTGGACGAGAGCGATGGCTTCCGCGAGGTCCTCGTCGCATCGGAGCGCCCTGGCAAGCGCGCGGGCGATCTGCGCGACCTCGATGGTATGGGTCAGACGGGTGCGGTAATGGTCGGCCTCATGCGCTACGAAGACCTGCGTCTTGTGCTTCAGACGGCGGAAGGCGGTGGAATGGATGATGCGGTCGCGGTCGCGCTGGAACGGCGTGCGGGTCGCGCTTTCCGGCTCGTCCTTGAAGCGGCCGCGCGACTGTGCGGGGTCGCAGGCATAGGCCGCGCGCGGGCGATAGCCGAAGCCGATGTCGCCAAGCTGCGTGGTCATGGCCTGTACTGCCGCCCGTTGACTTGCCCCCTGCCCGTTCATACCTATGATGCAAGGGCGAAAGCAAGGTGACGTGACGATGGGTGCGGACGCAAAGACTGCCATGAAAGTCGAGGTGACCGAGGCGGCGGCCAGCCGCGTTGCCAAGATCGTGGCAGGCGAACCGGGCAAGATCGCGCTCCGCGTCTCCGTCGAGGGTGGCGGCTGTTCCGGTTTTTCCTACAAATTCGACTTGGTGGATGCCAGGAACGACGACGATGTCGCCATCGAGAAGAACGGCGCGACCGTGCTTATCGACGACCTGTCGATGGTCTACATGGGCGGGTCGGTAATCGACTTCGTCGACGACTTGATGGGCCAGTCCTTCCAGGTCCGGAATCCCAATGCCGTCGCCTCGTGCGGCTGCGGCACCAGCTTTTCCATCTGACAAGCGTCTGCGCAGCTTCAGGGCGAGCACTGGCCGCGATCTCAGCAGCGGCTAGCGCACCATGAAGCCGATCGCGATGGCATTGGCGATGTCGATGAAGAAGGCCGATACCAGCGGCAATATGATGAATGCCGTCGGCGCCGGACCGTGCAGCTTCGTGACCGCCGTCATGTTGGCGATCGCCGTCGGCGTCGCGCCGAGGCTGATTCCGCTGAAGCCGGCCGATAGCACCGCCGCCTGGTAGTCGCGGCCCATCAGCGGAAAGACGACGAAGAGTATGTAGGCGACTGCCGCAACCGTCTGGATCGTCAACACGACCAGAAGCGACGGTCCGAGGTCGCCCAGCGCCCAGAGCCGCATGCCCATCAGCGACATGGCAAGGAAGATGCTGAGGGACAGGTCCGAGACGAGGGCGAGCGGACGGGAGCGCGAAGGCCAGTACATGCGCTTGAAAAGCCGGGGCACGGTGTTGGTCATGATGATCGCCACGAACAGGCAGATCACGAAGAGCGGCAGGTTGATCCCCAATTCCTCGGTGAATTCGTCGAGAAAATAGCCGATGAGGATCGCCACGTTGAGGACGAGAAGCGTGCGTAGCAGGCTTATGTGGTTGATGTCGCTCGTTCGGGGGTCCGCCGGAGCGTCTGAAAGCCCGACGCTTGGCGCCTGAGAGTTACCGCCGCTGAGGCGATATCGCCGGATGAGGAACTGCGCGATCGGACCGCCGACCAAGCTGGCGACCACGAGGCCGAGCGTCGCCGACGCTATTCCGACTTCCAGCGCATTCTCGAGGCCGAAGCGCCGTTCGATCAGCGGCGCCCATGCGATCGTGGTCCCGTGCCCGCCGACCAGGGATGTCGAACCGACAAGCGGCGCTATTCCGTCCGGCAGCCCAAGCAACGCGGTGCTTCCCGTGGCGATCATGTTCTGAATGACCAGGTAGACCAGCGTCAGGACCAGGAGAACCAGCAACGGCTTGCCGCCAGCCATGAGGTCGCCTAGCCGGGCATTGAGACCTATGCCGGTGAAGAAATAGAGCAGCAACATGTCCCGGGCGGCCAGGTCGAAGGCGATCTCCGTGCCGAAATATACATAGCTGACGAGCGTCACGGTCGATGCGAGCACGCCGCCCGTCACGGCCTCGGGGATATTCCAGCGCCGCAGCGGTGCGACGACAGAGTTCAGGGCCGAGCCTGCGAAGAACACCAGTATGGCTATGGTGAAGGTAAGAAGGCCGGGCGTCTGGATAACCGTCATCCGGCGTTCGCTCCCCAAATGCTGACTTGGTGCCGCAATCTGGCGGCTATCACCCCTGCCGGCAAGCCATTTCGCAGGCCGCTCAGACGGGGGGCGTGCCGTTCTCCGCAAGCACCGACCCGGCGAGATAGAGAGAGCCGCCGATCAGGATTCGCGGAGCGACCTCATCCTCGCCCCAGGTGTCGCGCAACAGCATCAGCGCGTTGGCAACCGACGCGACAGGCTCGGCCGACAGGCCGGCGGCCTCGGCGCGGAGCGCGAGTTCGCTGTTCGGCACGCTCGCCTCGGACAGGTTGACGGGCACGGTGTAGACGTGGCGGGCCATGCCCTCGAAGGCGCGGAAATAGCCGGTCTGGTCCTTGGTGTTGATCATGCCGGCGATGAGAAAGAGCGGGCGCGGCTGCTTTTCCTCCTGCTCGACCAGAGCTTCGGCGACGACCAGCCCGGCGCCGGGATTATGGCCCCCGTCGAGCCAGATTTCGGCACCGCTCGGCGCAAGTTCGGTGAGCTTCCCCTTCTGCAGCCGCTGCATCCGGCCCGGCCAGTAGACCTGCTTCATCGCCCGCTCGGCCTCGGCATGGCTGACCTCGAAGCCCGCGGCGCGCACGGCCGCGATCGCCGCCGCAGCATTGGCGTATTGGTGGCGGCCCGGCAGGATCGGCGAAGGCAGGTCCATCAGCCCGTGCTGATCCTGATAGACCATGCGGCCATTTTCCTCATAGGCGAGGAAATCCTGGCCGTAGACGGTGACAGGGCATCCCAGGCGTTCCGCCGTCTCCACCAGCACCGCCTGTGCGGCCTCGGTCTCCTGTGCGCCGACGACGACCGGGCAGCCAGGCTTGATAATGCCCGCCTTTTCCGCCGCGATCAGCTCGACACGATCGCCGAGATAGGCCTCATGGTCGAGCGACACCGGCATGATCAGAGAGACGGCCGGGTTGGCAATGACGTTGGTCGCGTCGAAACGACCGCCGAGGCCCACCTCGATGATTGCCGCATCGGCCGGCTGCTCGGAAAACAGGATGAAGGTGACCGCGGTAAGGATTTCGAAGACGGTGATCGTCTCGCCGCCATTGGCCTCGGCGATGCGCGCAATGGTTTTTGCCAGCAACGCATCGTCGACGAACTTGCCTCCGCCCTTGGCGCCTAGCCGGTAGCGTTCGTGCCAGTTGACCAGGTGAGGCGAGGTGTGGACGTGGACCCGATGGCCGGCGGCTTCCAACAGCGCGCGCGAAAACGCCGCGGCGGAGCCTTTGCCGTTGGTGCCGGCGATGTGAATGACCGGCGGCAGGTCGAAGTGCGGATTGCCGAGGCGCTCGAGCAGCCGCGCGATCCGCTCCAGCGAAAGGTCGTAGCCTTTGGGGTGCAGCGCCATCAGGCGCTCGATTTCGCGGTCTGCGAGCAGCGTTGTCATCGAAGATACGGTGTCATCAAAGGTACCAGGCCGAAGGCCGGCCGGGTGATCCCTGTCGACAGGATAGTCCCGGCTGGCGGCTGCGCACAATCAAGCGATGCGGCGCTCCATGTCGCCAGAGATATCGGCCATGTCAGGCGTGCGGACGGGCTTCGGGCGCTGCCACGGCTGGCGGCGGCAGGATTCCAGGCTCCTCCGCCTCCTGCGGCATCGGTGCCTTGAGCAGGATCTTCAGCAGTCGCGCCACCGTCGACTTCATCTCAAGCCGGGAGACGACCATGTCGACCATTCCATGCTCCATCAGGTATTCGGCACGCTGGAAGCCCTCAGGCAACTTCTCGCGGATGGTCTGCTCGATGACGCGCGGACCGGCGAAGCCGATCAGCGCCCCGGGCTCGGCGATATGGACGTCGCCGAGCATCGCGTAGGACGCGGTCACGCCGCCGGTCGTCGGATTGGTCATCACGACGATATAGGGCAGGCCCGCTTCCTTAAGCCGGTCGACCCCGACGGTGGTGCGCGGCAGCTGCATCAGTGACAGGATGCCCTCCTGCATGCGCGCCCCGCCCGAGGCGGCGAACAGCACCAGCGGACGCCGGCGGGCAAGTGCGGTCTCGAAAGCGTTGATGATCGCCTCGCCGGCCGCCATGCCGAGCGAGCCGCCCATGAAGGTGAAGTCCTGCACGGTGGCGATGATGGGAAGGCCCTCGATCGTGCCGGCTGCGCTGAGGATGGCGTCCTCAAGGCCGGTCTTCGCCTTGGCTTCCTTCAGGCGATCCGTGTAGCGCTTCTCGTCACGGAACTTCAGTGGGTCCTGAACGACCTTGGGATTCTCCAGGATCTCGTACTCGCCGCGGTCGAAGAAGAATTTCAGCCGCTCCTTGGCGGCGATTTTCATGTGGTGCCCGGACGACGGGATCACCCACTGATTGCTCTCCAGGTCCTTGTGGAAGACCATCTCGCCGCTCTCGGGATCCTTGATCCAGAGGTTTTCGGGGATGTCGCGGCGGCCGAGCATCGAGTTGATTCTCGGGCGGACGAAATTTGTGATCCAGTTCATGGCAGAAGGTTCCCGTTTCGGGGGAAGATGGGAAGATTATTCGGCAGGAGCAAGGCGGGCGGCGCGCACGCCTTGGGACAAGCCGCTGACAAGCGTCGCCACGGCCTCGGCGGGATCGGCGGTGAGACCGCCCTTCGGATCGATGACGTTGGCGACGGCATTGACGATGGCGGTGCCGACGACAACGCCATCGGCCGACGCTCCGATCGTGCGCGCCTGCTCGGCGGTCTTGACGCCGAAGCCGACGCAGACCGGCAGCGCAGTGTGGCCCTTGATGCGCCTGACTGCGGTTGCGACCTTGGCGGTGTCGGCGAGCGCCGAGCCGGTGATGCCGGTCATCGAGACGTAGTAGACGAAGCCGGACGTGTTCTGCAGCACCTTGGGCAGGCGCTTGTCGTCGGTGGTCGGCGTGGCGAGACGGATGAAGTTGATGCCGGCCTTCAGCGCCGGAATGCACAGTTCCTCGTCCATCTCGGGCGGCAGGTCGACGACGATCAGTCCGTCAATGCCCGATGCCTTGGCGTCGGCCAGGAAGCGCTCCACGCCGTAGATGTAGATAGGGTTGTAGTAGCCCATGAGGACGATCGGCGTCTCGTCGTCGCCGGCGCGGAAATCCTGCGCCATCCTGAGCGTCTTCACCAATGTCTGGCCGCCCTTGAGCGCGCGCAGGCCGGCCGCCTGGATCGCCGGGCCGTCGGCCATCGGGTCCGAGAACGGCATGCCGAGCTCGATGATGTCACTGCCGGCCCTGGGCAGCGCTTTCATGATCGAGAGCGAGGTTTCATAGTCGGGATCGCCGCCCATGAAATAGGTGACGAGCGCCGGGCGGCCTTCGTCCTTCAGCTTCGCCATGCGGCGGTCGATGCGGGTGGTCATGCTCAAATCTCCATGTCGAGCATCTTGGCGACGGTGTGCACGTCCTTGTCGCCGCGGCCGGAGAGATTGACGATGACGATCTGGTCCTTGCCCATGGTCGGCGCGAGCTTCATCGCATGGGCGATCGCATGCGCCGATTCCAGCGCCGGGATGATGCCTTCGACCCTGGTCGTCAGCTGGAAGGCTTCGAGCGCCTCGTCGTCGAGGATCGGCACATATTCGACGCGGCCGGAATCCCTGAGCCAGCTGTGCTCGGGGCCGACGCCCGGATAGTCGAGACCTGCCGAGATCGAATGGCCGTCAAGGATCTGGCCGTCCTCGTTCTGCAGGAGATAGGTGCGGTTGCCGTGTAGCACGCCGGGCTTGCCGGCATTCATCGAGGCGCAGTGCTCGACGCCCTCCAGCCCGCGGCCGCCTGCCTCGATGCCGATGATCCTGACCGAACGGTCGTCTAGGAAGGGGTGGAACATGCCGATGGCATTCGAGCCGCCGCCGACGGCGGCGATAATGACGTCGGGAAGCCGGCCTTCCTGCTCGAGAATCTGCGCACGGGCCTCCGAGCCGATGACCGACTGGAAGTCGCGAACCAGCTCCGGATAGGGGTGCGGGCCGGCAGCGGTGCCGATGAGGTAATAGGTGTCCTCGACATTGGTGACCCAATCCCGAAGCGCCTCGTTCATGGCGTCCTTCAGCGTGCCGTGGCCGGCGCTGACGGGACGCACCTCGGCGCCGAGCAGCTTCATGCGGAACACGTTCGGCTTCTGCCGCTCGACGTCGGTCGCGCCCATGTAGACGACGCAGGGGTAGCCGAAGCGGGCCGACACCGTGGCCGAGGCTACGCCGTGCTGCCCTGCGCCCGTCTCAGCGATGATGCGCTTCTTGCCCATGCGCTTGGCGAGCAGGATCTGGCCGAGGCAGTTGTTGATCTTGTGCGAACCGGTGTGGTTGAGGTCCTCGCGCTTGAAATAGACCTTTGCGCCGCCGAGATGCTTCGTCAGGCCTTCGGCGAAATAGAGCTTTGAAGGACGGCCGGCATAATGCGTCGAAAGCCCTGTGAGCTCGGCCCTGAAGGCCGGATCGTGCTTGGCCGCATTCCATTCGCGCTCGAGGTCGAGGATGAGAGGCATCAGCGTCTCGGCAACGAAACGTCCGCCGAATATGCCGAACATGCCCTGCTCGTCGGGTCCGGTGCGGAAGGAATTGGGCAGAGAGTTGTGCTCTGGCGGCTTGTTCATGACGGTTCCCGGTGGCGGCCCGTAGGTTTGCATGTCTGGCTTGGGCGACGGTCCGTTTCGCTTAGCCTTTTCACCGGCAGGAAAGCAACAGCGGCGTCAGGCCGCGCTTTTCTCGCCGGCGGCCCTGAGGGCGCGGAAAAACGCTTCGATCAGGCCGACGTCCTTGATGCCAGGCGCGCTTTCGACGCCCGACGAGATGTCAATGCCGGCCGGGCTGACCAGCCTCAGAGCCTCGCCGATATTCCGGGCGTTCAGCCCACCCGAAAGCATGTAGTCGACGTCGGCGCCGAGAGCGGCGAGCACGCGCCAGTCGAACGGCACTCCGTTGCCGCCGGGAAGCTCGGCCCCCTTGGGCGGCTTTGCGTCGAACAGGAAGCGATCGGCGATGCCGCGATAGGGATCCATGGCGGCCAGATCGGCTGCGTCGCGGATGGAAAGCGCCTTTATGACCGGCAAGCCATAGCGCGCCTTCGCCGCCGAGACACGCTCGGGCGTCTCGCCGCCATGGAACTGCAGCGCGTCGGGAGCCATTTCGGCGACGATGGTGTCGAGCGCCGCGTCGTCGGCATCGACGGTGACCGCCACGGCCTTCGCGCGGCCGATTGCAGCCTGGCGCAACCGGCCGGCGTCGGCTGGCAGGACGTAGCGCGGGCTCTTCTGGAAGAAGATGAAGCCGACATGCGAGGCGCCGCCGGCAAGGGCTGCAGCCAGCGCATCCTCGGTCTTCAAGCCGCAAATCTTGATGTCGATCGTCATGCCGGGGAAGTGGCATGAAAAGACGAAAAAGTCGAGGTGAGGGTACCCATCTCTCCGCCAAGGAAGGCGATTGGCCCGGATCCTCGCCGACCCGGTGCCGGTTTGCCGAAAACCGCTTCGCACTTCCGGCCCGGATGCTCTAACCTTCGGCGCGTGATTCTCTGGACGCGTGAGCCGGCCTGCCGGCGGACGGTCATGCCGAGTTCGGACGGGGCGAGTTGCGCATGGAGCGCCTGGCGGGGCGGATAATTCTGCTTTGGGGCTGGCGTCGGCTGGCCGCCGCCTTTGCCGCCGGTGCATTTCTGGTGCTGACGCAGGCGCCCTATGATTTTTTCGCGGCGGGCTTCGTCTCCTTTCCCATTCTGGTGTGGCTGATCGACGGCGCGACGGCCGAGTCCTCGTCCGGCCTGCTCGGACGGCTGAGGCCAGCCTTCGCCACCGGCTGGTGGTTCGGCTTCGGCTATTTCCTCACCGGCCTCTGGTGGATCGGCGGCGCCGTGCTGGTCGAGGCCGACAGCTTCGCCTGGGCCCTGCCCTTCGCGGTGCTCGGCATACCGCTGCTGCTCGCCTTCTTCTACGGCTTCGCCACTGCCGTCGCCCGCCTCTTCTGGACGAACGGCATCGCCCGCATCGCGGCGATGGCCTTCGGCTTCGGCCTTGCGGAATGGCTGCGCAGCTTCCTTTTCACCGGCTTTCCCTGGAATCCGGTGGGGCTCGCGGCAATGCCTACGCCGCTGCTGATGCAAAGCGTCGCCCTGACCGGCGTCACCGGGATGAATGCGCTCGCAGTCTTCGTCTTCGCCATGCCGGCACTGCTCGCGGCACGGCGCCACCTGCGCCTCGGCCTCGCCCTCGCCGTCCTGCTCATCGTCGCGCATGCCGGCTATGGCTACATCCGGCTCAACGCGCCGCCGGATGCCTCCGGAGGCAAGCTAACCGTCCGCATCGTACAGCCATCGATCGACCTGTCGGAGAAATGGGACGACAGCGTGCGCGACCGCATCTTCCAGAAGACGATGGGGCTTTCTGCGCGTCCGCCCGAGGCCGGCAAGCCGACACCGCAGCTGATCCTGTGGCCGGAAACGTCGGTGCCGTTCTTCTTCACCGAGCGACCGGACGCGCTGGTCGCGATCGACCAGATGCTGCAGCCCGGTCAGACGCTGATCGCCGGCGCGATACGTGAGGAAGCGGCCGGCTCCGCTCCGCTCTACTACAACTCCGTGCTGGCGATAAACGATGTCGGCGAGATCGTCGATGCGGTCGACAAGGTCCATCTCGTTCCATTCGGCGAATACATCCCATTCGCCGATCTTGCGGCCCGCTTCGGCATCGGACAATTGGTCGCGGGGCCGATGAATTTCACTGCCGGCAGTCAGCGCCATCCGCTTGAACTGCCGCATGGGGCCAGGACGTCACCCTTCATCTGCTACGAGATCATCTTCCCCGATCTGGTAGGAGTTGACGTTACGTCAACCCAGTTTATTGTAAACGTCACGAACGACGCCTGGTTTGGCGACACGCCCGGTCCATACCAGCATTTCCGGCAGGCCCAACTCCGGGCGGTGGAGAACGCA
>Ga0233385_1001296_pt1 | contig 10440 bp, 10 predicted proteins | sample ElkDunMinimDraft_16_FD_191543 | JGI IMG/M metagenome (GOLD analysis project Ga0233385, IMG submission 191543) | Fecal eukaryotic communites from dung pellets of Tule Elk in California, USA - Elk Dung G36 | ecosystem: Host-associated > Mammals > Digestive system > Large intestine > Fecal | place... | reverse complement strand
TTCCTAAGGATTGATCAATGGGACTTCAAGTGTCCAAGACGTCGTGAAGGGGTATCAAGATGCAGGTGCCTCGGCTATATCCGTGTTGACAGACAGCGATTTTTTCCAAGGAAATATGACCGATCTGACGTCCGCAAGAGAAGTGTTGCAAATTCCTCTGTTGAGAAAAGAATTTATTATAGACACCTATCAAATCACCGAGGCCAAAGCCTACGGAGCTGACATTATTTTGCTCATTGCAGCTTGCCTTACTGCCGAACAAATCAAGACTTTTGCTGATTATGCCAAATCCTTAGGACTGAATGTCCTTCTCGAAATCCATAATGAAGAGGAATTAAACCAAAGCCTTTTTGACAGCATCGATGCCATTGGTGTAAACAATAGAAATCTAAAAGATTTTAGCGTTTCTTTAGCGCATTCGTATGATTTGGTAGACAAGATTCCTTCAGCATACCTAAAGATTTCAGAAAGTGGAATCTCTGATCCGACAACAATTTTGGACTTGAAAAAATCAGGATTTCAAGGATTTCTAATCGGCGAAAACTTTATGCGAACTGCCGATCCCGCCAAAGCCATACAAGAATTTGTAGACGCCATGAATTAACCGCTTTTACTATTTCTTTAGTTGCATGAATTTTAATTTTTTCACGGAAATATCGTGAGCAAAGCAAAATTAATTTATAATTATTATTCTCAAACAAGGTCTAATTTTTGAATTTTAAATTTTACTTTTTAAATTCTGTATCTTTGCAAAATGTCAGTAAAAATTGGTGAACATATTGATCTTGGAGAATTTCCACTTTTGCTCGCGCCTATGGAAGATGTGAGTGATCCTCCTTTCCGTTTTGTATGTAAGCAAAATGGTGTCGATATGATGTATACCGAATTTATTTCTTCGGAAGGATTAATTCGAGATGCCGCCAAATCAGTACAAAAACTTGATATTTTCGAATACGAAAGACCCATAGGTATTCAGATTTTTGGTGGCGACATCGAGAGCATGCGCCAATCTTCAGAAATATGTTCGGCTGCAAATCCTAACCTGATAGACATCAATTATGGCTGTCCAGTGAAGAAAGTCGTCTGCAAAGGTGCTGGCTCTTCATTATTAAAAGATATCGACAAAATGGTCGCTATGACCAAAGCGGTGGTCGAAGCGACACACTTGCCAGTGACGGTAAAAACGAGACTTGGTTGGGATGATGACTCCAAAAATGTCGATGAAGTGGCTGAGCGTCTTCAAGATGTGGGCATACAGGCATTGGCAATCCATGGGCGCACCAGAGCCCAGCTGTATAAAGGTGAAGCCGACTGGACTATGATCCGTGATGTAAAGCGCAATCCACGAATCAAAATCCCAATATTTGGAAATGGTGACGTAGATTCGGTCGAGAAAGCAGCTGCATGGCGCCAAGAGTTTGATGTAGATGGGATTATGATTGGCCGTGCGGCCATCGGATATCCATGGATTTTTAGGGAAATCAAACATTTTTTCAACACAGGAGAACGTTTAGAAGGGCCTACGATAGCCGAGCGAGTGGAAGTCTGCCGCACGCATTTATCGAAGTCTATCGAATGGAAAGGGGACAAATTAGGCATTTTCGAAATGCGGAGGCATTACTCTAATTATTTTAAAGGGATTCCCAACTTTAAAGAATACCGCATGCAATTGGTTTCATTACAAACCTTTCAAGAGATCGAAGAAGTATTGGATGAGATTAAAGATAAGTTTGTGGTGGAGATGGTGTAGCGCTATATCATTTTTTTCCAAAGCATTAAAATCATCTTTCTTTCTGCATATGTTACAAAAGCTATAAAACTGATTAGCAAAAGATTGCACCACCAAAAATTAGTTTCTAACACAGCATAACATACCCAACTCAACCCTATCCCAATAGTCAAATAACCTATAATTTTTATAGATTTATAAGGGATGGGATAATTCTTTTGCCCCCAAAAGTAAGACATGGCAATCATGGCCATGTAGGAAACTGTCGTCGCTGCCACGGCTCCTATGTAGGAATATTGCGGTACAAGTAGCATGATCAGCATAATGGTAATAATTGCCCCCGCCCCTGAAATATAAAAAGCATATCGAGTTTGATCTGATAATTTATACCAAATAGACAAATTCATATAGATCCCCAACAATACATAATTAAATAAGATAAAAGGTACTATAAACAAACCTGTCCAGTACATACTGCCTTCTTGCCCGACAAAATACTTAAGCCAGCTTAAATTGGCCGATATGCCGACCATCCCAATCACCATCGCAATCACAAAATATTCCATGATGATGGCATATACTGTACGTGAATTTTCATTTTTAGCGTAGGAGAAAAAGAAGGGCTCGGCGCCAAGGCGAAAAGCTGTGACAAATAAATTAAGAAATACAGCAATTTTACTGACTGCCCCATAAATTCCCAAATCTCTCTTGCCTTGCAAACCCGATTGCAACTTCGTCATGATCATTTTATCCAGATTCTCATTGATGATAAATGAAATATTGGCCAAAAGTATAGGCCAGCTGTAATGAAACATTTGACTTAACAACTTTTTATCTGGTCGAAATTTGAAGGTTGATATCTCTGGCAAAAGACAGATAAGAGTCACCAGGCTAGCGATCAAATTAGCAATAAACACGTACCCAATCCAATCGATTTTATACCAAGAAAAGAATTCATGGGCTGTTGGAAACATATGCTGAATATGTGGAATACCAAATATAAAAAATATAGCCGTCGCCAAATAAGTAAGAATGTTGATGATTTTCAATAAAGAATATCGAATAGGCTTTCCATTAGCTCTAATTTTTGCAAATGGAATCACGGCAATAGCATCGGCTACTAGTATGACCGCAAAATACTTCACATACAACACATATTCACCCACATCGCTCTCATTTCCTATCCAACTTCCTATAGGCTCTGTAAAAGAAAACACCGAAACTAAAAACAGAAAGCAAGTAAATAATGTGACAATAAAGCTATTGTCAAAAACTTTGTTACGATCCTTTTCATCCACACGTTGCAAAAACCTGAAATAGGTCGTCTCCATACCAAAAGCCAACAGCGCATTGATGAATGAGCTCAGCGCATAAAGCTGGGTAAACACTCCGTAAATTGCTGCATCCTTAAATTTGGCCGTCAATATGGGGGTCAACAAAAAATTAAGCACCCGTGATACTATGGTGCTCAGACCATAGATCGCCGTATCACTGAGGAATTTTTTGATTATTGACACAAGATGTTACTTAATTTTCTTTAATACTTCAAAATTTTTAAAACCTTTGAGATCGGCTTCTTCGACTTTTACTTCCTCGACTTCTGAACGGTCTGTTCCTTCTTTGCAAAACTCGACTAACGAATCGAGGGCGAATGAATCGCCCTCTGCTTCGATATATACTTTCCCATCTGGCTGGTTGACCACAAAGCCTTTTACACCTAATTGATCAGCGACCGCTTTGGTACTAACTCTGTAATAGACCCCTTGTACTTTACCCGATACTAGAATATTCCAATGTTTCATTGCTACAAAATTAGCAACAAAATTGACATTCTACTATACGATTCTTTCTAGAGTGACCTCTGGGGTCAGTTGTAAGTTTTTCATTCCTTTTAAGAGCACTAGACCTGGTGTTTTACCCACTTCGATCGACCCGTAGTCTTTTGAAACATTGAGCGCTTCGGCACCATTTAACGTCGCCCATTTAATGGTTTGCTTAAAATCTAAATCTGGAAATTCGCGGTGAATTGTTTTTAATTCTTCTAAAATATCCAACGTGTCATTACTCGCTAAGCTATCCGTACCTATCACAATATTTCGGTTATCCAATGCAAAGTTTTGTATTTTAGGTAATTTATTTTCTATAAATAAATTTGAGTTTGGACACACGCATAGTACCATTGCTCGGTTCATCCGATCCACAAAATCTAAATCTTTGAGTGAAGTGAAGGTATTATGTACTAAAATTAATTTATTATTAATAGGCAAATAAGGGAGGTAAGATTGAATGGAATTGCGTGCCTGAGCTTTGAAATCATCCATTGATATCCCATTTTTGGCGTAAAAATCGATAAACTTTCCATTTTTATAGCGGAATAACTTATTTTCTTCTTCGCTTTCCTGATTATGAATACTTATTATATTGTCATCCGAGATCGCGCGTTTGAAGAGTTTGAACGTGTTTTTCGAACAACTATAAGGTGCGTGCGGTGTGATGGATGAATGGTTGTGGTCAAAATGAAACTCGACATCTTTAGCATCATCGATGCGCGCTTGTGCATCTTCCACCTTGAGTGCGATTACCTCGACGAAGGTGTGGTATTTGATTTTACTTTTTTCTTTGACTGAGGCGGATAGCGCTGTATTTACATGATCACCAACAACCTGTATTCCATTGTCATACATTCTCTTATCGGCCTCGACCATTTTCTCAATAATCAACTTCTCTTTGGCCTCTCTCGAAACCATCACTTTTGAAAGAAATGGAATCAGCCCTAAACCTTTTTCTACTTTCCCTTCCAAATGCGACAACTCCAGGTGGCAGTGCGAATTTACAAAGCCAGGAATCAATACTCCGTCTAACTTTTTAATTTTCACTTTCTCCAACTCAGGACTGAAGCTGTTATACACTCCTTGAATGGTTCCATTTTCGTCAACTGCCACGACACCCTGCTTGATAGCTGGCTCATTGATCGGCAATACAAAATCTGCAGAATAATATTTTATCATTTAAATAACTATAGTTTAAGTTGAGTCCGGTTTCCACTGGAAAATGAACAATAACAATTTATGGTAAAAATTAATTAGTTCATCACAAACTTAACAAGAAAATTTGTAATAACCAGCGATTTGTATTTTTTTAATAAATTAATGATTAATAAATTATTTTATATCTTTGCTCCATCATTAGGGGTGCCTTGTTTATAAAAAAAACACAAATCAAGGCTGAGATTATACCCAGTATTACTTCGTAATACGCACCTGATCCAGATAATGCTGGCGTAGGGAAGGTTAGTTAAATTTATAAAAGTTGTTGTGTCACCCCTTACAACAATAGGTTTTTAACTTAAAATAATTACTATTTCAAAAATGATTAAATTTTGCATCGCCCATCTGTTGTTATTGATTGGCTTCATGGCGTCTGCCCAACATCAATTAACTATTCACGTCCTGTCTGCAGAAGGTAAGCCACTGGCCAATGCTACGGTGACGCTGCTGAGCCAGCCAGCCATTAGCCAACAAACAGACGTACAAGGTAAGGCGGATTTCCTGTCTATAACACCAAACACCTACCGAGTACAAGTTAGTCATCTAGGCCATCAAAATAAGATTCAAAGAGTGTTAGTCGACAACGATTTGGCCATAACTATTCAATTAACCCATAAAATCGTAGAGACCGAAGAAGTATTGGTGGAAGCTACTCGAGCGAAAGACAATTCGCCCACTACCTTTAAAAACATTAGTAATGAAGAGATTCGTCTTAATAATCTTGGGCAAGATATACCCTATTTATTAGATCAGACACCATCTGTCGTGGTCAATTCAGATGCAGGAGCGGGCATCGGTTATACCAGTATGCGCATTCGAGGATCAGATAATGCTAGGATTAATGTCACGTTGAACGGAATCACCCTCAACGATAGCGAAAGCATGGGATCTTTTTTCGTTAATCTTCCTGACTTTCTTTCATCTACCCAAAACATGCAGATACAGCGTGGAGTAGGCACATCGTCCAATGGAGCAGGGTCATTTGGAGCATCCATCAATATCCAATCCATTACACTCGATCAGGAGCCGTCGGCAGAATTAAATAATTCCTTTGGTACTTTCAACACTTGGAAAAACACCTTTAAAGTAGGTACAGGATTATTGGACAATAAATTTGCTTTCAACGCGAGATTATCACAAATCAAAAGTGATGGCTATATTGACCGCGCTTTTTCGGATCTTAAATCTTTCTATGTGGATGCGGGATACTATGGTGAAAAACAATCTTTAAAAGCAGTAATTTTTTCAGGCAAAGAAAAGACCTACCAAGCTTGGGACGGTGTGCCCGAGGACAAATTGGAAACAGACCGAACATATAATGTGTTTACCTATCCTAACCAAACAGACAATTATACGCAGACACACCACCAATTGCATTACAGCTATTTCACTTCGCCCAACACCACCATTAATACCTCTCTGCACTATACACGAGGGGCTGGTTATTACGAAGAATACAAAAAAGAGCAGAGCTTTAGCACGTATAATTTGAAGGAAATCATAAATAACGGCGTAAAAATCGACTCGACCGATCTTGTACGACGCCGTTGGTTAGATAATCATTTTTATGGATTGGTATTTTCCATCAATCATCAAATAAACCCCAGCCATTCGTTGACCATCGGAGGGGCTGCAAATCAATACGTTGGAGACCATTATGGCGAAATCATCTGGGCACAATACGCTTCCAATAGCCAGTTGGGGGATAAATACTATTTTAATGATGCCAAGAAAAATGACGCTACCCTCTACACAAAATGGGATGGACAGTTTGGGAAAGTCAACCTTTTTGGGGATTTGCAATACCGATTTGTTGATTACACATTCGAAGGCTATGACCGCAACAAGATCTTAACCGATGTCACCGTTCAGCACCATTTCTTTAATCCTAAAGCTGGATTAACTTACACGCTGAATCCAAGCTCATCTTTATACACGTCTTATGCAATTGCTAATAAAGAACCCGTACGAAATGATTATGTAGAATCCGCTGCTACGGCGCGTCCAAAAGCCGAACAAATGCACAATATTGAGATGGGATATAGGTTACGCCAAGAAACGCTAAATATAGGGGCCAATCTCTATGGGATGTTTTACAGAAATCAATTGATTCTTACTGGAGAGATTAATGATGTGGGCGCTGTACTTCGTGAAAATGTGCCCAATAGCCACAGAATAGGTGTCGAGTTGGATGGAAGCTGGAAAATAACCAACAAATGGAGATGGAATGCAACAGCAAGTTTGAGTCAAAACAAGATCAAAAATTATAAAGAATATTTAAATGTGGTCGATGAAAATTGGAATGATACAGGCGATCCTCAAGTGGTCAATAAATATAAATCCACGACCATTTCATTTTCTCCTTCCACCATATTATCCAGCAATCTATCCTATTCGATCAGTAATCCTTTCACAGTCAGTTTAGTGAGCAAATATGTGTCCAGACAATATTTGGATAATACAGCCGCGACTGAAAGAAGCATAGATCCCTTCTTCACAAATAACCTAAGAATGATTTACAGTTTTTCTGCTTTTGGGATAAAAAATATAGATGCTAATCTTGCAATTAATAATATTTTCAATGAAAAATATGAAGGTAACGGTTATACCTTTAGCAACATAGATGCCGTCTCACGAGAACGTATTTACGGAAACGGATACTATCCGCAGGCCACTACAAACTTTTTGTTTGGGCTGAACATAAGATTCTAAGCCCTAAAAGCTACAGTTATCTCTGACGAAATAGCTGTAGCTTTACTCAACTTTTCCTGGTTCAAGAAGAAACATATTTTGACTTTCACATTTTTACTTTTTACTTTGGAGAATGCGAGCAGTAATTCAACGTGTGTCTCATGCCTCTTGCCTCGTGGATGGCGAGGTGACCGGGGCGATTCGAGAAGGCCTATTAATCTTATTAGGTGTAGAAGACGACGACACCAAAGATGACATGGAATGGCTTGGGCAGAAATTAGTCAATCTGCGTATTTTCTCCGATGAGCAGGGATTAATGAATAAATCCATTCGGGATATCGACGGAAATATCTTACTGATTTCCCAATTTACTTTGTATGCCTCTACGAAAAAAGGTAATCGTCCGTCTTTCATTCGCGCTGCGAAACCCGACAAAGCCAAGCCCATTTATGAAGCGATGGCGCACTTCCTCACTTCCTTACTCGGCAAAGAAGTACAGTGTGGAATATTCGGTGCTGATATGAAAATCGAATTGCTCAATGATGGACCGGTAACGATTATGATGAATACAAAGGATAAAGAGAACTACTAAAATGCGCTGTATTATATTCCTCTGGTTGCTACTTCCCATACAGAATTTTGCACAAAGTGATTCTATACATCAGCTATTTATTGAGGATAAAATAAAATATGAGAACTATGAACAAAAACATAGAAACCACTTTCAAAGCAAACACTCTTTAATCCATTACTTAACGTGGGGAGACCCAAAAGATAGTCCCCTAATTTGGTTGCATGGAAGCTTTTCAAATGCTTATGAAATACAACCTTATGTACACGAATTAATCGCTAATCATATTTATGTTATTGCGATTGATTATTATGGACATGGCAAAACCAAATTTCCGAAAACTAACGTCTCTGTAGATCATCTTGCTGAAGATATTTCTCAACTTTTATCACACCTTAATATTGACAAAGCTATCATAGGTGGTTTTTCGAGAGGAGCATATTTGGCCACTTCTTTTTACAATAATTACCCCCAAAAAACACGAGCCTTAATTCTAGAAGACGGAGGCATAGTTGGGCTGCATCATAACTTGAAAAACAAATCAAAGAGCGAGCTTTCTGATTTCATTAACCATGAAAATCAAAATAAACCGCCTACGCTATTCCAAGAATACGACTATGAAATAGATGCGTACAAAGCTTTACTCCGCTATTCAAACTCAGAAAACTCTTTTATTAATTTTTCATTTATTCATAGGAATGACGCTGGCAAATATTCTATATACAAAGAGCAGGACTTTTTATATTATATGAATGATACCGATCGTTTTGTGGAAATGATACTTACGCCAAAAAAAACATCGCTCTTTCAACAATCATTATTAAAACTAGGCTTACAGCATAGCAAAAACAAGCTTTCAACCCCCACTTTATTACTGGAAGCACAATCTAATAAGGATCCATTACCCTATGACAAAGAATATGAAAATTTTTATAACAAAAATTCCTATTTTGTGAAACATCTGATTTATGATGACACGGACCATAATATTCATTTTCAACATCCCAAAAGATTTGAAAGAGATGTTATTAACTTCATCAAATCAACACTGTAATTATTAAATAATGACCATACAACAAGCTCAAGAAATCGTCGATAAATGGATTACTACGACGGGCGTACGCTATTTTAATGAATTAACAAATACAGCCATGCTCATGGAAGAAGTAGGCGAGGTGGCACGCATCATGGCACGTCAATATGGGGAACAATCATTCAAGAAGTCAGACGAAGAAGTTAATCTAGCGGATGAAATGGCCGATGTCCTATTTGTTTTAATCTGTCTCGCTAATCAAACTGGTGTAGACCTGACAAAAGCGCTGCAAAAGAACCTAGATAAGAAAACTAAGCGGGATGCAGATCGCCATCAAAACAATGAAAAGTTAAAATAACTTATTGCAAATCAATCTCCGCTAGCAAAGGCAGATGATCCGAAGCTTCGTGCTCTGGGATTGTTTCGTATTTTATCCATTGAAAGGCTGTGTTTTTAGAAATCATGATGTAATCAATTTCATTTTTAGGCTTTATATTGGGGCTAGTGGGCGAGTTCGTTAGCGTATTGCGAACAAATTGTTCTTCCAAAATTAAGATTGGCTCCGACAATGGCCTAGCATTTAAATCACCCATCAGGATTAATGGTCTGCTATATAAATCAACTGTCTCATTGATAAATTTTACTTGTGCTATTTTGTTTTCTTCTTTGAGGTCAAGATGGGTGTTTGCTACCGAAATTAATTTGCCGTCAGGCAATTGAATATCCAGGATGGCTAATGATCGATTTTCGCTAGCTATCGGCATAGGCAAATCATAGCGTCGCTTGCCAATAATTTTATGTTTGGTCAAGATAAGAGTTCCATAATACCCTTTCTCTAGGTTTATGCCTTTTGAGAAATAATAATCCATCCCCGTTAGCTCACTCAAGAGTTCTGCTTGATTTTGCATTTCGGATCTAGAAACAAGAATATCTACTTCTTGAATACCCACCACATCAACCTCTGCCTCATTAATTAATTTGGCAATTGCCTGCATATCTATCACGCCTGGCTTTCCAGGTGGATTAGCATGGTGAATGTTGTAACTCATCAAACGTAAGGTCTGCCCAATCGTTATTACACTTAACAAATTCAGCAGCATTAAACAGCACCATTTTTTCATAAGCAAATTTTTATTCCAAAAAAAAAGACTGTAACAATTATCGGAAAATATTTTCAACTTATTATAATCTAGTAAGCAGGTAGATTATATATATTTGTAAGGTTATTAATTAAATCACATTCACATGCTCAATATCCACAAAAATAAAGTTTTTAAAATAAGTCTATTTATCTTTCTCACTGTTTTTTCTTCTTACAGCTTTGCCCAATCTCGCCAAATCAGCGGGTATGTAAATGCAAATGGGGAGC
>Ga0233385_1001295_pt1 | contig 10447 bp, 8 predicted proteins | sample ElkDunMinimDraft_16_FD_191543 | JGI IMG/M metagenome (GOLD analysis project Ga0233385, IMG submission 191543) | Fecal eukaryotic communites from dung pellets of Tule Elk in California, USA - Elk Dung G36 | ecosystem: Host-associated > Mammals > Digestive system > Large intestine > Fecal | place... | reverse complement strand
GCGCCATCAGGTACGACGACGACGTGACGGAACGGCCCGAACCGCGCGCCGGCGTGCGCCCGGTCGCCGTCGTCTTCTTCGCCGCAGGCTTGTTCGCGGTCTTCTTCGGCGCGGTCTTCTTCGGCGCTGCCTTTTTGGGCGCACCCTTCTTCGAGGCAGGCTTCTTCGGTCCCGCACCCCGAGCGGACGCCGACCTGGCCGACGTCGCGCGCGACGCGTCCGAGCGCCGCCCCGAGCCGCCCTGAGCGGGCCGCCCACCCCTCGAGGTGCCACCACCCCGGCGGTCTGCAGGTGCCACGCTCGTCGTCCCTCCGTCTCGAGACCTCGTCCAGCCGGACACCCGGCCACGTCACGCCAGGGCGTCGCCCTGATGTGGCGCCACCGTACGTCGCACGCTTCAGGCGACCGTGGAGCCGCGCCGCGCAGGCCCCGCTATCCACCCGCTGCAGGCCGACGGGCCGGGCCCCCCTCCCGGGTCGTGGCCGCGGAGGGCGTGGGACAGAATGGTCCATCGTGCCGACAGACGCGCTCCTGCCGGGCTCTGCCGAGGCCGCGACGGCCTCCGACGAGCCGACGGCGCCCTCCGAGCCTGCACCCGCGACGCTCGACGGCCGGCTCATCGCCTGGTTCGACGAGGTCGCCCGGGACCTGCCGTGGCGCCGCCCGGACCGCACCCCGTGGGGCGTGCTCGTGAGCGAGGTCATGCTGCAGCAGACCCCCGTGGTGCGCGTCGAGCCCGCGTGGCGCCTGTGGCTCGGACGCTGGCCCACACCGGCGGACCTCGCCGCCGCGTCGACCGCGGACGTGCTCCGCGCCTGGGACCGCCTCGGCTACCCGCGCCGCGCCCTGCGGCTCCAGGAGTGCGCGCGGGCGATCGTCGAGCGCCACGACGGCGAGGTGCCCGACGACGAGGCCGCACTGCGCGCGCTGCCCGGCGTCGGCGAGTACACCGCGGCCGCCGTGCGAGCGTTCGCCTTCGGCCGCCGATCGGTCGTGGTCGACACCAACGTGCGGCGCGTGCTCGCCCGGGCGGTCAGCGGCAAAGCGCTGCCCGCGCCGTCGTACACCGTGGCCGAGCGCTCGCTCGCCGAGCGGCTCGTCCCGGACGACGACGCGACCGCGGCACGCTGGGCAGCGGCGTCCATGGAGCTCGGTGCCCTGGTCTGCACCGCCCGCGCCCCGCGCTGCGCCACGTGCCCGGTCCACGACCTGTGCCGCTGGTGCGGCGCGGGCCACCCGCCCGACGAGCACGCCGGACGCCGCCGGGCCCAGGCATGGCACGGCACCGACCGCCAGGTCCGCGGCCGCATCATGTCGGTGCTGCGCGGCGCCACCGAGCACGTGCCCCGCAGCCTGCTGGCCGACGTCGGGACGGACGACGCCCAGGTCGACCGGTGCCTGGCGGGCCTGGTCGAGGACGGGCTCGTCGAGCAGGACGACGCGGGCCGCTACCACCTGCCCCAGGACTGAGACCCGCCGTCCGGCGGTGCCGCGTCAACCGCGTACCGGAGCCAGGGTCACAGGTCGAGCAGCATGCGCGAGTTGCCGAGCGTGTTCGGCTTGACCCGCGCGAGGTCGAGGAACTCGGCGACGCCGTCGTCGTGCGAGCGCAGGAGCTCGGCGTAGACGTCAGGGGTGACGGGCGTGCCCTCGATCTCGCGGAAGCCGTGCGCCTCGAAGAAGTCCACCTCGAACGTCAGGCAGAACAGGCGGCGCAGCCCGAGCGCCCGTGCGCGCTCGACCAGGCTCTCGAGCAGCTCGTGGCCCACGCCCTGGCGTCGTACCGACGGGTCGACCGCGAGGGTGCGCACCTCGGCCAGGTCGTCCCACATGACGTGCAGCGCACCGCACCCGATCACCGCTCCCGGGCCGTCGGACCCCTGAGGGCCCACCGCGACCAGGAACTCCTGGACCGCCTCGTAGTACCCCACCATCTCCTTGGCCAGCAGGATCCGTTGCTGGGCGTAGGGCTCGACGAGCCCTCGGATGGCGCGGACGTCGGCGGGCAGCGCAGGGCGGATCGTGAAGGTGGAGGGCTCGACGGACGGCACGCCGCCACTGTAGGGCCCGGCCCGGTCAGGCGCCCTCGTCCAGGCGCGCGGCGGTCACCTCGTCGAGCACCAGGTCGGTCACGACACCGGCGGCGAGCGCGGCCCGCAGCGGGGCCACCTTGTTGTCGCCCGCGACCGCGCACAGCCGCCGGGGGATGCGCTGGAGCTGATGGGGCGTCGGGCCCGTGGCACGCGCGTTGATCGAGATGTCGCGGTAGGTGCCGTCGGCACGCAGGAACACGGTGCACACGTCGCCGACCACGCCCTCGCCGTCGAGCAGGGCGACGTCCTCGGGCTCGAGGTAGCCCGCGGCGTAGACGTGGGACGGCACACCGCCCGACACGGCACCCACCGAGAACAGCGCGATGTCGGCCTGGCTCTGCAGCTCGAGCACGCGCCGCACCGACCGCTCGCGCCACATGGCCTCGCGCGTCTCGGCGTAGTCGAAGAACGCGGGCACGGGGAAGTGCCGCACGAGCGCGTCGAACGCCTCGCCGAAGGTCGCGATGATGTCGCCCGCGTAGCCGACGCCGGACGTGCGGGTGTTGGCCGCGCCGTTGAGCTGCACGACGGCGGACCCCCGCGTCGCCTTGTACTGCAGGTGGCGTGCGATCGCCGAGGTCGTGGTCCCCCACGCGACGCCCAGCACCATCGCGGAGTCGAACCATCGGGACAGCAGGCGGGCCGTCGCGACGGCAACCTGCTCGAGCCGTTCCTCGTGCCCCGCCGAGTCCGGCACGGGCACGACGTACACGTCGACGCCGTGCGCGGCCGAGATCCTCTTGGCCAGGGTGGGCGCCCCGGAGTGCGTCGGACGGAGTGTGATCTCCACGACACCGGTCTCCCGGGCCCGCTTGATCAAGCGCGACACGGTCGAGCGCGATGTGCGCAGGTGACGGGCGATTGTCTCCATCTTGACGTCCTGCAGGTAGTACATCGTGGCGGCCATGACCACGTCTCGTTCGCGCTCGGTCGGCATAACTCCACCTTCCACCCAGTTGCACATCTGTGCACTGCGGTTGCGCGGACGTTCTGGCAGTGCTCACCTGGGACCGTCGCAGAGCGCTCGCCGAGCGAAAGGAAAGAAGATGGCATCGACCCGCCTTACTGCCGAGTCGCGTGAACAGGCACTGGCCGCACTGGAGGCTTCCCAGGCACCGAGCGGTGAGCTCGACGTCCTGGTGGTCGGGGGCGGAGTCACGGGCGCAGGCATCGCGCTCGACGCCGTCACCCGAGGGCTGTCCACCGCGATCGTCGAGGCGCAGGACTGGTCGTCCGGCACCTCGAGCCGCAGCAGCAAGCTGGTCCACGGCGGCCTGCGCTACCTGCAGATGCTCGACTTCCACCTGGTGCACGAGGCCCTGACCGAGCGCGACCTGCTGCTCAAGGACCTCGCACCGCACCTGGTCAAGCCTGTCCCGTTCCTTTACCCACTTGAGCACCGGGTCTGGGAGCGCATGTACGTCGGCGCGGGCATCGCGCTGTACGACACGCTGGCCGCGATCGCACCGGGCCGCAGGGCCATGCCGATCCACCGGCACCTGAGCCGGCGGCGCATGAAGCGCAAGTTCCCCGACCTGGCGCACGACGCCGCGATCGGCGCCGTGCAGTACTGGGACGCCTCCGTCGACGACGCGCGGCTGGTCACGACGCTCGTCCGGACGGCCGCCAGCTACGGCGCGCACGCCGCGGCCCGCACCCAGGTCGTGGCGCTCACCAAGAGCGCGACGGGCGCCGTCAACGGCGCCGTCGTGGTCGACCTCGAGACGGGCCGTGAGATCACGGTGCGCGCCCGGCACGTGGTCAACGCCACCGGCGTGTGGACCGAGGACACCGAGGCCCTGGCCGGCGACGAGGGCGGGCTGCACGTGCTGGCGTCCAAGGGCGTCCACATCGTGGTGCCGCGCGAGCGCATCAAGGGCGAGGTGGGCCTGATCCTGCAGACCGAGAAGTCGGTCCTCTTCATCATTCCCTGGTCGCGCTACTGGATCGTCGGCACGACCGACACGCCCTGGAAGCAGGACCTCGTGCATCCGGTGGCCACGGCCGCCGACGTCGACTACGTGCTCGACCACGCCAACGCCGTCCTCGCCCACCCGCTCACGCGGGAGGACGTCATCGGCACGTTCGCGGGCCTGCGGCCGCTGCTGCAGCCCGGGACCAAGGAGGGCACGTCGTCGGCCAAGGTGTCGCGCGAGCACACCGTCGCGAGCCCCGCACCCGGCCTGACGGTCATCGCGGGCGGCAAGCTCACGACCTACCGCGTGATGGCCAAGGACGCGATCGACTTCGCGATCGGTCAGCGTGCCTCGGCCCTGCCGTCGATCACGGACAAGATCCCGCTGCTGGGCGCCGTCGGGCTGCAGGCGGTCCGCCGCCAGGCACGCGCCTGGGCCCTGCGGTTCGGCTGGTCGCCCGCGATGGTCGACCACCTGCTGCACCGGTACGGGTCGAACCTGCGCGAGATCGTCGAGCTCTGCGACGAGGACCCGACGCTCGCGCGGCCGCTCCAGCACGCACCCGCCTATCTGCGCGCCGAGGTGCACTACGCGGTGAGCCACGAGGGGGCGCTGCACCTCGAGGACGTCCTGCTGCACCGCACCCGCCTGGTCTACGAGGTCGCCGACCGGGGCGTCGCCGCGGCGCCCGAGATCGCCGACGTCATCGCACCCCTGCTGGGCTGGGACGACGCCGCGAAGAGCGCCGAGCTCGCGGCCTACGCCGCGCGCGCCGAGGCCGAGGACGCCGCGGAGCGCGAGACCGACGACGAGGCGGCGGACGCCGTACGCAAGCGCGCCGCCGACGTCGCGGCCATGCAGCCCTTGCGGGGCTGACGCCGAAGCCGCCCCGGCGACCCGCCGGGGCGGTCCGACCGCGCGGGCGCCGTCCGTCGCGGGCTCTCCGGCTCCCTGCCCGGAGAGGACAACGAGGTCCTAGACAGAGAGAGAGCCAAAGATGGACTCGCTGCTCATGAATGCGTTCTGGTCCGAGGTGCTCGGTACCGCGACGCTGATCCTGCTCGGCGCGGGCGTGGTCGCCAACGTCGTCCTACCCAGGACCAAAGGCTTCGACGGCGGCTGGCTCCTGATCAACTTCGGGTGGGGCCTTGCAGTGTTCGCCGGTGTCTTCGCGGCGTTCAAGTCGGGCGCGCACCTCAACCCGGCCGTGACGGTCGGCCTGTTCGCGGCAGACCGTCCGTTCTTCTCGGCGACCGGGCCGGGCGGTCAGGTGACGGTCGAGATCCTGCCGACCGTGGGCAACATGTTCGTCTACTTCGGCGCCCAGATGCTCGGCGCCATCATCGGTGCGGTGCTCGCGTTCATCGCGTACAAGAAGCACTTCGACCTCGAGGCGCCCGCGCCCATCAAGCTCGCCGTCTTCTCGACCGGCCCCGAGGTGCGCTCGTACACCTGGAACTTCATCACGGAGGTCATCGCGACCTTCGTCCTGGTGTTCTTCGTCGTCGTGTCGGGCATGACCCCGCACGCGATGGGCCCCCTCGCCGTCGCGCTCATCGTGGTCGCGATCGGCGCCAGCCTCGGTGGCCCGACCGGGTACGCGATCAACCCCGCGCGTGACCTCGGCCCGCGCATCGTCCACGCGCTGCTGCCCATCAAGGGCAAGGGCTCGAGCGACTGGAGCTACGCGTGGGTGCCCGTCGTCGGCCCGATGGTCGGAGGCGTCCTCGCCGGCCTGCTCGGCAACGTCTACTCCTGACCCGTCCACTCCTGACCGTTCCCCCGTGCCGGCCCGTACGCGGGCCTGCCGCCACCACCCACACCGACGTGAAGGGCATCCCCCATGGCTGACTACGTCCTCGCCATCGACCAGGGCACGACCAGCTCGCGTGCCATCGTGTTCGACCACTCCGGCCGCATCGTCTCGACCGGTCAGCTGGAGCACGACCAGATCTTCCCCAGGGCGGGCTGGGTCGAGCACAACGCCGAGCAGATCTGGAGCAACGTCCGCGAGGCCGTGAGCCTCGCGCTGACCCGCGCCGACATCACGCACGACGACGTGGCCGCCGTCGGCATCACCAACCAGCGCGAGACGGCCGTGGTCTGGGACAAGACCACGGGCAAGCCCGTCTACAACGCGATCGTCTGGCAGGACACGCGCACCCAGGCGATCGTCGAGGAGCTGGGCGGTGACGCGGGCGCCGACAAGTACAAGTCGATCGTGGGCCTGCCGCTCGCGACCTACTTCTCCGGACCCAAGATCAAGTGGATCCTCGACAACGTCGACGGCGCCCGTGAGGCCGCCGAGCGCGGCGACCTGCTGTTCGGCAACACCGACTCGTGGGTGCTGTGGAACCTGACCGGCGGCGTCGAGGGCGGTGTGCACGTCACCGACGTCACCAACGCGTCCCGCACCATGCTCATGGACCTCGACACCCTCTCCTGGCGCGAGGACATCGCGAGCGACATGGGCATCCCGCTGTCGATGCTGCCCGAGATCCGCTCGTCGTCCGAGGTCTACGGGCACGGCAGGCCGCGCGGGTTCCTACCCGGGGTCCCGATCGCGGGCATCCTCGGCGACCAGCAGGCCGCGACGTTCGGCCAGGCCTGCTTCGAGGTCGGCACCGCCAAGAACACCTACGGCACGGGCAACTTCATGCTGCTCAACACCGGCACGGAGAAGGTGCCGTCCAAGAACGGGCTGCTGACCACGGTCTGCTACAAGATCGGCGACGCGCCGCAGGTGTACGCGCTCGAGGGGTCGATCGCGGTCACCGGGTCGCTCGTCCAGTGGCTGCGCGACAACATCGGCCTGTTCACCGACGCGCCCGACATCGAGTGGCTGGCGCGCAAGGTCGACGACAACGGCGGCGCCTACTTCGTGCCCGCGTTCTCCGGGCTGTTCGCGCCGTACTGGCGGTCCGACGCCCGCGGTGCGCTCGTCGGGCTCACCCGGTACGTCAACCGCAACCACATCGCGCGCGCGGCGCTCGAGGCCACCGCGTACCAGACCCGCGAGGTCATGGACGCCATGAAGGCCGACTCCGGCGTGGAGCTCACCGAGCTCAAGGTCGACGGCGGCATGGTCAACAACGAGCTGCTGATGCAGTTCCAGGCCGACCAGCTCGGCGTCGACGTCGTGCGGCCCAAGGTCGCGGAGACGACGGCGCTCGGCGCCGCCTACGCGGCCGGTATCGCCATCGGGTTCTGGAACGGCGAGGCCGACGTCACGGCCAACTGGGTCGAGGACAAGCGGTGGACGCCGTCGATGCCCGAGGCCGAGCGGGAGCGGTTGTACCGGTCCTGGAAGAAGGCCGTGACGAAGACGTTCGACTGGGTTGATGCCGATACTCAGTGATCGAGACCGCAGTTTCGGTCGCCGAGGGGACGGACCTCCCGCGCACGGCAGCGTTCACGCCCCCAGAGGGCGCTCCACTTCGGGTGGGACTGCCGTCCGCGGGAGGTCCGTCCCCTCCGCGTGGGGGGCGTGGGAGTTGCGTAGGGTGGCGGCGTGAGCAGTTCTGTGACCAGCAGCGTCGAGTACACGATCCCTGGGGTGCACGTCACCGACCGGACCGTGGAGGTGCCGCTCGACTGGTCGCGGCCGGACGACGGGCGGACGCTGTCGGTGTTCGTCCGGGAGGTCGTGGACCCGGCGCGCCGGGACGACGACCTGCCCTTGCTCGTGTTCCTGCAGGGCGGGCCCGGCGGCAAGGGGCCACGGCCGACCGGACCCGACGGCTGGCTCGCCGCGGCCCTCGCGCGCTATCGCGTCGTCCTGCTGGACCAGCGCGGGACGGGACGCTCGTCGGCGGTCCGTGCGGCCGGGCTGACCGCCCTCGGGCCCGCCCAGCTGCAGGCCGAGCACCTGGCCCACTTCCGCGCGGACGCGATCGTCGCCGACGCCGAGCACGTGCGCAGGACCGTGTACGGCGGGCGCCGGTGGAGCTCGCTCGGCCAGTCGTACGGCGGGTTCATCACGCTCACCTACCTCTCGCGGGCACCCGAAGGCCTCGCGGCGTGCTTCGTGACGGGCGGTCTGGCGGGCCTGGAGGCCGGGGCCCGCGACGTCTACGAGCGCACCCAGCCGCGCGTCGTCGCGAAGAACGCCCAGTACCGGTCGCGCTTTCCGGCCGACGAGGCCCGCATCGCCCGCATCGCCGACCGGATCGCGGCCGGGGACGTCGTGCTGCCGGGCGGCGACCCCCTGACGGTCGAGCGGTTCCAGACGATCGGCATGGACTTCGGGATGAAGCCAGGCTTCGAGCGCGTCCACTGGGTCGTGGACGAGGCCTTCGACGACGCGGACCCGGGCACGCTGACCGACACGTTCCTGGCGGAGGTCGAGTCGCTCACAGGCTTCCGGACCAACCCGCTTTACGCGGTGCTGCACGAGTCGATCTACGCCCAGGCCGGCACCGGGCCGACGGCGTGGGCCGCGCAGGCGGTCCGGGACGCCGACCCGGCCTTCGCGACCACTGCCCGGCCGCTGCTGCTCACGGGCGAGATGATCTACCCCTGGATGTTCGAGCAGGTGGCGGCGCTGCGCCCGTTCCGGCCGGCCGCCGAGGCGCTCGCCGAACGTGCCGAGTGGCCCGACCTGTACGACCTCGACCGGCTCGCCGCCAACGAGGTGCCGGTCGAGGCGGCGGTCTACTTCGACGACATGTTCGTCGACGCCGGGCTGTCGCTCGACACGGCCTCGCACGTCGGCAACACGCGCGCGCTCGTGACGAACGAGTTCGAGCACGACGGGCTCCGCCTGGGCGACGTCTTCTCCACGCTGCTCGAGCGGCTCGACGCCCGCGGCGGACCCCTGCGGGGCTAGGCCCCCGCGCCCGGTCGCTGCGGCCTGGCCGCCGGCTCGGGCGCGTGGTGCTCGAGGAACGCGAAGACCTCGGCGTCGTCGACGCCCGGGAAGGCGCCGCGCGGGAGCGCGGCGAGGATCTGCTGGTGCATGCGCCCGCTGGGCCAGGCGACGCCCTCCCACCGCTCCGCGAGGTTCGACGGCGGACGCTGGCAGCAGGCCGGGTCCGGGCACGTGGACTTGCGGCGCACCTGGGTGTCCCGGCCGCGGAACCACTTGGCGTCGGCGTACGGGACCCCCACGGTGATGGAGAACTGGCCTCCCGTCGCGACCGTGCCGGTCTGCGCGGAGTCCCAGAAGGTCCCCGCCGGGGTGTCGGTGTACTGGTAGAACTCGGTCGCCCGGTCCCGGCGCTCGAACGCCTCGCGTGCGGCCCAGCGACGGCACACGAGCTGGCCCTCGATCGCCCCGGTGACGTCCTGCGGCAACGGCAGCCCGTCGTTGGCGTACCCACGGAACAGCGCGCCGTCGTCGCCGACGCGCAGGAAGTGCAGCGGGATGCCCAGGTGCACGGTCGCGAGGTTGGTCAGCCGCATCGCCGCGGCCTCGTGCGTGACGCCGAACGCGTCGCGGAAGTCCTCGACGGCGAGGTCCTTCTCGCGCTTGCGCTGCTGCAGGAACTCGACCGCGGCCGACTGCGGCATGAGGCAGCACGCCGCGAAGTAGGTGATCTCGACGCGCTGGCGCAGGAAGTCACCGTAGGTGCGCGGGCGTTCGTGGCGGAGCACGCGGTGCGCGAGCGCCTGGAGCGCGAGCGAGCGCAGGCCGTGCCCGCCCGGCGTCGACGCCGGCGGAAGGTAGATGCGGCCGTTCTCGAGGTCCGTGACCGACCGGGCGGACCGCGGCAGGTCGTCGACGTGCAGCAGCGTGAACCCCATCTGCTCGGCCATCCGCGCCACCGTGCGGTGGGTCAGCGCGCCGCCGGTGTACCCGGCGCGGCGGACCAGGTCCTCGGCGAGGATCTCCATCTCCGGCAGGTAGTTGTCCCGGCTCTGGCGCTCGAGGCGCAGCTCGGTGTTCGCCCGCCGCGCCTCCTCGGGCGTCGCGATCGCCTCCTCCTCGCGGCGGGCGAGCTCGGCGTGGAGCCCGACGAGCTGCTCGAGCACCGGCATGGGCAGCTTCTGGCTGGGCCTGACGGCGGGCAGCCCGAGCGCCCCGAACAGCGGCCCGCGCTGTGCCCGCTCGAGCGCGATCTCGAGCTCCGCGCGACGCGAGGGCGGTTCGTCGGCCAGCAGGTCGCCCAGCCGGACGTCGAGAGCGTCGGCGATGGTGCGCAGCAGGGTCAGGCGCGGCTCGCGGCGTCCGTTCTCGACGAGGGACAACAGGCTCGGTGCGGAACCGATGCGCTCGCCGAGCGCCTCGAGCGTCAGGCCGCGCGCCGTGCGCGCGTGGCGGATGCGGCGGCCGAGCGTGATGAGGTCCGGGGCGTCCTGCGCCAGGGCCGCCCCGTCCGACGCCGCAGGTCGGCGGGCACGTCCGTCGCCCGGCCGAGACCCGTCCGGACGCTGCGGTGTCGTCATGGCTTCACGCTACGTGAAGATCGTCCGATCTTCACGGCCGTTTGAGTGGAA
>Ga0233385_1001292_pt1 | contig 10465 bp, 9 predicted proteins | sample ElkDunMinimDraft_16_FD_191543 | JGI IMG/M metagenome (GOLD analysis project Ga0233385, IMG submission 191543) | Fecal eukaryotic communites from dung pellets of Tule Elk in California, USA - Elk Dung G36 | ecosystem: Host-associated > Mammals > Digestive system > Large intestine > Fecal | place... | reverse complement strand
TCCTTCCTGCGGGCCTCGCTGTTCACCTCGGTCGTGGCCTTCGGCGTCGGCCTGCTGGTCTTCGGCCTCGGTGTCGTCTTCATCATCACCGGTGAGGCCCTGCGCCGCATCGCCGTCCGCGTCGAGGCGCCCGTCGCCGCCACGCCTGCCGTCGAGCGAGTCTGAGCCGCCCGCTCCCTCCACGGGTCGCGCTCCGCGCGGTCCGCTGAGCGGACCGCACGTCCTGACGACTGAGGGCCGGTACCCGTCACGGGTACCGGCCCTCCGTCGTTGCCGGGACCCCGCCCCCTCCGGGCGGGGTCCTTCGTCAGTGCGGGCCCGACCGCCCGCGGCGCAGCGACTGCACCACGGGTCCCACGATCAGTCCCACGCCCGCGGCGATGAGCAGGACGATCGCGGCGAGCTGGACGTCGATCGTGTAGCCGGCGGCGACCAGCAGCACGCCGACGCCGACCAGCACGACGATGAGCCCCCACACCACGCCGCCCACCCGGACCGGGGGTCGGCGCCCCCGCTCCGCGTCCGGTGCCGCGCCCAGTCCCGCGCCCTGTCCCGGGGCGCCCTGTCCCGTGGCGTCGTCGGCGGTGGTCTCGTCGCTCATGATGCGTTCCCCTCGTCGATGATCCGGACCTGCCCGACCCCTCCGTCGATGTCGAGCACCAGGTCCGGGGAGCCCGCGGCCGCGTCGTCGTCCTCGTACATGAGGTCGCCGAGCCCGACGCCGCTCTGCTCGTGCACGTCGTCGTCCATCTCCCAGCGCACCGCGCCGATGCCGTGGTCGACGTGCGCCCGCACGGCGGCCTCCCGCGGGACGATCACGGTCAGCTGCCCGGCGCCCATGTTGATCGGCACCCGCAGCACCTCGTCGGGGTCGATCGGGACGGCCGTGAGGTCGATGCGCGAGCGTCCGCTGTTCACGTCGAACCCGTTCGCCGCGACGGCCCGGCTGGTCACCGTGACGTCCCGTCCCTGGTCCTCCCAGCCGCGGGCGACGTCGGCCCAGTCGGACTGCTGGGCCAGGGCGGCGGGGACCCCCACCAGCAGGCCGACGACGGCGAGGAAGCCGATGAAGCCGCTGCTGCGACCGCGTGCCGCCAGCGAGGCGATCCCCAGCCCGGCGAGCACCAGGGCGATCCCCCCGGCGGTGAGCCAGACGGGTCCGTCGAAGGCGCCGATCCGCTCGGCCAGCAGCAGGACCCCCAGGCCGACCACGCTCAGCCCGACGACCGCGCCGACCGTCGCGCCGTCGGCGCCGCGCCGCCCGGGACGCGGGGCGAGCGGCGGGCCGCCCGCGAACGGGGGGCCCGGCGGGCGGCGGCCCGCGACGGCGTACGGGGGCACGGGTGCCCCCTGCGCGGGCGGGCAGTCCTGCGGGGAGCCCACGGGCAGGGGTGTCGTCGAGGTCTGCGCCCACGCGGTGGCGCCCGGTGTGCCCGCTGCCGCGGCGCCGGGCGGCGTGCCGTAGGGCGTGCCGTAGGGCGCGGTGCCGAAGGGCGCGGTGGACGGGGGTCCCGCGGGCGGGACGGGGCCGCCCGGCCGGCCGTCGCCGTGCTGCCAGGGTGCCGTGCCGCGCTGGTGGCGCTGCACCGCCGTGACCACGAGGGCGACCAGGCCGGCGACGCACGCGAGCCACACGGCCCCGCCGAGCGCGCTGCCGCCGTCCCAGAACCACCACCAGCCGTCGCCGCGGGCGAAGCCGACGACGACGAACGCGAGGGCCCCGAGCAGGGCGCCGTCCGCGTCACCGGCGCCCAGCCGCTCCAGCAGGATGCGGTCGTCGCGGTCGTCCGGCAGCAGCGCCCAGGCCACCCCGTACAGCACGAGACCCAGACCGCCGACGAGGAACGTGACCGCGAACAGGCCGCGCACCACCAGCGGGTCGACGCCGACGCGCTCGGCCAGTCCGCCGGCGACCCCGCCGAGCCAGCGCTCGTCGGAGCGGCGCAGGCCCGTGCGGCGCACACCCGCCCAGAAGCCCGGCTGCGCGGGCGGGGGTGTCGGTCCCGGGTGCGGTCCGGGACCAGGTCCGGGCACCGGGCCCGGCGTGCCGGCGTCGCCGCCGGCGGGAGTCTGCGTGTCCATGGCACCGAGCCTGCCGCGGTGCCGGCCGCCGCCGCATCGGGGACCGTCCCTGACCCGACCCTGGCTCGCACCCCGGATCCGCCGCCCCCGCCCCTGATCCTGTGTCGCGGGTGTGCCGCGAGGGTGCCCCGACGTGTGACGATCGGGGCGTGACCCCACCGCCCGGCGCCCCGCCGCAGACCGCCGCGCCCGCGCGCGTCCGCCTGCCCCTGCGTCGCCCGGAGCAGGGCCGGTGGTTCGCCGGCGTCGCGACCGGGCTGGCCGCGCACCTCGACGTGCCCGTCGCGCTCGTGCGGATCATCCTCGTGGCGCTCGTCCCGGCCGCCGGCGCCGGGCTGGCCGCGTACGTGTTCTGGTGGATCACGGTGCCGGTGGGGGACCCCGCCGCGGTGGCGGCCGCCGCGCGTCCGAGCGCGCTGCAGCGCCTGGCGCGCCGGCAGACCCTGCGGTCCGACGGCCGCCGCGTGCCGTGGGCGGAGCTGGCGCTCGGTGCGCTGCTGGTGCTCGCCGCCGCGGTGATGGTGGCGATGCGGCTCGGCGCCGACATCGACGCGGCGTGGGCCCTGCCCGTGCTGGTGGTGCTGGTGGGCGTCGCGCTCGCGTGGAGCCAGCTCGACGCCGTGCAGCGCGGCCGTCCCGACGGACGGCGGATCAGCGTGCTGCGCCTGATCGGTGGCGGGCTGCTCGCGGCGGCCGGTGTGCTGCTCGTCGCGGGGCAGGCCGTGGGGCAGGGCGTCGAGCCGGTGCTGCTGCTGCAGTCCGGCGTGGCCGCGCTCGCCGTGCTGCTGGGCGTGGGGCTCGTCATGGCGCCCTGGTGGGTGCGCCTGGCGCGGGAGCTGGGGGACGAGCGTGCCGCGCGGGCACGGGAGGCGGAGCGGGCCGACATCGCCGCGCACCTGCACGACTCGGTGCTGCAGACGCTCGCGCTCATCCGGGCACGCGCGGACGAGCCGGCGGAGGTGGCCCGCATGGCCCGAGCCCAGGAGCGTGAGCTGCGCGAGTGGCTCTACGACGACCGTCACGAGCCCGGGACGTCCCTCGTGGCCGCGCTGCGCGCGGTGGTGGCCGAGGTCGAGGACTCGCGGTCCGGTCCGAGCGGGGAGCCCGTGGCGGTCGACGTGGTCGTCGTGGGCGACCGGGTGCCGGACCCGGACACCCTGGCGCTGCTGCAGGCCACGCGCGAGGCGCTGGTGAACGCGGTGGTGCACGGACGTCCGCCCGTCTCGCTGTACCTCGAGGTCGGCCCGGACGCGGTCGAGGTGTTCGTGCGCGACCGCGGCGACGGCTTCGACCTGGAGGACGTCGGGCCCGACAGGTTCGGCGTCCGGGAGTCGATCATGGGGCGGGTGCGGCGCCGCGGTGGCACCGCGCGCGTGACGAGCAGCCCCGCACGGGGCACCGAGGTGCACCTGTGCATGCCCGTCGGTGGCGGCGGGTCCGGCAGGGGCGAGGACGAGGACGAGGAGCACGAGGCGTGAGCGAACCGGTCGACGTGGTGCTGGTCGACGACCACCACATGTTCCGTGCGGGCGTGAAGGCGTCGCTCGACGCCCGCGTGCGCGTGGTGGGGGAGGCGGCCGACGTCGACTCCGCCGTGCAGGTGGTGCACGACGTGCGCCCGCCCGTGGTGCTGCTCGACGTCCACCTGCCGGGCGGCGACGGGGGCGGCGGCGCGGAGGTCGTCCGGCGGTGCGTCGACGTGCCCGGCACGCGGTTCCTCGCGCTGTCGGTGTCGGACGCGGCCGAGGACGTCGTCGCGGTCATCCGCGTGGGCGCACGCGGCTACGTCACCAAGAACATCGACCCGCAGGCGCTGTCCGACGCGGTGCTGCGCGTCGCGGGCGGCGACGCGGTGTTCTCCCCGCGGCTCGCCGGGTTCGTCCTCGACGCCTTCGGTGCGGCGGCGGGGGACGTCGCCACGGGCGACGACGAGCTCGACCGGCTCTCGGCCCGGGAGCGCGAGGTCATGCGGCTCATCGCCCGCGGGTACACGTACCGCGAGGTCGCCGGTGAGCTGTTCATCTCGGTCAAGACGGTGGAGACCCACGTGTCGGCGGTGCTGCGCAAGCTGCAGCTGTCGAACCGCAACGAGCTGACCCGCTGGGCGGCGGCGCGCCGCCTGCTCTGACGCGCGTCGGCCCGCCGCCTGCCTCGATCCGGGTCGTCCGGCGCGGTGGCCGGGCGGCCGTCAGGCCCGGCCGGCGTCGAGCCGTGCGACGACGGACGCGACGATCGCGTCCCACTCGGCGTCCGGGAGCGGCGGCAGGTGCTGCGCCCACAGCGGCATGACGAGGCCGCGCAGCTGGAGCATGCCCTCGGGGCGGGCGAAGAAGAAGACGTGCAGGTGGCCGTTGCCGTCGCCCCAGCGGTGCACGTGCACCCGCCCGACCCCGGGGACGGCGGCCAGCGCGCGCTCGACGCGCACGATCATGCGGCCCAGCGCGCCGGCGGCCTCGTCGTCGAGGTCGCCCAGGTCGCCGTGCGCGCGCGGGTCGAGGATCAGCGTGGGCAGGGTGACCGGTGCGGGGGCGTGGAGCCGCCACGTGTCGTCGGTCCACGTGAAGTCGCCGTCGGGCCGGGCGCAGCGCCGGCAGGTCTCGGCGGCCTCGTCCGAGCGCGGCGGCTCGGGCGTCGTGGGGTCCACCAGGTCGCGCAGCCGCAGGCCCTCCCGCTCGAACGGGAAGGTGTCCCAGCCGACGACGTCCCCGGGGGCGAGGCGGCCGTCCGGTCCGGCCGCGGCACGCGCGCGGGCGACGAGCGCGGGCACGTCGAGCCGGGCGACGTCCGGGCCCTGCGCGGTGTGGTCGGCCGCAGGCGCTCTGCCCGGCCGTGCCTCGCCTGTCATGGCTTCTCCCGGTTCGTCGGACTCCCTGGGCGGGAACCTACTGCACGGGTGACACGTTCCACATGGCGGATGGTGACGAGGCGATATGACAATCTGTCATATCGCCTAGCATGGGCCCATGGACATCGTTCACGGCATCTTCCTGGTCCTGCACCTGCTCGGATGGGCGATGGTCTTCGGCGGTGCTCTCGCCGGCATGAAGACCGGCAAGCTCACGAACGGCGCGTTCCACGGCATCCTGACGGCCCTGGTGACGGGCGTGGTCCTCACGGGTCTGCTCGGTGCCGACGCCAACCACGTCAAGATCGCCGTCAAGCTCGTCATCGCGCTCGTGGTGACGGCGCTGGTCGTGATGGCCCGCCGTCGTCCCGAGAAGGTGACCAACGGCTACCTCGGCGCCATCGCCGGCCTCGTGGTGGTCAACGTCGCGCTCGCCGTCATCTGGTGACGTCGGCCTGACCCCTCGCACAGCACGTCAGGGCCCCGGGGCCTGCACGGTGGACACCTCCGCCGGCGGGTCGTCCGGGGCCCTCGTGCGTGAGGTGTCGGTGCCGGCGCCTAGGCTGGGAGTGCCATGACGTCGTTGTTCGAGAGCCTCGCCCTGCCCGTCCCCGGAGCCCCGGACGCGCGCGCCGCCGTCGCGCGCTCGCACGCCGGTGAGTCGTCCGGTCTGCCGCTCGTCGTGCCCCCGCGGGACGACGAGCAGGACCCCGGCGCCGCCGAGGACCGGGCCCGGCTGAACGCCGCGGCTCGGCACGACGCCGCCGCCGACGAGCGGCGCGCCGCCGCGCTGCTGGACGGGCTGAACCCGCAGCAGCGTGCTGCCGTGCTGCACGCGGGCGGGCCGCTGCTCATCGTCGCGGGCGCCGGCTCGGGCAAGACGCGCGTGCTCACCCACCGCATCGCCCACCTGCTCGCGACCCACCGCGCGCGGGCGGGGGAGATCCTCGCGATCACCTTCACCAACAAGGCCGCTGCCGAGATGCGCGAGCGCGTCGAGCAGCTCGTCGGGCCGTCCGCCCAGCGCATGTGGGTCTCCACGTTCCACTCGGCGTGCGTGCGGATCCTGCGCCGCGAGGCCGCGACGCTCGGGCTCCGCACGAGCTTCTCGATCTACGACCAGGCCGACTCGCAGCGCCTGCTGACGCTGGTGGCGCGCGAGCTCGAGCTCGACCCGAAGAAGTACCCGGCCAAGGCGCTGGGCCACAAGATCTCCGCGCTCAAGGACGAGCTGGTCGACCCCGACGCCTTCGCGGCCAGCAACGGCGGCGGCCGGGCGGACGACTTCGACACCGTCCTCGCGCAGGTCTACACGCGGTACCAGCAGCGGCTGCAGCAGGCCAACGCGCTGGACTTCGACGACCTGATCATGCGCACCGTGCACCTGCTGCAGGCGTTCCCGCAGGTCGCCGAGCACTACCGGCGCCGGTTCCGGCACATCCTGGTCGACGAGTACCAGGACACGAACCACGCGCAGTACGTGCTGGTGCGCGAGCTCGCGGGGGTCGGCGAGCAGGAGGAGGGCGGCGTCGAGCGCGGCGAGCTGACGGTCGTCGGCGACGCCGACCAGTCGATCTACGCGTTCCGCGGGGCCTCGATCCGCAACATCATGGAGTTCGAGGAGGACTACCCGGACGCCACGACGATCCTGCTCGAGCAGAACTACCGCTCGACGCAGACGATCCTGTCGGCCGCCAACGCGGTCATCAGCAAGAACTCCGGGCGCCAGGCCAAGCGGCTGTGGACCGACTCGGGTGCCGGGCCGCAGATCGTCGCGTACGTCGCGGACACCGAGCACGAGGAGGCGCGGTTCGTCGCCGAGGAGATCGACCGCCTCGGCGACTCCGAGGGCGTGCGCCCCGGCGACGTCGCGATCTTCTACCGGGCCAACGCGCAGTCGCGCGCGCTGGAGGAGGTGCTGGTGCGCGTCGGTCTGCCGTACAAGGTGGTCGGCGGCACGCGCTTCTACGAGCGCAAGGAGATCAAGGACGCGATCGCCTACCTGCGGGCCGTGGCGAACCCCGACGACGACGTCAGCACCCGCCGCATCCTCAACGAGCCCAAGCGCGGGCTGGGGGAGCGCTCGGAGGCGATGGTCGCGGCGTTCGCCGAGCGGGAGCGGATCTCGTTCGGCGCCGCGCTGACCCGTCTGGACGAGGTCCCGGGCCTGGGCACGCGTGCCCTGACCGGGCTGCGTGCGTTCGCCGCGATGCTCGACGAGCTGCGCGACCTCGCCGCGTCCGGCGCCGGGCCCGCCCAGGTGCTGGGCGCCGCGCTCGACCGCAGCGGCTACCTGACGACCCTGCGCGCCAGCGACGACCCGCAGGACGGCTCGCGCGTCGACAACCTCGCCGAGCTGCACGCGGTGGCCGCGGAGTTCGAGGAGTCCGACCCCGAGGGTGACCTCACGGACTTCCTCGAGCGCGTGTCCCTCGTCGCGGACTCCGACCAGATCCCCGTGCCCGACGGCGTCGACGACGAGGCCACCGCCGCAGCCGCGCGCGACGCGGGCGTGGTCACGCTCATGACGCTGCACACCGCGAAGGGCCTGGAGTTCCCGGTCGTCTTCCTCACCGGCATGGAGGACGGCACCTTCCCGCACATGCGGTCCCTGGCCGACCCGGACCAGCTCGCGGAGGAGCGGCGCCTCGCGTACGTCGGGCTGACGCGCGCCCGGCAGCGGCTGTACGTGTCGCGCGCGGCCGTGCGCACCGCGTGGGGCGTGCCCAACGAGTTCCCGCCCAGCCGGTTCCTCGACGACATCCCCGAGGAGCTCGTCGACTGGCGGCGCCGGGAGTCCTCCACGTCGCGGCTGCGCGGCGGGTGGGGCTCGGGCTTCGGTTCCGGCGGGGGGTCGCGCGGCGGCTCGTCGTGGGGGGAGCGCGGCTCGTCCGGCGGCAGCAGCGGACCGGTGCGTACCGAGAAGCGCGAACCGCTGCCGCGCACGGGTGCGTCGTTCGGCTCGGCGACACCGCGGGGCGCCGTCCCGGACCTGTCGATCGGCGACAAGGTCACGCACGACGCCTACGGGCTCGGGACCGTCATCGGGCTCGAGGGCGCCGGGCAGAACGCCGTCGCCAAGATCGACTTCGGCACGAACGGCGAGAAGCGCCTGCTGCTGCGGTACTCCCCGGTCACCAAGCTCTGACGGGTGACGTGCGCCCGGGACGCCCCGGGGGTGGGCGCGCGGTCGGCTACCGTGTCGCGCCGGGACGTCGACCGACAGGAGCGCGCGCGTGAGCAGGACCAGGATCGCTGTGGCGACGGCCGTCGGCGCCGCGATGGTGCTCACCGCGTGCACCGCGGGAGGCGGCGCAGCGGGGACGTCGTCGCCGACCGCGTCCGCCACCGCGTCAGCCGCCGCGGCGGCGCCCGTCGAGCCCGTCGTCGTCGAGACCGTCCTGGACGGCGAGGCGGTCGACCTGGAGGTCGGGCCCCTCGCCGTGCACGACGACGTCGCGGTGCTGCGCCTCGCCGCCCGCGCGCCCTACCCGACGCTGATGTCCGCGTTCACCTACGCGTTCGAGAGCACCAGCCCGGGACCCAACGGCGTCCGCCTGGTCGACCTGGAGGCGGGGACCGTCACGCGCACGCTGCGGACCGAGGACTCCCGGGTGGTCATGACCCGCAACGGCTCGCCGGGCGGCCCCGCGACGGACGCCGCCGCGGCCGCTGCCGGTGACGACACCGTGCTCCTGTACGCCGCGTTCCCGGTACCGGGCACCGCGACGGTGGACGTCCTGCTGCCCGTCGCAGGGTGGGCGACAGGGGTGCCCGTCGTCGACGCGGCCGGTGCCGGCGTCCTCACGGTGCCGCCCGGTGAGCTCGTCGAGGGGACGCCCGTCCCGGAGGGCGCGTTCACGCTCGAGGCGTACACCGAGGTGCTGGGCGGACAGGTGCGGGCACGCCGCAGCGCCGAGCAGCTCGAGGTGGCGGTGGCCTCGGACGTGCTCTTCGGCTTCGACTCCGACCAGCTCGCCCCCGACGCGGACGGCGCCCTGCAGGCGGCAGCCGCCCAGGTCGCGGCGCACGACGGCGGCCGGCTGACGGTCGTCGGCCACACCGACGACCAGGGCGACGAGGCGTACAACCTCGACCTCTCGCAGCGCCGGGCGGCGACGGTCGCGGCACGGATCGCCGAGCTCGCGGACCTGTCGGCGTTCGACGTCGACGTGGAGGGGCGCGGCGAGACGGAGCCCGCCGTGCCCGGGTCGGGTGAGGAGGAGCGGGCGGTCAACCGGCGCGTCGAGCTGGTCCTGGAGGCGCCGCGCGCGTCCGGTGCCGACGAGGTCGTCGAGGTCGCCGGGGCGTTGCCCGACCCCGGGGGGCCGGTCGCGCCCGGGCCGACCGGCGTCGCGGTGGTCGACCGCGAGGGCCGCTTCGACGTCCGGCTGGACGAGGTGCGCCGGGTCGGGCCGTACGTGGTCGGTGGCCTCGAGGTCACGAACACCGGGGACGGCGACCTGGCGATGACCTCGCTCTCGGCCGGGGCGAAGGACTCCCGGGGGTCGTTCGACGTCCAGCTGCAGTTCGCTCCCACGAACGTGACCCTCGTCGAGGGCGGCACGCGCCTGTTCCCGGTGGACTACCTCACCGACCCGGACGACGCCGAGCGCGAGCCGCTGGCCGACCGCGTCGTCCACGGCGTCCGGCCCGGGCAGACGCGCCTGGTCACGATCGTCTGGCCCGACCCGGGCACCGACACCGTCACGGTGGAGGTCGCACCGCGGTACCACCACAGCATCGACGGGCTGAGGACCGCCGGGCACGCGCCGTTCCGTCTGACCGACGTGCCGGTCGTCGACGGCTGACCGGCCGCGGCAGCGTCCCCGCCCAGGTCACGCCGGGGATCGGCGCACCTGGCGCTCGTCGCACCGGTACCGTGTGACGGTGGTCACGGAGAACACGGGCGGCAGGGAGCACGCGGCCGACGGGACGCGGGTGGGCGGCTTCGACACCGAGGGGCGGTGGTTCGTCGCCGCGCTGCTGGGGCTCGGTGGGGTCGCCCTGGGGGCCCTGCTGCCGGTGCTCGCCGGGTGGGCAGCCGAGCTGCCGTGGATGCCGTTCCAGGGGCCGCTGCGGCTCCTCGGGTCCTTCGACGGCGGGTGGCTGGTGTGGGGGCGGCCGGTGATCGGTGGAGTCCTCGGGCTCCTCGCCGCCGCCTGGGTCGTCACCGGCAGTGCCGTGCTCGTCGTCGGCGACGAGCGGGTGGAGGTCGTGCGCCGCGGGCAGGTGGAGCGCGTCGTGCGACGCGACCAGGTCGACGGCGTGCACCGGCGCGGCTCCAAGGTCGTGCTCGTGAGCGCGCAGGGCCGGGAGCTGTTCGCCGACGACGTCGAGGGCCCGAAGGACGCCGTCCGCGCCGCCTTCGTCCGGCACGGCTACCCGTGGGAGGGTGCGGACGCCTGATCGACCGGGGCGTGAGCCCGGCCACAGTCTCTCGATGTCGAGGGACCTCGGTCCCGGCGATAGCATGCGTCCGGGCGATGCGGCCGCACCGAGGTCGCTGCGCGCGGTCGACGAGAGGAAACCGGACCA
>Ga0233385_1001287_pt1 | contig 10479 bp, 10 predicted proteins | sample ElkDunMinimDraft_16_FD_191543 | JGI IMG/M metagenome (GOLD analysis project Ga0233385, IMG submission 191543) | Fecal eukaryotic communites from dung pellets of Tule Elk in California, USA - Elk Dung G36 | ecosystem: Host-associated > Mammals > Digestive system > Large intestine > Fecal | place... | reverse complement strand
CGCCTTCGGCGCGAGCCGCATCGGCGCGCGCTATGCCGGGTGAGCGCCATGCGTGACGTCGTCTCGATCCTGCCGCTCACAGCCGACGCCGTCTCCTATCTCGGCGACGGCCGGACGCTGGTCGACCGCCTGAGCTTCGATATCCCTGCCGGCGGCCTGACCGTGCTGCTGGGGCCGAACGGTGCCGGCAAGTCGCTGACGCTGCGGCTCTGCCACGGGCTGCTCGCCCCGAGCCGGGGCAAGGTCAAATGGGCGGCGGCAACCGAAGGCCGCGCCAGGCGCCACGCCATGGTCTTCCAGAAGCCGATCATGCTGCGTCGCTCGGTCGAGGCCAATATCGCCCATGCGCTCGCGGCAGCCGGCCTGCCAGGGGTCGAGCGCCGTGAACGCAGCCGCGCCGCGCTGGCGCGCTTCGGCCTTACCGACAAGGCGCAACAGGCGGCGCGACTGCTTTCGGGGGGAGAACAGCAGCGCCTCGCCATCGCCCGCGCCTGGGCCCTGCGGCCCGAACTGCTCTTCCTCGACGAGCCGACCTCGCAGCTCGACCCCGCCGCGACGCGGCAGATCGAGGAACTCCTCGCCGGCCTCGTCGCCGAGGGCATCACCGTGGTGATGTCGACCCACGACCTCGGCCAGGCAAAGCGGCTGGCCTCGCGCGTGCTCTTCCTGCATCGCGGCCGGCTGATCGAGGACGCAGCGGCGGCCGACTTCTTCCCCGTGCCAACCTCGCCCGAGGCCCGCGCCTTCATCGCCGGCGAACTGCTCTGGTGACAGACCTATCTGCAAGAAAATCCCGAGGAGACGATCCATGACCCTGACCAGACGCCTGCTGCTCGCCACCGGCCTGTCCGTCGCGCTGTCCGGCGCAGCCTACGCCCAGACGACCACCACCACGCCACCGGCAAAGGCCGCGCCGGCCGATGCCGGCAGCCGCTTCATCACGGTATCTTCGACGACCTCGACCCAGGATTCCGGCCTGTTCGGCCATATCCTGCCGCTGTTCAAGGCCAAGACCGGCATCGAGGTCCGCGTCGTCTCGCAGGGCACCGGCCAGGCACTCGACACCGGCCGCCGCGGCGACGCCGACGTCGTCTTCGTGCATGCCAAGGGCCAGGAGGAGAAATTCGTTGCCGAGGGCTTCGGGCTCGAGCGCAAGCCGGTGATGTACAACGACTTCATCCTGATCGGCCCGAAGGCCGACCCGGCCGGCGTTTCCGGAGCCAAGGACATCACGGCCGCCCTCAAGGCGATCCAGGAGAAGGGCGCGCCCTTCGTCTCGCGCGGCGACAAATCCGGCACCCACTCGGCGGAGCTCGCGCTCTGGAAAGCCGCCGGCGTCGATCTCGATGCCAAGAAGGGCGCCTGGTATCGCGAGATCGGCCAGGGCATGGGCGCAGCCCTCAACACCGCCGGCAGCATGGGTGCCTATGTGCTGGCCGATCGCGGCACCTGGCTCTCCTTCAAGAACCGCGGCGATCTCGGCATCGTGGTCGAGGGCGACAAGCGGCTGTTCAACCAGTACGGCGTCATCGCCGTGAACCCGGCCAAGCACCCGCATGTGAAGATCAATGACGGCCAGGCCTTCGTGAACTGGCTCGTCAGCCCCGAAGGCCAGAAGGCGATCGCAGACTACAAGATCGAGGGCCAGCAGCTGTTCTTCCCGAACGCGACTCAGGCCGGCGCGTGATCCGATGCGCCGCGCCTCCGTCGCCGGGCTTCTGCTGATGGCGGCGATCGCGACCGTCCATGCCGCCCGCGCGCAGGAGCCCGTGCTCCTGCATGCGGCCGGCAGCCTGCGTGCCGCCCTCACCGAGGTCGCACAGGCCTTCACCGCCGCCAGCGGCATTCCCGTGAAGCCTGCATTCGGTGCGTCCGGCCTGTTGCGGGAGCGGATCGAGAAGGGCGAGCGGGCGGAAGTCTTCGCCTCTTCCGACCTCGGCAATCCCCTCGCGCTGGCGCAAGCCGCGCGCACCGGTCCGGTCGTGCTCTTCGCCCGCAACGAGCTCTGCGCCTTCCTGCGGCAGGAGATCGAGGCGGTCCCGCAGACCCTGCTGGAGCGCATGCTCGATCCGGCGGTCAGGCTGGGTACCTCGACGCCGCGCGCCGACCCCTCGGGCGACTATGCCTTCAAGGTCTTCGCCCGCGCCGAGGCCGTGCAGCCCGGCGCCCGAGCCGCGCTCGAAGCCAAGGCACTGCAACTTACCGGTGGCCCGGCGAGCACACCCGCCCCTGACGGCGTCAACACCTATGGGCACAAGCTCGCCTCGGGCGAGGCCGACATCTTCCTCGCCTATTGCACCAATGTCGCGCCGATCGCGAAGGAGCAGCCCGGGATCCGGCATCTGAGGCTGCCGCCGGAACTGGCCGTCGGCGCCGACTACGGCCTCACCGTGACATCAGGGGCCTCGCCAGATGCCTGGCGCTTCGCCATGTTCATCCTTTCGCGGGACGGACAGGAGATCCTGGCCAGGCATGGCTTCGCCGCGTCGACACTGCCGCGCGAGGCAGGCTGAACGGAGAAGGCGCGATGGACTGGCAGGCGACGAGACACGGCGAGACATGCGTACCGCTTCCCGCGCGGCAGGACGCGCATCTCGTCTTCATCGGGCGCCTGCGCACGCCCTTCGCCTCGCGCGACCAATGCCCCCGCCGCGGCGATGCCGAGAACGGCCCGGTCTGCCGCGTCGAGGTCGACGAGCCCTGGCGGGCTGCGCTCTCCGGCATCGAGAGCTTCGAGCAGCTCGACCTGCTCTACTGGATGCATCTGGCGCGCCGCGATCTGGCAACCCAGACGCCGCGCGGCGGCCAGCCGACCGGCACCTTCGCCCTGCGCTCGCCGGTCAGGCCGAACCCGATCGCCCTGTCGCGTGTCGCGCTGCTCGGCGTCGAGGAGGGGGCCCTGCTGGTTCGCGGGCTCGATTGCGTCGACGGCACGCCGCTGCTCGACATCAAGCCGCATCACTGCCGGCATGCGCAGCCCCAAGCCGCAGGCTGAACCGAGGGGTCGATCTAACGGCAGAAATCGGCGCAGCCGGCTTCCCAGAACGGCGCATCGCTGCGCAGGGCCGGCACCGAGGGGCGCGGCTTGCGGCCGGGCAGGTCGGCCGGCGTCGGCGCGACGAGCTCCCACCAGCCATGGGCGCATTGCGAGCGGAAGGCCATCTGCTCGGCGATCGAGGTGCCTTCCCGCGCCAGCGCCGCGTCGAGCGCCTCGGCCCCGGCGGCGACGCGCACATCATTGGCGTCACTGGGCTCGTTCGCATAATCGTGGAAGGCTTCGGTGAACACCTCCATCTCGCGCGCGATATGCGGCCAATCGGAGCGGCCGAGATTCCAGGCGTCCATCCATTCGGTCACGACCGTCTCGACGGCCTCGGCCTTCGGCTTGTCCTTCACCTTGCGCGCCGTGGTCAGCATATGGCGCATCAGCTCGGCGCGGGCATGGAGGCGGCGCGCGTCGATCGCGGCCTCGCGCATGCGGGCGATGGCGGCCGAGGCCTCCGCTGCAGCGCATCGACGAAATGGGGCATGGCGGTCTCCGTCAGGGCAATGTCGCGAGGCGGGCGATCATGCGCTCGAACAGCTCATGGGCCTCGACGGTCGCGACGACATGGGCGTTGGGCTCCCGCTTGAGGCGGCCGTTCCAGTCGATGGTGGTGCGGCCGCGCAGCGGCCCGTCGCCGGTCTCGACCGCGACGAAGCAATCGCGACCCGCGAACAGCTCCGGCCAGAGCAGGAAGGCGATGACGCAAGGGTCGTGCATCGGGTGGCCGGCCGTGCCGAGCCCGCCGGGGCGCGGCCGCGTCAGCATGCCATGGATCGCCTTGCCGGCGGCATTGCCCAACCCGCCGATACGCTCGATCTGCTCATGGCTGGCGATCGCCTGCAGCGTCACGCCGAGGCCGAACATCGTGATCGGGCGGCCAGCGCCGAAGACCACGGCCGCAGCATGCGGATCGACATGCATGTTGAATTCGGCCGCCGGCGTCATGTTGCCGAGCCCGATCGCCCCGCCCATCAGCACGATCCGCTTGACCTTGGGCAGGATGTCCGGCGCCAGCCGGAAAGCCAGCGCGAGATTGGTCAAAGGCCCGAGCGGGCAGAGCGTGATGGAGCCCTCGGGCGCCGCGCGGCAGATCGCGATGATCGCCTCGACCGCATGGCCTGCCTCGGCCACGCTCGCGGGCGGCGGCAGGCCGGCACCGGCGAGCCCGTCCGGCCCGCAGACGAATTCGGCCGTCTCCAGCGCGACGACCAGCGGCGCCTCCGCGCCGCGATAGACGGGCACGGAAGCCGCGCCGCCCAGATCGCGGATGCGCAGCGCATTCGCGGTCGTCTGGGCCACCGGGACATTGCCCGGGACCGTGGTGATGGCACGCAGCTCGAGCTCGCCGGGGCTGGCGAAGGCGAGCAGCAGCGCCACCGCATCGTCCTGCCCCGGATCGGTGTCGATGATGAGCGGCTCAGGCATGGGCTCAGGCCGCCTTGGCGTTGCCGGCCATGATCATATGCGTGAGGTCGTCGGCCGTGAGGTCGCCCAGCGGCTGGTCGACATATTTGCGGCCCGCCCCCATGATCACGACGCGATCGGCTAGCGCCACCACGTCGCGCATGTTGTGGCTGATCAGGATCACGGTGCGCCCGTCGCTCTTCAACTTGCGGATCAGGTCCAGCACCAGCGCGCTCTCCTTGACGCCGAGCGCCGCCGTCGGCTCGTCCATGATGATGATCTCGGCGTTCCAGCGCAGTGCGCGCGAGATCGCCACCGCCTGGCGCTGGCCGCCGGAGAGCCGCTCGACCGGGCGCGTCATGTCGGTGACGGCAGCCGACAGCTGCGACAGGTAGCGCTGCGATTCCGCGATCATCCTCTTCTTGTCGAGCACGCGCAGGAAGGGCAGCAGGAAGGGCCTGGTCAGCTCCGAGCCCATGAACACGTTCTGGGCGATCGTGAGCCGCGGCGCGAGCGCGAGGTCCTGGTAGATCGTCGCCACGCCATGGTCGAGCGCGTCATGCGGCGAGGCGAAGGCGACCGGCTTGCCGCGCATGCTGATCGCGCCCGCGCTCGGCTCCTCTGCCCCGGAGATCACCTTGATCAGGCTCGACTTGCCGGCGCCGTTGTCGCCGCAGATCGCGACCACTTCGCCCGGAAAGATGTCGAGATCGACCTCGCGCACCGCCACGACCGGGCCGTAGCTCTTGCCGATGCCGCGCAGCGAAAGGAGGGGGGTGGGAGAGGTCATGGTCGATCTGCCTGCCTGTCACGCAAGGCCTTCATTGCGAGCGCAGCGAAGCAATCCAGGGGGACGAGGCGGAATGTTCAGCCCCGCGGCTCCTGGATTGCTTCGTCGCTTCGCTCCTCGCAATGACGGCATGCGCCGTCACTTCTTCAGGAACTGCTGGACATTGTTCTTGTCGACCAGCACGGCTTCGGTGAAGAGATAGGGGCCCGTGGTTATGCTTTCCTTCGGCTTCTTGTCGACGACGATCGCCTGGACCGCATCCACCGCCTGCTTGCCCATCTCCTCGAAGGGGATCGCGACGGTCGCCATGAAGGTCGAGCTCGGATCGGCGATGCGCTCATAGCTCTCCTTGCCGCCATCGACCGAGACCAGCGGGATCTGCCCCTTCTTCACGCCTTGCGCCTGCAGCAGGTCGTCGATGATGTAGGCCTGCCCGTCGAAGGACGCCCAGATGCCGTTGATCTTGCCCTGGTTCTGCAGAAGTAGCGCCTGCATGCCGGCGCGGACGTCGTCGCGCCAGCTCTGGGTGCGGGCCATCGAGAACTTGCCGAGCTCCTTCACCGCCTGGTTCTCGGCCAGCACCACGTCGAGGACCCGGCCGCGGATGCGCGAGGCGACGTTGAGGTCGAAGCGCGCGCTGATGATGTTGCCCTGATAGCCGAGCTGGCCGAGCAGATAGAGCGCGGCGTCGGCGCCGACTTTGTATTCGTTGCTCTGGATGTCGAACAGGGCATGCTGGCTCGCGCCGGACTGCACGGTGATCACCGGGATCTTGGCGTCCTTAGCCGCCTTGAACTGCGCGTCGGCCTCGACCGGCTTGCCCATGGCGATGATGATGGCGTCGACCTTCTTGGCGATCAGCGCGTCGAATTGCTCGGCATGCTTCGGTAGCGCGCCTTCCGAGTTCAGCAGCGTCACGCCCCAGCCCTTGGCCCTGGCCGCGGCCGCCGCCGCGTTGGCGACGCGCGCATGCGTCTCCGAGGAGAACTGGAAGCCGATGATGCCGACCTCGAAGGCCTGTGCCGACTGGCCGAACGCGACCAGCGCTGCGGCTACCACCAGCATCTTCCTGAACCCGAACATGATGACCTCTCCCCTCGCCTTTGACCGCTTGAACTGAAATTACAGGTCAGACCTTGAATGCCGCCTTCTTCATCGCGCTGGCCGAGAAGGCCACCGAGCTGATGATGATGACGCCGAGAACGATGTCCTGGATGTAATAGGGTGCGCCGAGCAGGACGAGCCCGTTGCCGAGCACCTTCAGTACCAGCGCCGCGAAGACCGTGCCCGGGATGTTGGGCTTGCCGGGCTCGAACATCGTCATGCCCAGCAGCACGGCGGCGATGGCGTAGAGCAGATAGTCGCCCGCCATGTTCGGCGCGGCCGAAGACAGGTTTGCGGCGAGCAGCATCGCCATGCCCCCGGCGAAGATGCCGGCGAGCAGCAGGCCGATGCGCTTCATCCGCGTCGTCGCGATGCCGGCCAGCCGCGCCGCCTCATCCGCCTCGCCGGTCGCAACCATGTGGGCACCGGTGCGCGTCCATTTGATCAGGCCCCAGGCGAACAGCGTCGCGCCGGCCATCCACAGCACCAGATTGGGGATGCCGAAGGTGTAGCCGCGCGCCAGCCCCGTGAAGCCGATGGGCCAGCGGCCGACGAAGGCGACGCCCTGCGTGATCATGAAGGCGAGTCCCTTGGCGATCGCGGCCGTGCCCAGCGTCATGATCAGCGAGGGGATGCGCAGCACGGTCACGCCGTAGCCGTTCAGCGAGCCCAGCACGATGCCGACGCCGAAGGCGGCGGCGACCGCCACACCCGGCGGGTACTGCGCATGCACCATCCAGCCACAGACCACGGCCGCGAGGCTTGCGACCTCGGCGATCGAAAGGTCGAGCTCGGCGACCGTGAAGGCGAGCGCGAAGCCGAGCGCGAGGATGGCGAGGAAGCTCGTATCCTTCAGCACGTTGACGATGTTCATCGTGCTGGCGAAGTTCGGCGCGAAGATCAGGAAGAAGACGATCATCGCCAGCCCGGCGATCGCCGTGCCGTATTTTCCGATCACCTCGCGCATGTCGATGCCGCCCATGCGCCTCAGGCCCCCTTCGCGATGGTCGAGATCGGCGACAGTATCTCGATGCCGCCGGTGATCGGGATCAGCGCACCGGTGACGAAGGCCGCACCGGGCGAGAGCAGAAGGCGATCACGGCAGCGACATCCTCAGGTTTTCCCAGGCGCCCGAGCGGGGTGCGCAGCGCGGCGCCCTCGACCAGCGCATCGAACTGCGCGGCGAAGCCGTTGCGCACCATTGGCGTATCGATGATGCCCGGCGCAACCGCATTCACGCGGATCCCGTGCCGCCCGAGCTGCTGGCCCATGCCGTAGGTCAGCGTCGCCACTCCACCCTTGGCCGAGCCATAGGCAAGGTTGGCCCCGCCATTGGCATGCGCGATCGAGGAGATATGGACGATCGCCCCGCCCTCGCCCTGCTCGATCATCTGGCGGGCCGCAGCCTTCGAGACGCGAAACACCGCGGAGAGATTGAGATCGACGAACTTGTCCCACTCGTCGTCCTCCATCTCGACCATCGGCACGGGCCGCGAGGCGCCGGCCCTGGTGACGAGATTGTCGAGGCGCCCGAAGCGCTCGACCGCGAGATCGGTGCAGGCCAGAGCGTGATCGCGGTCGCGCATGTCGCCGGCAATCGTCGCGACCTCGGCTCCGCAGGCGGTCGCCTCGGCAGCGACGGCATCGAGGCCGGGGTGATCGAGCCCCGCCAGCACCAAGCGGTGTCCCGCTTGCGCCAGCAGCATCGCAAGCGCGCCGCAGATGCCCCCGGAGGCGCCGGTCACCAGTGTGACGGGGCGCGGCTGGTCGTCAGTGCGGCGGGCAGTCATCGAGCGGTCCTTAGGGCGAAGTCGTCTGTGGGGCCAGGCCCGGGAGGGGGCCGGGGTCACGCGCGAGCGCCGCAAGATCGGCCGAGATCGGTGCCAATGCTTCCTCGCCCCGGCGGAAGATGGCGAAGAGCGCATCATAGGCCGCGCGCCGCGCCGGGTCCGGCTCGTAGCGCCGGGCGACGGTCACCAGCTCATCCTGCGCCTCGACGAGCGACGCGAAGCGGCCGAGCCCGGTCCAGGCGATGATCGCCGCCCCGAGCAAGCCGGGCTCCTTCGCGCTTCCGACGACGACCGGCCGGCCGCAGAGATCGGCCTTGATCTGGGCCCAGACAGGGTTGGCGGCAGCGCCGCCGCCGAAGCGGATCTCGCCGATCTGCGCGCCGAGCGCGGCCTCGGCCCGCTCCAGCACGATGCGGTTGAGGCAGGCGACACCTTCGAACACCGCAAAAGCCAGGTCGGTCGAGCCATGCTGGCGGCCGAGGCCCAGGAAGGCGCCGCGCAGGTTCGGGTTCCAATAGGGCACGCGCTCGCCCTGCAGATAGGGCAGGAAGACCAGCGGCTGCGGATGCCGTTGCCCGGCCAGCAGTGCATCGAGCCGTTCCGCTACGCCTTCGCCTGTGCCGGCGGGGTGGAGAAGCGAGACCAGCCAGTTCGCCGTGTCCGCGCCGTTCTGGCTCGGGCCGCCAAGATGCCAGATGCCGCCCCAATCGACGGTGATCAGCCCTTCGGCTTCGGCCTCCTTGCGCCCGAGCACGCCCAGAACCTCGGTCGTGCCGGAGATGTTGTAGGCATATCCGGGCCGCAGCGCCCCGAGCCCGGCAACCGCCGTCCAGGTGTCGTTGCAGGCGCAGAACACCGGCACCCCGGCGAGCCGGTCGAACGGAGCAGGCAGGCCCGGCCCGACCGGGCCGACCTCGTCGCAAGGCGCCAGGATTGGCGGGATGATCTCTGCCGCGAGATCGAGCACGGCAAGGGCCGGACCGGCCGCGCCGCCATGGGCACAGGCGATGAGCCTGGCCATCGAGACGGGGTCGCTCGCCTGCCGGCCGGTCAGCCGAAAATTGAGATAATCCTTGGGCTCGAGGACCGAGACGAGGCCGGCGAGGCTCGCCGCCTCCTCCTCAGCCAGCCAGGCGAGACGGGCGAGCGGATGGAAGGCGTTGACGCGCCCCGCTTCCGGGTGGCTGCCGAGCTTCGCCCGCAAGCGTCCTGCAGCGCCTTCCGAGCGCGCATCCTTCCAGGTCAGCGCCGGCCGGATCTCGCCTCCCTCCGAATCGAGAAAGACCTGCGTGCGCGTGACCCCGCAGATCGCGATGCCGGCGATTTCGGCAAAGGCTTCCGGCGCCTCGACGGCGATCCGGCCCGCGGCTTCGAGCAGCAGCGCCCACCAGGCTTCCGCGCTGACCTCCGAGCGGTCGAGATGGTCGTCGAGCCCCGGGCCGGCGATGGCATGCTCGGCGAGCGTCCGCCCCTCGGCGTCGATGAGAGCGGCGCGAAAACTGCTGCCGCCGAGATCGCAGGCAAGGACGACGCTCATCGCGGCGAAACGGCGGGACGGCCGGCCAGCCTGGCAGGCAAAAGGAGACATCCAAAAAGGCAGGAGGCTGAGCGCGGCGATTTCACGGAGAGACTTTCAGGTAATGCTCCTTGGAGCGCCATAAAACAGGGCCGAGTCAAGCCGGCATGGAACGCCGCCACATGCCCGGTTCGGTCCAAAGGCTCAGCCACGCTGCTTGAGCAGGGCTTCCGTCGCGCGGGCGAGCAACGGCGCCGCCGCGCCTTGGATTTCATGCCGCTCGCTCGCACGGACGCCCAGGAGGTCCGGCATCGCCACCCCGTCCATCATGCCCTCCGCCCGCAACAGCCCCTCGAAGCGGGCCCAGAGGCCGGGATTGGCGATGAACGGCCCGCTCACCGCGATGCGGGTCGGAAAGAAGATGCGGCAGGCATTGGCCAGCGCGCGCGCCAGAAGCCGCGCCGCGGCGTCGATTTCAGGCAGGCCCACGAGATCGCGGCCTGCCAGCTGGCGCGCAAGGCGGACCTCGTCCTCCGCCAGATCGGGCCAATGCGCGCGTAAGGATGGCAGGAGAGACCAGAGCGCGGCTCCGGTCTCGAGGCAGCCCGTATTGCCGCAGCCGCAGCGCTGCTCGCCAAGCGCCGCAAACCGCCAGTGGCCGATCTCGCCGAAGGAACCGGCCGGCGCGAAGGGCCGCCCCTCGACCGCATAGGACATGCCGATGCCCCAGCCCCAATGCAGCAGGAGCGTGCTGCCGGCAAAACGCTCCGGCTCGCGCACCGCCCGCGCCCGCAGTTCCGCGTCGAGATTGCGGCAGATCTCGACCGGC
>Ga0233385_1001284_pt1 | contig 10493 bp, 10 predicted proteins | sample ElkDunMinimDraft_16_FD_191543 | JGI IMG/M metagenome (GOLD analysis project Ga0233385, IMG submission 191543) | Fecal eukaryotic communites from dung pellets of Tule Elk in California, USA - Elk Dung G36 | ecosystem: Host-associated > Mammals > Digestive system > Large intestine > Fecal | place... | reverse complement strand
GATCGAAACCCTCTCGCTCAAGAACGCCACCCACCGCGTGGTGCGCTATTTGATGACCCAGCTGAACAAGGAGAAAGACGGAAACAGCTTCCAATTGCCAATGGCCAAGCAATTGGTCGCGGGGCATCTGTCGATCCAGCCAGAAACCTTTTCGCGCATCATCCGACGCATGATCGACGAAGGTGTCATTACCCAAGAGGGCCGCCAGATCACGATCCTCGACCGGCATCGTCTGGAGCAGTTCGAGTGATACGGGGCGGCGCCAGGCGGCATAGCGGTATTGCTGCCGGTTGATTGCCATCAACCGCGATGCGGACGCGGGCGTGGCAAGCTGCCACTGACGACGAGGACTTCCCCATGCCTAACTGCCTGTATTGCCTGTATTGCCAGCAAGACAATCCACCAAAGCAAGTAGAATGCGACAACTGCGGCATGCCCCTTCCCGAGCACGCCGACAGCGCCCCCGAGCGGCGCCAGCGGCGCTTCATATGGTTCTGTATCGGGCTGACGGCGTTCTGTGCGGTGATGATCGCCTGGCTGCCGCGGCATCTCTTCTGAGATGCCGCCCTAGCGTTCCGCTACGCGAAGCGCACCCTAGCGAGACCATAAGCGGTCGCCTGACATTCCTACCTACCTGCCCGCGGGGGAGCTTAGTCTTGAGTATTCAAAAGCCCTTCCCCGCTCCGCTGTGCTTGTCCAGCGCAAGCGTTAGCGTTCATCAGCCGTTCCTAAAGCGTGCGAACGATCAAAACTACCGGCTACCCCTGCGTCAGCTGTTTGTACAGCTGTGGCAGGCGAAGCGGTAGTTGTTGCGGATCCTTGATCAGGGTGAAACCGTTGGCACCGAACATGTAGGGCAAGTAATCGCCGGCCTCGCTGTCGATGGTGATGCAGAATGGCAGCAGGCCCTGGCGGCGCGCTTCCAGCACGGCCATGCGGGTATCGTCCACGCCGTAACGACCCTCGTAGAGATCCAGGTCGTTGGGCTTGCCATCGGTCACCAACAACAGCAGCTTCCGACGCTGCTTGCGCGCTCCGAGCAATTCGGTCGCCTGGCGGATAGCGGCTCCCATGCGGGTGTAAAAGCCAGGGCGCAGTGCCTGGATGCGACCGCGGGTCTCGTCGCCATAGCGCTGGCGGAAACTCTTAAGCTCCTGCATGCGCACCTGCTGACGGCGCAGGGAGGAGAATCCGTACAGCGCGAAATCATCGCCGACCGCCGACAGCGCCTCGCCGAACAACAGCAAGCTGTCGGAAATCACGTCGATCACCCGATGCTCGTCGTTCAGGTGCGCATCGGTGGACATCGACAGGTCAGCCAACAGCAGGCAAGCCAGGTCGCGGCGGTTTTGCCGCTGCTCCATGAACAGCCCGCGTTCGGCGCACTGGCCGTGCTGACGCTCGACATGAAAGTCCAACCAGGCCTGCATGTCCAGTTCGGCCCCCTGGGGTTGCCCACGTAGCCACTGGCGGTCGTTGCGCAAATTCTCGAACTGCCGACGCAGCCGCCGCGCCAGCGGGCCGAGCCGCACCGGCAGGCCCTTGGGCTCGGAGCCACGCGGCAGCATCATCTGCAGGTTGACGAAGTCATCCTGCAAGCACTGTTTGCGATAGTCCCATTCCGGCAACTTGATGCCGGCGCCCAGCGGGATGTCATCGACATCGGCCGGCGGCAGGTCGAGGTGCAGCTTCAGCCCGCCGCCCTTGCGCATGCGTTGGCGCGACATGGCGATTTCATCAAGATCCTCGGCCACGCGCGAGGCGTCCTCGTTCTCGCTGTCGTCTCCCTGACGATCGAGTTCGACGTGCTCGGACCAGCTGAACAGGTTTTCCAGGCGGAACAGCATCAGACCACCCTTGCTGGTGCTGTCCTCGACGCGCTTGGCGCGCTTGCGTATGCCTTTCCGTTCGGTAGGTGGCGCCTGCAGCTTGTGGTCAGGGTCTTCGTCCGCCAGCTCGGTGGCCTGCGGCACGCCGAGGTTTTCGGCGGGGTACAGCCACATCGGCAACGGCCAGGGTGCCACTTCGCTGCGTGGGAACAGCTCGACGCTGCCCGGCTCGCAAAGCGCCTGACGCAGCGCCCGCTCCAGCGCAGCCTCGTCCCTGGGCAATGAATCAGGATCCGGACGCAGCAGCAGGTGCGCTTCGACCAAACGTTCATAACGCGGCCGCATCGCGGGGAATCGCTGCAGAATCGATTGTGTCCAGCGCTGATTGTCACGCGCCCAGTGGCGCATCTCGCCGGCCTGCGCGGCGAGCAGCGCCAACCAGCGATATAGATCCTGATTGAGCGCGACCTGGGGATAGACCGCAAGGCTTTGCGGCAGGCGCAGGTTGCTCGCGTCGCACCAGGCCACCGGCAATTGTTTGCAGGTTCCGGCTACCTGTTGCAGCAGATTGCGCCGCAATATCAAGTCGCGCGCACTGGCGGCTTCCACGCCGACGCCGCTGGCACCGCCCATGGCGCGGAACAGTACCGACAGCGGCCGACGCAAACTCTCCAGCTCGACACAGGCCTCGGGGAAATCTGGGCTTGCGCGACGGGTGATGAAGCGATGCCAGACACTGCCGACCCACTCTTCGACTTCGATGGTAAAGGCCATGCACAATCACTCCGTAGTGCAAGGAAAACAAAAACGGCCCGCTAGAAATCAGCCGGGCCGTTGTGCACGTCGCGAGCTGCCTCAGGCGGCCGTGGCGACCGCCGTCACCTCAGCAGTCACTTGACCACGCTGCCTGAAGCTGTACAGGTAGCAGACCAGGCCGATCAGGAAGAACACACCGGCAACCAGACGCAGCCAGAAGAAGATGGTCAGTTGATCGCTGGTATTCATGAAGGACATGGCGGCACCGTCTGCCGGGATGCGCTGCAGCCAGACCTGAACCACACCCGCAGCGGTCAGGAACAGCGTGATGGCAACCATCGACACGGTCATCAGCCAGAAGCCCCAGATCTCGACGCGCTGAGCACGAGCGTCCGGCGCTTCACCCAGACCACGCAAGCGCGGCATCGCGTAGCTGATCATGGTCATGACGATCATCGCGTAGGCACCGTAGAAGGCCAGGTGACCGTGGGCAGCAGTGAGTTGCGAGCCGTGGGTGTAATAGTTCACCGGCGCCAGGGTGTGCAGAAAGCCCCACACGCCCGCCCCGAAGAACGCTGTCACGGTCGTGCCGATGGCCCACAGCGAAGCCGCCTTGTTCGGATGCTGGCGTCGACGGCGGCTCACCATGTTCAGCGAGAACAGCACCATGGCGAAGAACGGCAGCGGTTCCAATGCCGAGAAGATCGAACCCAACCACAGCCAGACCTCAGGCGCACCGATCCAGAAGAAGTGGTGGCCTGTGCCGATGATGCCGGAGATGAGCGCCATGGCGATGATCACGTACAGCCACTTCTCAATCACTTCTCGGTCGACGCCGGTGATCTTGATCAGGACGAAGGCAAGCATCGAACCCATGATCAGCTCCCACACGCCCTCCACCCACAAGTGCACCACGAACCACCAGTAGTACTTGTCCCGCGCCAGGTTTTCCGGGTTGTAGAAGGCAAACAGGAAGAACACCGCCAGGCCGATCAGGCCAGTCATCATGACCATACTGATCGCGGTCTTGCGGCCCTTGAGCAGCGTCATACCGACGTTGTAGAGGAAGCCCAAGGCCACCACCACGATGCCGATCTTGGTGATCGTCGGCTGCTCCAGGAACTCCCGCCCCATGGTTGGCAGCAGGTGGTTGCCGGTCATTTCAGCGAGTCCGGCGTAGGGCACGAACAGGTAGCCGAGGATGGTCAGCACACCCGCGACGGCAAAGACCCAGAACAGAATGATTGCCAGTTTGGGGCTGTGCAGTTCGCGCTCCGCTTCCTCAGGGATGAGGTAGTAGGCCGCGCCCATGAAGCCGAACAGCAGCCAGACGATCAGCAGGTTGGTATGAACCATTCGCGCCACGTTGAATGGCAGGATCGGGAACAGGAAGTCGCCGATGACGTACTGCAGTCCCATGATGAGGCCGAACAGGATCTGCCCGACGAACAGCATCAGCGCGAATACGAAGTAGGGTTTGGCAACGGCCTGCGATTGGAATTTGAGATGCGGATTCATGATGCTCATCTTTCAACCCTCCTTGTTTGGCGGCCAGTTGTTGGTATCGATCTTCGAAGTCCATTTCAGGAACTCGGCCAGATCATCAACTTGCTGCTCGCTCAGGTTGAATTGCGGCATCGCCCGGCGACCGGGGACACCCAGTGGCTGAGCCTTCATCCAGGCGCTGAGGAAGGGCTTGAAGGCCGCATCCTCACCGCGACGAACGAAGACATTGCCCAGCTCCGGCGCGAAGTAGGCGCCTTCACCAAGCAGACTGTGACAGCCGATGCAGTTATTGTTTTCCCAGACTTCCTTGCCGCGCACTACCGCCTCGGTCAACTCCGAAGCGTTGGTACGCTCCGGAAAAGTCTGCTCTGTGTGATAGGTCAGGCCTAGGAATACCAGGAAGAAGAACACGCTCCCCCCGAAGTAAATATTCCTGGCCATCCCCTTGGTGAAGGTCTCGGACATGGTCGCCTCCTCATGGCTTGGCGTGGCCAGTTTAAGAAGGAAGCTATCGAAATCCGCTTGATAGGAATCAATAAAACCTGAACGCATTACTCGGGTATTGCCGTCCTGCTGCCTGACCCGAGAGGCGCCAAAGCCGAAGCCTGAGCCTTCTAGCGCCGTTACAAGTGAACCAATACGGAGCGACCAAAAAACGCTGTGGCTATGGGCGCCAGCGCCGGCGTCACGGTAAAGAAAAGAGAGGAGCACCCTGCTACAGGCGCCAGGGTTACAACAGCATCGCCAGCCCGATGCCTGCTGCCATTGCCAGGGGCCAGCCCAACAGCAACAGGCGCCAAAGAGCCGGCGCGTGGCGCAACTCCATGAAGCCGTCCGTGATCAGCCAGGCCTTGATCAGCGCGATGGCCATCACCCCGGCGGCCAACAGCAGTGTCGAACCAGAACTGCCCAGCACCACCGTGGCGATGGACAGCGCGGCGAGGCCGAACCAGTAGCAGATCAGCATCTTCGAAGCGGACATCGCAACCCCGTCAATTGAGCAAGTAGACCAGCGGAAACAGCAGCACCCAGACCATGTCGACCATGTGCCAATACAGCACCCCCGACTCCAGCCCGGCGTGCTCGTGCGCGTTATAGGCACGCCGCCGACAGCGCTCGGCCATCCAGCCCAGGATCACCATGCCCAGCAGCACGTGCAGGAAATGAAAACCGGTGAGCAGCCAGTACAGGGTAAAGAAGGTGTTGTGTTCCATGCCCAGCCCTTCGCTGGCGAGATGCCCGTACTCGTTGAGCTTGAGCACCACATAGACGCAGGAGGTCAGCAACGCCGCCGACATCAAACCAGCGGCACGCATAGGGCGCGACGCGCGCACCTGCTCGACCGCCAGCGCGGCAAACAGGCCTGACGTCAGCAGGCTCAGTGTCAGCGCCAGTCCCTTCGAGCTGTCGAGTTCGGCGCGGCTCTGGGCAAATAGCTCGGGGCTGAGCCATTGAGCGACGGCAAACACGAGAATGAAGATGGCGAAGACCGTCAGCTCGATCAGGATGAAGAACCACATCGCCAGATCGCCCGGCAAACGCAGACCTGCCTTGGCAAAAGCCTCAGGCGAAGTGGACATCGACTACATCCATCAACGCGGCGACCGTTTGCGGATCATCGGATAGAGGCTCGGCGAGACATGACATGCACGCCTCGCGTGGGCTCATGCCGGCGCCGATCATTCGCGCAGCAAAGATCAACAGACGAGTAGAGGCAACCTCTTCCAGGTCGTGCTGCTCCAGCCGTCGTAGCGCCTGCCCCAGCTTAACGATCTGCCCGGCCAGCTCGGCACTCACCCGCGCTTCGTTAGCGACGATGCGCTGCTCCTCAACGGCGGACGGATAGTCGAAGCGCATGGCCACGAAGCGCTGACGGGTACTGGGCTTCATGCCTTTGAGCAGGTTCTGGTAACCGGGGTTATAGCTGACCACCAGCATGAAGCCCGGCGGCGCCTTGAGCGTCTCGCCGGTGCGTTCGATGAAGAGTTCACGGCGGTCGTCGGCCAGCGGATGCAGGACCACGGCTGTGTCCTGTCGCGCCTCCACCACCTCGTCCAGATAGCAGATGCCACCCTCGCGCACGGCACGGGTCATAGGGCCGTCCTGCCACCAGGTGCCTTGGGCGCCGATCAAGTGTCGGCCGACCAGATCGGCTGCTGACAAATCGTCATGGCAGGCCACGGTGTACAGCGGCAAATTAAGCCGGTGAGCCATGTACTGTACGAAGCGGGTTTTGCCACACCCGGTGGGGCCCTTGATCAGTACGGGCATGCCATGGCGCCAGGCCTGCTCGAAGAGCGCTTCCTCGTTGCCCTGCGCCTGGTAGAACGGAGCGCCGTCCAGGCTAACAACAAGATGTGCGGGCGCATTCATTGGCAATACCTCACTGCAGCAGTTGGTTAATCATCTGCCGCCAAACTACCCCCCGCACCTTGCCCCCTCAAGCCGTCCGCCGGCGAAGCTTGATTACGGTCAAGCTCCTAAGCAAATGGCGAATCCACGGTCGCATCGCAAGCCCTTCCATGTCTTTTTCTAGCGCTTCGGGTATGCACACAGCCCGTGCTCGCTCGGCCTTGGCGTCTGGCTGAGAGCCTAGCCGTGCGACGCCTCTGTCATTCAAGCACCCGGACCGCCGCGTCCTCGCTGAGGCCGCCAGTGACACTGCCCCCCGCGACACGACGTCACGTTCGGGTGGGCTCGGAAGACTCCTTGACTGGCATCAAGCGCGTTCCGAAACGCCCCCCCTAGGATGTGAACCGCGCACAAGAAGAAAGCTGCCACACCGCCGCAACTAGCAGGAGCCGCCGCAGCGCTCCAAAGGAGATACATCCATGAGTACCATTGGTAAACCCCTGATAGCAGGCCTAATCGCCGGCATGTCCATGCTCGGCATGGCCCATGCCGCAGCACCTGATATGACCGCGGACGAAAAAGAAGCCGCGAAGAAGATCTACTTCGAGCGCTGCGCCGGTTGCCACGGCGTGCTGCGTAAAGGCGCCACGGGCAAGAACCTCGAACCACACTGGGAAAAGACCGAGGCCGGCAAGAAAACCGAAGGCGGCACACTGAAACTGGGCACCAAACGACTGGAGAGCATCATCGCCTTCGGCACCGAAGGCGGCATGGTCAACTACGATGACATCCTGACCGCCGAAGAAATCAACCTGATGGCGCGGTACATCCAGCACACGCCGGACATTCCGCCAGAGTTCTCCCTGCAGGACATGAAAGACAGCTGGAACCTGATCGTTCCGGTTTCCGAGCGTCCGACCAAGCAGATGAACAAGGTCAACTTGAAGAACGTTTTCGCCGTCACGCTGCGCGACGCTGGCAAGCTGGCCCTGGTGGACGGCGACACCCACAAAATCTGGAAGATCCTCGATACCGGCTACGCAGTACACATCTCGCGCTTCTCGCACTCCGGCCGTTACGTCTACACCGTGGGCCGCGACGGCCTGACCACCGTCATCGACATGTGGTATGCCGAACCGACCACGGTCGCTACCGTACGCCTGGGCTCAGATGCCCGTTCGGTCGACGTTTCCAAGTTCAAGGGTTTCGAAGACAAATACCTGATCGGTGGCACCTACTGGCCGCCGCAGTATTCCATCATGGACGGCGAAACACTCGAGCCAATCAAAGTTGTCTCCACCCGCGGTCAGACCGTCGACGGCGAATACCACCCCGAGCCTCGCGTAGCCTCCATCGTCGCCTCGCATATCAAGCCCGAGTGGGTGGTGAACGTGAAGGAGACCGGGCAGATCATGCTGGTCGACTACACCGACATCAAAAACCTCAAGACAACCACCATTGAGTCCGCCAAGTTCCTCCACGACGGTGGCTGGGATGCCTCCCATCGCTACTTCATGGTCGCTGCCAACGCCTCCAACAAGGTTGCAGCCGTCGACACCAAAACCGGCAAGCTGGCCGCCCTGATCGACACCGCGAAGATTCCGCACCCGGGTCGCGGCGCCAACTTCGTGCACCCTCAGTTCGGCCCGGTCTGGTCCACCGGTCACCTGGGTGACGACGTGGTATCGCTTATTTCCACGCCGTCCGAAGAGTCCAAGTTCGGCCAGTACAAAGAGCACAACTGGAGGGTGGTGCAGGAACTGAAGATGCCGGGTGCCGGCAACCTGTTCGTCAAGACCCATCCCAAGTCCAAGCACTTCTGGGCGGATGCGCCGATGAATCCCGAGCGGGACGTGGCCGAGTCGGTGTACGTGTTCGACCTGAACGATTTGAGCAAGGCGCCAACCCAGCTCAACGTAGCCAAGGATTCCGGTCTGCCGGAAAGCAAGGCGATCCGCCGCGCGGTTCAACCCGAGTACAACAACGCGGGTGATGAAGTGTGGATCTCCCTGTGGGGCGGCAAGACCGATCAATCGGCCATCGTGATCTACGACGACAAGACCCTGAAGCTCAAGCGCGTCATCACCGACCCGGCCGTCGTCACTCCGACCGGTAAGTTCAACGTGTTCAACACCATGAACGACGTGTACTAACCCGCCCGAGACGGCACGCCAACGCCCCTCATGCCCTGGCATGGGGGGACTGGCCAGGGAATCACACCCATGACAGACCAAAAAGATCCGAAACAAAAGGCCAGCCGCCTTTCCTTCCTGCGCCGACCGAGCACGCACTATTCGCTCGGAGCCATTCTCATCGTGGGCATTGCGGCGGGGGTGATTCTCTGGGGCGGCTTCAACACCGCCATGGAAGCCACCAACACGGAAACCTTCTGCATCTCCTGCCACGAGATGGGTAACAACGTTTACCCCGAATACAAGGAAACCATCCATTACGCCAACCGTACCGGTGTCAGGGCGACCTGCCCGGACTGCCACGTACCCCGCGAGTGGACACACAAGATGGTGCGCAAGGTCGAGGCCTCCAAGGAGCTCTGGGGCAAGCTCATCGGCACCATCGACACCCGTGAGAAGTTCGAGGACAAGCGCCTGACCCTGGCGCGCCGCGAATGGTCGCGCATGAAGGCCAACGATTCACGCGAATGCCGCAACTGCCACAGCCTGGAAAGCATGAGCTCCGAAAAGCAGAAACAACGGGCGCGCATGCAACACAAGATGGCTGCCGAAGACAGCACGACCTGTATCAGCTGCCACAAGGGGATCGCTCACCACCTACCCGAAGGCATGACCGAAGAAGATGACGAGTGATCGGCCGGTCCAGGCGAGCCCGAACCATCGAAGATGAGGAAGCGAAAATGAAAAAGATCATGATGGCCAACGCTGTCGGCGCCACCCTGGCACTGACCACATTGAATGCGATGGCTGCAGCGCCCGCCGACTGGAGCGCGGTACCTGCCATCGAAACCGGTGTGTTCTACCCTGGCGTATCTCCGGTGGAGTGGATCACCAAGGGCACCGAGCACGGCGGCGCGCGCGTGCTGAGAAAAGGCGAAACCTGCGCGGCCTGCCATTCGGAAGAAATTGCCGACATGGGCGAGAAGATGGTCAGTGGCAAGAAGATCGAACCCTCGCCGATTGCCGGCAAGGCGGCTTTCATCAGCACCACCGTGCAAGCCGCCCATGATGGTGAGAACCTCTACCTGCGCTTTTCCTGGAAGCAGCCGGCCGCTTCCGGCAATCCGCCCATGGACGAGCTCAACCCTATGAAGATCGCCTATATGCTCGAAGCCGGCGACAAGGTCGCGCTGGCTGGCCAGGCCGGCTGCTGGGCCAGCTGCCACGGTGACGCCCGCACCATGCCCGGCGCGGACGCCAACAAGACCAAGTACGTCAAGGACGGCTCGCTGGCGGGCGGCATCTACTACGACCTGAACCAGTGGCGCAGCGGCGAGAACAAGAGTTTCGACGGTTATGTCGCCAATCATCGCGAGATGGAAGGTGGTCAGGCGCTGGCAGGTGCTGACGGCAAGCTCGAGGGCGATACCTGGTCCGTGGTCTTCACTCGCAAGTTCACCGGCGGCGAAGGTGATGTCGTGCTGGTGCCGGGCAGTACCTACAACTTCGGCTTCGCGATCCATGATGACGCCACCTCCGGGCGGTTCCACCATGTATCGCTCGGCTACAAGCTTGGCATCGATTCTGAAGGCGATATCACCGCTTCCAAGCTCTGATCGGGAATGACGGGACGGTGCCACGCCGGCCCGTTCCGTTTCAACAGTACGCTCAAGCTAGTGGTCCTACCGAACAGACGCGGCTTCGATTGATCCCAATCAAGGACGCGCCTGGCTGCAATAGCGCATGCTCACCCCATCGAACTACCGTCGCGAGAGGCAGGCTGGATAGCCTGCGGATGGAATCAGGTGATCGGGAACAAAAGGTTGCTTAGCCATATCGGTAAATCTAACGTGCACACACTCAGTACATTCCGTTGCTGGGTTTCCACCGAGGGCGGGCTAAGACCCCCCATTAGCCT
>Ga0233385_1001283_pt1 | contig 10495 bp, 10 predicted proteins | sample ElkDunMinimDraft_16_FD_191543 | JGI IMG/M metagenome (GOLD analysis project Ga0233385, IMG submission 191543) | Fecal eukaryotic communites from dung pellets of Tule Elk in California, USA - Elk Dung G36 | ecosystem: Host-associated > Mammals > Digestive system > Large intestine > Fecal | place... | reverse complement strand
TCGCGATGTCCGCCGCCGTCACGTCGTTCTGGAAATCGACGAAGGCCTTCTTCCTGCCCTTCACATGCCAGAGCGGCTTGATCGCGAAGGCAGCATCGTCGTCCGAGGAGGGCGCATCGCCCGCGCCCTTGCCGAAGCCGAGATCGGCCGCGGCTTCAGCGCCCGCCGCGTGGCCGTCGCGCAGGCAATCGGCGAGCGAAAAGGCGCCGTTGGCGGCGCCGGCCGCGACCATGCCGGCCGGGGCTCCGTCTGGCACGAAGGCGGCGATGTCGTCGCGCCATTTCGGCCGGCCGCGATGCTGCGAGGTCAGTCCGACCGCCGGGTTCCAGCCGCCGGACACCGCGAGCCCGTCCGCCTCGAGCGTGGCGCGCGCGCCGCCGGCCAGCGCCACCGCGATCCTGCCGATGCCCTTCTTGCCGCCTTCCACGTGGTCGACCACGCCGTTCAGCACCGCGAAGCCGTGCCTGGCTGCCAGCGCGCGCTGCTTTGCCGACACTTCGGCGCGTGAATCGACGACGCCGGCGACGGTCAGCCCGGCGGCGAGTGCGGCCTCGACCGTCTTCCAGCCGTCGTCATTGTTGGTGAACAGCGCCAGGCGCTTCGCCGGCGCGGCGGCATAGCGGTTGATGTATGTGCGCACCGCCGACGCCAGCATGACGCCCGGCACATCGTTGCCGCCGAAGACGACCGGCCGCTCCAGCGCGCCCGCCGCGACGATCGATCGCCCCGCGACGACGCGCCAGAGTTTCTGGCGCGGCTGGTGCTCGGGCGGCACGGGCACATGGTCGTTGACGCGTTCGAGCGCCGCATATGTGCCGTGGTCGAACACGCCGGTGACCGTCGTGCGCGTCATGATGCGGACATCCGGCATGGCGCGAAGCTCCGCCACCGCCTCGTCGATCCACTCGGCCGCCGGCTTGCCGTCGATGGCGCCGCCGTCCGAGAGCAGGCGGCCGCCGAGCGAAACATCCTCCTCGCAGAGGATGACGCGCGCCCCGGCGCGCCCCGCCGCGAGCGCGGCCGCCAGTCCGGTCGGCCCGGCCCCGGCGACGAGCACGTCGCAATGCGCCCACGCCTTCTCGTAATGGTCGGGATCGCTCTCTGCTGCTGCGCGGCCGAGGCCGGCGGCGCGGCGGATCAGCGGCTCGTAGAATTTCTCCCACAGCGCGCCTGGCCACATGAAGGTCTTGTAGTAGAAGCCGGCGACGAAGATCGGCGAGGCAAGCTGGTTGATCGACAGCAGGTCGAAATTGAGCGACGGCCAGCGGTTCTGGCTGGCGGCGACCAGCCCGTCATAGAGCTCGGTCGTGGTGGCGCGCGTGTTCGGCTCGCGGCGCGCGCCTGTGCGCAGCTCGACCAGCGCGTTCGGCTCTTCGGAACCGGCCGTCAGGATGCCGCGCGGGCGGTGGTACTTGAACGAGCGGCCGACCAGCTTCACGCCGTTGGCGACCAGCGCCGAAGCCAGCGTGTCGCCGGCATAGCCCGTCATCGACTGGCCGTCGAAGCTGAAGTCGAGCCGCTTGCCGCGGTCGATCAGCCCGCCCGCGGCAAGACGATGGGTCTGGCCGGCGGCGCTCACGACGCCACCTGTGCGCCTGCGCCGGCGACCGCCTCGACCGAAAAGACCTCATGCGTCACGGTGTTGCGGCGGACCTTCAGCCAGGAGCGGCAGCCGCCGCCGTGGTACCAGAGCTCTTCCATCTCTCCGGCGACGTTGTCGCGCAGATAGACATAGTCGTAGACGGCGTCCTCGCCGGCCTCCGGGCCGGGTCGCTTTGGCTTGGCGTCGCCCAGATAGGAGAACTCGCCGTTCTCGCGCGGGCCGCAGAAGGGACAGGCTATGCGCATTTCGTCCTTGCCGTCTCAGTGCAAATTCGGTTGGGCGCCCTGGCCCTTTTCGTCGATCATCGCGCCGCGGCGGAAGCGGTCGAGCCGGAACAGCGCGCCTTCCTTGTGCGGTTCGTCCCGCGCCAGGAGATGCGCGAAGACCAGCCCGGACGCCGGCGTCGCCTTGAAGCCGCCGTAGCACCAGCCGGCGTTGAGATAGAGCCCGTCGACCGGCGTCTTGTCGATGATCGGCGAGCCATCCATCGACATGTCCATGATGCCGCCCCACTGGCGCAGCAGCCTGACGCGACCGATGACCGGCATCAGCGCCATGCCGCCCTCGCAGACGTCTTCGACGACAGGCATGTTGCCGCGCTGGGCATAGGAATTGTAGCCGTCGATGTCGCCGCCGAAAACGAGGCCGCCCTTGTCCGACTGGCTGACGTAGAAATGTCCGGCGCCGAAGGTGACGACGCCTGGGATCAGCGGCTTGATGCCTTCCGACACGAAGGCCTGCAGCACGTGGCTCTCGATCGGCAGCCTCAGGCCCGCCATCGCGGCGACGCGCGACGAGCTGCCCGCGACCGCCATGCCGACCTTTCCGGCGCCGATCTTGCCGCGCGTCGTCTCGACGCCGGTGACCTTGCCGCCGGCGTCGCGGACGAAGCCCGTCACCTCGCAGTTCTGGATGATGTCGACGCCCAGCCTATCGGCCGCATGCGCGTAGCCCCAGACGACGGCATCATGACGCGCCGTGCCGGCGCGCGGCTGCAGCAAGCCGCCCTGGATGGGGAAGCGCGCATTGTCGAAATTGAGGAACGGCATCATCTTCCTCACGCCCTCGCGGTCGATGAGCACCGCGTCGATGCCGTTGATGCGCATGGCGTTGCCGCGCCGCGCATAGGCGTCGCGCTGCGCGTCCGAATGGTAGAGGTTGACGATGCCGCGCTGGCTGACCATCGTGTTGTAGTTGAGGTCCCGCTCCATCGTCTCCCAGAGCTTCATCGACAATTCGTAGAAGCCGATATTGCCGGGCAGGAGATAGTTCGAGCGGATGATCGTCGTGTTGCGGCCGGCGTTGCCCGAGCCGATCCAGCCCTTTTCCAGCACCGCGACGTTCCTGATGCCGTATTCGTGGGCAAGGGAATAGGCGGTCGACAGGCCGTGCCCGCCGCCGCCGATGATGACCACGTCGTAGCGCGGCTTGGGTTCAGGGTCGCGCCAGGTGCGCGGCCATTTCTTGTGACCGGAAAGGGCCGCGCGGGCGAGCGAGAAGATCGAGTATTTCATATGCCTGTGCCGCACGCCCCGCGTTGATCGCTCGCGCTCAGATGTCGAGCGTGTGGTCACGCTCCCACTGGGTGAAGTGGGAAGCATAGGAATTCCATTCCTGGTGCTTCAGCTTTAGATAGGCCGACGAGAATTCCTCCCCCAGCGCCGCTTTCAGCGATTTGTCCCGGTCGAACTCGCGCAGGGCGTCGAGCAGGTTGAGCGGCAGCTTCGGCGCGCCCTTCACCTTGTGGCCGTTCTGGTACATGTCGATGTCGTAGCGCTTGCCGGGATCGGCCTTCGAGCGGATGCCGTCCAGTCCCGCCGCGATGATGACGGCCTGCATCAGGTAAGGATTGGCCGCGCCGTCGGGCAGGCGCAGCTCGAAGCGGCCCGGACCCGGCACGCGCACCATGTGGGTGCGGTTGTTGCCGGTCCAGGTCACCGAGTTCGGCGCCCAGGTGGCGCCGGATATGGTGCGCGGGGCGTTGATGCGCTTGTAGGAATTGACCGTCGGATTGGTGATGGCGGCCAGCGCCGAGGCATGCTTCATGATGCCGCCGAGGAAATGCTTGCCCTTGGCCGACAGGCCGAGCTCCATCTTGGGATCGGCGAAGACGTTGACCTTGCCGGCCTTGTCCCACACCGAGATATGCGCGTGGCAGCCATTGCCGGTCAGCCCCGCGAAGGGCTTTGGCATGAAGGTCGCGCGCAGCCCATGCTTCTCGGCGATCGACTTCACCATGAACTTGAAGAAGGAATGCTTGTCGGCGGTGGCGAGCACGTCGTCGAAGGCCCAGTTCATCTCGAACTGGCCGTTGGCGTCCTCGTGGTCGTTCTGGTACGGCCCCCAGCCGAGCGCCAGCATGTGGTCGCAGATCTCGGCGATCACGTCGTAGCGGCGCATCACCGCCTGCTGGTCGTAGCACGACTTGGATGCCGTGTCGGCCGGATCGGAGATCGCGGTGCCGTCGGGCGTGATGAGGAAGAACTCGGCCTCGACGCCGGTCTTGACGCGCATGCCCTCGGACGCCGCTTCGGCCACCAGGCGGCGCAGCGTGTCGCGCGGCGTCTGCGCCACCGCCTTGTCCTCCATGATGCAGTTGGCCGCCACCCAGGCGACTTCCGGCTTCCACGGAAGCCGGATCACAGAATCCGGATCCGGCACCGCCAGCATGTCGGGATGCGCCGGCGTGAGATCCAGCCAGGTGGCGAAGCCGGCGAAGCCGGCGCCGTCCCTCTGCATGTCGGTGATCGCCTGCGCCGGCACCAGCTTGGCGCGCTGGCCGCCGAACAGGTCCGTATAGGAGATCAGGAAATATTTGATGCCGTTCGTCCTGGCGTATTCCGCGAGATCAGTTGCCAATGTGTTCCCCATTGTGTGTTTTTAACGGACCCTTACGGATCCTGACGAGCAGTTTCGCATCGAACATCAGTGCGCACGGAATTGGCAATGAAGCATTCGTCATGCGCCGCATGATGGAGTTCTTCGACCAGATCGTCCGCCGGCGCCGCACCCTCCCATTCGATGCGCGGCCTCAGGATGACCTCGGATACCCAGAGGGCCCCTCTCTCGTTCTTCGCCATCCTGCCTTCGGCCACGTCCTCGTACCGGTTGACTACCAACCCCCGCCTGGCGGCGTGATAGAGGAACGTCAACATGTGGCAGGACGAGAGGCTGGCGATGAAGGCCTCCTCCGGATCGACGCCCGCCGGATCGGAAAACCGCGGCACCACATGTGGCGACGACGACGCCCTGACGCTGGCCCCGCCGTCGAACGACCAGCTGTGGCCACGGCCATAACGGTTATCGGTGAACGCTTCGCCGGGCGAACGCTCCCAAACGACCGTGGCCGTGTAGACCGCCATCAGAAGCCGCCTTTGCCCGGTATCCAGCTTGTGCCCGCCAACGGCACCTGCGCCATCGCCGCCGCCTCGACGGTCAGTGCACAGAGATCCTCCGGCTCCAGATTGTGCACGTCGTTCTTGCCGCAGGCCCGCGCGATCGTCTGCGTCTCCAGCGTCATCACCTTGAGGTAGTTGGCGAGGCGCCGGCCGGCGGCAATCGGGTCGACGCGCTTCATCAACTCCGGGTCCTGCGTGGTGATGCCGGCCGGGTCCTTGCCTTCGTGCCAGTCGTCATAGGCGCCAGCCGTCGTGCCCAGCGCATTGTACTCTGCTTCCCAGCGCGGGTCGTTGTCGCCCAGCGCCACGAGCGCGGCGGTGCCGATCGACACGGCGTCGGCGCCGAGCGCCAGCGCCTTCGCCACGTCCGCGCCGTTCCTGATGCCGCCCGAGACGATGAGCTGCACCTTGCGGTGCATGCCGAGGTCCTGCAGGGCCTGCACGGCGGGACGGATGCAGGCGAGCGTCGGCTGGCCGACATGCTCGATGAAGACCTCCTGCGTCGCCGCGGTGCCGCCCTGCATGCCGTCGAGCACGACGACGTCGGCGCCCGACTTCACCGCCAGCGCGGTGTCGTAATAGGGCCGCGCGCCGCCGACCTTGACGTAGATAGGCTTCTCCCAGTCGGTGATTTCCCTGATTTCGAGGATCTTGATCTCGAGGTCGTCGGGACCCGTCCAGTCGGGATGGCGGCAGGCCGAGCGCTGGTCGATGCCCTGCGGCAGGTTGCGCATGTGGGCGACGCGGTCGGAGATCTTCTGGCCGAGCAGCATGCCGCCGCCGCCGGGCTTTGCGCCCTGGCCGACGACGATCTCGATCGCGTCCGCGCGGCGGAGATCCCTTGGATTCATGCCGTAGCGCGACGGCAAATACTGGTAGACCAGCGTTTTGGAATGGCCGCGCTCCTCTTCCGTCATGCCGCCGTCGCCGGTCGTGGTCGAGGTGCCGGCGATGGTGGCGCCACGGCCCAGCGCCTCCTTGGCCGGGCCGGACAGCGAGCCGAAGCTCATGCCGGCGATGGTGATCGGGATCTTCAGCTCGATCGGCTTCTTGGCATGGCGCGTGCCGAGCACGACGGACGTGTCGCAGCGCTCGCGATAGCCTTCGAGCGGATAGCGCGAGATCGAGGCGCCGAGGAACAGGAGGTCGTCGAAATGCGGCAGCTTGCGCTTCGCGCCTGCGCCGCGGATGTCGTAGATGCCTGTCGCCGCCGCGCGGCGGATTTCAGACAGCGTGTAGTCGTCGAAGGTGGCCGACTTGCGCGGCGTGGTCGGCGGGTTCTGGTAGGTCATGGGTCTGTCCCGCCTCAATACGCGTCGGCGTTGTCGATGTTGAAATTGTAGAGCGTGCGGGCCGAGCCGTAGCGCGTGAACTCCTCGGGCTTCACGTCCTTCACCCCGGCCGCGTCGAGCAGCTTCTGCAACCGCTCGATGTGCTTGGGGTGCATCTTCTTCTTCACGCAGTCGGCGCCGAGGCTCTTCACCTTGCCGCGCACGAAGAGTTTTGCCTCGTAGATGGAATCGCCCAGCGCATCGCCGGCGTCGCCGAGCACGACCAGCGTGCCGGACTGCGCCATGAAGGCCGACATGTGGCCGATCGAGCCATGCACGACGATGTCGATGCCCTTCATCGAGATGCCGCAGCGCGACGAGGCGTTGCCCTCGATGACCAGCAGGCCGCCCTGGCCGGTCGCGCCGGCATACTGGCTGGCGTCGCCCTTCACGACGATGGTGCCCGACATCATGTTCTCGCCGACGCCGGGGCCGGCCGAGCCATGCACGGTGATCTCGCCGCCGTCGTTCATGCCGCCGCAATAGTAGCCGACGGAGCCCCTGACATCGACCGCGACGGGCACGGCGACGCCCGCCGCCACCGCGTGGCTGCCCTTGGGATTGATGACCTCCCAGGCGGTTTCGTTCGAACCGTTCTTGAGTTGGTGGAGCGCGTGGTTGAGTTCGCGCAATGAGGTTTTTGCTAGGTCAACCGTAGGCATCAGTGCTCCCAGAAATAAACTTTGGCCGGCTCCGGCTCCCACACCTTGGCATTCTCGATGCCGGGCAGGTTGGCCAGCGCGCGGTATTCGGAACCGAAGGCGACATACTGGTCGGTCTCGGCCATGACTGCGGGCTTGCAGGCGATCGGGTCGCGCACGACGCCAAAACCGTCCTTGGTGCCGACGACGAAGGTGAAGAAGCCGTCGAGGTCGGTCAAAGTCTTCTCGAGCGCCTGGCCGAGATTGTCGCCATGCGCCATCTTGTTGGAGATGAAGGCGGCCGCGACCTCGGTGTCGTTCTCGGTCTCGAAGGTCATGCCGTCGCGCTTCAGCTCGCGGCGCACATTGTTGTGGTTCGACAGCGAGCCGTTGTGCACCAGGCACTGGTCCGGCCCGGTCGAGAAGGGATGCGCACCCATCGTGGTCACCGCCGACTCGGTCGCCATGCGGGTGTGGCCGATGCCGTGCGTGCCGGACATTTTGGTGAGGGCGAAGCGCTTCACCACGTCGGCCGGCAAGCCGACCTCCTTGAAGATCTCGATTACCTCGCCGACGCCCATGATGCGCACCGAAGGGCGGAGCTCCAGGATGGCGTCGCGGGCAGCCTCGACCTTGTCCGAGGGAACCTCGATGACGGCATGCGTCGACTTCACGATGATGTCGGCCTTCGAGCCTATCGCCTCTTCCAGAGCCTTGCCGAGACCGTCGAAGTCGCTCTTCGGGTTCGCCGACTGGATGGTGATCTTGCTCTTCTTCTTCTCGCCCGACCCGTAGATGGCGATGCCGGCGCTGTCCGGCCCGCGGTCCGACAGCGACACGAGCATCTCGGACAGCATTTCGCCGAGCCTGGGCTCAAGCGATTTGTCTTTCAGGAAAAGACCGACGATTCCGCACATGGCTGCAATCTCCCGTATGTCTCCAGACTGCTATCAGCAATGATGAAGCCGTTCAACTGGGATGAAACAAATTTTCATTGCAGGAACTGCCGTTCGCTCTCATGCCGGAACCGCGCGGCGTAGCGCGGCCCGGTCCACGGCAATGCAAATCACTCCGCCGCGCGCCGCAGCGTCTCGTGGCGGATCTTGGCCAGCCTGTATGCGTCGGGAATCGAAAGCGCCCAGATGAAAAGCCCGCCGGCGTGCCTGCCGATGAAGGAATGTTCCGGCGTCGTGGTCAGGTAGGAAAGCACCATGAACAGGATGGTGAAGAGCAGGAAGCAGAAGCCCCGCTGCGTCTGCCCCACCGCGACGTGCCCGGCTCCCGGGAAGAGGATCGCCAGGGCAAGGACGAGGTGCGGGTTGATCGGCCGGTTCATGGGCTTCTACGATGCCGCCGGAGGTTCGAGGACGTCGTTGAGCAGCCGAAGCTCGGCCAGCGCATTGCGCACGAACTCGGGAGAAACCTGGCTCACCGGAAAGCGCATCTGCCGGTAGAGCACATGCGCGCCGCGATCCCCTTCTGCGATCTGTCGCACCGTCCCCGCGCCGCGCGGGGTGATGACGATCTCCTTCAGCGAAGGATCGGCGAACAGCGCACTGAACAGGCCGCTGGTGCGCTCGATTGCCGCCTCGGTCACGCCGCGCCCGCGCATCAGGAGCGGAAAGTCCGTCGCGAAGGACGGCGCGATCATGTCGGGCAGGCCAAGCACGCGCGAGTAGAATTCGGTGCCGATCGGCCGCGCGAGCACGCCGATCGACGGACGCGCAGCAGTCTCCGGAGCAAGCAGGGTGAGCTTCAGCCAGAGCTGCGGCAGGCGGCGCGGCACCAGGCTGTCGGGCACGACTTCGAGGCTGACCCGGTCGCCACCGCCATATGTCCCGCTGATCCGCGGATAGCCGTCGCGGCCGACCGTCACGCGCGCATCGTCGAGCAGCCCGGCAGCCGCATCGAGAAGCGTGCCGCGCCGCGCCAGCTCGCCACGCAGCTCCCTGCGTGCGAGCACTGCCAGGACCGCTACGCCCAGGATGCAGAACAGCAGGAACCCCATGTCTCCCAAACCGATGCCGAGGGAGAGCGGCAGATCGATCCGTTCGAGCGCCGACGGCATGCGGCCCGCCTCAATAGCCCAGCGGCCGCGGCCAGGGCATGGTGAACTGGTCGCCGCGCTTGACGAAGCGATAGCGCCAGAAATGGAACCACAGCGACGCGATGATGTAGAAGCAGAGCATCGCGATGAGCTGCGTGCCATACCCCAGGAACACGGCGAAATAGGTCGCCGCGCAGAGCACCAGCAGCACGAATGCCGGCAGCGGGTGCCACGGGTGCACATAGCCGCGCTTGATCGTGCCGAGCGGCCACTTGTTGCGGAACATGACCATGTTGAAGGTCATGAAGGTGTAGCCGAGCAGTCCGGACAGGATCGAGAAGGTGATCACCTGGTCGAGCGGCGCGCCGAGCGCGAAGATCAGCGCGATCGGAACCAGGAAGACGATCGACCGGTAGGGCGTCCGGTAGTGCGGATGAACCGCCCCGAACCATTCCGGCAGATAGTGGTCGCGCCCCATCGAGAACCAGGCGCGGGACGCGTCGTTGATGCAGCCATTGGCCGAGGCCGTCGTCGCGAAGACCGTGCCGATGAAGAGCAGGACCATCAGGCTGGTGCTGCCGGTGACGCGCGCCGCGTCGAACAGCGGCGTGCCGGCAATGCCGAGATACTCCCAGGGGATCAGGCCGGAGCAGACATACCAGGTCAGCGTCGCCGCGATGACCAGCGTCATGATGCCGGCCATCGTGCCGAACGGCAGCGAACGCGCCGGCGAACGGACCTCTTCGGCCGCCTGGCAGGTGCCTTCGATGCCGAGATAGTACCAGAGGCCGAAGTGGAGCGCAGCTATGATCCCGAGCCAGCCATAGGGCAGCGGCTCGTTGCTCACCGCCGAGAAGTCGAGCGGCACCGCCGACACGCCGAACTGCACCGCGAAGAACAGCACGATGATGGCCAGGAAGGCGAAGGCGGTGATGACGAAGTTGAAGGACAGCGAGGCCAGCACGCCGCGATAGTTGAGGTAGGCCAGCGACAGGATGGTCAGGATGATGAACGGCTTCTGGTTCAGGCCCGTGTGGCCCATCATGCCCGCGACCGTGTCGAGCAGGAAGCCGATGGTGATGGCGTTGGCCGCCTCCAGCATCGTGTAGGCCATGACCAGGAACAGGCCGACATTGAAGGCCATCAGCGGGCCGACGATGTGCTTGGCCTGCGCGTACTGGCCGCCGGCGGCGGCCACCGTCGAGGTCACCTCCGAATCGATCATCGCCACGCAGGTGTAGAGCAGGCCGGCGACCCAGCAGGCGACGAGGCCGGCGATCATGCCGCCTTTGCCGACGGAAAAATTCCAGCCCATGTATTCGCCGACAAGCACGATGCCGACGCCGAGCGCCCAGACGTGGCCGGGGCCGAGCACGCGCAGGAGGCCGAGCCTCTGCGGCGCTTCGACGGCTGAAACGTTGCTCATGACTTCCCCCCTTTCAGAGCTCGTGGCGTTCTTGCGTCAGCTCGATCTC
>Ga0233385_1001282_pt1 | contig 10499 bp, 11 predicted proteins | sample ElkDunMinimDraft_16_FD_191543 | JGI IMG/M metagenome (GOLD analysis project Ga0233385, IMG submission 191543) | Fecal eukaryotic communites from dung pellets of Tule Elk in California, USA - Elk Dung G36 | ecosystem: Host-associated > Mammals > Digestive system > Large intestine > Fecal | place... | reverse complement strand
CATCCGCTTCAGTTCCCAGCCTTGATCAGCCTGCCATGTTATACCCGCACGGTATAGACGTCACAGTGAATGCCATGCAAAACCCCTATCGCAGTCGAGCCGAGGACCGCCGCGCTGACCGCGTTCTGACCGTGGCTGCCGATAACCACCAGATCCGCCTGGGTCTCAATGGCGAAGCGTTTGATTTCCCGGGCCGGCCGGCCCTGCAGGAAGTGAATATTGTCGGCCGGGATGGAGGGGTATTTCTCTGCCATCTTGCGGCGGGTCTCCTGGGAGATCCTCGCCTGGTATTCCTGCTGCACCCGCTCAAGATCCGTCAGGTCCACGTCCCTCGCGTATTGTCCAATCATGGCCTCGTAAACCACCACCACGCTGACACTGGCGCCACTTCCCCCCACCAGTTCCAGCGCCCTGTTCAGGATATGCCCGGACTCTTCCGAACCATCAATGGCAACCACTACGTTGCGATAAGAAATCATTGAGCTTCCTCCTTGTTCGTGCAGTTATTGGGACTTTTCAGTACCGATAATAGGCCGATCCTTCCGCCGCCTCAACGCGGCATGTCTCAATCGGTGATGCGGGCGCAAATAAAAACGGGCCCGGCAGTTTCCTGACCGGGCCCGTTTGCTGATGCAGTTCCAGGGAAACTAGAGCAGGTACATCACCGCCAGCAGGCCCGCAATGGACATGGTGATGGTATAGGGCAGCGCCAGGATGACCATGCGGCCATAGGAGAGGCGGATCAGTGGAGCCAATGCCGAGGTCAGCAGGAACAGGAATGCGGCCTGGCCGTTGGGGGTAGCCACCGACGGAATGTTGGTGCCGGCATTGATGGCAACCGCGAGCAGATCAAACTGTTCACGCCCGAAACGCCCTGCCTCGAATGCTGCCTGGAGTTCGGAGATGTAGACAGTAGCCACGAAGACGTTGTCCGACACCATAGAGAGCAAGCCGTTGGCAATATAGAAGGCGGACAGTTGGGTGTGTCCTTCCATGTCGAGCACGAAGTTCACCACCGGGGTGAAGAGGTGCAGCTCGTGGATCACCGCAACCACCGAGAAGAACACCACCAGCAGCGCGGTGAAGGGCAGCGCCTCTTTGAACGCGTTGCCGATGCGATGCTCATCGGTAATGCCGGTAAAGGACGTTGCCAGCACGATAACTGCGAGGCCGATGAGACCGACTTCTGCGATATGCAGCGCCAGGCACACGACCAGGAATACCGCCACGGCGGCTTGCGCCCACAGCTGGAAGATGTCCGTCTTGGTCAGTTTGGCGGTCTGTTCGGCGTCAAATTTCTCCAGGATGCTGCGGACATTAGCCGGCAGTTCCACACCATAACCAACGATCTTGAATTTTTCTGTGGCTACGGTGGTCAACAGACCGACGATGAGCACGGGTATGGATACCGGCGCCACATGAAGGTAGAAGTCTACGAAGTTCCACCCCATGATGTGACCGATCAGCAGGTTTTGTGGCTCCCCCACGATCGTGGCCACGCCACCCATCGCCGTACCCACACCCGCGTGCATCATGATGTTGCGCAGGAAGCCACGGAACTGCTCCAGGTCTGCACGACTGTGCTCCTGCACGGAGCCATCATCATTGATGTCGTGACTCTGATCCTGACCCAGTCCAGACACCACTCGGTGATACACGCCGTAGAAGCCGGAGGCCACTGCCAGCACCACTGCGATGACCGTCAGCGCATCCAGAAATGCTGACAGAATCGCCGCCATGAAGGCGAACAGCAGCGACAGCATGACCTTGGAGCGTACGCCAAGCAGAATCTTGGTGAACACAAACAGCAGCATCTCCTTCATGAAAGAGATACCTGCCACCATGAAGATCAACAGCAGGATGACCGGAAAGTTTACCAGCGCTTCCTCATAGACGACCTCTGGTGAGGCCATGCCTATGACGATCGCCTCCAAGGCAAGCAAACCGCCCGGTTGCAGCGGATAGCACTTGAGCGCCATCGCCAGGGTAAAAATAAACTCAACGATCAGCACCCAGCCCGCGAGGAAGGGATTGACAAAAAAGAACAGGATGGGATTGAGAATGAGGAAACCGACGATTGTCAGCTTGTACCAGTCCGGCGAAGGGCCCAGAAAGCTTTTCAAGAAAGCCTGACCATATGTAGAAGCCATAAATTAATTCCTTAAAACCTTTATTCTTTTAGGGGTGTGTGAAGCCGCTGAAACCTCCCTCTCCCGCTTTCCAACAACTTATAACATCGCTTCCGCCGACCTGGCGTCCCCGATGCCAAAGCCTAAGCTATTGATTAAAAAGTTGTATTTCCGAGACTTGGGAGGGTTTCGAGTAAATACGTCTTCGCCGGGCATCATAGTAGAAATAGGATTGCCATTGCCAATGTTTTCGCACTTCATCGACGCGAAATCGCGTCCCGTCGAATTTGGCCCGTCCTATGGTGCTGTGGAGACTGTCTTATGGCGAGGGACTTCCCAGCAACTCGTTCACCAGCTCGGGTGGGCGACATATCCGGGCGCCGTGCGCGGTGACCACGATGGGCCGGTTGAGAAGGATGGGATGCGCCGCGATAGCCTTGATCAGCTCCTGATCAGAGATATCAGGAGCGTTAAGTCCCAGCGCCTGGTAGGGCGGCTCGTTGGGCCGGATCAGTTCGCGTACCGGCACGCCAAGCCGCTTTACCAGTGCCTGCAATTGTCGAGGGGTGGGCGGCGTTTTCAGGTATTCGACCACGAGAGGCTCGTGCCCCGCCTCGCGCAACAGCTCCAGCGTCTGACGGGATTTGCTGCAGCGCGGATTGTGGTAGAGGGTAATGTCCATGGCCAGCTCCTGAAAATTCAAGGGATCTCAGTGTCCATCCTCTGGAAAAACGATATTCAGCTCCAGCGTCTCCTGGTTGCCGTTCTGCTCGAAGTTTACCGAAATCGCATCGTCATCCACCGTCACGTACTTGCGAATCACCGCCAGCAATTCCTGCTGCATGGTGGGCAGATACGACGGCTGGTTACGGGAAGCGCGTTCGTGGGCAACGAGGACCTGCAATCGTTGCTTGGCGACCGATGCTGTTTTGGACTTCCGCGAGCGGAAATAATCCAGCAGACTCATGACTTACCTCCAAAGAGCTTTTGCAGCAGCCCTTTTTTCTCTTTTTTGATGAAGCGCTGCGGCTTGTCCTCGCCCAGGTAGCGGGCGACGATGTCGCTGTAGGCCTGTCCGGCATCGCTCTCCTCATCCAGGATGACGGGCATGCCGGAGTTGGACGCGGTGAGAATGGACTTTGATTCGGGCACGATGCCAAGCAGTTGCAGCGACAGGATCTCCTGCACGTCCTCCACACTCAGCATTTCCCCCAGTTCGACCCGCTCCGGGTTGTAGCGGGTCAGCAGCAGATACTCCTTGATCGGCTCTTCACCATTCTCTGCACGTCGCGACTTGCTGGACAGGATGCCCAGCATGCGGTCCGAGTCGCGCACCGAGGACACCTCGGGATTGGTCACCACAAAGGCATCGTCAGCGAAATACATGGCGAGCGTGGCGCCACGCTCTATGCCGGCGGGCGAATCACAGACGATATATTCATAATCCTTGGCAAGGTCCTCCAGGATCTTGCCCACACCCTCGATCGAGAGCGCGTCCTTGTCACGGGTCTGGGAGGCCGGCAGGATAAACAGATTTTCGCAGCGCTTGTCCTTGATCAGGGCCTGGTTGAGCGTTGCTTCACCATTGATCACGTTGACCAGGTCATAGACGACCCGGCGCTCACAGCCCATGATAAGGTCCAGATTGCGCAGGCCCACATCGAAGTCGATGATGGCAGTCTTATGTCCGCGCAGCGCGAGGCCCATGGAGATTGCCGCGCTGGAGGTGGTTTTTCCCACGCCGCCCTTACCGGATGTCACTACGATTATTCTGGCCAAAATTTCCTCCTGGAAATCCAAAAATTGCTTTTATAGTTCTTTGATGACGAGCATCTGGTCGGCAAGGCTGATCTGGGCAGGCTTGTACTGGCGCTCTTTGGGAATGTCATCGCGCAGCTGGTAGATGCCCGCGATGGAGAGCAGCTCTGCCTGCAGGTCCATACAGAAGATCCGACAGCTGCTGTCCCCCTGCACGCCCGCCAGCGCCCTGCCCCGGAGGCTGCCGTACACGTGTATGTTACCCTCGGCCATGATCTCGGCCCCGGCGCTGACGGTGGCAGTGACGGTGAGGTCGCCATGGGAGTAGACGCGTTGTCCGGATCGAACGGGCTGGGTGATGACCTTGTTGGCAGCCGTTGGCGCAATATCCCTGCGGATATCGGCATTCTCTTCCACCACCGCTTCTACGGCGGCTTCGACCACAACCTCCGGGGCACGGGAGGCCGGCGAAGGCTTGCGGGTGGACGGGGCTGCAGCCCGCAGGAACAGCCCTTGCGCCAGCGCAGCGGAATTCTGGGCTTCGGTGCCACCACGCAGGCTGATGGGTACAAGAGCCAGCTTGCGCAGCAGGCTCACCAGGCCGGCGACATCAACCTCAAGCTCCAGGGCATTGGCCCGATGCACATCGATCAGCACGGGGGAATCCTGGAAAAACCCTGCCCCCTGGGCGATTTTTTCGCGCAGGTTCTCTTCTATTGTCGCGAGATCATTGCTCGCCAGAAGCAAGGCAGGAACGGTAAGGGATGTGCTTTTGAATTCAAGAGCTGTTTTGGGTTGGGATGCACCAGACATAGAATCGAGCCAAGATACTGCTGTTTTGGCCGACAATACTATCATCGGCGAGGCGGGAAAGCAGCCAGAAGAGGTGTGGGTTAGCACGCAAAATGGGGCTGGGGTTGAAATAAAAATGCCCCGCTCGTATGAGAGGGGCATTTGGGATTGGTGCACCCGGAGAGATTCGAACTCCCGACCAAGTGGTTCGAAGCCACCTACTCTATCCAGCTGAGCTACGGATGCGTGCGCGGTCTTTTTACTGCTCTACAAATCGGTACCGCCGTCCGACCTGCATCCTCTTCCCCCGCAGAGATTGATTCGAAATCCGGCCAAGCCGGATTCCTCACCCTGCGGGCAGCCTGCGGCTGTCCAAAACGCTACGCGTTTAGTCGAACTCCCGACCAAGTGGTTCGAAGCCACCTACTCTATCCAGCTGAGCTACGGATGCGTGCGGGTCGGGATTATATAGAAGTCTTTTTGGGCGGTCACTGAGTAAATCCAGTCGCGGCTACCGGACCACCGCCCCCACCACTGTCACACTGACCTGATTCGCCGCTGGCACGACGCCTTCAGGGAAGGCGATGCCCGAATCGAGCTCCCCTCCCTGGCCCGCAGCCAGCGAGCGCACCACGGCGGTGTTGGATACCACGCGGCCGTTGACGACGGCACGAAACTCGACACTGACATTGTCCAGAACCACAGGAGCGCGATTCTCCAGACGAGCAGCCAGCCGGCCGTTCTGTGAGAGGAAGGGTTGCACGGCGACGTAGCCGGCAGGGTTATCCGCCACGTCCAGGCGCACGAAAGCCGCCTGCGCCTGTTGGCCGACCAGGCCCTGTGCCGAGGCGGCCACCTGGAAGTATTGCTTGGCGGCGTTGCGGTCGTTGCCCGCCAGGGAGAGAGTGCCCAACTCGTTCATGGCCAGGGCGGTGGGCAACAGCGCGATGCTCGCTTCCAGATCCCGCGTCGCCCTGGATTGCTGCCCCTGACGGGAAAAGGCGACGCCCCGACCCAGATAGTAATCAAAGTAGCCGGGGTCTCGCTCGATGGCCTCGTCATAGACATCCACCGCAGCGGCATAGCGGCGCTGATAGACTAGAATGTCAGCCTGCAGGCCGCGGAACCGCGCCTCCTGGGGAACCGCCCGAATCGCTTCCTGCAGCTTTGCGCTGGCGTCCTCCAGCCGGTCCTGGGCAATCAGCTGCTCTGCCTCATCGAATGCTTCATAGGCCGGTTGGCTGCGCTTGATAAAGGCAATGGCCTCCTGGTAGCGCTCCTCGCCAAGCTCCCCGCCTGTGCGGCCTTCGGCACGCAGCTGGGCGACCAGGGCCCGGTTGTTCTCGACCCGCTCCTGTGAAGGGGGGTGACTGGCGAACAGTCCATCCAGCCAATTGCCCTGACGACCCTCGGACAGACGAACAAAGGTTTGCTGCAGACTGATCGCGGCAGCGGGGTCGTAGCCGGCCTCGACCATGTAGCGGATACCGTAGGCATCGGATTCACGTTCGGCATCGCGCCCATATTGCTGGGTCAGCAGCTGCGCACCGAGCTGGGCACCCCCAACGATGTAATCGGCATAATCGGTGCCCTGCGCCGCAATCGCCCCCACGACCATTGCTCCCTGCAAGAGCATGCCGCGCTCCATCGCCTGAGCACCGTGGCGGGCAGCGGCATGGACAATCTCGTGGCCGATGACCGCCGCCAGTTCGGCCTCATTGTTCAGCTCCACCAGCAGGCCGCGGTTGACGGCAATCTTGCCGCCAGGCAGGGCCCAGGCGTTGGGCACGGAGTTGTTGAGCACCACGAATTCGTAGGGGAGCCGGCGATCGCTGACGGCGGCCAGACGGTCGCCGACACCCTGCACGTAACGGGTGAGCTCCGGGTCCACCGAAAACTGGCCGCCCTGGCTCTGCTGCGAGGGGCCATACTGTTCCTGGCCAATGCTTAATTCCTGGCCCTCCGAGACGAAGCCCAGCTCTCGCTGACCGGTCACCGGGTTGACCGCGCAGCCTGCCAGCAGCGCCGCAACACAGAGCCCCGCCCAGGGCAGCAGGCGTGGTCGCGAGGACAGGACGCCCGCAACATGACGGATAAATACCGCTGAATGCGAACGGCTTCTGACCTTGATCTGCTCCATGATGACCTCGCCGATAGTGTGATGTCGCCATTTTAGCGCGGCGCTCGCAGGGGCGCTTGAACTATATCTCTCTTTGAAGATTCCGTCTGGCACACGACAACCGCAAATTTCGCTATGCTTGGGAGGGATGGATATAAAACAACAGGATAAAGCTTATGACCCAACGCTGCTGGTGGCCGGGCGAAGACCCGCTGTATATCGAATACCATGACACGGAATGGGGCGTGCCGCTGCACGATGACCAGACCCTGTTCGAGTTTCTCAGCCTGGAAGGGCAGCAGGCCGGGCTCAGCTGGATCACCGTGCTGCGCAAGCGCGACCAGTATCGCCGAGCTTTTCTCGATTTCGACCCGGTACAGGTCGCCACGATGAGCGACGACACCATCGAAGCCCTGTTGCAGGACAAAGGCCTCATCCGCAATCGGCTGAAGCTTTACTCGATCCGCAACAATGCCATCGCCTTTCTGGCAGTCCAGAAGGAGTTCGGCAGCTTCGACAGGTACCTGTGGGATTTCGTCGGGGGCAAACCGGTCGATGGCAAGCGCACGGGCCGCGGCGACATCCCCGCCACCTCCGAAATCAGCGATGCCATGTCCAGGGACATGAAGAAGCGTGGCTTCAAATTTGTGGGCTCCACCATTCTGTACGCGCACATGCAGGCAACCGGGATGGTCAATGACCATGTCCACGATTGCTTCCGCTATCGGGAGATCAAGAAGCTGCGCCAGGGCAGATCCGGTTAGACGCCTCAGCCTGGCCGGTCCAGACTGCCGATATCCAGCAGGGGAGACGCATCGATGCCCTCGGCGTCCATCATCGTCGCCACGCGCTGCAGCGATGCGATGATCATGCTGCGCTCCCAGTCCTTGAGTGCGCTGAACTGCCGTATGAAGGTCTCCTGCAGCGGCTCGGGCGCTCGCTCGATCACCTCCAGCCCCGCATCCGTCAGCGTCACCACGACCTTGCGTCGGTCCTGCTCGGAGCGCGCACGCAACACCAGCCCGCTCTGCTCCAGTCGGTCCAGGATGGTGGTGACCGTCGCCTGACTCAGGCTGATAACTCCCGCCAGCTCTCCTACCGTGGCGGCGCCACGCCCCTTGACGACCTTCAACAGGATCAGCTGGGAAGAGGTAAGGCCTGCGGTTTTGGTAATGTAACGCGAGTGCAGGTCGGTGGCCCGAATGACCCTGCGGATAGCCGTAAGCACCTGTTCAATCTCGCCCTGGGCGGCGGCCGCGGCGGGCTCCTGAGCCCCGGCCGCCTGTCGCTGATTCTTCACCTGTGTCTTCATTCCATTCTTCATAACGCCTCGCCCGGCACAGTGCATCACACATTTATCTTTAGACATCTATACATTGACAATGTTATTATTCGCGCCAATCATTTTTCCGTCAAACGTGCAAAAAGACCATGAAAGCAGAAATATTGCGGAAAACATGATCAAAACAATATCCTGAGCACTGCAACAATTGCAAAGATCGTGTGCAAAGAGCGCACAATGATCGCCCAGGATATACATTCATATCTAACCAATTCAAACGGAGCAACGGCAGCAATATTGAGAGCCAAGCAACGATTATGAGCACTTTTCAAGAGGTCACCTATCCTCAAGAAAGCACCCACAACATGCCCGACATCCGCATTCCTGCAGCCACCGATGGAGTCGCGGTCCACAACCTGATTCGCAACAGCGCCTTCCTGGACGACAACTCTCTCTACTGTTACCTGCTGGTATGCAGCCATTTCGCCCGTACCAGCGCCATTGCCCATTTCCAGGACGATGTCGTCGGCGTCATCTCAGGCTATATCATTCCTGAACGCCCTGACACGCTCTTCATATGGCAGGTGGCTGTCGATGTCCGCATGCGCAGACGAGGACTGGCCCGCGCCATGCTCGACCATATCCTCCAGGGCGACGCCTGCAGCCAGCAGGTGCGCTATATCGAAACAACCGTCACCGCCGATAACGCCGCTTCCCGCCGACTGTTCAGTTCGCTGGCGGAGCATCTTGACTGCAGGATAGACGAGCGCCCCGGTTTCGACCGCCGCGAGCACTTCCTGAACCTGCACGACTCCGAGCCCCTGCTGCGCATCGGCCCATTCTTTCCCAACCAAGGAGAACGTACATGACCGACATTTTCGATCAGATCGAATCAGAAGTGCAAAGTTACGCCCGCGCCTTTCCGGTAATCTTCCAGCGCGCCCAGGGCAGCTGGCTGCACGATGTCGATGGTAACGCCTACCTCGACTTCCTGGCAGGTGCCGGGACGCTCAATTACGGCCACAACAATCCGCACCTCAAGCAGGCACTGATCGAATACATCGAGAGCGACGGCATCACCCACGGCCTGGACATGCATACCAGCGCCAAACAGGAATTTCTGGAGAGCTTCAACGACCTCATTCTCAAGCCACGCAGCATGGAATATCGTCTGCAGTTCACCGGCCCGACCGGCACCAACGCGGTGGAAGCCGCCATGAAGGTGGCACGCAATGTCACTGGCCGCAGCAACATCGTCGCCTTCACCAATGGCTTTCACGGCGTTTCCCTGGGCGCCATGGCGGCAACCGGCAACTCTCACCACCGTGATGCCGCGGGCATTCCGCTGACTGGTGTCACCCACCTGCCATATGACGGTTATTTGGGTGACAAGCTGGACAGTATGGCGCTGCTGGAGCGCATGATAGCGGATTCGTCCAGCGGGCTGGATCTGCCGGCGGCGGTGATCGTGGAAACCATCCAGGGTGAAGGCGGACTCAATGTGGCACGCGCACTGTGGCTGCAGAAACTCGAGAAGCTGTGCCGCCGCCATGACATCCTGTTGATCATCGACGATATTCAGGCGGGCTGCGGACGCTCCGGCCGCTTCTTCAGCTTCGAGGAAGCAGGCATCAAGCCCGATCTGGTGACACTGTCCAAGTCATTGAGCGGCTATGGCCTGCCCTTCGCCCTGACCCTGATCAAGCCGGAGTACGACACCTGGAAACCCGGCGAGCACAACGGCACCTTCCGCGGCAACAATCACGCTTTTGTCACCGCCACCAAGGCGCTCAGACATTACTGGGCAGACGACAATTTTCAGCAGGATTTGCAGATCAAGGTACGGCAGTTGAGCACCCGCCTGCAGCGCATTGCCAACAACTACGACCGTTCGCTGCTCAACGCCAAGGGACGCGGCTTCATGCAGGGGCTTGCCTGCCGGGATGGTGAACTGGCAGCCCAGATCTGCCAGGAGGCGTTTCGCAACGGCCTGATTATCGAGACCAGCGGGGCCGAGTCACAGGTCGTCAAATGCCTGTGCCCGCTGACCATCACCAGCGAAGAGCTCGACACGGGCCTCGATATCCTGGAACGGGCCATCGCCAGCGTATTGCAGCAGGAGATCAGCGCCGCCTCCTGATCCTCTGATCATTATTCAAACCCGGGCTTTTAAACCAAGACCTTAAACCCAGACTTTAAATCAGGAGAGCCCGTGAATCGTCCGGGCTCCAACAAGAGACGCAAACATGATAGTCAGAACACTTGCCGAATGTGAAAACTCCCCGCGCCTGGTCCAGGCAGAAACCTGGCAGAGCGTGCGTATGCTACTGGCCGCTGATGGAATGGGGTTCTCCTTCCATATCACCACCATCTACGCCAACACCGAGACGCCGATCCATTACAAGCAGCATCTGGAGTC
>Ga0233385_1001281_pt1 | contig 10505 bp, 7 predicted proteins | sample ElkDunMinimDraft_16_FD_191543 | JGI IMG/M metagenome (GOLD analysis project Ga0233385, IMG submission 191543) | Fecal eukaryotic communites from dung pellets of Tule Elk in California, USA - Elk Dung G36 | ecosystem: Host-associated > Mammals > Digestive system > Large intestine > Fecal | place... | reverse complement strand
GGACCTCGAGCTCATCGTTCGCGTCCAGCCGGGGCTGAACGACACCTATATCGGCGACGTCGGCCGCTTCCGGCAGATCATCACCAATCTCATCGGCAATGCGGTGAAGTTCACCGATTCCGGTCACGTGCTGGTAGACGCCAGCGGGGAGCGGGCGGACGGCGCGACGAGGATCCGCATCGCGGTGACCGACACCGGCATCGGCATTCCCGCCGCAAAGCTCGGCGCCGTGTTCGAAAAATTCAGCCAGGTCGATTCCTCCTCGACCCGCCGGCACGAGGGCACTGGGCTCGGACTCGCCATCACCTCGCGCCTCGTCGCGCTGATGGGCGGCGAGATCGGGGTCGAGAGCACCGAAGGCAAGGGGTCGACTTTCTGGTTCACCGTGAAGCTGCCCAATGCCGGCCATACGCGCCGGCGGGTAACGCCGTCGGATGTCACCGGCGCGCGCATCCTCATCGTCGACGACAACAACGTGAACCGGTCGATTCTTTCCGAGCAGATGGCATCCTGGACCTTCGACGCATGCGCTGCCCAAAGCGGCGAGGAGGGGCTGAAGGTGCTGATGGCCGCGACCCGCCACGGCATCGCAGTCGACTGCATCGTGCTCGACTACCAGATGCCCGGCATGAACGGCGGCGAGATGGCGCGCATCGTACGCGCCACGCCCGAGATCGCCGATACGCCGATCGTCATGCTGACCTCCGTCGACCAGTCCTTGTCCGGTCCCGGATACCGGGACCTGGCGATCGAGGCACAGCTGATCAAGCCGGCGCGCTCGTCGTTGCTCCTGGAAACCATCGTCACCGCGATCCAGAAGCAGCGCGCGCATGGCGAGGAGGACTTTGCCCGTTATCATCCGAAGCCCCGAGACGACCGCGACCCAAGGCTGCCGGTAGCGGTTCCACAGATCTCCAGCGCGCCGGCAAAATCCCCGGACGGCCCGCACGGCCTCGACATCCTCGTGGCGGAGGACAACGAGGTGAACCAGTTGGTGTTCACGCAGATACTCGGCGAGACCGACTACAGTTTCCGCATCGTTTCCAACGGCCGGCTGGCGCTCGAGGCGTTCGCCGAGTTGAAACCGCGCATAATCCTGATGGATGTTTCGATGCCTGAAATGAGCGGGCTGGAAGCAACGGCGGCGATCAGGAATTCCGAGGACGGCACCGGCCACCGCGTCCCTATCATCGGGGTAACCGCGCACGCGCTGAAAGGCGATCGAGAGCGCTGCCTGGAGGCCGGCATGGACGACTACCTGTCGAAGCCGATCAGCCCCGGGGCCCTGATAGACAAGGTCGAGCGCTGGACGCAACAGGTCGGTCAGGCGAATCAGCGGGCCGGATGAACCATCAGGCGCTATGGCGTGATCGCGCCATAGCCGCTGTCTTGTCCCCAGGAATAACCATAAGGGACAGGTTCTGTTCGGTTCAACGGACGGGAGCAGTGGCCGCCGAGCATTAAGACCGTGTCGAATCCCCAACGAGACACAGTTTCGGCGAGACCCGGCCGGGTCGTATCCCCCGGCTGCAGGCGCCGCCTCCCGTCCGATTTTTTTCAGCCTCGATGAAGATGCGGGTCAACCGGTTCGGTGACCGCCGCCGCAAATCGCCGTAGACATTCGGCTGAGGCAAAGGGAACGGCAATCAACGTCCGGGGAGCCTGTGTTTAGCCGGCAAACCGTTCCGCCGCGCGTTACCCGACTGACATCAAACTGTCATCCAACTGTTATACCCGGGAGCTAATGGCTCACCGGGCGCTGACGGATCGCGTCCCTTCACAGGTGTCCGAACAGGAGCAGGCTAGATGAAAAGAGCAATCCTAACCGCGTCGGCCGCTGCCGTCGCGCTCGCCGTGTCGGCAAGCTACGCCGCCGCGCGCGACCAGATCCAGGTAGCCGGTTCGTCGACCGTGCTGCCCTACGCCAAGATCGTCGCCGAGACCTTCGGCGAGACCTTCACCAACTTCAAGACCCCGGTCGTGGAGTCCGGCGGTTCGGGCGCCGGCATCAAGGAGTTCTGCAAGGGTGTCGGCGAGAACACGATCGACATCGCCAACTCGTCGCGCAAGATCAAGGACGACGAGCTGAAGTCCTGCGTCGACGCCGGCGTAAGGGACGTCGAAGAGATCAAGATCGGCTATGACGGTATCGTCTTCGCGACCGACATCGCCGGTCCGGACTGGGCGCTTACGCCCGAGGACATCTACAAGGCTCTTGCCACCAGGATCGCCGTCGACGGCAAGCTGGTCGACAATCCCAACACCAAGTGGAACCAGGTGAACCCGGCTCTCCCCGACTGGGACATCGCGGCCTACATCCCGGGTGAAAAGCACGGCACCCGTGAAGTGTTCGAAGAGAAGCTGCTGATCGCCGGCTGCAAGGCGCTCGGCGGCATCGAAGCTGGCAAGGCTTCGGGCCTCGACGACAAGGCTGCCGACGCCGCCTGCAAGGCGGTTCGCAAGGACGGCAAGGCGGTGGATATCGATGGCGACTACTCCGAGACGCTCGCCCGCATCGACTCGAACAAGACCGGCGTCGGCGTCTTCGGCCTCGCCTTCTACGAGAACAATGCCGACAAGCTGAAGGTTGCGACCGTCGGCGGCGTTGTTCCGTCGACCGAGACCATTTCCGCCGGCGAATATCCGGTGTCGCGTCCGCTCTACTTCTACGTGAAGAAGGCGCATCTCGGCGTCATTCCCGGCCTCAAGGAATATGTCGAATTCTTCCTCGACGACCAGATGGTCGGTCCGGAAGGCCCGCTCGCCGACTACGGTCTGGTTGCGGCTCCCGATGCCGAACGCCAGGCGCAGCGCGACGCCTTCGCTGCCGGAAAGACCATGTAACGAGTGAGCTGGGGCGCGGCACGACCGCCGCGCCCTGCCTTCGCGGTGGGCCTCGTTGGTCGCGGCCGCCGCCCGGGAGAATTATGGATGTCGCTGCTTTTCGTCCTGGCTGTCATCGCCGCGATAGGCACAGTCGCCTTCATCATCGCGCGGCAGCGGGGCGCGGCGCTCGACCGCGGCCCAACTCGACCGCACTCGCGCGCGCACTACCACGGCTGGTGGGCATTCCTGCTGGCGACCCTGCCGGCGACCTTCATCTTCCTCGCCTGGCTGCTTGCTTCCTCGATCTATCTCGAGCGCCATATCATCGCGCAACTGCCTGAACAGACCGCCGACAGCCCGATCGCCAGCCAGTCGCTCTCGCTCGGCCTCGTCAAAAGCCTCGCCAACGGCTTGCGTCGTCTCGACGCCACTAAACTGGCAAACCTGCCCGCGGCCTTCGCGGAATTGCGGCCGCGGCTGGCCGACAAGCGCGTCGCGCTGGCGCCCGACACGCAGGATTACATGATCCCGATCGCGGTCGATGCCAACCGCACCCAGGACCGGCTCGGTGTGATTGGCGCGATCGCAGCTTTCTTCCTTGCGGCCGTCGGCGGCATCTACGGCATCCGCCAGGTTGCCGAGCGAGCCCGTGCCCGCAACAATGTCGAGCGGCTGATGCTCTGGGGCTTGATGGCAGCCTCTATGATCGCCATCGTCACCACCATCGGCATCGTGCTGTCGATGCTCTTCCAGACGATCAGCTTCTTCGAGCGCGTGCCGCTCACGGAGTTCTTGTTCGGCATCGTCTGGGATCCACGCTTCGCCGCGGCGGGCGCCGCGGACTCGGCCGGCCAGTTCGGCCTCATCCCGCTGCTTGCCGGCACGCTGTACATCGCGCTCGTCGCATTGCTGGTCGCGGTGCCGATCGGCCTCATGTCGGCCGTCTACATGTCGGAATACGCGCACGCCCGCGTTCGCGCAGTGGTCAAGCCGGCGCTCGAGCTTCTCGCCGGCATCCCGACCATCGTCTACGGCATCTTCGCGCTGGTAACGCTGGGGCCGTTCCTGCGCGACCTGTCCGCCGCGCTCGCCGGCGGCTCGCCCTTCATCCAGGCGCAGTCGATCTTCACCGCCGGCCTGGTGATGGGCGTCATGCTCATCCCGGTGGTGTCCTCGCTCTCCGACGACATCATCACCGCCGTGCCACGCGCCTTGCGCGACGGCTCGCTGGGGCTCGGCGCGACGCGTTCCGAAACCATCAAGCGGGTCGTCCTGCCGGCTGCGCTTCCGGGCATCGTCGGCGCAATCCTGCTGACTGCCTCGCGCGCCATCGGCGAGACGATGATCGTGGTGCTGGCGGCCGGCGTCGCCGCCAACCTTACCCTCAACCCATTCGAGGCGATGACGACCATCACCGTCAAGATCGTCAATCAGCTGACGGGCGACCTTGAGTTCAACTCGCCGCAGACGCTTGTCGCCTTCGCGCTCGGCATCACGCTCTTCTTCGTGACCCTGATCATGAACGTCGTGGCCCTCTACATTGTGCGCAAGTATCGGGAGCAGTACGAATGACCGATATCTCCATCGCCAATGTGGCGGTCGCCAGCGCCCCGGCGCGCCGCGACATCGGCCTGAAGCGCCGCTACGCCGCCGAACGCCGCTTCCGCATTTGCGGCCTGCTCGCCATATCGGTCGGCCTGGTCTTCCTGGCGGTCATGCTCGTCTCGATCGTCTCCAAGGGCCACACCGCCTTCTGGCAGACGACGGTGACGCTGCCGATCACCTTCGACGAGAAGATCATCGACCCAAGCAACAAGCGCGAAAGCAACCCGAACGCGCTTGTCGCCGCGAACTATCCGAAGCTCGCCGAGAGCGCGCTGATCGCCAGGCTCGGCATCGATCCGGACAACAAGCCTGCGGTCCGCAAGCTCAAGGGCTTCCTGTCGGACGGCGTGCGCAGCCAGCTGCGCGACATCGTGATGCGCGACCCCTCCATCATCGGCACGACCCGTGACGTCGACGTGCTCGTCTCCGCCAATGTCGATTCCGCCTTCAAGGGACAGATCGATCTCGGCGTCGACGAAGCCCGCCGCAAGGTCTCCGATCAGCAGGTCGAGTGGATGAACACGCTCAAGAGCGAAGGCGTCATGTCCGGGCGCTTCAACACCGGCCTCTTCACCTTCGGCGCGTCGAGCCGTCCCGAGACGTCCGGCATGGGCGTCGCCATCTTCGGCTCGCTCTACATGATGGCCATCGTGCTCCTGCTGGCGCTGCCGATTGGCGTCGCCGCCTCGATCTATCTGGAGGAGTTCGCCAAAAAGTCGCGGCTCACCGACATCATCGAGGTGAACATCAACAATCTCGCGGCGGTGCCGTCGATCGTCTTCGGTCTGCTTGGCCTCGCCGTGTTCATCAATTTCCTCGGCCTGCCGCGCTCGGCGGCGTTCGTCGGCGGACTGGTGCTGACGCTGATGACGCTGCCCACTATCATCATCGCGACGCGCGCCGCCCTTGCCGCCGTCCCGCCCTCTATCCGCGCGGCGGCGCTCGGCCTCGGCGCCTCGAAGATGCAGATGGTGTTCCAGCACATTCTGCCGCTCGCTGCTCCCGGCATCCTGACCGGCACGATCATCGGCCTGGCCCGGGCGCTCGGCGAGACCGCGCCGCTGCTTCTCATCGGCATGGTCGCCTTCGTCGCCGACTATCCGACGACGCCTTTCGATCCGGCGACGGCGCTGCCCGTGCAGATCTACATGTGGGCGAACGAGGCGGAACGCGCCTTCGTCGAGCGCATGTCGGCCGCAATCATCGTCCTGCTTCTCTTCCTGATGGCGATGAACATGACTGCGATCGTTCTCAGGCGGCGCTTCGAGCGGCGCTGGTAGGGAGAAGCACGATGAACATCATGACGGAAAAAGCTCTCGAAGGGGCAGTGAGCGGGAAAATGACCGGCAATACCAGCGAAGTCATCAAGATGCGCGGCAGGAAGGTCGGCGTCTTCTACGGCGAGAAACAGGCCCTCTTCGATGTCGACCTCGACGTCCGCCAGAACCAGGTGACGGCGCTGATCGGCCCGTCGGGCTGTGGCAAGTCTACCTTCCTGCGCTGCCTCAACCGCATGAACGACACGATCGACTCGGCACGCGTCACCGGCCAGATCACCCTCGACGGCGAGGATGTCTACGACAAGGCGATCGACGTGGTGGAGCTCAGGGCCCGCGTCGGCATGGTCTTCCAGAAGCCCAACCCTTTCCCGAAGTCGATCTACGAGAACGTCGCTTACGGCCCGCGCATCCACGGCCTGGCCAAGGGCAAGGCGCAGCTCGACGAGATCGTCGAGTCCAGCCTGAAGAAGGCAGCGCTCTGGAACGAGGTGAAGGACCGCCTCGGCGAATCCGGCACCGGTCTCTCCGGCGGCCAGCAGCAGCGCCTGTGCATCGCGCGCGCCATCGCCGTCTCGCCCGAGGTGATCCTGATGGACGAGCCCTGCTCGGCGCTCGACCCGATCGCCACCGCCAAGGTGGAGGAACTGATCGATGAGCTGCGCTCCAACTACACGATCGTCATCGTCACGCACTCGATGCAGCAGGCGGCGCGCGTCTCGCAGCGCACCGCGATGTTCCACCTCGGCTACCTCGTGGAGGAGGGGGCGACGGACAAGATGTTCACCAACCCCGACGACAAGCGCACCCAGGACTACATCACCGGCCGTTTCGGCTGATCGTCCGCGGCAGACCACGAGGACCCGGAAAGGCTAATCATGGGCGAACACACCGTCACCTCCTTCGACGATGATCTCAATCATATCCAGCGCCTGGTGCGTGATATGGGTGACCTCTCCGGCGCGATGGTCGGCGCGTCGATCCGCGCGCTGCTCGCCTCCGACAATGCGCTGGCGCAGCGCGTCGTCTCGGACGACGCCATCATGGACGCCAGGCAGCGCGAGCTCGACGATCGCGCCATCACGCTGATCGCCAAGCGCCAGCCGATGGCGCAGGACCTGCGCGCCGTCGTCGGCGCCATCCGCATGGCCGGGGACCTCGAGCGCATAGGCGACCTCGCCAAGAACATCGCCAAGCGCGTCAGCGCGGTCGGCCAGAACGCGACGCCGCGCACCCTCTCTCACGGCATCGAGGGCATGTCCGAGGTGGTGCTCGGCCAGGTGCGGGGCGTCGTCGCGCTCTACGAGGCGCGCGATGCCGAAGGGCTGCGGGCGCTGCGTTCGGACGACGAGAAGGTCGACGTGAAATACACGGCGGTGTTCCGGGAACTCCTCACCTACATGATGGAAGACCCGCGCAACATCACCACCTGCACGCATCTCCTGTTCTGCGCGAAGAACCTGGAGCGCATCGGCGACCATGTGACGAACATCGCGGAAAATGCATATTATGTGGTCACCGGCGAGCAGCTGCCGGTGAACCGCCCCAAGCTCGACGAAACCGCATTGGCGGTGCTGGCCGAGTAGGCGAACGTCCCAAGACATCCCAGGGGACACCGAGAGAGATGATCGCGCCGAAGATAATGGTTGTAGAGGACGAGGAGCCGCTCGGCCTGCTCCTGCGCTATAATCTGGAGGCCGAGGGCTACCAGGTCGAGATCGTCACGCGCGGCGACGAGGCCGAGGTTCGGCTGCAGGAGAACGCGCCAGACCTCCTGGTGCTCGACTGGATGGTGCCTGCGGTATCGGGAATCGAGCTTTGCCGGCGCCTCCGGATGCGGCCAGAGACGCAGCGGCTGCCGATCATCATGCTGACGGCGCGAGGCGAGGAGAGCGACCGCGTGCGCGGGCTTTCCACCGGCGCCGACGACTATCTGGTGAAGCCATTCTCGACGCCGGAGTTCATGGCGCGCGTCAAGGCGCTGCTCAGGCGCGCCAAGCCTGAGGTGCTCTCTTCCGTGCTCAAGGTCGGCGACATCATGCTCGACCGCGAGGCGCATCGCGTCTACCGCAAGAAGAACGAGATCAAGCTCGGGCCGACCGAGTTCCGCCTGCTCGAATTCATGATGCGCCACCCCGGCCGGGTTTTCTCGCGCAGCCAGCTGCTCGACAATGTTTGGGGCGAGACGATCTACATCGACGAGCGCACCGTCGACGTGCATGTCGGCCGCCTGCGCAAGGCGGTGAACGACGGCCGCATGCCCGACGTCATCCGCACCATCCGCGGCGCCGGCTACGCCATCCGCGAGGACTGAACGGCGAAGCCGCCTCTCACGCGACCTCCTTGCCGACCCCTTCCAGACCGCCGACGCCGCCGGCAAATATCTCCTGGTCGACGAAGGTGAGCGCCCGCATGGCGCAGCCTTGGCGGATGAGCGGCAACTCCTCGGCCACCGTGTCGAAGGAGATGGCGTCGGAGTGCTGCCCGCCCGCCGTCTCGGCGATCGCCGCGCGGATATGCGGTTCGAGCAGGTCGAAGGCGGCGGTCCCGCCGCCGATGAAGGCGATGGGCGCCGGATCGATCAGCGCGAACAGGCTTCCGATGCCGTAGCCGATGGCCGTGCCCGCCTTGCGGTAGGCCGCGCGCTCCGGCCCGTCCGCGGCGCGGGCGCGCGCGGCCAGCGCCTTCATGTCGTCATTGCTCAGACCGTTCACAGGCGGCGAGAATTCGCTCTTGCCATGCGCGTTGCGCCAGATCGCATAGTCGCCGGCGTAGGCCTCGACGCAGCCGCGCCGTCCGCAGCGGCAGAGCGCGCCGCCGGGCATATGGATCATGTGGCCGAACTCGCCGCCGGAGGACTGCGTGCCGGTGAATAGCGCGCCCTTCAGCACCAGCCCCATGCCGATGCCGTGCGACAGGAGGATAGCGAGGAAGTCGTCGCGATAGCGCGCCGGATCGCGCCAGCGCAGCGCCACCGCCATCATGTTGCAGTCGTTCTCCACCGTCGTCGGGATCGCGAATTCGCGCTCCAGGAGGTCGGCGAAGGGGATGTCCTTGTGCGGCGTGATCGGCGACCACAGCATGACGCGCGCCGCCGCGTCCGTGATGCCCTGGATGGCGAGCACGATGCGCAGCGGCTTGCTTCCGCCCGCCGCGCCGCCGGCTGTCAGCCGCCTCAGCATGGCGATCAGTTCCGAGACGAGTTCGTCGCGCGGGACGGTTGCGGTCGGCAGGTGCCGCTTCTCTTCGGCGACCAGCCCGCCGGCATAGTCGATGACCGCCGCCGAAAGATCGTTCAGCGACAGCACGGCGACGACCACGGTCGCCGCCTTGGGGTTCAGCGCAATGCCGATCTGAGGGCGTCCGCGGCGGGCGGCGGCCTGCTCGCCGCCCTTCGTCTCGGCAAGGATACCTTCCGCGATCAGGTCGGCCGAGATGGCGGAGATCGTCGAATGGCTGAGGCCCGTGACCGAGGCTATCTCGGTGCGTGACGGATGGCCGGTGCGCCGTACTGCAGCGATCGCCATCCCGCGGTTGCGGCGGCGCAGGTCGTCGTGGCGTATGCCGACCGTCATTGTCGACGTCTCCTACCATAGCGGCGTTTCGCCGATGAGCTACTCGCGCTCCGCTTTGCGGACAAGAGACAGCGTCCCGGCCGCCTTGCCAAGCACTGTTTGCGGTTGCGCCGGCCCACCTTCAGCCGGCTTCTTGAATCATATTGACAGAGAGCGGACGTTACGTCAGTATTTTTTCGGGCCTCGAAAAAAGTCCCGTAGCTGGTCAGGCAGAAATCATCGCGCCTTGTGGCGCAGGGAGGAAATCATGAGGAAGTTTACCACCGCCATTCTGGCGGGTGCGGCCATGTCGCTGGCGCTTGCCGGCGCTGCAAACGCTGCGGACAAGACCATCGGCGTTTCCTGGTCGAATTTCCAGGAGGAGCGCTGGAAGACCGACGAGGCGGCGATCAAGGCGGCGGTCGAAGCTGCCGGCAACAAGTACATCTCGGCAGACGCGCAGTCGTCGGCCTCCAAGCAACTCACCGACATCGAAAGCCTGATCAGCCAGGGCGCCAACGCGCTCATCATCCTGGCGCAGGATGCCTCGGCGATCGGCCCCGGCGTGCAGAAGGCGCTGGACGAGGGTATCCCGGTTCTGGGCTATGACCGCCTGATCGAGAACAAGGACGTCTTCTATCTCACCTTCGACAACAAGGAAGTCGGCCGCATGCAGGCCCGCGAGGTGTTCAAGGTGAAGCCGGAGGGCAATTACGCCTTCATCAAGGGTTCGTCGGCCGATCCGAATGCGGACTTCCTGTTCTCCGGCCAGATGGAAGTGCTGAAGGAAGCGGTCGACGCCGGCAAGGTCAAGAATGTCGGCGAGGCCTATACCGACGGCTGGCTGCCGGCCAACGCGCAGAAGAACATGGAGCAGATCCTGACCGCCAACGACAACAAGATCGACGCGGTCGTCGCCTCGAATGACGGCACCGCCGGCGGCGTCGTCGCGGCGCTCGAAGCGCAGGGCCTCGCGGGCACGGTTCCGGTGTCGGGCCAGGATGGCGACAAGGCGGCGCTCAACCGCGTCGCGCTTGGCACCCAGACGGTGTCGGTGTGGAAGGACGCGCGTGAGCTCGGCAAGGCCGCCGGCGACATCGCGTCCCAGCTCGCCGACGGCAAGCAGTTCACCGACATCGAAGGCGTCGTCGACTTCACCACGCCCGGCGGCAACGTCACCAAGTCGGTCTTCCTGACACCGATCCCGATCACCAAGGACAACCTGAACGTGGTGATCGACGCT
>Ga0233385_1001274_pt1 | contig 10542 bp, 7 predicted proteins | sample ElkDunMinimDraft_16_FD_191543 | JGI IMG/M metagenome (GOLD analysis project Ga0233385, IMG submission 191543) | Fecal eukaryotic communites from dung pellets of Tule Elk in California, USA - Elk Dung G36 | ecosystem: Host-associated > Mammals > Digestive system > Large intestine > Fecal | place... | reverse complement strand
CCACCACCAATCCCGCGAAGGTGGCATAGGCGCGGATATGGCCGATGCGCTGGATCACGCCGCCGCAAACGACAGCGCCGAGCGTGAAGCCGACGAAATAGGACGAGAGCACGATGCCGTTCAGGCCCGCGCCGAAATTCTCGAAGGTCAGCCGCAGCGAGAGGAAGGTGTTGAAGAAGCCGTTGGCAAGCTGGACCAGGCTGGTTGCGGCAATAAGCGTCCCGATCTGGACCAGCACGGCGTCCCTCCTGCGCATGCGGCCGGCGAGTGCCGGCCGACCGAGCTGGAATCGCTAGGGGCGAAATGTGGGCTCAGTACGTCAGCGGCCCCGGATCGAGGCCGTGGCGTCAGCGCCGCGCCGATCTCGGCAGCAGGAAGGTCAGGAGCCCAAGTGCCGGCAGCCAGGCGCAGAGCTTGAACACCTCGACGATGCCGATGCGGTCCGCGAGCGCGCCGAGCAGCGCCGCCGCGACGCCGGCGAGCCCGAAGGACAGGCCGTAGAACAGCCCCCCGACCAGCCCGACGCGATGCGGCACGAGGTCGATCGCGTAGATCAGGATCGCCGAGAAGGCGCTCGCCATGACGAAGCTGATGATCACGCTGAGCACGCCGGTCCAGAACAGGTCGGCATGGGGCAGCATCAGCGCGAAGGGCAGCGAGCCGACGATCGACAGCCAGATCACCCGGTCGCGGCCGATCCGGTCGCCGACCATGCCGCCGATGATGACGCCGAAGGTGCTGACGAGCAGATAGAGGAACAGCATGATCTGCGAGAGCTGCACCGTGACCTCGAAGCGCGTGATCAGGTAGAAGGTGTAGTAGGAGGTAAAGGCGGCGGTGTAGCCGTTCTTCGAGATCAGCAGCAGGATCAGGATCGCCATCGCGAACAGCACGCGCCCGCGCGAAAGCCCGTGCGCCGCCGTTTCGTCGCCATGCCCCTTGGCCTGGCTGCGCCGGAAGGCGCTGTAGCGCGACGCGGTCCAGGCCATCAGCGTCATCGCGACCAGCACGACGATCGAGAACCAGGCCAGGCTCGCCTGCCCCCTGGGCACCACGACCATAGCTGCGAGCAGCGGACCGACGGCATAGCCGGCATGGCCGCCGACCTGGAACAGGCCCTGGGCCAGCCCCTGCCGGCCAGCCGCGGCATGCCGCGCCATTCGCGTTGCCTCGGGGTGGAACACGGCCGAGCCCAGCCCGACCAGTGCCGCCCCCACCAGCACGATGCCGTAGCTCGCCGCAAAGGACAGCGTCAGCAGCCCGGCCAGCGTCGCCCCCATGCCGGCGACCATCGCATAGGGCCAGGGCCGCCTGTCGGTCAGATAACCGAGCAGCGGCTGCAGCAGCGACGAAGTGACCTGGAAGGCGAGCGTGATCAACCCGATCTGGACGAAATCGAGCTGGTAGCGCTCCTTGATCAGCGGATAGAGCGCCGGGATCATCGACTGAAGCAGGTCGTTCAGCAGATGCGCGACGCTAAGCGCGACGAGAATCGGCATCAGGGGGCGGCGTTCGGTCGCCGGCAGCGAGAGCGTGGTCATGACTGACGCTTGGTCCTTCGGCCGATTGCGGTCAATGCCCCCAAACGGCGTGCAGGTCATGGCATCCATGGCCAAAAAGCCGCGCTGCGCTGCGGCAAACGGCTGTCGCGGCACTCGCCTCGTCGGTCCGGGCTCTGCGCAGCGAAGAAAACCGAAAAGGCACCTGGCTCCAGGATCGCTTCCGGGCCGGCGCCGCTTCGCGACGATAAGTCATCGGCTTTCTGCCCCACAGCTGTTATCGAGGCCGCCCGCAGCATTCCGGCCGCCTCACCACTGACGCCACCCTATGACCGTCCGCACCGCCACCCTCATCGGCTTCCTCGCCATCCTGCTGTGGTCGACGCTCGCGCTGTTCACGGCCATGAGCGGCCGCGTGCCGCCCTTCCAGCTCGTCGGCATGACCTTCGTGATCGGCGGCCTGTTGATCCTCGCCATCGCCGCCGCGCGCGGCCAGCTCGCCCGCATCCGGCCGACCCCGGCCTCCTTCGCGCTCGGCCTCTACGGCCCCTTCGGCGACACCGCGCTCTACTATGCTGCCGTGAAGACGGCTCCGGCCGCCGAGGCCAACCTGATCCACTATCTCTGGCCGCTTCTGATCGTGCTCTTCGCCGCGCTCCTGCCGGGCGGCAAGCTCAGGCTCAGGCACCTCGTTGGCGCGCTGATCGGGCTCGCGGCGACGGCCCTGCTGATCTCGGGCAGCCTCGGCAGCGGCGGCGGGCTCGCTCTCGGCCATCTTCTGGCGGCGCTTGGGGCCTTCGTCTGGGCGAGCTACTCGGTGCTGTCGCGCCGCTTCGCCACGGTGCCGTCGGAGAGCCTGAGCATCACCATGCTCGGCTGTGCGATACCGGCCTTTGCCTGCCATTTCGCCTTCGAGACGACGCTCTGGACCCCAACCGCAACCGAATGGGCCGGCGTCTTCGGTCTCGGCCTCGGCTCGATCGGGCTTGCCTTCGCGGTTTGGGACATCGGCATGAAGAAGGGCGATGTCGCGCTGCTCGGCGTCGCCTCCTATGCGGCGCCGGTGCTCTCGACGCTGATCCTCGTGCTTGCGGGCTACGCCCAGCCGAGCTGGCTGCTCGCCATCTCCTGCGTGCTCATCGTGGTGGGGGCGCTGGTGGCGAGCTGGACGCCGCGTCGCGGGGCGTAGGGCGCGGGGACCCCCTCTCCTGTAAGGAGAGGGGCAGGGGTGAGGTGTAGGCCCCTGGACCAGTTAAGCGCACGCATTGCAGCGCAGCGGCGGTCAGGCGGCGGCCAAACATCGGAAGGCCGCCCCCTCACCCTGCCCTCTCCCTATAGGAGGGGGTTCCCCGCGCCTCATCAGGCCACGAGGTTGCCGATGCTCAATTCCGCCTGAGCAACCGCTCCAGATAATCCAGCTCTTCCATCGGCCGCGTCGGGTCGCCGAGACGGCGGCGCAGCTCTTCCAGGATGCGGCGCGCCCGCTGCGTCGCGCTCTCGTCGGCGCCCGGCACGCGCACGCGGCCATCGGCCCAGTCGCGCTGGCGCTGCGGCCGTCCGAGCGGGTCCTCCCGGGTGCGCTGCTGCGCCGAGGGACGTCCGGCCGGCTGCCCGTCCGGCTCGCCATAGGCGTTGTCGCCCGGCTCGCCGCCCTCGCCGGGCTGGCCCTGCATCTGCTGGGCGAGATTCTGGCCACCCTTGCGCAAGGCCTCCAGCGCCCGCCCCTGGGCATCGAGCGCATTCTCGCCCTGGCCCTGGCCGAGTTGCTCGCCGGCCTCGCCCATGGCGTCCTCGGCCTCGCCGAGCTCGCCCTGCTGGGGCGCGCCCATGCCGCGCATCCGACGCTGCAGTTCCTGCAGCCGCTCGCGCAGCTGCTGCTGGCGCTGGGCAAGGCTCTGGCCTCCCTGGCCGTTCTGGCCCATCTCGCCTTCGCCCTCCTCGCCCTCGTCTCCCTCGCCCTGCTCGCCGGGCTGCTGCCCCGGCTGCTGGCCGCGCTGGCCCTGCTGACGCTGCCCCTGCTGGCCGGGGCGCGCCTGCTGCTGGCCGGGCCGGCGGCCCTGCTGGGCGCGGTTCTGGCGGCGCTGCTCCTGCTGGAAGGTCTCGTCGCGCAGATCCTGCTGCTCGCGCGTCATGCGGTCGAGATCGCCGAGCGCCTGGTTCATCTCGCGCTGGCGCGGGTCCTGCTGGCCGGGACGGGCCATCTGCAGGTTGTTGAGCATCTGGTTGAGCTCTTCCATCAGCCGCTGCGCCTCGGCCAGGTCGCCGCGCTTGGACAGCTCCTCGATGCGGTTGAGCATGTTCTGCAGGTCGCGCGGCGTCACCGTCCGGAAGTTCTCCGGCAGCTGCGACATCTGGTTGGGATCGGCGTTCTGCTGCTGCCGCTGCATCTGCTCGGCGAGCTGGCGCATGAACTGGTCCATCGCCCGGCGCATTTCCTCGGTGAGCTTCCTGATCTCCTCCTCGGAGGCGCCGCGCTCCAGCGCCTGCTGCAGGTTCTCCTGCGCGGCCCTGAGCGCCCGCTCTGCATCGGAGAGATCGCCATCCTCGAGCTGGAGCGCCAGCGCCCACATCAGATCGGCGACCTCGCGCAATTCGTCGTCGCTCGCACTCTTGCGCAGCCGCTCCGTGACCATGCGCATGCCGAGATAGACGCCGGTCTCCTTCATGAAGAGGTCCGGCTCGATCAGCAGCGAATCCATCGCGAGCTGGACGTTGCGCCGGTCGTCGACATCCATGACGAGCTTGCGGCGCTGCTCGACCAGCGCCTTGGGCAGCGGCTTGGCGAAAGTCCGTTGCGGCAGCACGACCTCGACGGGCTCGCTGCGCCCCTCCTGGCCGGCCTCGTCGCGCGCGACCAGCGTCATCCTGACCTTGGCGCCCGCCCAGGGATGAGCCGAAAAATCGACCGTGCTCTTCATCTCCTCCTCGCCGGAGGGCGAGGACGGCACGCTGAGAGTCTGCTTCGGCGCCTCGACCAGCGAGCGCCCGGTCGACGGCGGGCCGCTGCGCTCGACCGTCGCCTCCACCGAGGCGAGCCCGTAATCATCCGTGACGCGGTAGGTCAGCGAGAGCCCGCCCGATTGCGGCCCCGTGACCGGCTTGGGCGGTTCGACGAAGCCGATCTGCGGCGGCTGGTCGGCAACGGCGGTGATCGACAGGGTCGCGCCCGGCGCGCCGCTCCCGGTCAGCCTGATCGTACCGTTACCTGCCAGGGTAAAGCGCTTCTCGATGACGGCCGGGGCATCGCCGACAGCGGGCTTGGCGGCCGTGGCCGCAGCAGCGGCCTTGTCGCCCTGAGCTTTGTCCCCCGGCGCCTTGGCTTCGGGGATCGGCAGGGCGTCGAGCCGGCCGGTCGTCGCGACGTCCATCGCGGTCTTGCCGGCAATGCGCACGACGATCGTCGATTTCTCGGGCGCGCTGATCTGCGGACTCGCGAGCTTGGCGAAATCGATCAGCATCGGCGGCAGGCGCGTATAGGCCGGCGGGTCGATCCAGGCGTCGACCCGGGTCGCGGGCGTCGGCAACGAGGGCCCGCGCCAGTCGAAGGCGGCGCTCAGGCGCGGGATCGCCTCATGGCCGGCGACGAAGAAGGCGGTGACGGCGGCGAGCAGCGGAACGGCACGCAGCGCGTAACGGTCCCGCCCGGCCATGCGCGGCTGCGGCGGCGCGACGCGCAAGGCGGCGACCTGAGCACCCTGGCGCTCGACATGCAGCGCCCAGAGCGCCTGCGAAACAGGATCCTTGGCGCCGACGGCGAGGCTGTCCTCCAGCGCCGAGGCCGGGCGGTGACCGCCCTGGAGCGATCGGTCGAGCCGGGTCAGGGCATCGCGATGCGTCGGCACCGCGGTGGTCGCGACCCGCCAGAAGCTGGCCGCGAGAGCGACGAGGAAGAGGGAGAGTCCAAGCGCCCGCCCCTGCCAGGGCAGATGCGTCCAGAGCCCGAACCAGGAGACGGCAAGGAAGCTGAGCAGGACGGCTGCGGGTAGCCAGAGACGCGGCCAGAGACGCTCCCAGCCCAGCGAGACCCGCGACGCCATGGCGAGGCGGGCGAGCCGCTGCCGCACGCCCTCGACCCGATCCGGCGCCTTGCGGCGCTGCGCCTCACTCATGCCGTCGCTCCGAGCCGCCCCCAATGCCGCTTGGAATTCTCCGCCTGGACATCTGTCACTATCCCGACGCTAGCACGGGAATGTGGCAAGGCCAGAGCGAAGGCTGCGTACCGCCGCCCGCTCGACGTTTCGTGAACGGCCTCAGGATGACGGCTCATCGTCCAAGCCCTCATCCTGAGGAGGTCCGAAGGACCGTCTCGAAGGATGTTTCAGAAGGCTCGGGAGGCATATGGACCATCCTTCGAGACGCCATTTCTCGCGAAATGGCTCCTCAGGATGAGGGCTGGAGGCGTTTTCGATCAGATACTCAGGCGAGCCAGGGCGGCGCACGATCCGTGCCGAGGAGCTGCTCGAAGCTCTGGCGCGGCCGCGTGACGGCATACTCGCCACCCTTCACCAGCACCTCCGCCACCAGCAGGCGCTGGTTGTAGGTCGAGGACATGCTGGCGCCATAGGCACCGGCCGTCATGAAGGCGATCAGGTCGTCCGGCTTCAACGCCGGCAGGCGGCGCCCCGTGGTGAAAGTGTCGCCCGATTCGCAGATCGGCCCGACGACGTCATAGGCAATCTCGGCTGCGCCCGGTGCCGGCTCCGAGACCGGCCAGATCTCATGATAGGCCTCGTACATCGCCGGCCGCATCAGGTCGTTCATCGCCGCATCGACGATGAGAAACTGCTTGGTCGGGCGCGGATTGAGATGCAGCACGCGCGTCAGCAGGATGCCGGCATTGCCGACGATCAGCCGCCCGGGCTCGAAGCCGAGCTCGACGTCCAGCCCCTTGGTGATCCGTCCGACCATGGCCGCATAATCTTCGATCAGGCCCGGACCGTGGTCGAAATCCTTCGGCACCTCGTAGGGAATGCCGAGGCCGCCGCCGAGATCGAGACGGTCGACGCGATGCCCCTCCCCCTTCAGCGAGCCGACGAGCGCGACCATCTTGGAATAGGCCGCCTCGAAGGCGTCCGTCGTGCGGATCTGGCTGCCGATATGGACAGCGAGCCCCATCATCCGGACGCCGGGCATGTTGGCGGCGCGGGTATAGAGCCGGCCGACCTCCTCGAAGGAGACGCCGAACTTGTTCTCGGACGAGCCCGTGGTGATCTTGGCGTGCCCGCCCGCCCCGATATCGGGATTGACGCGGAACACCGCCTCCTGGCGCCTGCTGAGCGAAGCCGCGACCCGCGACAAGAGGTCGAGCTCGCTCTCGCTCTCGATATTGACCTGGTAGATGCCGGCCTCGACGGCGAAGCGCAGCTCGGCCTCGCTCTTGCCGACGCCGGAGAAGACGATGCGCTCCGGCGGGAAGCCGGCGGCGAGCGCCTTGCGCACCTCGCCCTCCGAAACCGTGTCGGCCCCGGCGCCGAGCGCCGCCAGCGTCTTCAGCACGCCGAGATTGCCGTTGGCCTTCATGGCGTAGAAGACATGGGCCTTGCCATCCGGCGCAGCGCCCTTCACCGCCGCCTCGAACAGACGATAGTGCCGCTCGATCGTGGCGGAGGAATAAACATAGACCGGCGTGCCGACCTCGGCCGCGATCCGGCGCAGATCGACGTCCTCCGCGAAGAGCGAGCCGTCACGATAGCTGAAATGATGCATGGTACGTGCCGTCGGTTTATAATTGCAGGCCCGCCAGCCTCAAGCCGAGGCGCCGCTCCGCCAGCGGCTACCTGACACGAAGGCCGGCGCGGGAGGAAACTAAAGAATCGCGTCGAGGACGAAGGGCCTGTCCGGAACAGTGATCTGCTTGCCGGCCTTGGGCGGCCTGGACAGGATCGAGCCCTGGGTCATGGCCGCGGCGTCCTGATCGACCGCGCCGATCTGCGCGTCGGGCAGGTCGATGGCGCCGGCGGCGTTCGGCGGAGGTTCGAGCGGCCCCTTGCGGCCACAGGCCCCGAGCGCAACGGCGAGCAAGCCGGCGACCAGGACGGCGCGGCCGATTTTCAGGCGGGAGTGCAGCACGAAAGCGAACCTTTGGGCGAAGCGTAGCGGGAACTGTAGCGAAGGATGGCGGCGGAGGCGAGGCTTGAAGGGCGCGCCTCACCATTCTGAGGATGCGAACCCCTCTCCGTCATGGTCGGGCTTGTCCCGACCATCCACGTCTTCCTCTGGCGAGGGCCATGTTCAAGACGCGGATGCTCGCCACGAGGGCGAGCATGACGGCGGGATCAGCCTCGCTCCTTTGCGAGCTTCTTCAGCCAGCGCGCAGCCTGCCGGCGGACATTCGCCGGCGCGGTGCCGCCATAGCTGACGCGGCTCTTCACCGACTGCTCGACGCCGAGCACGGCGAAGACGGCATCCGTGATCTTCGGCTCCACCGCCTGCATCTCGGCAAGAGTGAGCTTCTCGAGCCCGACCTTCTTCTCGGAGGCGATGCCGACGAGGCGGCCGGTGACGTGATGCGCGTCGCGGAACGGCATCTTCAGCACCCGCACCAGCCAGTCGGCGAGGTCGGTCGCGGTGGCGTAGCCGAGGCCGGCGGCCTTCTTCATCACCTTCAGGTCCGGCTGCATGTCGCGGACCATCCCGGTGGTGGCGGCGAGGCAGAGCGAGAGCGTCTGCAGCCCGTGGAAGGTGCCCTCCTTGTCCTCCTGCATGTCCTTGGAATAGGTCAGCGGCAGGCCCTTCATCATCGTGAGCATCTGCTGCAGCGTTCCGAAGACACGGCCCGCCTTGCCGCGGACCAGTTCGGCGGCATCGGGGTTGCGCTTCTGCGGCATGATCGACGAGCCGGTCGAGAAGGCGTCCGACAGGCGCACGAAGCCGAACTGCGGCGTCGCCCAGAGCACGATCTCCTCGGCGAAGCGCGAGAGATGCATCGCGCAGATCGAAGCCGCGGCCAGCGTCTCCAGCACGAAGTCGCGATCAGAGACCGAATCGAGCGAATTTGCCGTCGGCCGGTCGAAGCCCAGCGCCTTCGCCGTCATCTCGCGATCGATCGGGAAGGAGGTGCCGGCGAGCGCGGCCGCGCCGAGCGGGCTCTCGTTCAGCCGGGCGCGGGCATCGCGGATGCGGCCGCGGTCACGGCTGAGCATCTCGACATAGGCCAGGAGATGATGGCCGAAGGTGACCGGCTGCGCCGACTGCAGATGGGTGAAGCCCGGCATCACGGCACCCGCATGGGCCTGCGCCTTCTCGGCAAGCGCGAGCTGGAGCTCGGCCATCTGCTCGTCGAGCTGGTCGAGCGTGTCGCGCACCCACAGCTTCATGTCGGTCGCGACCTGGTCGTTGCGCGAGCGGCCGGTGTGCAGGCGCCCGGCGGCGGCGCCGATCCGGTCCTTCAGGCTGCTCTCGACATTCATGTGGACGTCCTCGAGCGCGCGCGAGAACGTGAAGGTCCCGGCCTCGATGTCTGCCTCGACCTGCTTGAGCCCGGCGCTGATCGCCGCCACATCGTCCTTCGTCAGGATGCCGGTCTCGCCCAGCATCGTCGCATGGGCGAGCGAACCCCGGATGTCCTGGCGCCACAGGCGCTGGTCGAAATCGATGGAGGCGTTGATTTCCTCCATGATAGCGTCGGGACCCGTGGCGAAACGTCCACCCCACATACGATTGCTCACGACGGTCTTTCCTGCTTCTAGGACGTGCGATGACGTCACGAACGAAAATCCTGGCCGCTGTCGGAGCGCTGGCGCTTGTCGCGCTCGGTGGCGGTGCGGCCTTCTACTCCGTAGCGGACGATGCCGGCAATTCCGCTTCTTGCAGCGCGGCCAAGGCCGCGGCAGCCCGCATGGCCCCGCTGGCGCGCGGCGAGGTCGCGGCCGTGCAGGTCAACGCCACGCCCATGCCGACGCCGGACCTCGCCTTCGACGGGCCGGACGGCGCGCCGACCACGCTCTCCGCCTTCAAGGGCCGCACGCTGCTGGTCAATCTCTGGGCGACCTGGTGCCCGCCCTGCCTGAAGGAGATGCCGTCGCTGGACGCGCTGCAGTCCTCGCTCGGCGGCGCCGATTTCCAGGTCGTCGCGATCAACATCGACACCCGCAACCTCGACAAGCCCAAGGCCTGGCTCGCCGATCGCAAGATCGCGGCCCTGCCCTACTATGCCGATCCGCAGGCGAAGGTGTTCCAGGACCTGCGCGCCGCCCGCAAGGTCGAGGGCATGCCGGTCAGTCTGATCGTCGACGCGGAGGGCTGCGAGCTGGCGATCCTGCAGGGCCCGGCCGATTGGGCGAGTGCCGACGCCAAGGCCCTGATCGGCGCCGCGATGAAGCGGTAGAACTCGATTTCGGCTTGCTCCTCCCGCGAGCCCTCATCCTGAGGAGCGCCGCAGGCGCGTCTCGAAGGATGCTTCAGGAGGCTCCGGCGACGTCTGGACCATCCTTCGAGACGCCGCTACGCGGCCCCTCAGGATGAGGGCTCGGAGAATTTTCGGCCAGACTCTCCGGAAAAGGCGCCGCTCACGCCGACAGCGTGTTCTTGTAGATCCGGCCGTCCTTCATGATGACCACGAAGTTCTTGCGCGGGTCGGCGACGAGGCTGAGGTTCTCCAGCGGGTTGCCGTCGACCAGCAGCAGATCGGCCAGTGCATTCGGAGCGACCACGCCGAGCTTTCCCGGATAGGGATTGCGCAGGCCCGACAGCTCCAGAAGCTGGGCATTCGTCCCCGTCGCCATGGTGAGCGCCTCCGTCGGCGTGAACCAGCGGGCGAGCTTCGCCAGCAACTCGCCGTGCCGCGTCGCGAGCTGGGGCGAGAACAGGATGTCGGTGCCGAAGGCGAGCTTGAGCTTGTGCTTCCTGGCCAGCTCGAAGGTCTTCTCCGTGCCGGCGAAGACCGCATAGGCCTTCTCCCGTTCGAAGGAACCGCGCGGGAAGGCATCGGCCATCTCGTCCGGGAAGGCCTGCGTGCTGAGCCAGATGTCCTTCTCGGCGATCAGTTTCGCCGTCGCCTCGTCCATCAGATGGCCGTGCTCGATGCATTTCACCCCCACGTCGA
>Ga0233385_1001272_pt1 | contig 10557 bp, 8 predicted proteins | sample ElkDunMinimDraft_16_FD_191543 | JGI IMG/M metagenome (GOLD analysis project Ga0233385, IMG submission 191543) | Fecal eukaryotic communites from dung pellets of Tule Elk in California, USA - Elk Dung G36 | ecosystem: Host-associated > Mammals > Digestive system > Large intestine > Fecal | place... | reverse complement strand
GAGGGTGAGGTAGGTGAGGTTGATCGCCATGATCACGACGAGCAGGACCACCCCCACGGCGGACGCGTAGCCGAGGTCGTTCTCCTCGATGCCGCGGCGGTACAGGTAGCCGACGACCGTCAGACCCTGGTTGTTCGGGGAGCTGTTGCCGGCGTAGAGCATGAAGCTCTCGAGGAACATCGCCAGGCCGCCGTAGATGCTGATGGTCGTGACGTAGACCATGGTCGGCTTGATGTTCGGCAGGGTGATCGAGAAGAACTGCCGGAGCTTGCCGGCCCCGTCGATCGACGCCGCCTCGTAGAGCTCGTCGGGGATCGATTGCAGGCCGGACAGGAAGTACAGGATGTTGACGCCCGTGTACCGCCAGGTCGCCAGCGCCAGCAGCGCGACGAGGCCACCGAGGTCGGTGCGCAGCCACCGCACGGGGTCCGCGCCGAACCAGGCGATCACCTGGTTCACCAGACCCGTGCTCGTCTCGGCGAACATGAGCCGGAAGATGATGCCGGCGACGACGACGGACGTCAGCGCGGGGATGAACATCGACGCCTTGAAGAGGTTCTTCAGGCGGTCCGACCCGAGCCGCGCGTTGATGACGACCGCGAGCAGCAGCGGGACGGGGATGAGGATCACGAGCGTCAGCACCATGTAGCGGGCGCTGTTGTACATGGCCTGCCAGAAGATCCGGTCGCGCCACAGCCGCTCGAAGTTGTCGGTGCCGACGAACGACGCCTCGCCGAACATCACGCTCTGCGTGCTCATCACGAAGGTCCGCACGAGCGGCACGGCCCAGAACGCCAGGAGCGTGATGACGAACGGGGCGATGAAGAAGTACGGGGCCAGTCGCTGCGAGTACAGCAGCGCCTTGAGCCGGTGCCCGACCGGCGTGCCGGGTGACGCCGGTCGTTCCTGCAGCTGTGCCACTTCTGCTCCTCCTGCCTTCCAGGGAGGACCTCGCCGCTCGACACCTGTGTCGGGCTGGGCGTCCCACCCTGGATCGGACGTTTCACCACGTGTGGCACGGTGCTCGTCGACTATGACGATATACACCGCTGACCTGGCGTTTTACGACGTCGTAACCGCCACGCCACTATTGCGCCCGCGGCAGACGTCTGTCAACCTCTCGGCATGAGAACGACGGGACGGCGGGGGCGGCCGGACGCAGGGGCGGACGCACGCGCGGCGGGTGCACGGGCACCCGGGAACGCACGGCAGCCGTCGTGAAGGTGACGATGCAGGACGTCGCCCGGCGCGCCGGCGTCTCCAACAAGACGGTCTCGAACGTCGTCAACGACCACCCCCACGTGCGCCCCGAGACGCGTGCACGCGTGCAGCGGGTCATCGCCGAGCTGGGCTACCGGCCCAACCTGTCGGCCCGCGGCCTGCGCTCCGGCAGGACCGGCGTCATCGGGCTCGCCGTGCCCCAGCTGCGGCAGCCGTACTTCGCCGAGCTCGCGGACGCGGTGATCGCCGCCGCGGAGCGGCGCGGCCTGGGGGTGATCGTGGGCCAGGCCGGGGCGGACCGTGACCACGAGACCGCCGTGCTGGCGAACGGCCTGCGGCAGACCGACGGCATGCTCTTCAGCCCCGAGCACCTCGGCACCGAGGACCGCCACCTCCTCGACGACGTCACCTACCCGCTCGTCCTGCTCGGCGAGCGCATCTTCGGCGGGCCCGACGACCACGTCACCATGCACAACGTCGAGGGCGCCCGCGCGGCCGTCGAGCACCTCATCGGCCTCGGCCGGCGGCGCATCGCCGTCCTCGGCGCCCACCCCGACCGGCGCAGCGGGCAGATGCGCCCGTCGGACCTGCGCGTGCGGGGCTACCGCGAGGCGCTCGCCGTGGCCGGCCTGCCGGAGGACCCACGGCTCGAGTGCGCCGTCGCCCCCTGGCTCCCGCAGAACGGCGTCGACGCGACCCGGGAGCTGCTCGCGTCCGGGGTCGAGTTCGACGCCGTCTTCGCGCTCAACGACAGCCTCGCCATCGGTGCCCTGCGGGCGCTCGCCCGGGCCGGGCGCCGGGTGCCCGACGACGTGGCCGTCATCGGGTTCGACAACATCGGCGACGGCCGGTTCTCGACCCCGTCGCTGTCCAGCGTGGACCCGGGGCGGGAGGAGATCGCCGAGACGGCCGTCGCGATGCTCGTCGAGCGCATCGAGGCCGGGCCCCAGGACGTCCGCCCGCCCCGGCTCCACAAGGCCGCGTTCCACATCGTGGCCCGCGAGTCCACGGGCGGGCAGGACGACGAGGCCTGAGCCCCGCCCGGGCCTCGCCCACCCCGCGCCGCACGACGAGGGGCCGGCCCCGGGCGTGTGCCCGGAGCCGGCCCCTCACCCGTCGCGCATGGGGTCGCGACGGGAGCCGTCAGCCGATCAGCCGGCGGTGCAGGCAGCGCCGTTCAGCGTGAACGACGTCGGTGCGTTGTTGGTGCCGGAGTGCGACCCGTTGAAGCCGATGTCGACGGACGCGCCCGGTGCGAGCGAGCCGTTCCACGCGGCGTTGGTCGCGGTGACCGCCGTGCCGGACTGCGACCACGTCGCGCTCCAGCCCTGCTGGACCTGCTGGCCGTTGGCGAACGTGAACCGCAGGTTCCAGCTGCTGAGCGCGCTGGTCCCGTTGTTGGTCACGCGGACCGAGGCCGTGAAGCCGTTGTTCCAGCTGTTGGCGGTGTACCGCACGGTGCAGGCACCCGTGGGGTTCTGCGTGGGCGTCACCGACGGGGTCGGCGTGACCGACGGGGTCGGCGTCACCGACGGCGTCACGGAGGGCGTCGGGGTGACCGTGGGGGTCACCGTCGGCGTCGCCGTGGGCGTCGCGGTCGGCCCGGGGCCGGCGTCCTCGAAGAGGCGCGAGTAGTCCGACAGGGCACCGGCGATGGCCGTCTGCGCCCAGAAGCGGTGGTACTCGAACTGCGGGTCGGGCCCGCCGTTGAGCGCCGCCTGGACCTTCGCCCACTGCGGGTCGTCCTTGTAGAACGACCGGATGTCGAGGAACGACACCCCCGGCTCGATCTCGTCGCCGTTGGGCATGGTGCCCGACCAGCCGGAGGGGATGTACACGCCGTTGCCGCCGGGGGTGTACTCGTCGTCGAACCGCTGGTAGTCCTTGCGGGTCTCGACCGACGTGACGCCGAGCGAGTCCTGGTTGTTGTCCCAGATCGCGTCGAGCAGGTCCTTGGCGGTGTCACGCGCCTCGGTGTTGCCCGACTTGGCCGCGTAGAACAGCAGCGCCCGGGCGGTGTCGCCGGCGACGCCGACGTCCTGGCCGGAGCTCTTGAGCGTGACGGTCAGGCCGGAGTTGGAGCCCGGGTTGCTCGGGTTCCAGGTGTCGGGCTTGCCCGACCAGGTGAGCTCGGACGGGACCGACCAGTCGGCACCGTCGGTCTCGACGTGATCGACGACCCAGGCCGCCCACTTGTCGAGGACCGTCTTGGCCTTCGCGTTGCCGGTCTCGTAGTAGAGCTCGGCGAGCCGCTGGACGCCCCACGCCTGCATGCCGAACCACTGGTTCGACGGCGGGTCGTTGTAGACGGGCGCCTCGGTGTAGGCCATGCCGTAGAACGTCGGCGTGCCGGCCGGCGGCTGCGCGTACGCACCGTCCCAGCTGTTGGTGGCCCCACCGGCGATCGGGCCGTTGGACGACTGCAGCCACTGGTACAGCTCGACCTGACGCTCGGCGGCCTTGGTCCAGTCCGCCTTGGCCGTCGCCGACTTCGGCGTCAGCTTCGGGTCGTTGGACAGCGCCCACGCCGCGAACGGGTTCTGGTAGCCGAAGTGCGCGTGCGACGAGCCGATGCGCCACGCCCAGCCGGAGCTGGTGTCGGTCGCACCGCCCCACGCCATGTACCAGGACAGCAGGTAGTGCGCGCTGTCCTTGCCGGTCCCGGCGGGGCAGCTCGGCGACGTGCAGCCGATCGTCTTGAAGTACTTGTCGAACAGCGTGTAGCGCAGGTAGTCGCCGAGCTTCGCGGCCTTGGTGACGACGGACGCGACGTCCGCGGCCTTGCCCTGCTCGGTCGCCCACTTGTTGGCCCAGTAGACGGCCTCGACGGCACGGGCGTCGGCGTCGGACGCCGACGTGTACTTCCACTGCTTGGCGTACGACGCGTCACCCGTGAACAGGTCCAGGTAGCCGTTCGGACCGCCGTACGTGAAGTCGTCGCAGGTGGGGTGGGGGACGGTCTCCCACACGGACTCCTGCGGGCCGCGCTGGAAGGTGTTGACGAGCGACATGCCCTCGTGGTCCGGGCCGAGCTGGCAGCCGGGGCCGGGTGCGGCACCGAAGCCGTAGATGTTGTCGACGTCGCCCAGCCAGTGCATCTGGTAGATGTCGTTGTTGCCGTAGGTCGCGCGGAGCTCGGCGGCGATCGGGTCCTTGCCGACGCTGCCGCTGCTGCCGATCTGCGACGGGTAGTTGCTCGGGTGGTTGTACTCCGAGGCGTAGCTGGCCGGGGCGTCGGCCTTGTAGAAGGAGTTCGTGGGCTGATCCGCCTGCTGGGGGATCATGTACGTCTCCATGTTGGTCCACGCCTCGTTCAGCGGGTCCCAGTCACCGGTGGCCTGCCCGTACAGGGCCTCGAGCCAGATCCAGTAGCTGTACGCCTCCGACGTGGTCATGTGCCCGTAGTCCGGGGCCTCGACCATGAGGGTCTCGACCGCGTGGTACGGGATGCCCTGCGGGCTGAAGTACCCGTTGGCGGGGTCCTTGATCTTCTCGTACTGCTCGAGGAACCGCTGCGCGTACTCGGAGTCGACCGCCACGGCAGCGGGGACCGCTGCCTGCGACGTCGAGCCGGAGAGCGCCTGGGCGGCCTGTATGCCGCCTGCGGCCACGAGCGTCGTGGCGGTCAGGACGGCCCAGGCCGCTCTGACGGCACGCCGTCGGGTGCTTGAGGACATCTTCCGTACCTTTCCTGGCGTCGACCACGCGCGGCCTCGGTGCCGGCGTGGAGCCTGTCGACGGCCTCGGAGCCGGCGACAGTCCTGCACGAAGGAACGGACCGGTCCGCGGTGCGCAGCGTCGCGCGCCCGCGGTGAGCGGTCTGGACGACGCTCACTCTCACCAGGTCCACAGGCACCGTCCAGGCCGCGAAACGCTTAGGGAGCCGCGGTCGTGGGAGCGCGACCAACCTGGTGGGCGCCGCGACGCACCCCGCGAACCCCGGCGCACGACGACGACCGGGACCCGGCCGCCGGCCGCGGGGCGGCACGGACGGCGGGTCCCGGTCGACGGGCTCCCCGGCGCGTCGATCAGGTCCAGCGGAACAGCCGGACGGCGACGGGCACGCCGACCAGCGCCCACACCGCCATGACCAGGAGCTGGGTGGTCGGGAACGGCTGCCCGACCCACCCCGCGGTCATCGCCTGCGTGGCCGCGCCGAGCGGCGTGTACCCCGCGATGTCCTGCACGAGGTCCGGCATCAGCGGCAGCGGCAGCCACACCCCGGCGAAGAACAGGCAGAGGAAGTAGAGCGTCATCCCCCACCCGTTGGCCGCCGCCGCCGTCGGGGCCCGGGCCGCCACGAGCGAGCCCAGCGCGAAGGCCGACAGCACCGCCAGCAGGAACGCCAGCAGGACGGTCGCCGGCTGCTCCGGCAGCGAGATGTCGAGCACCAGCACGCCCGAGGCGACCGCGAGCGCGGCGGCGAGGAGCAGTGCCGCGAGGTTGACGACCACCTGCGCCACCAGCAGGCGCGCAGGCCCGACCGGCGTGGTCGACAGCCGGCGCAGCACTCCGCGCTGGCGGTACGTCGCGATGATCGCCGGGAACGTGGAGACCGCGACGGTCGCGGCGGCCAGGCTCAGGACGATCGGGGTGTACCCCGTGATGGCGGTGATCGCGCCCAGGAGCGGGTCGCTGTCGTCGTAGGGCAGGTCCGCCCAGGGCATCACCAGGCCCAGCACCGTCAGCAGCACCGCCGGGAACAGCAGCGCGAAGAACAGCACGGACGGGTCGCGCACCATCAGGCGTGCCTCGACGGCGATCATGCGTGCCAGGGCACCGCCCGGCGCGCGGTGCGCGACGACGCCGGCGGTCGGGGCGAGCGCGCGGCGGCGCACGGCGGCGTCGGGCGTCGTGCCGGTGGCCGTGCTCGACGTCGGGCCGGGGGTCGGGGTCGACGTCGGGCCGGGGGTCGGGGTCGTGGGGGTCGTCATGTCACACCTCCGCAGGAGCGGTCGTCGGGGTGGCCGCCGGCGTCGTCGGCGGCGTGGTCGTGGCGCCGGGGGTGCCGGTGCCGGTGAGGGAGACGAACGCGTCCTCGAGGGACGCACGCTCCAGACGGACGTCCTGCGCCCGGACGTCGTGCCGCGAGAGAGCGACCATGACGTCCTGCACGACCGTGCCGCCCCCGCGGACGACCAGCGCCCGGTCCTCGACGACCGCGTCGCGGACGCCCGGGACGCCGGCCACCGCCGCCAGGAGGACCGCGTCGGCGACCGGGGTGTGCGGCCGTACGCGCAGCACCTGCTCGCCCTGCGCCAGGGTGACGATCTCCGCCGGCGTGCCGACGGCCGCGACCTGGCCGGACGCGATGAGCGCGATCCGGTCGCACAGCCGCTCGGCCTCCTCCATGAGGTGGGTGACCAGGATGATCGTGACGCCCGCGTCGCGGATCGCCTCGACCACGGCCCACGTCTCGCGCCGGGCGTGGGGGTCCAGCCCGGTGGTGAGCTCGTCGAGGATCGCGAGCTCCGGACGCCCGACGAGCGCGAGGGCGACCGACAGCCGCTGCTTCTGACCGCCGGACAGGTCCTTGAAGGCGGTGTCCTTCTTGTCCGTCAGCCCCAGCAGGTCCAGGAGGTCCGCGGGGTCGGCGGGGTCGGGGTAGAACGACGCGTACAGGTCGAGCGCCTCGCGCACCCGCAGCCGGTCCGGCATCGCGGACTCCTGCAGCTGCAGGCCGACCCTCTCGTGCAGCGCCGCGGCCTGCGTCGTCGGGTCGAGACCGAGGACCTCGACCGTGCCGCCGTCGGGGCGCCGCAGGCCGGCGATCATCTCGACCGTCGTCGTCTTGCCGGCGCCGTTGCGCCCGAGGACGCCGTAGATCTCGCCGCGCTCGACGGTGAGGGACACGTCCCGCACGGCCAGGGTGGTGCCGTAGGACTTGCGCAGGTGCTCCGCGCGGACGACCGGGGTGGTGCTCATGCTGACCTCCGGGTGGGCGGTGGGCGCGCCGGGGACCGGCGCGTGGGTGCGGGGTGCCGCGGCCCCGGCGGGTGCCGGGTCCGTGGTGACGGGTGACGCGGGGTGACGCGGTGGGCGGTTACGGGTGCGGTGGCCGCAGCTGCGTGCGGCGGACGACGGCGGTGTAGGCCGCGGCGGTGAGGGCGACGACGAGCGCGGACCAGCCGAGCGCGGGCCACGGCGGGCCAGGGGCGGCGGCGGGCAGCGGGCCCCAGCCGCCGGACGCGCCGAGCAGGGCGAAGACCAGGAACACGGGGCCCACGGTGAGCGGCAGCGCGAGCGTGCCGCGCAGTCCGCCCCAGCGCTGGTAGGCGGCCCCGACGAGCAGGGCGGAGACGTTCCCGACGACGCAGCACACGACGAGCTCGGCGAGCAGCAGGCCGAGGGGTGAGGACTCGTCGGCGAGGAAGCCGTCGGTCACCCGCCAGCCCCGGCCGAGGGCCGTGTGGATGCCGCGCTCGACGACCGCGAGCACGGTGAGCACGACGCCGTAGGCCGCGCCCGTGCCGACCCCGACGAGCACCGTCGCCCGCGCGAACGTCCTGCGCGTCATGCCGGCGGCGACGTGCAGCCGCAGGTAGAGCGCGACGAGGGCGATGGCCTGGGAGAACGGGAACCAGATGGCCGCGTGCCGCGCGTAGAGCACGACGGACGCGTCGTCGACGCCCAGCAGCCGGTCGACCAGGACGCTCGCGACCACGACGACCGGCACCGAGCACACCCAGAACCAGACGAGCAGCGTGAGGTTGGCGGCGGCGAGCCGGGTGACGGTGTGCCGCAGCGGGCCGGTGCGGCCCGCCGGTGCGGCGGTGGCGGTGGCGGTCATCGTCGCCTCCTCTCTCGTGGTCGGGGTGTCCGGTGGTCGGGGGTCGGGTGGTCGGTCGTCAGGGCGCCGGGGCGAGCTGCAGCCGCCGCACGAGGGCGGCGAAGACCGCCGCCATCACCGCGGCCAGGACGACGCCCACGCCGACCGCCAGGGCCAGGTGGCCCGCCGCGGTCGTGGTCCAGATGCCCGGCAGGTCGACGAACCGGACGCCGGGGATGTAGAGCAGCAGCACGAGCGGACCCACGGTCAGCGGGAGCGTGAGCGTGCCGGCCCAGGCGCCGAACCGCTGGTAGACGGCTCCGACGAGCAGCCCGGACAGGTTCGCGACGACGCAGGTCACGGACATCTCGAGCAGCATCGCCCCGGCGGACGCGTACTCGTCGGCGAGCTGGACCTCGGTGATCACCGCCCCCCAGCCCAGGGCGTCGTGGACGGCCCGCTCCAGCAGCACGAGGGCCGTGAAGACGGCCGCGTACCCGACACCGGCGGCCACCTCGACGAGCAGCGCGGCCCGGACGAACGTCCGGCGCGTCATGCCCGACGCGATGTGCACCCGCAGGTAGGCGGCGACCAGCATGATGCCGAGCGAGAACGGGAACCAGGTCGCCGCCTGCCGGGCGTAGACCATGATCGACACGTCGACGCTGCCGGCGACCCGCCAGGCGACGAGGGTGGCGGTCACGGCCGCCACGACCGCGATCGCCCAGAAGATCCAGGCCATGGTCGCCAGCGCCGCGCCCAGCCGGCGCGCGGTGTGCGCCGTGGGCGACGGGCGTGCGGCGACGGTCGTCGTCATCGGTCCACCCCCTGCGCGTGCGCCGTCGCGCCGCCGGTGCGGACCGGGTCGGTGAGGTGGACGAACAGGTCCTGCAGCGGGACCGGGCCCAGCTCGAGCCCGGCCTCCCGTGCGCGGCGCGCGTCGCCCTCCACGAGCGCGCCGCGCACGGTGGTCTGGGTGGTGCCGCCGAGGCGCTGCGTGGCGAGCACGTCCCGCCCCGCGACGAAGTCCGCGACGGCGGCCGTGGGGCCGGTGACCGAGACGCCCTCGGCGCGCAGGGACTCGGCGTCCTGGGCGATGAGGACGCGGCCGCGGTCGAGCACCACGACGTCCTCGAGCAGCCGCTCGACCTCGTCGATCAGGTGGCTCGACAGCACGACGGTGCGCGGGTGCTCGGCGTAGTCGGCGAGCAGCGCGTCGTAGAACGCGTACCGGCTGGGCGCGTCGAGACCCAGGTGGACCTCGTCGAGGATGGTCAGCGGGGCGCGCGAGGCCAGCCCGACGACGATCCCGAACGCCGACTTCTTGCCGCGCGACAGCTTGGACGGCTTGCGCTTCAGGTCGAGCTCGAACAGCTCGAGCAGCTCGCCGGCCAGCTCGTGCGAGAAGTGCGGGCGGGCACCCGAGAGGTAGGCGACGTTGTCCTTGAGGGAGTAGTCGTCGAGCACGTCGCCGGACTCGCGGACGAAGCACACCCCCGGCGCGACCCGCTCGTTCTCCCACGGGTCCTCACCGTCGACGAGCACGCGACCCGCGGTCGGGCGGCGGAAGGCGGCGAGCAGGGAGCCGAGCGTCGACTTGCCGGAGCCGTTGCGGCCGAGCAGGCCGGTGATGGTGCCGGGGCGGACGGTCAACGCGACGTCGTCGAGCGCGACGACGTCGCCGTAGCGCTGCGTGACGCCGTGCAGCTCGACGCCCCAGCCGGTGGTCGTCGCGGTCATCGGGGCTCTCCCTGGGGTGCGGGTGCGGCAGTGCGGGCGCGGAGGCGGGCGACGACGTCCTCGACGTCGATGCCCAGGACGCGGGCCGCGTCGGCGACCGGGTCGACGGTGTCGGCGAAGAACGACTCGCGGGCGTCGGCGAGCAGGCGCTCGCGGGCGCCCGGGGCGACGAACATGCCGACGCCGCGCCGCTTGTAGAGCACGCCCTCGTCGACCAGCTGCGCGAAGGCCTTGGCGGCCGTCGCGGGGTTGATGCGGAACGTCGTCGCGTACTGCGTCGTGGACATGACCTGCTCCTCGGCGGCCAGGGCACCCGAGAGCACGTCCTGGCGGATCTGGTCGGCGATCTGCAGGTACACGGGGTCGCGGCCGTCGAACACGGTCACCCCTTCCTGCTGGTTCTGTGGTTCATTACTCGACTAATGAACCACAGAACCGTGCGGACCACAAGGCCCGGATCCGCGCGTGCGAAGCGTTTCGACGTCGACCGGGGCGTGTACGGCCCCGCGCGGGCGGGGTTACGTTCGCCGACGTCACGTTGTGATCGTTCACACCACCTCGACGGAGAGGTCCCGACGATGCCCCAGCAGCCCGACCCGCACGCAGGCGGCGACCCACGCGCACCGCTCACCCGCCGACGCCTCCTCCAGCTCGCGGGCGTCGCGGGACTCGTCGCCGCGGCCGGGCCGCACCTCGGCCCCCTCCCCCGCGCGCTGGCCGCCGAGACGCCGCTGGCCCGCGCGGAGATCGGCACCCGGGCGCGGCCGTTCGAGCTCGGCCAGGTGCGCCTGGCCGCGAGCCGCTGGACCCAGAACCAGGACCGCACG
>Ga0233385_1001269_pt1 | contig 10580 bp, 2 predicted proteins | sample ElkDunMinimDraft_16_FD_191543 | JGI IMG/M metagenome (GOLD analysis project Ga0233385, IMG submission 191543) | Fecal eukaryotic communites from dung pellets of Tule Elk in California, USA - Elk Dung G36 | ecosystem: Host-associated > Mammals > Digestive system > Large intestine > Fecal | place... | reverse complement strand
ACACCCTAAACTTAACAAGACTCCTGCTAATACTTTATTGAAAATATGTGAAAATTTCATATTCCGTATTATTTAGTTGTTTCTAAATGCAGATAACCTGCCTGTTCAATAGGATAAACCTGTCCGTTACCTAAATCGTAATCGTATTTGATTACATAATAGTATGTACCTGTTGGTAGCATTGAGTCTTTGCTAACTGTTACACGTCCATTTGCATAACCTTTGAACGTATTGCCGTTTGAATTGTAGTTCTTGGTTTCATAAACCAGTACACCCCAACGGTTGTAAATATCTACCCTGTTTCCTGGATAACAATCTATTCCTTTTAATACCAGTTCATCGTTGTAGCCATCGCCGTTTGGCGTTACGGCATTGAAAACTTCAATTTTACATGCTAAATGTATGGTTTGGGTATAGCTTGTTTCGTTTCCACAATCATCGGTTGCAATCCATGTTCTTAATATCGTGTATTTGGTATCTCCACATGCGCTTGGTACTACTTCGTCTGATACTGTTACAGTTGCCGATCCACAATTATCGGTTGCTTTCAATACTTCTGCATCTTTCAATTCCTCACATTTGATAAAGATTTCTTTGGCAGGAAGATCGCTTACGAATTCTGGTGCGGTCGTATCAACTATTCTGAAAGTCGCCGTACGGCTGCTTGAGTTTCCACATGCATCTGTTGCTGTGAAAATTACTTCTGCAGCTGCTGCACCTCCGCAAGTAGTTTTCAATCCTTTGAAGTTATGACTCCATTTAACTTCGGTTGAGCATAGGTCTTGTGCCGTTGCACCACCGTAGCTGTTTATCCAGGCGTTAAGATCATTTATGTTTCCGTTTCCGTCACATTCTACTGTTACATCTTCCGGCTCTGTAATGAAATCCGGTGCCGTTGTATCAGTAATTGTGAAGGTAGCTTCTTTACTTATATGGTTTCCACACTCGTCTGTTGCTCTAAAACGTACTGTCGTTTTGCTGGTTTTTCCACACAATACTGCTGTATCTACTACAGAATACGTGTAAGTAACCGCTCCGCAATTATCCGTTGCTATACCGCCGCCGTGATTTGCCAACCATGCATTGTATGCTGAAGTATTACCTGATCCGTCACATTCTACAACCTCGTTTTGTGGTTCGGTAGTGAATACCGGTTTCGTGGTATCAACTATCGTAAAGGTGCTTACTGTTGAAACACTGTTTCCACATGCATCGCTTGCCGTGAACGTTACCGTTACGCTGCCTGTTCCACCGCATAAAGCTGTAAAGTTAGCCGCATTGTAATCGTTTGTCCAGGTCAAGCTACCTGCACACGTATCCGTTGCTGTTGCGCCTCCATGGTTTGCCAGCCAAGCTTGTAATTCTGTTGTATTTCCTGATCCGTCACACTCAACTGTTTTTGGTTGTGCCGCTTTTACTAATGTAGGAGCTGTTGTATCTTCAATGGTAAATGTTGCTGTTGTTGTTACAACGTTTCCGCAAGAATCGCTTCCTGTAAAGATTACCTCTACGCTTCCTGTTGCTCCACATGCTGCCACAAAGTTAGCTGCGTTGTAGTTGTTCGTCCACGTTACCGTTGAACAGCTGTCGCTCGCTTCTGCTCCCGCATGGTTTGCCAACCAGTTGTTTAATGCCTGTGTGGTGTTTGTACCACACTGTACCGTTAATCCCTGAGCTTGTTTTGTAAGTACGGGTACGATCGTATCTACTACGCTTACACTTGCCTGTGTCGTACTAAAGTTTCCACATGAATCCGTTGCCGTAAAGGTCACCAGAATCGGTGCACCGCAGATGGCAAGTGAACTTTGATAATTATGTTTCCAGGTTATCAGTCCGCAGGAATCTGTAGCCGTTGCCCCACCGTTGTTAGACAACCAGGCATTTAACTCGTCTTCCCCATTAATACTGCATTGGATAACTAAATCTGATGCAGGGGTAACTACCGGAGGTGTTCTGTCTAAAATCATATACACCGCCTGTTTAACAGTAAAGTTACCGCACTGGTCTTTTGCTATAAAATCAACAATGATCGTACCTGCTCCTCCACAAATGGTATTGGTATCTTCGATTAGGTAGCTTATAGTTACGGCACCGCAATTATCAGTGGCTGATGCCCCTGCATTTGATGCAAGCCATGCATTAAATCCTTCAGGTCCGTCAAGGTTTCCTAAACCGTCACACTCAACAATTTTATTTTGTGGTTCTACGGTAAATACAGGTTTGGTTTTATCGTCTACCGTTATGGTCTGCGTGTGTACAGTTGTGTTGCCGCAACTGTCTGCAGCTGTCCATGTTCTGGTCAGTACATATGCATTGGCACATGATCCCGATACCCTTGTCTCGTTAAAGGTAACTGTTGCAGTTCCGCAGTTATCCGTTGCAGTCAGTGTTACCGCTGATGGTACTTCTGTTGAACACGAATAAGTAGCGTTCACAGGTAATGTACCTACAAATACAGGTTTGGTCGTATCGGCTACTGTAATGGTTTGAGAATGGGTTGTTGAATTTCCACATTCATCTGTTGCTGTCCAAGTTCTGGTTAAAACATAACTGTTTGCACAAGAACCATCTACTCTGGTTTCACTGAAAGTTACCGTTGCAATGCCACAATTATCTGTCGCTGTTAATATTGCTGCTGCTGGTACTTCTGAAGAACAAGAATAAGTTACGTTTGTCGGTAAAGCTTCTACAAATACAGGTTTAGCTGTATCTGATACTTTAACCGTTTGTGTATGTGTTGATATATTTCCACAAGAATCTGTTGCAGTCCAAACGCGAACTAAATCATAACTGTTTGCACATAAGCCGTTCACTCTTGTTTCATTATATATAACTGTTGCCGTTCCACAATTATCTGTCGCTGTTAATATTGCTGCTGATGGAATATTGTCACAAGCAACAGAAATTTTGGCAACAGGCAATGTTCCGCTAAATACCGGTTTAACAGTATCAGCCACTGTGATGGTCTGCATATGTGTTGATGTATTTCCACACTCATCAGTTGCCGCCCAGATTCTGGTAAGTACATAATTGTCTGCACAACTTCCCGCTACACTTGTCTCTGTAAATGTTACAGTAACCGCTCCACAATTATCAATTGCTGTTACAGTTGGTACTACAGGTACGTCAGCTGAACACGATACGGTTGTATCTGTTGGCAAAGTACTTGTAAATACAGGTTTTACAGTATCGGTAACAGTTATTACCTGTGTATGAGAGACGCTGTTTCCACAAGCATCCGTAGCCGTCCAAACTCTGTTTAATACATAACTGTTTGGACAAGAACCATTCGTTCTTGTTTCGGTCATTGCTACTGTTGGAGTTCCGCAATTATCAGTCGCTGTTAAAGTTACGGCTTCTGGTACGTTATCGCACGAAACAGTTTCATTTGCTGGTAATGTTCCTACGAATGCAGGAGCAATATCATCGTTAACTGTAATTACCTGTGTATAAGTTGTTGTGTTTCCACAAGCGTCTGCTGCTGTCCATACTCTGGTTAACGTAAAATTGTTTGCACAAGTTCCCGCTGTGGTTGTTTCAACTAAAGTTACAGTTGCTGTACCACAATTATCGCTTGCTGTTAATGTTGCTGCTGCTGGTACGTCTTTAGAACAAGATACTGTTACTGCAGCTGCAGGTAATGAACCTACAAATGTTGGTGCCACATTATCAATAACTGTGATGGTTTGCGTATGTACGGTTGTGTTGCCGCAGCCGTCAGTTGCTGTCCATGTTCTGGTTACTGTGAAATTGTTCGCACAAGTTCCCGCCGTGATATTTTGTACAAAAGTTACTACCGCATTTCCACAATTATCTGTTGCTGTTAATGTTGCTGCTGCAGGTACTAAAGAAGTACATGAAACAGTAATATTTTGTGGCAGTGCTTCATTAAATATTGGATCTGCTAAATCAGTAACATTAATGATTTGTGTACATGTTTGTGTGTTACCTTGTTCATCTGTTACTGTAAATGTTCTTGTAAAGGTTTTAACTCCGTTAACACAAGAAGACATTGCGGAATCACTGTAAACAAACGATGTGTTACCACATGATTTATTTACCACTGGCATTCCTGTAACTGATGGGTCGATACTTGTTCCGCAAACAATTGTTACTGCCGCAGGACATGTAATTTCCAAGGTACAGCACATTGGCGCTATTCCTGTTAGGTTTAACGGAGTACAGTTATTATCATCTGTAAAGGTTACATTGTAAGGTGCTCCTGCACCATAAGGTGTGGTTGCCGATAACGGATAAGACGTCCATACGTTTCCTGCAAAAGTACCCTGAGTTCCGGTACCTGTCACGGCAAAAGGAGCTTCGCCTGTTAATGTTACCTGAACCTGATACGTTTGGTTGTCTACAGAGCAAAGAGTAGTTACAACACCTGAAAGATTGTTGTCTTTAAATGTTACTGTTATCTTACCAATATTGCTTTTACATACACCGTCTACTATAAATCTGTTAATTACGTAGTACGTTCTTCCATTTACCAATGGAGTTGTTAGTGGTAAACGATCTGAAGGATCATCACCCTGAGCCTCTTGCTCATTCTCATACCAGTCCAAATGATAAACGGTTGTTGAAGATTCAAAAGGAACATCTGCTAATGTAGGTAATCCGCCACTTATTGTAGGATTACAAATTTCAGGATTTTGATATTCCGGAGTAATTGTTAATACAGAATCAACAGGTAATTCCATTGGTATACTATTTTCATACAATACCTGATCAATACCGTTAGCAGAACAATTTGGGTTCGGAGCACAAGGTAATACATCTATGTTTTGGAATACTGTTACCTTAATTTCTCCGAAATTAAAATCACAAGTCAAACTGGTTTCGTTACTTAACGTATATTTTAAAGGTACGTTACTGAATTCTAAAGTTTGTCCCACTGTTATTGTTTGTCCGGATTTTACCTGATATAAATAACCGCGCGTCGGGTCTATGCCTATATAATCAAACTTGTTTACTGGTAATAAGTAAGCTGCAGGATCACCTACAATGCTCCAACCTGTTGGTAATTTTAGGGCAACCTGATAATCATCGGTTACAGCATCATTTACACCAAGTTCACCCGAGTTTTTAATCTCAGCATTATATACCGCTCTTAATACACCTCCCGTTGTCAAAACAGGATCTAAAACTACATTAGTTGTTCCTTCTTGTCTTAATTCAGGGAAAGAATCAGAACCTCCACTTATGATCAATCGTTTTGTTGTTGCCGAAGTAATATTTGTTACAGTAGTACCGCAGGTATTTGTTCCGCTTGGGGTAACGGTATGCTTAACACCACTTCTGAAATCACAACTGTTAACTTTAAAATAGACCTTTATTTTAACTCTTTCTACAGAATTTAAAACAACATTGTTAGGTAATGTAATTTCTAAATTAGTTCCATTAATAACTGCATTTGCCGTGTTTCCTGTTGTCCAGGTTGTTGCTGTACCTCCTGCTGCTGCAAAAGTATTACTGTACTCAAACTTATTGTTATAACCTAAACCTGCAGCCGTATTTAAAGGAATAGTAATCTTTAAATTATCTAATTGCGAATCGCCGGCGTTGTGCAACTGTACACTGTACCATATTTCATTACACAAATCTGGCTTAGTAAGTATACCGTTAAACTGATCTGCAATAGTTGTCTGTAAAATATTTTCAATTACTTTATGTGTTAAAACTTTATCAGTTAGCAAACAACCATCTGTAATTGATGCAGGATAGTTGGCAGTTGAACAGCTGTAACCTGAAGTAATGGTTAAATTTTCAACCTGACAATTAATAACATCCGATTTTATTAAATAATATTTTACCGCACCTGGTGCAAAATCACCTAACTCATAAATAGCATTAGCATTGGCTGTTAATGGAGTTCCTGAAACAGCAGTATAATTAGCAACTTCTTCCACAGAGTTGATTACTAAATTGCCTGCTTTTTTAGCAAACCATACGCTGTTAAAATTTCTGGATCCTGAACTTGAAACTTTTAATACCCAGGAAACTTTTGTTCCATCTGCACTTAAAGCTCCAAACAAACTGTTGTTTGATGTCTCTAACTTTAGTGTTCCAATGCCTGTATTGTAGGTAAGGTTCTGAGTATTGGTATATGGTGTTGTTAATCCTTCACCATCAATAACATTTCCGTTTATCGTTACACCTACTACTTGATTTACTGCGTTGGTTATAGGTTCGCATTCAGAAAGAGTTACAATAGGAGTAATTTCCAATTGAAAACCTTCATCCAGATAATCAATACCGTTTCCAGCTCCCAAAATGTTTGCTGTTATCGTTTTTAATAAAGTCGATACGTCTAAAGTATAGCTTGCATTGTTTACATTAAGTCCTGAAATGGTTGTTGAAGTACTGGCTCCTAACCATGGTTGGTTGTTAACCGTTACTGTAACACCTGTCAATGTAATATAACTAGGTACACTTAAAACAGCATTTGTTGGCTGAAACAGATTACGGTATTCATCATTAAAAATCGCATCTTGAATGCTGAATCCTAAAACATCCGCAGTAAATGTAGCTGTATTGGTATTCTCGCTACAATTTACAAAACTTTTAGATCCTCCTGTAAAATTGAACCCGTTCGTAACATAAAAACCGGTTGCAGTATAGGTTCTGCCGCATAACAACTCTTCTGCAGATACATCGTCTATTAAATATGATTTTGCAGGAAATTGTTTTAATCCTGTATATGAGCTACCAGCCTTTATTTCGATAGAGAGACGAACTTGATCATTATCCAATAATGCTGTTGGCAACGTGTAATTTAGAACATATGTAGAAGATGTTTCTGTAACCGTAGCGTTTGAAACAATTGTAGCTCCATTGATAACAACCTTACCAGAGGTAGTTCTTAGTACTGTATTTGCATTTGCATCTTTTTCAATTACTAAACGTAACTTAGTAAAGTTACCTGTTGTAACATGGGCTGTTGAATTCTGGTAAATTTCTAAAATATCACCTTTCATAAATGATCTTTCATCTGCTCCAGTTGCATTTGTTCCAACAGTAGGAACACCTGTACCGTTAACTTCATGACCTAAAGAAACTCTGTTAATAAATGCAGAACCGTTTATCAAGCCGTTAACACAGGTTCCTGGATCACAAAAACCTTTTAGTTTTGTTTCGTTACATTTAAAAACAATAGGAGAACAAGAAGCCCCTCCGTTCACTTTTCTAAGTTCTCCGCCTACTCTATACCACAAATTATCTAAATTAGTTGATGGGCAGGTAAGGGTTAAAGGAAACTGTAACCTGTCAAATGAAAAATTTAGATTACCTGAAATCCAAGGTGATGTACCATAAGTAAAAGTAAGTTCGTATTTATTACCCCCGACGTTTACTGCAGAAATTCCTTCAAAATTGATACCTGAAGTAGAAAGGTCATTTGACAGTTCTACCGTAATGACAAACTGATCACCTGCATTTAGTCCTTTTGATGGAATACTAAAATTAGTAAACAAATAGTCTGCCAATAGTGGAGTCCCCGAAATAATATCTACTTCTCCAATATGCATCCCTTCATAAGAATATGATGTTTCTGAACTTACACTACCCCCGCTGTTAACAGGTGCACATGCATTTAAATATCCGTAAGTTGCGCTAAATGAATTCTGTCCGTTACTAAATTGTGTTGGGGCAGAGGTACAATTTGAAGATAAACCGTCCGGTGCAACATAATATTGATTAAAAACAATAGTAGCAGAAGCGCCTGCTGCTAAAGCAGGTATCTGGATTATTGCTGTTGTTGCTGTTGAACTAACTACCGTAACAGGTAAACCATTTAATGTAATAGAAGTGGCATTAATACCTCCCTGAGTTATAATTTCGAATGTAATAACTTCTGTAGCAATACTACCATTGTTTTTAACAGTCCATGTATTTGTTCCGTAATCATTAAAACAATTTAATACGGGTGAACTTGATAAAGGTGTAACCGAAAGGCTTGGTGCGCCAGATACAGCTAAATTAATAATGTGTGTTGCTGCTCCGTTAACGGCAGAAACAGTACATTTGGTTGAACAACCGTAATATACTTCATAGCCTGTTGCAGTAAGTGCACAATTATCTATCTGTACTTTTTCTTTTAAGGTAATACTTTCTCCACTTAGCAATTTTTTTCCAGAAAAAACAAGCTTATTTGGATTAGAAGTATTTACTAACCAGCCTGCTGCTGTTAGGTTAGCAAAGTTATATGAAATATGAGTTAAACCATTACCTAGGTTGCGGTCTAAAGTAAATTGAGAAATTTCACCATTTCCTTGATTTTTAATAGTAACTTCTCTTTCTGGTTGATCGCCTATATTTCCTACGATAGGATCAGGACTAACAGAAACCCTTAAAACCGCATAACGGATATTAATAGTCTCACTTGTATTGGTCAGCGTACTGCCTGTACAACCACTCAAAGTATAATTCACAACTGCATCGGTTGTAGAACTTATAATGCCGCACAAAGCCTTTACATTAAAAGTTACTTGAATTTCTTGAGTAGAAGATCCCGCAGGAATATTTACGTCAACGGTAACCTCTTGAGTTGTTTGTAAGTTAACCGTTGCCGGACTGCCGTCGACTTTTAAGGAACCTGTTTGAAGTTCAAAGCCATTTGGAACAACTATTTTAAGCTTTCCATTAGGGCAAGGCTGACTTCCTTTTGCAATTCTAACTGTGAACTGCTGGTAGTCTTCGCATACATCTAACACAGGGACACTGCTGTCTGTTTTCAGTGTTTGTGCTTGTGTACCACTTGCCGATAACAATAAAAAAGAAAAGAGTACCAACAGCGAAACTGGGTTCCATTTTCTCAAAATTGAACTAAAGTGCATTAGCGTAGTTTTATAATTCATAAATAATGTTTTTTACTTGTTAAGTAAATAAATGCTTTTTTAAATCGTAAATTTCAATCTTGGTTTGGTTACATAGTGTCATATTTTAAGGGTTAAACAATAATTTTAATTATTATTAATTTGTAGCGTTAGATAAGATGATCTATAATAATTCTAAGGTAATTAAGACATTGTATTTTAATAAGTTATATCTTAAAGATGTATCCGTTAATTATGCTTCAAAACTAAATACATAAAAAAACAAAGCTTGTAGAGCTTTGTTATCTTTTTAGTAGTCCTTTGGCAGGTTTGCTTGTAGAACAAATTCTACAATTCATAATTAATGAATAGTTGTAGTGAAAAGTGATATGTAACAATGGAAAATTATAAGGAAATTGCTCTATGAAATGATCACGCTTGATATGATTGATATTCATAAAAATTCATTACTCCATTTATTTTAAGAATATAAAAAATGGAAATATCATAACCGACAGCATTAATCACCTTAGTGTATAGCAAAATTGAACGGGAAAATGATTTGTAGATTTTAAACGGTCAAAAACTATTGTGGAATAATGTTAAAAAAGCTATTAAAACAAAAAAAGCATCAAAAAATTTTGATGCTGTAACATTTAACGATTTTTGGTCTAAAAATTCCATATCTTTTTAAGAGACAATACAGTATTTGTAATGAGAGTTATTTTAAAAAGCTCTACTTCATATTTTCGTATAAGTTTATTTTCTTTATTAGGTCAGGTATATTATCAATACCTAATTTTTCAAAAATCCTGTTTTTGTATGTACTCACAGTTGATTTTTGCAGATTAAGTGTATTAGCTATTTCGCTACTCTTAAATCCCTCAATAATTAATTGGGCAATTTCTAACTCTCGGTTTGTTAATTGATTTATTGGATTTTCTGGTTTTTTAAAAATATAATTATCCATAATTTTTTCTTGTATATTTTTACTAATATACTTTTTTGAAACTAAAACTTCAGTTATTGCATTTTTAATTTCCTCTTCTGAACTCAACTTACTTAAAAAACCATTTACTCCAGCATTTATACATCTTACGGCGTAAATATCCTCATCCAAACCGGAAAAAATAAGAATCTTTAAATTTGGCTGAATTGCCTTTAATACTGGAATAATATTTAGCGAATTGCCGTCGGGAAAAGTGATATCTAATAGTAACAAATCTATTTCCGAATTATACAGACTTTTGGTTACGTCGCTGATATTATGTACTTGAATTATATTTGCATCAGGATGCAGCTCTCTTAAAATAAAACTAAGAGATTTAGTTACTACATTATGATCATCAGCAGTTATAAAATTTAATTTATGATCCATGTTCTATAAAGTGTTAATGTACTTTGCTAAATTTAGCAACTTATCAATTAAAGATTTGTAGTATTCCATTCACATAACTGTAGAATAAATTCTACAATCTACTAAGAATATTCTTTAATACAATCAGTAATGTTTTTGTTCCTAACTTTGTTAAGTTTCTAGGAAATGTTTTATTTTCCCGGAGTGTCTAAAATTAAATCGAATGTTATAACTGTTTCCACATTCTGTTTGCTTCTAACCTTAATCTTTCCTTTAAATAATTCTATAATTTCCTTACATAGGTTTAACCCTAAACCGGCTCCCAGATTTTTAACTTCGGCAGAAATTGCTCCTTGATGGTAACTGTCAAAAATATGTTTTAAATCTTCTTCATTAATTCCTGCACC
>Ga0233385_1001268_pt1 | contig 10620 bp, 7 predicted proteins | sample ElkDunMinimDraft_16_FD_191543 | JGI IMG/M metagenome (GOLD analysis project Ga0233385, IMG submission 191543) | Fecal eukaryotic communites from dung pellets of Tule Elk in California, USA - Elk Dung G36 | ecosystem: Host-associated > Mammals > Digestive system > Large intestine > Fecal | place... | reverse complement strand
GCCGTCACCAAGCTCGGTGCCCGGCCCGAGGGCCGGCTGCGCGGGCACCGGGTGGCGGCGGACGGGACGCGCCAGGACTCGCTGTACTTCTCGGTGCTCGCGGACGAGTGGCCGGACGTGCGCGCGGGTCTCGAGGCGCGGCTCGCCGGGGACGCGGTGCCGGCCGCCCGCACGTCGGTGCTGCTGCTCGGCGGGCGGTCCGGTGTCGGCAAGTCGACCGTCGCCGCGGCCGTCCACGACCTGCTCGTCGCGCGGGACGTCCCGCACGCCGTGGTCGAGGGCGACGCGCTGGACCTCGCGCACCCGGCGCCGTGGGAGCACGGTGTGGCCGAGGCGAACCTCGCGGACGTCTGGCGCCGCTACCGCGCCCTGGGGCACCGGCGGCTGGTCTACACGAACACCGTGAGCGTGCTGCAGGCCGACGTGCTCGCGGCCGCCGTGGGGGACCGCCCGGACGTGACGTCGGTGCTGCTCACCGCGTCGGACGCGACCGCGCGCGAGCGGCTGGGCCGCCGTGAGGAGGGCGAGTCGTACACGGCGCACGTCGCGCGCTCGGACGCCGCCGCGGTGCGGCTGGCCGCGCAGGCGGGCACGGGCGTGCACCGCGTCGCGACCGACGGGCGGACGCCGCACGAGGTCGCCGCGGAGGTGGTCGCGCTCGCGGGCTGGTGAGCCGGGGCGCGGACCGGGGTCAGTCCTCGACGACGAGCCCCACGTGGTGGGCGAGCAGGGGCGCCAGGTCCAGCAGCTGGTCCCGGGTGACCTGCGCGCCGCCGAGGCTGCCGACCCCCTCGACGACCCGCAGCCGCGCGCCGCGCAGGTCGCACTCCGCCAGGCGCGCCTGCGTCGCGTCGAGGCGGCGCACGTCGCAGTCGACGACGACGAGCCGGCGCACGCGCGCGTGGCTCAGGTCCAGGTCACCCAGCGTCACGCCCTCCAGCCGCAGCTCGTCCACCGTGGACTCGCGCAGGTCGAGGTAGTCGATCTTGCCGCCGACGACGGCGACCCGCGTCCACGTGGAGCCGAACGCTGTCAGCGCACCGACGCGCACGCCGGTCAGCGTCACGTCCCGCCACGTCGAGGACGGTGCGGGCAGCGCCCCGGCGCGCACCCCCGTCCAGGTGGTGTCGAGCACCCGCGCGCCGTCCATCGTGACCTGGTCGAGGTCGCAGTCCTCGACCGCGCAGTCGAGGAACCTCGCGCGTGACGCGTCGCGCCCGGTCAGGTCGAGCCCGCGGAACGCCAGGCCGTCGAGGTCGGCGTCGGGCTCGAGGTCGTACGCGTCGCCGCTGAGCATGGCCCGAGCCTGCCACGTCGCACCGACAGGTGGTCCGCTCCCCGGGGTCGGGGGCGGCCCCGCCGTGCGCCCGGTCGATCCGCGCGCGCCAGGTCGATCCGCCTGCGCCCGAGGGCCCCAGTCGGCGAGAGGTCGATCCAGCACGGGTGGGGTGTGCTGGATCGACCTCCCGCCGACTGGGGCGGGGGTGGGTCGACCTCGTGCCCGAGAAGGTCGCTGCCGGGTCAGGGGACCGGGATGACCTGCCCCGAGAGGTGCAGGCGGCCCGAGCGCGGGTGCCAGACGGTGAACGCGTGCCCGTCGCCGTCCGGGGCCACCCGGACGTCGGGCGTGGCGGGCAGCAGGACGGGCGCGGCGAACTCGACCGACCAGACGAACGCGTCGCCGCGGGCGGCGCCCACGTCCGCGAGGGCACGTGACGCGGTGTACATGCCGTGCGCGATCGCCCGCTCGAACCCCAGCGCCCGCGCGGTGACCGGGGACAGGTGGATGGGGTTCCGGTCCCCGGAGACGGCGGCGTACCGGCGTCCGACGTCGGCCGGCAGCTCCCAGCGGCCGGTGCGCACGGGCGGTGTGAAGTCCGGGCGCGGGGTCTCGTCGCGCGGGGCGTCCGGCAGGCGCACGCCCTTGGCGAGGTACGTCGAGACGCCGCGCCACGCGACCTCGCCCTCGGCGCGGACCTCGGTGACGAGGTCCACCTGGGTGCCCGAGCGGTGCGGCCGCAGGTCCTGCGACCAGGCCCGCACGGCGAGCCGGTCGCCCAGCGCGAGCGGGCGGCGCTGCTCCACGCGGTTGGCCAGGTGCACCATCCCGAGCAGCGGCAGCGGGAAGTCCGGGCGGACCATGAGCGCCATCGCCACCGGGAACGCGAGCACGTGCACGTACCCCGCCGGCAGCGCGTCCGTGCCGGGCTCGTGCAGCAGGTGCTGGTACGCGGTCAGGTGGTCGGCGTCGGCGTGGACGTCGTGCACGACGTAGGCGACGTCGGGCAGCCCGCGGGACGTCGCGCGCGCGCCACCGGCCACCGCCGACCGGGCCGACGCGACGACCCCGCGGCCGTACAGCCCGCCGAGCCCCGGCACGGCGGGCAGGACGACCTCGGACGTCGGGCCGGACGTCGGACCGGCCGTCACCGGCCCACCATGTTCTGGCCGCAGACCCGCAGCGTGCGCCCGACGACCCCACCCGCGGCCGGGGAGGCGAGGAACGCGATGGCCTCGGCCACGTCGACGGGCAGGCCGCCCTGCTGCAGGGAGTTCAGCCGGCGCGCGACCTGACGCGTGACGGCCGGGATCCGCGCGGTCATCTCGGTCTCGATGAACCCCGGGGCCACGGCGTTGGCGGTGCCGCCGAACGGCACCAGCAGGGGCGCGGTCGCCCGGACCATGCCGATGACGCCGCCCTTGGACGCCGCGTAGTTGGTCTGGCCGCGGTTGCCGGCGATGCCCGAGGTCGACGCCAGCGAGACGATGCGCGGCGCGTCCACGAAGTCCCCGGAGGTCAGCAGTGCCTCGTTGATGCGCAGCTGGGAGTCGATGTTGACGGCCAGCACGGACGACCACCTGTCGTCGCTCATGTTGGCGAGCAGCTTGTCACGGGTGATGCCGGCGTTGTGGACCACGATGTCGAGGCGGCCGTGGCGGGTCCGGGCGTGCTCGAGGATCCGCTCGCCCGCGTCGGCCGCGGTGACGTCGAGCTGCAGCGCGGTGCCGCGCACGCGGTTGGCGACCTGCGCGAGCTGCTCGCCCGCGGCGGGCACGTCGACCGCGACGACCGTGGCGCCGTCCCGTGCGAGCACGTCGGCGATGGCCGCGCCGATGCCGCGCGCGGCACCCGTCACGACCGCGACCTTGCCGGCCAGCGGCTTCTCCCAGTCGGTCGGCAGCTCACCGGCGTCGGAGTCGACCTCGAGCAGCTGGCCGTCGACGAACGCCGAGCGCGTGGACAGGAAGAAGCGCAGCGCGGCGACCACGCTCGGCGCGGTGACGGGCACCGGCTCGGCGACGACGACGCCGTTGGCGGTCCCCCCGGCCCGCAGCTCCTTGGCCAGGGACCGGAGGAACCCGTCGACGCCCTGCCGGGCAGCGGCCACGGCCGGGGCGTCGGAGTCCAGCGCGGGCCGGGAGATCGTGACGACCCGTGCGCCGCTGCGCAGGGACCTCAGCGTGCTCGCCGCCGCCAGCACGGGGGCGGTGAGGTCGTCCGGGTGCTCGACGTGGGTGAGCACGAGCACGACGGCCGCGTAGCGCGTGTCGGGCGCCGCGTGGCGGTGCACCTCGACGTCCCAGCCGTCCAGGACGGCCGGGGCGTCGCCGACGGGTGCGGTGCCGCCGCGGGGCGACGACAGCAGGGTGGCGACGGTGTCGGCGTCGGGTCCGGAGCCCAGCACCAGCGCCGGGCCGTCGAGCAGCGGCCGCCCGGGGCGGTAGCGGCGCAGCACGGCGGGGCGCGGCAGCCCGAGCTGCTTCGCGAGCTTCTGGGTGAGCCCGTTGTTGACGAGCTCGAGGTAGCGGTCGGTCATCACGACTCCTGCGTCGTCGGGTCCGGCGGGGTCGCCCGCTCCCACCGGGAGCCGATCGCTCTGGTCGCCGAGGGGAGGGGCGGGACTGCGCTGCGGCGGGAGGGGCTCCCGCCGCAGGAGGTCAGGCTGCTTCGAGGAGGGCCGTGAGGCCCAGGCCACCGGCCGCGCAGACCGAGACGAGGGCGCGGACGGGGGAGTCGTCGCCGGCGGCCACCTGGGCGGCGCGCCGCGCGTGCAGCTCCTTGGCCATCGTGGCGACGATGCGGCCGCCCGTCGCGGCGAACGGGTGCCCGGCGGCCAGCGAGGAGCCGTGGACGTTGAGCCGCGCGGGGTCGACGGTGCCGAACGCACCGTCCAGCCCCAGGCGCTCGCGGCCGAACTCGGCGGACTCCCACGCGGCCAGCGTCGTCAGCACGGTCGACGCGAACGCCTCGTGGATCTCGACGTAGTCCAGGTCCTCCAGCCGCAGCCCGTGCCGGGCGAGCAGCCGCGGGACGGCGAACACCGGCGCCATGAGCAGCCCGTCGATGCCGTGCACGAAGTCGACGGCGCCGGCCTCGGCGTCGACGACCGCGGCGAGCGGCGTGAGGTCGTGGGCGGCGGCCCACTCGGCCGATCCGAGCAGCACCGTGGACGCACCGTCCGTCAGCGGCGTGGAGTTGCCGGCCGTCATGGTGGCCGGGGTGTCCAGCCCGAGGCCGAACGTCGGCTTCAGCTGCGCGAGCTTCTCCAGCGACGTGTCGGCGCGCAGGTTCGCGTCGCGCGTCAGGCCGCGGTACGGCGTGACGAGGTCGTCGAAGAACCCGGCGTCGTACGCCGCGGCGAGGCGCTGGTGGCTGCGCAGCGCGACCTCGTCCTGCGCCTCGCGCGTGATGCCCCACTGCGCGGTGGTCAGGGCCTGGTGCTCACCCATCGACAGGTGGGTGCGCGGCTCCGACGTGCGGGGCGTCGCCGGGGCGAGGTCCTTGGGGCGCAGCCGGGCCACCGCCTTGAGGCGCTGCTGCGGCGTCTTCGCGTGCGACAGGTCGAGCAGGACGCGGCGCAGGCGGTCGCTGACGGCGATGGGGGCGTCGGACGTCGTGTCGACACCGCCGGCGATCGCGGACTCGAGCTGGCCGAGGCGGATCTTGTTCGACAGCGAGACGACGGTCTCCAGGCCGGTCGCGCAGGCCTGCTGCACGTCGTAGGCCGGGGTGGTCGCGGCGAGGGTCGATCCGAGGACCGCCTCGCGCGTGAGGTTGAAGTCGCGGCTGTGCTTGAGCACCGCGCCCGCGGCGACCTCGCCGATGGTCTCGCCCTGCAGCCCGTAGCGGGCGACGAGCCCGTCGAGCGCCGCGGTGAGCATGTCCTGGTTGCTCGCCTGCGCGTACCTGCCCCCGGCGCGGGCGAACGGGATCCGGTTGCCGCCGAGCACGTACGCGGTGCGGGGCAGGGCGGGGGCCGTGGTGGGCGTGGCGGGGGACGTGCTCGGCTTACGGGTGGCCATCTGGCGTTCCCTCTCGCATCGGCGTCGGTGACGTGCGGTCGTTCCGGTGACCCTCTCCCGCGTTGGCGGGAGGGACGTTCGTCCCGGAAGGGTGTCCGGAACTTACAGTACCTGATACCTTCGGTTGCGTGAGCCCCGTCACTCCGGGAGCGTCGACGACGACCTCCTCGAACCGATCGCGCGACGACGCGTCCGGCCGGCCCGCGCCGCGGATGCTCCCGTCCGCCCGCGCCGCCGCCTCCGACGGCGTGGACGACGACGCCCCCGCCGACGGCCGCTCGACCCGCTGGGCCGACCACCGCGAGGCGCGGCGCGCCGAGCTGGTCCGCACGGCGCGCAAGACCGTGCACCACCGCGGCCCCGACGTCTCGATGGAGGAGATCGCGGCCGCCGCGGGGACCTCCAAGTCGATCGTCTACCGGTACTTCACCGACAAGACCGGGCTGCAGATCGCGGTCGCCGAGGCCGTCGTCCTGCAGATCCGCGGTGCCCTGGAGGGCGTGCTGCGCGTGGCGCCGACGCCCCGCGACGGCCTGCGCGCGATGGTCGCGGTGTACCTCGAGATGATCGAGTCGTCGCCGCACGTGTACGCGTTCGTCACGCGAGACGGGTCGGTGGAGTCCGGCGGGCCGCTGGGTCACTTCCTCGACTCGGTCACGGCGCTCGTCGCGGCTCCCTTCGCGCGCGGTCTCACGGAGGACCGGGACGACGTCCGCGTCGCACGCCGGCCCGAGGCCGAGGCGTCGGACACCGGACCGGACCCCGCCACCGTGGCGCTCGCCGAGTCCTGGGCAGCGGGGGCCGTCGGGTTCGTCCGCGGCGCCGGCGAGTGGTGGCTGGCCCACCGGGGTGAGCCGGGGACCCCCGACCGCGAGACCCTCACGGCCCAGGTCGCCGCGTGGCTCTGGGCCGGGCCCGTCGGGTTGCTCGCCCGCGAGCACCCGCGGCCACCGGCGCAGCCCGTGGCGTCGGCCACCGCCGACCTCGACCCGCACCCCCGCACCCCCGCCCACCCGGCGGACCAGCAGCACACGACCGGCGACGACGCCGGGCACACCACCAGGGAGCAGCGATGACCACCACCACCGACCGCCCCACGGCCCGCCCCGTCGCTGCCGCCGCGCCGCCGCGCGTCGACGTCGCCGCGCTGGAGAACCTGCTGCTGGGGCAGTACGCGCAGCTGCGCCGCGAGGCGCGCGCGATCACCACCGACCCGCTCTTCCAGAAGATCGAGGGCCAGTCGGTGGCCGAGCACCGTGAGCGCGTCCTCGCGCAGCTGCGGGCGCTGGAGGCGGACCACGACGTGCTGCGGTCCTTCCCCGCGCACCTGGGTGGCGCCGACGACCACGGCGGCTCGCTCGCGCGCTTCGAGGAGCTCGTCGCCGGCGACCCGTCGCTGCAGATCAAGGCCGGCGTGCAGTGGGGCCTGTTCGCGTCGGCGATCCTGCACCTGGGCACGGCGTACCACCACGACACGTTCCTGTCCGACGCGATGCACCTGCAGGTCCCCGGCGCGTTCGCGATGACGGAGGCGGGCCACGGCTCGGACGTCGCGTCGATCGGGACGACCGCGGAGTACGACCCGCAGACGCAGGAGTTCGTCATCCACACGCCGTTCCGTGCGGCGTGGAAGGACTACCTCGGCAACGCGGCGGCCCACGGGACGGCGGCGGTCGTCTTCGCGCAGCTGGTCACGGCCGCGCCCGGCGGCCCGCGCGTCAACCACGGCGTGCACGCGTTCTACGTGCCCATCCGCGACCCGCGGACGATGGAGTTCCTGCCCGGCATCGGCGGCGAGGACGACGGCGTCAAGGGCGGCCTCAACGGCATCGACAACGGGCGCCTGCACTTCACGCACGTGCGCGTCCCGCGCACGAACCTGCTCAACCGGTACGGCGACGTCGCCCCCGACGGCACGTACTCCTCGCCCATCAAGAGCCCCGGCCGCCGCTTCTTCACCATGCTGGGCACGCTCGTGCAGGGCCGCGTGTCGCTCGACGGCGCCGCGGCCAACGCGAGCAAGATCGCCCTGGCCATCGCGGTGACGTACGCCAACCAGCGCCGGCAGTTCGCCGGCGGCACGGGCGACGAGGTCGTGCTGCTCGACTACGGCCAGCACCAGCGCCGCCTGCTGCCGCTGGTCGCGGACGCGTACGCCACGGCGTTCGCGCACGAGGAGCTGCTGGCGGCGTTCGACGAGGTGTTCTCGGGACGTGGCGACACCCCGGAGAACCGGGAGGACCTCGAGACCCTCGCGGCGGCGCTCAAGCCCACGTCGACGTGGAACGCGCTGCGCACGCTGCAGGAGTGCCGCGAGGCGTGCGGCGGCGCCGGCTTCATGGCGGAGAACCGGCTCACCGGCCTGCGGGCGGACCTGGACGTCTACGTGACGTTCGAGGGGGACAACACGGTGCTGTACCAGCTGGTCGCCAAGCGGCTGCTCGGGGACTACGCCAAGTCGCTGAAGGCGGTGCAGGCGGACCGCGGGGACCTCGCGCGGTTCGTGGTGGACAGGGTCGCCGACGTCGCGATGCACCGCACGCCGCTGGTCCGGGCCGTCCAGACGCTGGGGGACCGCGGCGACGCGCGCCGGTCGGTCGGGCAGCTGCGGGACACCGAGACGCAGCGCGAGCTGCTCACCGACCGGGTGGAGACCATGGTCGCGCACGTCGCGCAGGCCCTCGCACCGGCGCGCAAGATGAGCCCGGAGCGGGCCGCGGACCTGTTCAACGCCCACCAGCACGAGCTCATCGAGGCGGCCCGCGCGCACGCCGAGCGCGTGCAGTGGGAGGCGTTCACGCGGGCGGTCGAGCGCGTCGAGGACCCGGGGACGAAGCAGGTCCTCACGTGGGTGCGGGACCTGTTCGGCCTCACGCTCGTCGAGCGGAACCTCGCGTGGTACCTGGTCAACGGGCGGCTGTCCGCGGGGCGGGCGCGCACCGTGACGTCGTACATCGAGCGTCTGCTCGCCCGGCTGCGGCCGCACGCGCAGGACCTGGTCGACGCGTTCGGGTACGGCGCGGAGCACCTGCGGGCGCCCATCGCGTCGGGGCAGGAGCAGGCCCGGCAGGACGAGGCGCGCGCCCACTACCGCGCGCAGCGGGCGAGCGGCGAGGCGCCGATCCCGGAGAAGCACCTGACGCGCTGACGCCCGCCGCGTGGGGCGCCGCAGACCGTGAGATCGCGCCGTCCGGGTGACCGGCGGCGTGCCCTCCACGCTGACCGTGACATCCGGGTCGTGGACCGCAGTGATCTGCGGAAGGCTGCCCCGGTGGTCGACCGCCTGCTGTGTGACGCCGGACCCGAGGTCCTGCCGGGGGTGCCGTCGGTCTGCCGTGGCCGGTGCGCCGTGGTCGTCGAGCGGTGACCGGCGTGCCGACGGCGAGAGGCGGGGCGGTGCCGGGCTCGACGGACCTGCGGCGTCTCGTCGTGCCGGTGTACGCACCGGCGGCACTGGCGATGGCGAGCCTCGGCATCGTCACGCCCATCCTCGCGCTGCTCGCCATCGAGCGGGGCGCCGCACCGGGTGACGCTGCCCTGGTCGTGGCGATGCTCAGCGTGGGCGGGTTCGTCGGTGCGCTGCCGAGCGCGCTGGTCATCGCGCGGCTGGGGGACCGGTGGGCCCTCACCGGTGCGCTCGTCCTGGAGACCGCGGCGATCCTGGCGCTGTGCGTCGTGCGCTCCGTCCCGGCGATGCTCGTCGCGGGCTTCGCCATGGGGCTCGCGGGGGTCGTCCTGGCCGTCGCCCGGCAGAGCTACCTCGCGACGGCCGTGGACGTCAGGCTCCGCGGTCGCGCGATGTCCGTGCTCGGCGGCGTCTTCCGCGCAGGCTCGCTGGTCGGGGCGCTGATCGCGTCGCTCCTGCTCGCGCTCGGACCCATGGAGTGGGCGTTGCTGACCGCCGCCGGCCTCTCGGCGTGCGCCGCGGTCGCGACGTACGCGTTCACCGCGCCGGCCGACCCCGGCCCGGCGGCCGACGGGCGGGCGCCGGCGATGTGGCGGCCGGGGTTCGGGCGGCTGTTCGGCACCCTCGGGGTCGGCGGTGCGCTCGTCATGCTCGTCCGCGCGTCGCGGGACGCCCTGCTTCCCCTGTGGGGTCACGACCTGGGGCTCGCCGAGAGCACCGTCACCCTGCTCTTCGCCGTGTCCTCCGCCGTGGACCTCAGCCTCTTCTACGTGGCAGGCACGGTGATGGACCGGTACGGCCGCCGGGCGGCGGTCGTCCCCGCGATGGTCGTGATGGGCGGTGCGCTGCTCTGCCTCCCGCTGGGCGACGCGGTGCTCTGGGCGTTCGTCATCGGCGTCGCGCTGGGGCTGGGCAACGGCCTGTCCTCGGGGGCCGTGATGACGATGGGTGCCGACGCGGCGCCGGAGGACGCACGGGCGTCCTTCCTCGCCGGATGGCGTCTCGTCACGGGTGTCGGGCAGTCGTCCGGACCGGTGCTGGTGGCGGCCGTGGTGGGCGTGTCCACCGTGGGCGTCGCGGCGGTGGTCGTCGGTGCGCTCGGTCTGGTGGGGGCGGGCTGGCTCCGCTGGTGGCTCCCCGCCGGGCCCCCGGGCGGTGAGGGACGGGACTGTGAGGGTGGCCCGCGCGTCGGCCCTCGCGACGACGCCGAGCCCGCGGGCAGCTGACCAGCAGCCGCCTCGGTCCGCAGGGCCGGTCGCGGGCCGGTGCCCGTCACCGGCGCGCGCTGGTGGGTGCGGTGGCGGGGTGGTCCTGCGGTGCGACGGCACCGCCTGCCGCGCCCCGCGGGCGCAGCCCGCGGGTGAGCAGCAGCACGGCCCACCAGATCTCGAAGGCGAAGACCGGCACGGCGCAGACGCCCGCGACGACGCCGCCCAGCGGGATCGCGCCGAGGGTCTGCGCGAGGTTGCTGCCGAGGACGACGACGCCGGCGACGACCCCGAGCAGGCCGAGCGCCCGGGGCGTCACGCGGGCGCCGACCAGCAGGGACCCGAGCACGATCGTGTTGACGCTGATGACCAGCCCCTGGCCCACGAGGAAGGCCGCGGTGTGGAGGTCGGTGAGCGCGTCCTCGGTCCCCGCCCCCGTCCCGCCCCAGGCCAGCGCGAGCATGGGCAGCGTCCCGGCGGCGATGACGGCGGCCTCGAGGGTCCGCAGCAGCGCGAACGTCAGGGCGCGCGCCTCGCCGTGGGGCCGCAGGAGCAGGAGGAGCAGCACGCCGGTGCCGAGGCAGCCGAGCGCGAGCGCGACCTCGAGCAGGACGCCGAGCGTCGTCGCGCCTGCGTCGTAGGCGACCACCGCGAGCACGGACGTGACGTGCGTGGAGAGGTAGAGCGCGCCGGCGGCGCGGG
>Ga0233385_1001267_pt1 | contig 10629 bp, 8 predicted proteins | sample ElkDunMinimDraft_16_FD_191543 | JGI IMG/M metagenome (GOLD analysis project Ga0233385, IMG submission 191543) | Fecal eukaryotic communites from dung pellets of Tule Elk in California, USA - Elk Dung G36 | ecosystem: Host-associated > Mammals > Digestive system > Large intestine > Fecal | place... | reverse complement strand
CAGCTCCGACTGCGTGCTGAAGCCGGTTGCCGTATACCCGGATCCGGCCCGCACCAATGGCGCGCTGGTGATGTGCGAAGTGATGATGCCGGACGGCGTCACGCCGCATGCCTCCAACAGCCGCGCGACGATCCTCGACGACGAAGACGCCTGGTTCGGCTTCGAGCAGGAATACTTTTTCTACAAGGACGGCCGTCCGCTTGGCTTCCCCGAGCAGGGCTACCCTGCTCCGCAGGGTCCGTACTACACGGGCGTCGGCTACAAGAACGTCGGCGACGTCGCCCGCCAACTCGTCGAGGAGCATCTCGACCTCTGCCTCGCGGCCGGCATCAACCATGAAGGCATCAACGCCGAGGTGGCGAAGGGCCAGTGGGAATTCCAGATTTTCGGCAAGGGCTCGAAGCGGGCCGCCGACCAGATCTGGATGGCGCGCTACCTGTTGCTGCGTCTCTGCGAGAAGTACGGCATCGACATCGAGTTCCACTGCAAGCCGCTCGGCGACACCGACTGGAACGGTTCGGGCATGCACTGCAACTTCTCGACCAAGTACATGCGCGAAGTCGGCGGCAAGGACTATTTCGAGGCGCTGATGGCAGCCTTCGACAGGAACCTGTTGGACCACATCGCCGTCTACGGCCCGGACAATGACAAGCGCCTGACCGGCAAGCACGAGACGGCGCCGTGGAACAAGTTCAGCTACGGCGTCGCCGACCGCGGCGCCTCGATCCGCGTGCCGCATTCCTTCATCAAGAACGACTACAAGGGCTACCTTGAGGATCGCCGCCCGAACTCGCAGGGCTGCCCCTACAAGATCGCCTCTCAGGTGCTGAAGACGATCTCCGAAGTCCCGGTCGAAGCCTTCAAGAAGGCCGCGGCCTGAGTCTGTCGGTTTCTTCAGTCAAGGACAACCCCGGCAGGTCCGTCTGCCGGGGTTTTTGTTTGGACGCGGCTCTCATTCTTTTTCGGACGTCGCGAAATGTTTCCAGGCTGCTCGCAAGCCCAGTATTATCCCGACCAGGATGGCGTTGGCGGCAAGTCCCGTAAGGATTGCTGTCGTCGTGGCGACCTCTCCTGTTTGCATTGTTATCGCAATCAGGACGGCGACGAACACCGCGCCAAGCACGAGCGGAACCGCTACGCCTATGGTCCCGGCGGTGTTGTAGGCGGTGACGACGAGGGCCACCAGCAGGCCGATCCGGAACGGGTCCAGGAGTTGCGAGAACAGGAGTTGGTCAAGGGTCATGTAATGGCTCCGCTATCGAGCGTTACACAACCGATCGCGTTCCTGCACCCGGCAAACCTCCGTATTAGACGAAAGTCATAATCCCAAAGCTCAATAGTTTCTGCCTCCCCGCTTCTGGCATCTTCGCCGCGATCGTCGCGCATTTCCGAGTCGCTGAGGGGCGGCGCTGCGCGATTTCCGATCGACCGATGTCTCTGGGGAGGATCATCAATGGCAATCTCTGCAACGGCCGGCGGCACGAGCCGCGGCATGACGCGCGAGGAGAAGAAGGTCATCTTCGCTTCCTCGCTCGGCACCGTTTTCGAATGGTACGATTTCTATCTCTACGGCTCGCTGGCTGCCTTCATCGGCGCCGCCTTCTTCTCGAGCTATCCGGAGGCCACGCGCAACATCTTCGCGCTGCTGGCATTCGCTGCGGGCTTCCTGGTGCGCCCGTTCGGCGCGCTCGTCTTCGGGCGTATCGGCGACCTCGTCGGCCGCAAATACACCTTCCTCGTCACCATCCTCATCATGGGCATGTCGACCTTTCTCGTCGGCCTGCTGCCGGGCTCCGCCACTTGGGGCATCGCCGCGCCGATCATCCTGATCGTGCTTCGCATGCTGCAGGGCCTGGCGCTCGGCGGTGAATATGGCGGTGCGGCGACCTACGTCGCGGAGCACGCGCCCGACGATCGCCGCGGCTACTACACCTCCTGGATCCAGACCACGGCGACGCTCGGCCTTTTCCTGTCGCTGGTCGTCATCCTGATCATCCAGGGCATGATGTCCAAGGAAGCCTTCGCAGCCTGGGGCTGGCGTATACCGTTCCTGCTGTCCTTCATCCTGCTCGGCATATCGGTCTGGATTCGTCTGTCCCTGAACGAATCGCCGACGTTCCAGCGCATGAAGGAGGAGGGCAAGGGCTCCAAGGCGCCGCTGTCCGAAGCCTTCGGCCAGTGGAAGAACGCCAAGATCGCCTTGCTTGCGCTCCTCGGCCTCACCGCCGGCCAGGCCGTCGTCTGGTACTCCGGCCAATTCTACGCGCTGTTCTTCCTGCAGAACGTGCTCAAGGTCGATGGCGTGTCGGTCAACATCATGATCGCCATCGCGCTGGCGCTCGGCACCGTCGGCTTCGTCATCTTCGGATGGCTGTCCGACAAGATCGGCCGCAAGCCGATCATCATGGCCGGTCTGGCCCTCGCGATCCTCACCTACTTCCCGCTGTTCAAGGCGCTGACCTGGGCCGCAAATCCGGCGCTGGCCACCGCTCAGCAGAACACGCGGGCGACCGTGACGGCCGCTCCGGGCGATTGCCGGTTCCAGTTCAACCCGGTCGGCACCGCGAAGTTCACGACGTCCTGCGACATCGCTACGTCGTTCCTGACCCGCAACTCGGTGCCCTATGACGTCGTCACCACGGCGGCGCCCGGCACGGCAGCCACGGTCACGATCGGCGACAAGACCATCGAGTCCTTCGATGCCGTCGCCGCCGGCGACCAGGCCACGGCAATGGGCAACGCCTTCAACAAGGCGGTGAATATCGCACTGCATGGCGGCGGCTATCCGCTGGTGCGCGGTGCGGCGACCGTTGCCGACCAGAAGCTCGATGCCTTCGCTGCGGCAAATCCGGAGCTCAATCTCGACGTCGCGGCTATTCGCGCCGGCGAGAAGAAGGAAATCCCGGTCGAGCAGGCGATCAAGGACAAGCTCGTGACTGCCGAAGAGGCCGCCGGGGCCACGACGGTCACGGCCTTCAGCGTCCCGGCCGCCGGCGCCTTCACCATGGTGGCGGCGCCTGACGAGGTGAACTGGCCGATGGTGATCGCCATACTGCTGGTCCTCGTCATCTACGTGACGATGGTCTACGGGCCGATCGCGGCGATCCTCGTCGAGATGTTCCCGACCCGCATCCGCTACACCGGCATGTCGCTGCCTTACCACATCGGCAACGGCTGGTTCGGCGGCCTGCTCCCGGCGACCGTGTTCGCCATGAGCGCGGCGAAGGGCGACATCTATTTCGGCCTCTGGTACCCGATCGCGATCGCGGCGATGTCGCTGGTCATCGGCCTGATCTTCGTCAAGGATACGCTCGGCACCAACCTGCACACCAAGGACTGATCGCAGGCAGTCGCGAAAATTGCAGGACCCGGCGCGGGGACGCGCCGGGTCCTTGCGTTTGCGGGGCAGGCGACTGGGGCCGCGCCCTTCGATCTGCCACGCTCCGAAACCGGCATCTGTCGGCCGGTGAGCGAGGCGTCGCCTTCATGTTCGGGCTACGACTGTAACCTCTCCGTATCTTTATGTTGTTTCGCCCGACGCCGGGCGGCAACATGTGACCCTTACTCATGCGCTCATGCTTGGCCGGTTGCCCAGCAGAGTGGGCGCGGACTGGAGAAGGGCATGATCGAGGAAGCGCGCGGACGCATCGAATATGAGGAGCACGGATCGTCCGGCCCTACGCTGGTGCTGGTGCCCGGATCGTGCAGCACGGGCGCCGCGTGGCGCCCGGTGATGAAGCTGCTGGACGGCCAGTTCCGCTTCGTGACGACGAGCCTGCTCGGCTACGGCGCGACCGCCGAGCGCAGGCGAGATGGCGACTTCTCGGTGCAGCGCGAGGCCGAGGTCCTGGAGGCGGTGATCGCGAGGGCAGGGGGCGACGTGCATCTCGTCGGCCATTCCTTCGGCGGCGCCGTCGCCCTCATCGCCGCGATGCGAAAACGCGTTCCGATCGCCAGCCTCACCGTGCTCGAAGCGCCGCTTCCCTCGCTGCTCAGCCATTGCGGCGAAGATGCGCACTACCGCGCCTTCAGGACCATGACCGATGCCTATTTCGCCGCCTGGCGCGGCGGCGATCGCGAGGCGATACGCTCGATGATCGACTTTTACGGCGGCGCGGGGACCTGGGCGTCCTGGCCGGAGCGCGTGCGCGCCTATGCCGTCGAGACGACGCCGGTGAACATGCGCGACTGGGATTGCGCCTATGGCGAACCGCTGTCGCCGCAGATGCTCGCTGCGATCGAAGTGCCGGTGACTGTGGCCGTCGGCACGCAGAGCCATCCGGCGATCTGCCGCGCCAATGGCCTCGTCGCCATGGCGATCGAGGGCGCGACCTTCAAGACGATCGGCGGCGCCGCGCACTTCATGATCTCAACCCATCCGGCACAGGTCGCCGAGTTGATCCTCGCGAACGTCCGGGCGGCGGAGGCAGGTCCAGCCGGTGTCGTTGCTCCCCCGGCCGCACAAACGGAACCGGCACAGTCCTGCTGTCGCTGAAGCAGGCTGGCAGGTCGAAGGAACGGCAATTGCGCTTCGCTATATTAGTGCGCGGTGATATAGTTGGGTTCGTGCGGCGCCCTCCTTGACGCCCGCGACGATCGCCCGAGGCGATCCAGGCTTTTTCTCGTTGATAAAGCCATAGGAGGCTCACATGAAAACACGTGATTTGCTGCCGCGCGCAGGAGCGGTGACGCTTGCCTTCGCCGGACTTGGCGCAGGCGCCGCGATTGCATTTGTCGCCGACGGCACCGATCCGGCCAAGCTGCGCGAAGCCGCGGCTGCCGAGCTCAGGAAAGCCGCGCATTGCCTGGTCGCCGCGGTCTCGCCCGATCTGCAGGACACTGCGGCGGCGAAGGCCTATGAGGACGGCGACGTGCCATTGTGGAAGGACCTGGGCACGCTGACCTACCCGATCAGCACGAAGAACGCCGAGGCCCATGCCTATTTCGACCAGGGGTTGAAGCTGGCGGCGAACTTCAACCACGCCGAGGCGCGGCGGGCATTCCGCAAGGCACAGCGCCTTGATCCGAATTGCGCTCTCTGCTTCCTCGGCGAGGCGCTCGTGCTCGGACCCAACATCAACGTTCCGATGGATCCTGCCGCCAACGCGCCGGCTGTGGAGGCATTGCACAAGGCGCAGGCCCTGGCCGCCACCGCGACCGACAAGGAAAAGGATCTCATCCAGGCCGTCGCGACGCGCTATTCCGACGACCCCAAGGCTGAGCGGCCGGCGCTCGACGCAGCCTTCGCAGACGCCACGGCAACGCTCTCGGACAAATATGCTGACGACCAGTTGCTTGCGGTGCTGGCAGCGGAAGCCGGCATGGATACGCAACCCTGGGACTATTGGCAGCCGGGCGGCAAGGAATCGAAAGGCCGCGGCGCCGACATCCAGAAGCGCCTGGAAGCGGTTCTGGCCAAGAATCCCAACGATCCCTGGGCGATGCATCTCTACATCCATTTCGTCGAGGCGTCGGATCGACCGGAGCGGGGCGAGCCCTATGCCGACCGCCTCGCCGCGCTGATGCCGGGGGCCGGGCACATCGTGCATATGCCGAGCCACATCTACTACCGGATCGGCCGCTATTCGGATTCGCTCGACGCCAACAAGGCGGCTTCGAAGGTCGACGAGAACTACATAACCCAGACGGGCGCGGTCGGCGTCTATCCGATCGGCTACTATTCCCACAACATCCACTTCGTGCTCGTGTCCGCCGCGCTTCTCGGCGAACAGGCGACTGTCCTCGAACAGGCCGACAAGCTCGACAAATGGCTGAGCAACGACGTTGCAGCAGCGATTCCGATAGCCCAGCCCGTCAAGGCAGCGCCTTACTTTGCCTGGGCGCAATACGCCGATCCGGACACCGTCCTTGCGCTGCCGGAACCTCCGGGTGCGCCGCCCTACGTGAAGGCGATGTGGCACTATGCCAGGGGCACGGCGTCGGCGACGAAGAAGGAGGTCGATGCCGCGCGCGCCGAAGCCGCTGCCATCCAGAAGATACTGGCTGATACCGACTGGTCGGCGCTGGACCTTTGGGGGATTCCGGCGCGGCCCGTGCTCCAGGTCGCGAGCGAGGTTGTGCTGGCCCGTGCAGCGCAGGCCGAAGGGGACAAGAACGCCGCTGTCGAGCTGTTCGCGGCGGCTGCCGCGAACCAGGACGCGATCCCCTATATGGAGCCGCCTTACTGGTACTATCCGGTAAGGCAGTCGCTCGGCGCGGCTCTCCTCGAAGTAGGCAAGCCGGTCGAGGCCGAGAAGGAGTTCAACCTCGCTCTTGAACGCGAAAGAAGCAGTGCCTGGGCTCTTTATGGGCTGAAGGAGGCCGCAAAGGCGAAGGGCGATGCGCTCGCCGAGCAGCAGGCTTCCGACGAACTCGCCAAGGCCTGGCGAGGCGAGCCCGGCATGCTGACGCTGGGGCGGCTGTAAGGGAGTCCTCTGGCGTACCCCGGCGCACGCGCCGGGGTACTATCGTTGCTCCGGCGCTTGGCGCAGCAGCCAGGACGAGAAGGCTTGCATGGCACCGGTCGTGACTCTGCTTTGCAGCTTCGTCAGCCAATAGCTTCCTTTCGAAATCGAGGCAGGGAACGGCTGGACGATCGTTCCAGCCGCGAGCAGGCGCGAAAACATGAGCGGAGGCGCCAGCGCAATGCCGGCGCCTTGCGCGGCTGCCTCCATCATCGTCATCGACGAATCGAACACGATGCCTTTCAGCGGCGATGAAGGGGTCTTCAGTCCGGCTGCTGCAAACCAGTCGGGCCATTCGTCGTTCCGGTATGACCGAAGCAGCGTGTATCGGGGGATGTCCTCGGGCGAGGGGAGACCTGCCGCTATTTCGGGAGTACAGAGCACGGACAGGGGCGCCTCAAAAAGCTGCACGGCATCCAGCCCATGCCATGCGCCGGTTCCAAACCGGATGGAATAGTCGAGCCCCTCGGCGGCGATGTCGACCCGATTGTTGTTGGTCGACAACCTTATGTCGACGAACGGCGCTTCGGTTCTGAAGCTTTGCAGACGGGGCAGCAGCCAGCCGACGGCGAAGGTTCCGACAGCGCCGAGCGTCAGCACCTCCCGCACGTGGCCGTCCTCGAAGCGATCGAGCGCGTCGCCGATGCGGTCGAATGAATCACGGACCACGGGCAGCAGCGCCTGTCCCTCTTCCGTCACCTTGAGGCCGCGGGGCAGCCGCCTGAAAAGAGAGACGTTCAGCCTATCCTCGAGGTGCTTGACCTGATGGCTCACCGCCGCCTGCGTGACGCAGAGTTCGATGGCGGCGCGGGTAAAGCTGAGATGGCGAGCCGACGCCTCGAAAGCGCGCAATGCGTTGAGCGGAAGTCTCTGGCGATCCATGATGCCCAAAGTTTTTCTAATGGCCGCCGCTACATTTCATCGTTTGCGAGCGCGGTCCAGCCTGAATTACCACTTCGGCGGACGTATCGATCAGTGTTCGGAGAACATTAGACATGAGAAAATTATCGGTATTCGCTGCAGGCATTGTAGTCGCTGCCGGCACTATGACGGCACCTGCCGCCTGGGCGGAGCAGCCCGCTGCATGGTCGGAACCGACGCAACCGTTCAGGATCGTGGACGATATCTACTATGTCGGCACGAAGGGGCTTTCGTCCTACCTGATCGTATCCAACGGCGAGGCGATCCTTCTCGACGGCACGCTTGAAGAGAACGTCGGGCACATCGAACAGAACATCCGATCGCTCGGCTTCGATGTCGAAGACGTGAAGATCATCGTCAACACGCATGCTCATTTCGATCACGCCGCCGGAATTGCCGCGCTGAAACGCAACAGCGGCGCGCAAGTGATGGCCATGGAGCAGGAGCGTTCGGCGCTGGAGAACGGCAGGCACGAGGGCGACAACATCTATGGGGCGACACGCTTCCCGGCGGTCAAGGTCGACCGCGTCCTGCACGACGGCGACACGATCTCCGTCGGCAGCGTCGCGATGACGGCAACGCTTACTCCTGGCCACACAAAGGGCTGCACCACCTGGTCCATGAGCGCCAGGGATGGCGCTGTCACACGGCAGGTCGTGTTCCCCTGCAGCTTGACGGTCGCCGGAAACAAGCTGGTCGGCAATGCCGGTCATCCTGCGATCGCCGAGGACTATCAAAAGAGCTTCGAGATCGTGAAGTCCATGAAGGCCGACATCGTGCTGCCTGCGCATCCCGAGTTCGGCGACCTCTTCGGCCGGAAGGAGAGGCGAGACGCGGGTGACGCGGACGCGTTCGTGGATACGGAACAGTTGCGAGAGTTGGCCGAGAAGTCCCGCGCAGCGTTCGAGAAGGAGCTCAAGGCGCAGAAGTGAGCATCGAACCGGTAAAAAAGAAGAGCCCGGGCGTCATCGCCCGGGCTCCGTTATGCCTTGGAAATTCCTCGGCTTAGACCGAGTAATACATGTCGAACTCGACCGGGTGCGGGGTCATTTCGAAGCGCATGACCTCGGCCATCTTTAGCTCGATATAGGCGTCGATCTGGTCGTCGTCGAAGACGCCGCCGGCCTTCAGGAAGCCGCGGTCCTTGTCGAGACTCTGGAGCGCCTCGCGCAGCGAGCCGCAGACGGTCGGGATCTTCTTCAGCTCCTTTGGCGGAAGGTCGTAGAGATCCTTGTCCATCGGCTGGCCGGGGTGGATCTTGTTCTTGATGCCGTCCAGGCCGGCCATCAGCATTGCCGCGAAAGCGAGGTAGGGGTTCGCGCCCGGATCGGGGAAGCGGACCTCGACGCGCTTCGACTTCGGCGAGGAGCCGAACGGGATGCGGCAGGAAGCCGAGCGGTTGCGCGCCGAATAGGCGAGCAGCACCGGCGCCTCGTAGCCCGGGACCAGGCGCTTGTAGGAGTTGGTCAGCGGGTTGGTGAAGGCGTTGATCGCCTTGGCATGCTTGATGATGCCGCCGATGTAGAAGAGGCAGGTCTCCGACAGGCCGGCATATTCGTTGCCGGCGAAGGTCGGCTTGCCGCCCTTCCAGATGGACTGGTGCACATGCATGCCCGAGCCGTTGTCGCCGAAGATTGGCTTCGGCATGAAGGTCGCGGTCTTGCCGTAGGCATTTGCGACCTGGTGGACGACATACTTGTAGATCAGCATCTTGTCGGCGTTGCGCACCAGCGTGTCGAACTTGATGCCGAGCTCATGCTGGGCGGCTGCGACTTCGTGATGGTGCTTCTCGACGCGCACGCCCATCTCGCCGAGCACGGTGAGCATCTCGGAGCGCATGTCCTGGGCGGAATCGATCGGGGGCACCGGGAAGTAACCGCCCTTGACGCGCGGACGGTGGCCGAGGTTGCCGGTCTCGTAGTGGGTGTCGTCATTCGAGGGCAACTCGGTGGAGTCGAGATGGAAGCTGGTGTTGTAGGGATCGGCCTTGTACTTGACGTCGTCAAACACGAAGAACTCGGCCTCGGGACCGACGTAGATCGTGTCGCCGATGCCCTCGGACTTCATGTAGGCTTCCGCCTTCTTGGCGGTGCCGCGCGGGTCGCGGTTGTAGGGCTCGCCGGAGACCGGGTCGAGGATGTCGCACAGCACGACCATGGTCGACTGCGCGAAGAACGGGTCCATGTGGACCGTATCGGTGTCGGGCATGAGCACCATGTCGGACTCGTTGATGGCCTTCCAGCCGGCGATCGACGAGCCGTCGAACATCACGCCGTCGGCGAACATGTCCTCGTCGACTTCGGCGACGTCCATCGTCACGTGCTGCAGCTTGCCCTTCGGGTCCGTGAAGCGCAGGTCAACGAACTTCACGTCGTTGTCCTTGATCTGCTTCATGATGTCTTTTGCTGTGCTCATGTCTCTTTCCCTAGGTGAATCGTTGAAACTGATTGTCGTTGAGATACCGGTCCGATCACACTGCGTCTATGCCGGTTTCGCCGGTGCGGATGCGGATCACCTCCTCGATGTTCGACACGAAAATCTTGCCGTCGCCAATGCGGCCGGTCTGTGCGGCCTTGCGGATCGCCTCGATCGCAGCCTCGACGGCATCGTCGCCCAGCACCACTTCGATCTTCACCTTGGGCAGGAAGTCGACGACGTATTCGGCGCCGCGATAAAGCTCGGTATGTCCCTTCTGACGGCCGAAACCCTTGGCCTCGGTCACGGTGATGCCCTGCAGCCCAGCCTCCTGGAGCGCCTCTTTCACCTCATCGAGCTTGAACGGCTTGATGATTGCTTCGATCTTTTTCATCTTGTTGCGGCCTCCAATTGCCGGGGATCACGGACGCTTGGGCCCGCTTGCGCCTCTTCTAGCACGAACCGTGCCAGTCCCGCGCGAATGCAGCAAGGTCGCGCGACAACTGCTTGCCCGGAAGAAGTTTAACAGCGGATGACGGTTTCTGTCCGAAAGCGCTGCTCCCTTACGCAAAACAGGAAAGTGCCGTTAAATCAGGCAGCCTATAGATTGAGCAAAGTGCACAGTGAATGTGCATTTGGCTGCTGACAAGATATTGCGGCCGGCGGGGTGCTGCTTCCGCAGCTCATGGCGTTCGTGCTACCGCAGTGGCATGAGCCAGCCGACTCCGATCAACCATGCATGAGCTGTTGACGCCAGCTGAAATGGGCGAGGCCGACCGGCTGACCATCAAGGCCGGCCCCTTCGACGGCATGGGCTTGATGCGCCGCG
>Ga0233385_1001266_pt1 | contig 10632 bp, 9 predicted proteins | sample ElkDunMinimDraft_16_FD_191543 | JGI IMG/M metagenome (GOLD analysis project Ga0233385, IMG submission 191543) | Fecal eukaryotic communites from dung pellets of Tule Elk in California, USA - Elk Dung G36 | ecosystem: Host-associated > Mammals > Digestive system > Large intestine > Fecal | place... | reverse complement strand
CCGTGCTTGAGATGGTGGAGCGGTCAGGCTTCATCGACTTGAGCGCGCGATGATGTCGGGCTTCAGTTCGCGCTTTCGGGAGGGGCAAGCAGGGATGAACGGGGATCAAGCTCCAGGCAGGCAGGAATTGCCTGTTCACGATAGATCGCGGGACGTTGGAGGCCCCATGGGGCGAAACGCCAACAGCCCGGGCGCCAAGGCAGCCGACAGGCACGGCCTCGAAATCCTCGTGAGATAGACGCAAGATGGATATCTCGCAGCTTACCACCCTCGTCGCGGTGGCTGAACTCGGCACTGTTAAGAAGGCCTCCGAGCGTCTCAGCATCGTCCAGCCCGCTTTGAGCAGGCAGATCAATCTCCTTGAGCGCGAACTCGGCGTAAGGTTGTTCGACCGGCATGGCAGAGGGATGGTCCTCACCGAGGTGGGGGCTAAAGTCGTGGCAAGGGCGACGCGCGTCCTGCAGGAGATCGGCCAGATCCGTTCCGAGATGGAACGCGAGAGCGGGATGGTTTCCGGCGATGTCGTGCTCGGCCTGTCGCCGAACGTGGCGGAGTTCTTGACCGTGCCGCTCGCCCGCCGCCTCAACGACGAGCAGCCTGGCATCAAGCTCCGGATATTCATTGCGTATGCCGGTTCGGTACAGGAGGCGCTGCAAGCCAGCAGGATCGACCTGGCGGTTCTGTCGTCCCAAGGCCCGGTCAACACGATCAACACGTCTCCCATCCTGACAGAGCCTGTTTTCCTGATCGCGTCCCCGGAGATGATCTCGTCGACGACCCCCGTTTCGTTCTCCGAACTGTCCAAATGGCCGCTTATCCTGACCAGCGAGCATAACCATCTCAGGCAGGTGATCGAGGCGACCGCGGCGGAGCGGGGAATCTCGCTGAACCGTAGGTTCGAGGTGAACGACGTCAATGCGGTGCGCGACCTCGTGGTGGCCGGACTGGGTGTCGCCTTGCTGCAGGCGTCGGCCTGTCGGCTACATCCGACGCAGATGCTTGCCGTGCCGCTCTACGATCCAGTCATTCCGCTCAAGGTCGTGATGGCAACCTCCGTCATCCGGCCGTTGACGAAGGCTGGAAAAATCGTCGCCGGACTCGCTCGCGAAGAGATCCACCGCCTGGTCGGGTCTGGGGTGTGGCAGGGGGCATTCCTTACCGAACCCAGCGCGTAGAGGCTCGCGCCGTTCAGGGGTCGGGTGAACTCTTCCGAGAACGTCGGCCATATTCGCTTGTCCGCGACGGGCCCGGATCGACGCCGCGCGGGAAGCGACCTTGCCCACCGGCGAGCCTGCCCAGAATGGGGCAGTCCGGGTCTGGATTTGTCCGGTCGCGGCCTCCCCAGTGATAGAGCTTCGCTATTTCTGATCGCGCCAAATGCTAATTCTGCAGTGACGGAAATAGAAATAAGGTCGAACGGCAGCTTACCCAACAGCATCTGTTCTGAAGGCAATTATTCGCCACGAAAACGAAGTCCGGCGGATGCAAGGCTGCCTCGCAACGTCCGAAAAAATGAGGGGACCATAATGAGCTTGATGAAGAAATTTGGGAGTGCGCTGGTCGGCATGATCGCGCTGGCCGCCGGGAGCGGCGCGCCTCCTGCCGTCGCGGCCGATATCCAGTGGCGCACCCACCTCGTATGGATACCCACCCGGCAGGAGGTTGTTGCGACCCAGAAACTCGCCGAACGGATCACCGCCCGCGGGGGCGATCAGTTCGCAATGGAGGTCCACCCCGGTGGAGCGCTCGGCATAAAGGATGCCGACATGCTGCGCATCCTGCCGCCCGGCAACGTCATTCAGGCGACGCTCTTTTCGACCAACTACGTCGCGCGGGATTCCCCGGCCATAGCCTATGCGTTCCCCGAAGGGGTCGTGAAGACGACGGACAACGTCGCAGCAATGCTGCCTGAGCTCGAGCGGGTCTATGCAGACCAGTTCGACCAGTTCGGCATCAAGGCGCTGAACATTCTCGTGCCGCCGGATCGGTCGATGGAAATCTACTGCAAGACCCCGGTGAATACGCTGGAGGAACTGCGCAAAAAGAAGATGCGTGTTTGGGGCGCGTTCCTGGTGGACGTGTTCGCGGAACTGGGCGTCTCGGCAACCGTCATCCCGCAGAACGACCTCTACATGGCGCTGCAGACCGGCGTGGTCGACTGCGCGCTATTCCTGCCCGGCGCCGCCAACACCAGCTCGATCGGTGAAGTTGCACCGCATTGGTCGACCATCTCCGACTATCTGGCGCCGCTCGTTCTCATCGTCTCGCGTGCGGCGTGGGACAAGCTGCCCTCCGAGGTCCAGGCGATGGTTACCGAAGAGTCGGAGAAGATGTCCAAGGAGCTTCTCTCCGAGTTCATGAGCGGCGAGTACAACAAGGAACAGCTCGAGAAGTTCAACCAGTCCGGAGGCAAGGAGCTGGAGCCTTTCCCGGAAGCGGACCGCGAGGCATTTTATCAGGCCGCGCTGAAAGTCTGGGAGCGGAACGCGACCGATGGCGGCGGCAACATGGCCGCCAATCGGGAAGCGATCCTGAAGCAGCTCCGATAGGCGTTTGCTAGGCAGTGATTAATCGGAAAGGACCCGTTCGGGCCTTTCTTTCAACTGCATGGGCACGAGTGACGGAACTTCAATGTCAACAATAGCGAACTTAATAGCGTGGTTTGTCCGCGTCACATTATTCTTTTCTGCGATGCTGGGATTCGTCATGTCCCTCCTCGTCTTCGTTGCAGTGCTGATGAGATACCTCATCGCGTCACCGCTGCATTTTAGCGACGAGTTGGTGGCCCTGCTGTTTTCAGCCTGTGTATTCCTGACGATCCCTTACACGTTCGCCATGAATCTCAGTATCCGCGTTACCTTGATCACGGATGTATTGCCTGCTCGCTTCCGCAGGATTTCAGACATCCTGTCTACGATCGGTTGCGTCGTCTTTTTCCTCTTGCTCGGATACCTCAGCTACAACTTCGCCTCCTTCTCCCTGATGATCGATGCCCGCTCCGACGTCGCGCGGCTTCCCGTCGGACTCTGGATGTCCATCATCCCGGTTTCGGCGTTCCTGACGGCGATTATCATCGTCGTCAAAGAAGTTCTTGCGTCGAGGTCCGTCTATATCGGCACCGAGGAAGAGCGGCAGGCGGGAGAAGTCATATGATCTGGATTGTTATATTGTCCGGTTTGATCCTCATTGGTCTGACCGGCATCCCGATTGGGATCGGTCTTGGCCTTATGGGCTTGTTCATCCTGCACTACCTTGTCGGCGATGCGACGCTTCTTGCCATCACGAGCGTCTGGAACACATTCAACGACTTCGTCCTCAGCGCCGTGCCCCTGTTCATCTTCATGGGCGAGATCCTCCTGCGAAGCGGGGTTAGCAAGCGGCTGTACCTTGCGGTGGCTCCCTTCTTCCGGACGATCCCCGGCGGGTTGCTGCACACCAACATCGCCGTCTGTACGATGTTCGGTGCAATCAGCGGCACCAGCACGGCGACCGCCGCGGCGATCGGCTCGGTGGCTTACCCGGAGCTGAAACGCCGTGGATACGACCGGACGATGGTGGTCGGGACCTTGGCGGCCGGCGGTACGCTCGGACTGCTGATCCCGCCGAGCCTGACGCTGCTCCTGTATGGAGCGACACAGGGGGTGTCGATCGGCCAGCTTTTCGCTGCCGGCATTCTGCCGGGCCTGCTGATCGCGCTTGGGTTCATGGCGGTCATCTACGTCATGGCACGGCGCAATCCATCGATCGCGCCGGCCGACGAGGTCAAGTTGCCGGTGAAGGAGGTGGTTTTGGGCGTGCTGCGGGTCTGGCCCGTCGCGGTCCTGATCTTCGCCGTTCTGGGCACGATATATCTCGGCATCGCGACTGCCACGGAGGCCGCGGGTCTAGGCGTCATCGCTTCGATCATCGTCGGCTTCACATGGGGTGACCTGACCCTCAAGAACCTCGTCTCGGCGTTCCGCGACGGCATGGTGGTCTTCGCCACCCTGGGCGTGGTTCTGATCGGGGCGCTCATCCTTGCACAGAGCATGAGCGCGATGGCCTTGCCGAGCCAGGTCATGAGCCTGCTGAATGGCATGGACACTTCGCCCTACATGATCCTGTTCCTGGTGATCGCCCTCTATCTCGTGCTCGGGTGTTTCTTCGACGGCATCTCCTTGCTGTTGATGACGGTGCCGGTGGTCTTTCCGGTTCTGACCGGCGTCGGCTTCGATCCGGTGTGGGTCGGCGTCATCGTCACCATCTGCATCGAGATCGGCATGCTTACACCGCCGGTGGGCATGAACCTGTTCGTCCTCGTCGCGATCACCAGGGGTGAGGTGAATCTGGTGCAGGCCGCCAAGGGAACCGTCCCGTTCTGGATCTTGATGCTCGTCGCGCTTCTTGTCCTGACCATGTTCCCCGAGATCGTGCTCGTGCTCCCGAGCTTTGTCTGAATGAAGGGATGGGCGGCATAGCCTGCTATGCCGCCCATCGCCGCCCTCCCAAAAAGATTGGTCGCGGACGCCAAGCATGCCGCGACTGCCGACAAGGCAGCGGGTCCGTTCAGCCGGACTTCCGGAAACGCCCCCCACCCAAGCTTCCCTGCTTTGCAACCGTACGGCGTCTCCTCGACCGCGACACCACGCGCGACGAGTCTTTGGCGCGAAGCTGGCCGCCACCCCTGACAGTCGAAATGCGAAATGAAGAGGCTTCGCGGCCATGCGCAACGCCGCGCTGCGCTGGAAAGCACCAGCGCTGCCGCGATCACATGGATCGGGAGCCTTACAGTTTTTGGTGCAGGGCGTTGGACACTCAGGCCATCTGGCTGATCGTCAGCGCAAGCCCTTGGGCGCGCGGTACCAGCGAGTCGACCTCCAGGTACTCTTCCGGCGTGTGGGGGAAACCGCCCACAGGTCCGACCGCGCAGATCGTCGGGCAGCCGACGAGGGACGTGAAACCTGAATCGGCGCACCCACCTGAAAACTCTCCTTCGACCCGCTCACCGACGGAGGTCATAGCCTGCTGATAGGCCGAAAGGAGTTCAGCCGACGATCGGCTTTGCACAAGTGGCGCGAATTCGCCGGTTATCGTCAGAGCCGACTGCGTTCCGGCGACATACTGCTTCTGGACGATGCCTTCGATCCTCGCCATCGCCGCGTCGCGCTGGTCGGGGCGGACGTAGCGCAAATCGATCTCGATCCTTGCCGACGGAGCCACGGTGTTGACCGACTGCCCGCCCGATACCAGGCCGACATTCAAGGTGACACCCGCTTCGAGGTCCGAGATATCCTCAAGATGGACGATCTTGTGCGCGATCTCGTTCACGGCGCTGATGCCGTTCTGGAAGGCTGCTCCGGAATGTGCGGACTTCCCGGTCACCGTGCATGCCATGAAGACAGCTCCCTTGCGGCCGGTAACCACATTGCCGGTCGGCCTCCCGGGCTCGGAATTGAACACCGCCCGCGCGTTGCGTGCGACCTCCTCAATCGTCGGCCTGCAGGTCAGGGAGCCGATCTCTTCGTCGGACGTGGTCAGGACGACTATCGGAGCGGGGGCGCCACCGAACTTGTGAAAGGCCGCCGCCACGAACGCGTTCATGACCAAGCCGCCCTTCATGTCGGCGACGCCAGGCCCGTAAGCCCGATCGTCGACGATCCGGAAGGGGCGACGCTTTGCCTCTCCTTTAGGAAACACCGTGTCCCGGTGTCCCATGAGCACGACAGGCGCATTGCTGCCGCCTGATGACGCAACTGTGGCGCTGAAGATGTCGCCGAAACTCTCGTTCGCCTGGCGCGAGACGGGGATTCCGTGGCTCTCGAAAAAGCTGGCAAGCCGCTCGCCGACGCGGTCCACCCCGGCCTTGTCGTAGCTCCCTGAATCGAGGTTCACGAGTTCCTCCAGCAGGGCGAGCATCTCGCCCTTTTGCGAGGCCAGCCAGTCCATAACCTGCGCGGAATGCGTCATCTTCTCTCACCTGCCGATTGAATGGCGTGCCACCGGTTGGTGCCGCCGGCGATCCGGGGCCACTTAGGGCCGTGCGCGCCGGCTAGGATCTCCCGCCATCCGCGGAGAGGACCTGGCCCGTGATCCAGCCCGCTTCTTCGCTGGCGAAGAACAGTGTTGGCATCGCTATGTCATCGGCCTCGCCGACGCGACCGGTGTGCAGGCTCTCCTTGAAGCGCCGCTGCCCGTCTTCGCCGTAACCTTCCCATTGCACGATGGCAGCCTTGCTGGAGAGGACGAGGCCGGGGGCAACGGAATTCACCGTAATGCCGAAGCGGCCGAGACTGAGGGACAACTGCTTTGTCAGGCCGACAACCGCATGCTTGGCCGCGGTATAGGCGTGGAGGCCGGCCAATCCCGGCCGCAAGCCGGCGCCGGAGGTTATCGTTATGATGCGGCCCCAGCCCTGCGTCTTCATCACCGCCGAGCCGGCCTGTGCGAGCCAGATCACGCTGTCGAGATTTGCGCTCAGGATCATCTGCCAGTTTTCCGGAGTGATCTTCTCGATCTCGAGCCCGAGATATCCGCAGTTCCCGCCGGCTGCCAGAGCCAGGATGTCCAGCCTGCCTTCCTTCTCGACCACGCTCGCGACCAACTCGCTCGCCTGTTCGCGTTTGGAAAGATCCGCAGCGAAATAGCCGCATTGCAGTTCCCTGCCGGCCTCTGCGACCGCATCCTCGGCAATGTCGACCAGGTAGACGGTCGCCCCCGCTTCCTTGAAGCGCGCCGCGATCACCTTGCCGATGCCATGGGCGGCGCCAGTAACGATTACAACTCTATCTCGAAAATCAAATTTCAACATCGTGACTGCCGTATTGGTTTGGGGTGTTGTCGCTAGAGATCGATGACGATCAGGTCGCCCTTCGCCCGCGACACGCATATGACCATCGTCTCTCCGTCGGCCTTCTCGGCATCCGACAGGAACGAGTCTCGATGGTCTATCTCGCCGCTGGAAACGCCCACGAGACACGACCCGCATGTGCCCTCCTTGCAGGAGAAGTCGCAGGCTATTCCGTTCTCGAGAAGAACATCCAGGATCGACTTGTCGGCGGGCACGTCGAAGGTCTTGCTCTTGCCGGATATCTGGACCTTGAACGGACGTGTCTCGCCGAAGCTCTTTTCAGAATCCGGTGCGAAATGTTCCATATGAACGGCGGATGCGGGCCATGAGGCGCCGGCAATGTTGCTTGCAAGTTTCATGAACGGCGCCGGTCCGCAGATATATGCGTGCTGATCGCTTGCGCGACGAACGAGGATGTCGGCCAACCGGCTTGGCAATTCCGCCAGGCTGGTTCCGGCATGCACCGTAGCGGCGTCGCCGAACTCCGATCGGATCTCGTCGGCGAAAGCGGTCAATTCGGCCGAGCGCGTGAAATATTCGAGTTTGAACGGCCGGCTCGCAGCCTTGAGATGGCGCGCCATGGAAAGAAGAGGGGTGACCCCGATCCCCGCCGCGATCAGCAAGTGCTCGGAAGCACCGGCCTCGATCGGAAAGTTGTTGCGGGGAAGACCGACGGAAACGGCGCTACCGATCCGGAACGTCTCGTGGATCGCCCTGGATCCTCCACGGGAGTCCGCTTCCCGCTTGACCGCTATGGAGTAGTGGTTCTTGTCGTCAGGTCCGTTGCAGAGGGAGTATTGCCGCTGCAGACCGTCCGGGAGGACGACGTCTATGTGAGCACCAGCCGCAAATGCGGGCACCGCGGAGCCGTCGATCCGCACCAGCCGATAGGAGGAAACCTCCGGCGTCAGCTTCGTGATCTCGGCAACACGCATGTCAATCTTGGACGTATTCATCTTCTTCATCGCTTTGCGTCATGCGTCCAATCCCGTCGCCGTTCGTGTCGAACGGACCTCGATGGCGCGGGATTTGTCGTTGGGCGTGTCTCCGGGCAGCAATCCCTGGCGCTACCCGCAACACGTCACGCCGGGTAAATCTTCATGGGGAGCCGATCGAGGGTGCGCAGTGAACTGACCTCGCGGTAGACCGGTTCGCCTACGACCTCGATCTTCCTTGCCCGCTCGGCGACCGCGGTGATCAGGCATTCGGCCTCCAGTCGCGCCACCACCTGACCCAAGCAGACATGGACGCCGTCGCCGAACGCCATGTGGCCGGTAAGGTCGCGCGTGATGTCGTATCGGGTCGGGTTGTCCCATCTGGCGGGGTCGCGGTTCGCCGCTCCGAAATAGACCCCGACCTTGGTGTCGGCTGCCATGTGATAGCCGGCCAACTCGACGTCGCGCGTCGTCGTGCGATACGACACGGTCGGCGTCTCCAGACGGATCGCCTCCTCAAAGGCGAACCGCGCCTTGTTCGGATCCTCCCTGACCATGTCCCACTGGTCGGGGTGCTTCCCCAGCATGTGGAACGAGGTTCCGATGCCGCTGATGGTGGAATCCATTCCCGCACGCAGGAAGGCACGCAGCATCTCGGGTGCGACATCGGCGGGGATCAGACCCTGATCCGCCGCATCGAATATCTTTGCCCCGATTCCGCCTGGCGTCAGAGCCTCGCGGGTCATCTGCCGGCGATACCAATCCATATGGTGTTCGGCCTCCTTGCGGGAGGCGACAAGACGCTCGTTGTTGGGACCCAGCTCGTTGAAGTTCAGGTCGCCCGTGACGATCGCCTGTTCCCGGGTGATCGTGAAGCCGATCGCCTGCGGGAAGGCTTGCAGGATAAACTCCTCCGTCAGGTCCCGGACCCCGTCGAATTCACCCATATCCAGAATCTTGTCGACAACCTGCCGGGCACGCTGCTGAAAATCGGTTCTCCACTTTCGCACGACGACAGGCGAGATGATGCGCAGGAGAACGCTGCGGTTGCGCGCGTGCTCCTCGCCCTGCACCTCCGTGAAGACGCTGGGTTTTCTTCCCCAGGCGCCCGGCTTGGTGATGTCGGACAGCCCGATACCTGCCGTCGAGGTGAAGGTCTCGGTATCGTGAAGGATCGTCTTGACCTCGGCGTACCCGCCTACGGCATATGCCCCGTGCGGGACCATGTAGACGACGGGCGCCAGGTTATGGAGGGCGTCAAAGAATGGATAGGGATTGGCGATGTTCTCTGCCGCGTACGGATCCATGAAGAGATCCGGCGGCGTTTTTCCACGTGGATTGTCAACGGTCGTCGACATAAAGGTCTCCTTTCAGACTGCCTCTTTGGATCAGTCTTGCGAATACGAACCGCTCTTCCCGAAGCGCCCGAAGGCGCAGTCGCAAAGGGCACCAATTTTCAAAGCGTCTCGGATCTGTTGCAGCTTGGCTGGGCCCGCGGCGGCAGCGGGGCTGCCGGTTTGCCGAAGCCGGCATCGGGCGACAGACACGAAACGAAGCTTCGCGCGATGACGGGCAATGACGCGTAGTCCCGAAACCCCATCATGAGGGTCCGCGTCGCCCACTCCTCCCGGAGCGGCACCATCTCCAGGTCGTTCGAAGAAAGAAATGGCGCGACGGCCCCTTCCGGCAGGACGGCGATGCCGATCCCCGCTTCGACCATGCGACGGGCGGCGTCGAAGCTGGATACCTCTATCCGCGTGCTTAGGGGGATCTTCATCGCCCTGGAGGCGGCTTGAAGCTTTTTCTCGATCGAGTTCCCCTCACGCAAACCGACGCGTTCGCACGAAGTGATGTCCTCAAGGCCGACCGACTTCAGCGAAGAAAGCCGATGCCCTCGACGCATCGCAACCACCAAGGTGTCGCGACGGTAAATGCGCGTTTCCAACCTGACCGGATCGGCGTGCTCGGAGAAGATGCCTATATCGGCATCACCGTCCAGCAGCGCTCGGACGATCGCCTCGCTGTTGTCTTCGCGGAGATCGACACGGACATCCGGGTGCCTGTCGACGAACAGCGCCAAATCCTCCGGCAGAAACTGCGATACCGCCGATGAGTGAGCCCACAGCCGGATGCGTCCTCGCTGAACGCTGCTGAACCGAGTGAGTTCGGCATCCATCAACTCGACATTCGCGAGTATTCGCTTGGCATGACGGTATAGAACCCGCCCGGCGGGAGATGCGTCCACTCCATGTCGGGTCCGGAAAAACAGTGCTGCGCCAACGCGTTGTTCGAGCTCGGAAATACGCCTGCTCACCGCCGATGCGGCGATGTGGTTCCGACGCGCCGCGCGGGCAATGTTCCTATCCTCGAACACCGATGTGTAGAGCTGCAGTGACGTGAGGTCGAAGCCGGCAATCGAATTTCGAAGCCCCTGTGGATTCAAAGCCATCTTCCGGGCATCCAGACCACAGGTGGGCAGAACGCCGGGAACATCGGTCCGCCACCCGGGCGGGGGCGCATCGACCGATTTCGCGATAGGCCTCGCCTTCATGTCCAAATCCGCACCCAAGGCTTTGGTCACTTGCGAGTTATGAGGCCTCACGAACAGCTCCAGACAATGCTCATTGAAGACGGGTCCCTGACGGAAACAAATTCATTGTGATCCGCATCGCGTCATCAAGCCTGGCCAGGTGCCTCACCGCGACGTCATGTGTCACCGAGGCGCGTTCGACGGTTTAGCCTCGCGCTTCCGACGGTTGGCACCTCGGGCATCAAATTAATGGACGCCATCTGGGGGGACGATGTGTTTCTAGCACTATCAGCATTCGCGATATGCTATTGGGCGCAGCAAGAGCAGCCCATCTCAACAAT
>Ga0233385_1001265_pt1 | contig 10635 bp, 9 predicted proteins | sample ElkDunMinimDraft_16_FD_191543 | JGI IMG/M metagenome (GOLD analysis project Ga0233385, IMG submission 191543) | Fecal eukaryotic communites from dung pellets of Tule Elk in California, USA - Elk Dung G36 | ecosystem: Host-associated > Mammals > Digestive system > Large intestine > Fecal | place... | reverse complement strand
GGCTGAGCAGAGGGCGATTCTCGACGCCGCCAAGGTTTTCGTGAAGCCGGGCGGCCGCCTGGTCTACATCACCTGCTCCGTCTTCCCCGCCGAGAACTCCGGCCAGATCGAAGCATTCCTCGGCCGCGAGCCGGGGTTCGCGCGGCTCGATCATCAGGCCCTCTGGCAGGAGCATTTTCCCGGCAGGGAAGATCGTGCCAGGATCGACAAGGCGCATGGGATCTCACTGACTCCCGCCAGGAGCGGCACCGACGGATTCTATTTCGCAGCCCTGGAGAGGAGCAGGTAAGCTCTTGATTTCCTGCGCCGAGGTTGCAGATACGACGTGTCGGCAAGCTTGCAAGGCGAGGATTCATGACGGGCCGCTCGGCGTTGATACCTTTCTTTCTCCTGGTGGTCGGCGGCGGGCTGCTGATCGGCTTCCTGACCGCCCCCGGCCCTTGGTACCAGGCGCTCGCAAAGCCTTCCTTCAATCCGCCGAACTGGCTGTTCGGTCCGGTCTGGACGGTCCTCTATGTTCTGATCGCGCTTGCGGGTTGGCGCGTCTGGCGGGTCGGACCGTCGGGAACGGCGATGAAGCTGTGGTGGCTGCAACTGGCGCTGAACTTCCTGTGGTCGCCGGTCTTCTTCGGGCTGCAGCAGATCGGGCTGGCGCTTGTCGTTATCGTCGCGCTGCTCGTCTGCATCATTGCCTTCATCGCCGCCGCCTGGAATCTCGACCGGATCGCGGTGTGGCTTTTCATTCCTTATGCGGCCTGGGTCTCCTTCGCGTCGCTGCTCAACGCATCGATATTGTTCCTCAACTGACTTTGCTGCAGTGCACCATTATTGATTGCGCGCCACGCCGCTGTTTGCCATAAGCTGCCGGCAAAGAAAGGCGAAGCCAGTGGCGGCTGCGAAGATCATTCCCAATCCCAACTACGAGGAGCGCGTCCGCGGCTCCTTCGAGCGCCAGAATGCGATGACGACGATCGGCGCTCGCCTGGCCCTGGTGACGCCCGGGATCGTCGAGATCGAGATGCCGTTCTCCGAGGCACTCACCCAGCAGCACGGCTTCCTGCACGCCGGCGTCATTTCGGCCGCACTCGATTCGGCCTGCGGCTACGCGGCGCTGTCGATCATGCCGGAAAACGCCGCCGTGCTGACCATCGAGTTCAAGGTCAATGTGCTGGCGCCGGGCAGGGGCGTGCGTTTCCTGTTCCGTGGTTCGGTCACCAAGCCTGGCCGCACCATTGTCGTTGCCGACGGGCAGGCCTACGCCATCGGCGCGGACGAGGAGGCGAAGCTCATCGCCACCATGACGGGCACCATGATGACCATCCTCGGCCGCGACGGGATGGAGGGATAGATTGCCGCCATTGGCCACGCTTGCGGGCAAGAAGGTTCTCTTCGCCATGGCGGCGGACGCCGAGTATGGCGAGCATCTGAAGAAGCTGTTCCGGCCGCTGATGACCGGCGTCGGTCCGGTCGAGGCGAGCATCTCGCTTGCCAGGGCGCTCGGGGAAGCGAAGGCGGCCGGTTCGTCGCCCGACCTCGTCGTCTCGCTCGGCTCCGCCGGCAGCCGCCGGCTGAAGCGCACCGAGGTCTATCAGGTGACCTCCGTCACCTACCGCGACATGGACGCGTCCGCCTTCGGCTTCGAGAAGGGCGTGACGCCATTCCTCGAACTGCCTGCCATCCAGGCTCTGCCGATCCGCATTGCCGGCGTTAAGGAGGCGACGATCTCGACGGGCGCGGCGATCGTCGCCGGCCCGGCTTTCGACGGTATCGCCGAGGACATGGTCGACATGGAGACCTATGCGTGCCTGCGCGCCTGCCAGACATTCGGCGTCCCGCTGGTCGGCTTGCGCGGCATCTCGGATGGCGCTACCGACGTCGATCAGATCGGCGATTGGCTGGAATATCTGCACATCGTCGATGAAAAGCTCGCCGACGCGGTGCAGAAGCTGGAGGCGGGAATTGCCGACGGCACGATCCGCCTTTGAAGAGCCTGCTTCATCGGCCGCGCAAGGCAGTTGAATCAGGCTGCGAAGCGCATGAATCACTTTGACATGGATTTGGCGCAAGCCATTGCACCGACTCACTTCTTTCTTTAAACGCCCGCCATGAAGCACGACGCACACCCCGACAGCATCCTCATCATCGATTTCGGCAGCCAGGTCACGCAGCTGATCGCGCGCCGCGTCCGCGAGGCCGGTGTCTACTGCGAAATCCACCCGTTCCAGAATGCAGCGCAGGCCTTCGAGAGGCTGAAGCCCAAGGGCGTCATCTTCTCCGGCGGCCCTGCCTCCGTGCCCGACGAAGGCAGCCCCCGCGCGCCTGAGGCCGTGTTCGCTTCGGGCGTGCCGATCCTGGGCATCTGCTACGGCCAGCAGACGCTCGCGCACCAGCTCGGCGGCAAGGTCGAAGGTGGCCATGCGGCCGAGTTCGGCCGGGCCGATGTGGAGATCAAGGCGGCGAGCCCGCTCTTCGAAGGCTTCTGGGAAGTCGGCCAGCGCTACCCGGTCTGGATGAGCCACGGCGACCGGGTGACAGAGCTGCCGAAGGGTTTCCAGGTCATCGCCACTTCTGAGAATGCGCCCTTCGCCATCGCTGCCGACGAAGACCGCCGCTACTACACGACCATGTTCCATCCCGAGGTGGTGCACACGCCGGACGGCGCGAAGCTGCTCTCCAATTTCGTGCACAAGATCGTCGGCCTGAAGTCCGACTGGACGATGTCGGCCTACCGCGCCGAGATGATCCGGAAGATCCGCGAGCAGGTTGGAACCGAGCGCGTCATCTGCGGCCTGTCGGGCGGCGTCGATTCCTCGGTCGCGGCGGTGCTGATCCACGAGGCGATCGGCGACCAGCTCACCTGCATCTTCGTCGACCACGGCCTGCTGCGCCTCAACGAGGCGGACGAGGTCGTGAAGATGTTCCGCGACCACTACAACATCCCGCTCGTCCATGTGGACGCCTCGGATCTCTTCCTCACCGAGCTTGCCGGGGTCTCTGACCCCGAGGTGAAGCGCAAGACGATCGGCCGGCTGTTCATCGAGGTGTTCGAGGCCGAGGCAGGCAAGATCGCCGAGGACGGCAAGGGGGCGCCGGCTTTCCTCGCCCAGGGCACGCTCTACCCTGACGTGATCGAGAGCGTCTCCTTCTCCGGAGGCCCGTCGGTGACGATCAAGTCGCACCACAATGTCGGCGGTCTGCCCGAGCGCATGAACATGAAGCTGGTCGAGCCGCTGCGCGAGCTCTTCAAGGACGAGGTGAGGGCGCTTGGCCGCGAACTCGGCCTGCCGGACCGCTTTATCGGCCGCCATCCCTTTCCGGGTCCGGGCCTGGCCATCCGCTGCCCCGGCGTCGTGACGCGGGAAAAGCTCGACATATTGCGCAAGGCCGACGCCATCTATCTGGATGAAATCCGCAAGGCCGGCCTCTACGACACGATCTGGCAGGCCTTCGCCGTGCTGTTGCCGGTGCAGACGGTCGGCGTCATGGGCGACTACCGAACCTACGACTTCGTCTGCGCGCTGCGCGCCGTGACGTCGGTCGACGGCATGACCGCCGACTTCTACCCCTACGACATGAATTTCCTCGGCCGCACCGCAACCCGCATCATCAACGAAGTGCGCGGCATCAACCGCGTCGTCTATGACGTGACCTCGAAGCCTCCCGGCACGATCGAGTGGGAGTGATCCGGGTCTTTCGCGGCCTCTGAGGCGCTGACAGTCCGTCAGCGCCAGTTTCGGCAGCGGGAGACCGCATCGGCGAAGCGGGCGTGCCAGAAGGTGTTGTCGCCTCCCAGTTCAGGAGCCTGCTCCGAATCCGCCCCGTCCGGCTGCGGCAGGACGGCTCCGATTGCCAGCCCCGCCAACTGTGCGCAGCCGAGGCTGGTAAGCTCGGCGAAGCGGCGCGTTCGAATCCGGCGGCCCAAGGCTTTGGCGAGAAAGTCCGTGAAGTAGGCGTTGAGGGACAAGCCCCCGTCGACCGAAGCCGCGACGGGCCGCTGCAAGTGCGTGTCGATCGCTCTCAGCACCTCCGTCGTGCGCAGCGCCACGCCTTCGAGCGCGGCCTGCACCAGATCCTTCGAGGTCGTGTCGGCCCCCATCCCGATCCACAGCCCCGCACCTGAACGATCCCAGTACGGGCAACCGAGACCCGACAGCGCGGGAACGAAGGCCAGCCCGCGCTCGATCGCCGGAACCTCTGCGAATCCGGAAAGGCCGGTGTCGAGATCATGCACAAGACCGAGGCGCCGCAGCCATTCCACCGTGGCGCCCGCATCGTACACGCCGCCCTCGACCGCATAGGTCGTGCCCTCTGGGAGAGCCCATGCAACCGTTGGCAGGAGGCCTGCCTCGGGAACGCGCACGATACGATCGCCGGTGATCGCCAATGCAAAGGCGCCGGTGCCGAATGTGACCTTGGCATCGCCCGGACGCCGGCAGCCGTGACCGTACAGCGCCGCTTGCTGGTCAACGACCGATGCGGTTACCGGAACACCGTCCGCCTCACCGAGCACGACGCCGGCCGTGAGGCCTATCTCGGGCAGGCACTCCAGCGGCACCTCGAAGATGCGGCAGAGCTCCGCATCCCACTCCCCGCTCTCGAGGTTCATGAGCGATGTGCGCGAAGCCGTCGTGCGGTCCGTGACGAAGCGCCCGGTCAGGCAGTCAAGGAAATAAGCGTCGGTCGTACCGAGGCGCAGCCTGCGCTCCGCCAGCGCTTCCCGCGCGGCCGGCACGTTCTTCAGTATCCATCCCAGCTTCGATGCCGAGAAATAGGGGTCGAGAGGTAGCCCGGCGCGCTCCAGCGTAATCTCTTCGACGCCTTCAGCGCGCAGTCGATCGATCGCTGCCTTGGTGCGGTTGTCCTGCCACACGATGACAGGCGACAGCGGCTCCAGTGTCCCGGCATCCCAGGCGAGGCAGCTCTCCCCCTGGTTGTCTATGCCGATGGCATCGACAGGGCCGGCCGCCGCGATGCAGGCGCGGATGTTCGCCAGCAACTCTCGCGGATGATGCTCGACATGGCCGGACTCTGGGTAATGCTGGGCGTGCCGGACCGAGTGGCGGATCTCGCGGCTGCCTTCCTCGTCCGCGACCAGAACCCGCGTCGATGTAGTGCCCTGGTCGATCGCAGCAATGCGCATTCAGCCCTCTCTTGCTCGTACGACTATGGTTGATCCCGCCTTGGCGTCGGCCAGCGCGGCCAAGGGGGCAAGAATGCGCCGTTCGGGCAAGGCGGCGCCTTTGCGCGACCAGAGCGCCTTCGCGGCGCATTCCATCACCAGGCCCGACGAAACGGGGCGCGCGACGCGGATCTGGATGTCGCCGAAGCCCTTGGGACCTCCGAAAGCAATGCGTTGCGGCAGCACGTAGCGTAGATTCGCGCCGGGCTTCAGCGTGATCGCGCCTTCGCTTCCCGGCAGGCGACCGGCGAGATCATCCGCGATCAGATGCCCGATGCGTCGACCTTCGCGGAAGCACCAGCCTCCGGTCTCGACCGGATGCAGCATGTTGCCTGCGGCGAAATAGGAGGGATCCGAGCAGCGGGCATACTGGTCCACGACCGGTCCGCCGCTTCCGGGATCGACTTCAAGATGACTGGCGAGCGCCAGGCTCGCCTCGGCGGTGAAGCGCCCGGTCAGGATGACCCCGTCGCAGGCGACCTCGAATTGCGTCCCGTCCGCCCGCTGCAGCGTTACCGCCTCGACGCGGTGGGCGCCGCGGATGTCGACGATCTTGACCCCGAGATGCAGCGGGATGCCCGTCAGCCGGGGATATGCCGCGAATACGCTGCGCGCGACCAGCCGCGGGCTTTCGTCCACCATCGCAACGGGGGTGATCCCGGCGCTCCGGCAGGTGAGGAGGGCCGAAAAGCTGACGAGCTCCGTGCCGACGACGAGCGCGCGCCGCATCGGACGCAGCCCCTCCAGATTGACCATGTGCTGGAGCGTTCCGGTCGTGATCACCCCGATCGGCCGGTCGCCCGAGATGAGGCGGGCCGAACGCGGCGTCTCGCGGGCACCCGTCGCCAAGAGGACGCGGCGGGCCGAGAGGTGTCGCACCCCGTCGGGAGTGGTGAGGTCCAGCCTGCCGCCCGCGTTGAGCGCCGTGACGGAATGGCGAAGCAGCGTAGATACGCCGGCGGCCTGCGCCTCGGTGGCCAGTCGCCGGGCATAGGCCGGCCCGAACAACACGCGCCCGAATTCCAGCATGCCGAACGGCGAATGGGCGCAATGGCGCGGCACGCCGCCGAGTTCCGCCTCGCGCTCGAGGATCGTCACCGAATGGCCGCGCTTGCGCAGCGCCAGGGCGGCGGCCACGCCCGCCGGTCCTCCGCCGACGATGGCGACGTCGCAGGATGAAAGTTCACTTGTCATTGCACTGCCCGTCGGCAAGCGGGGCCGCGAAGCGGCCCTTTGTCAGTTGCGCGACGCGACCCTGGCAATAGAAGCCCTGGCAGCGTCCCATTCCGGCGCGGGTGCGCCGCTTCAATCCGCCGGCGTCGCGCGCGGGCGCAGGGCCCGCGAGCGCCGCCTCTATTTCGCGGCGCGTGACCATCTCGCAGTGACAGACGATTTCGCCGTGATCGGGCGCCTGCCAGTCGCGCTCCAGATGCTGGGCGAGGTTCGGGAGCCGCGGCCACACAGGAGCCGCGACCGGCGTCGGGGCGGCATCGCCGAAGGCCTCGTGCAACCGCAATGCGTGGGCAGCGAGCCCCAGGGAGGCGGTCAGGCCCGTGGAGCGGATGCCGCCGAGCGTGATCCACCGACGCGCAGGATCGGACCAGACCCGGTACTCCTTGGCATCGCTGGCTGGACGCAGACCGGCGTAAGTCGCCGTCACAGGCATGTCGCGCAGCGCCGGCAGCATCTCGCCCGCGCGATCGATGAGCTGTCGCAGTGTCTCTTCGACGACGAAGGCGCGATTGCGGTCGTCCTGTTCCTCCGCGGTGGGGCCGACAAGCAGGTTCCCGAAGATGGTCGGGCAAAGGACGATGCCCTTGGTGCGCTCCGTCGGGACGGGCAGGATGATCGAAGAAAGATAGCGAGCGGCGGCCTTGTCGAAGACGACGAACTGCCCCTTGCGCGGACGGATCTCGAACTCGCTCTGCCCGAGAAGCTTCTCTTCGAGCCTATCGCCGAAGAGCCCGGCGCAGTTGATGACCGCGCGGGTGGTGACCTCGCCTGTAGGCGTCTCAAGGCGCCAATGCGTGCCGTCAAAGCTGCCGCCGGTGACTTCCGAGTCGAAGCGCGCCTCGGCGCCGTTCTCCAGCGCCTGCAACAGATATGCGAGGGGTGCCGACCAGGGGTCGATGACATGTTCCCGCGGCACCGCCACGGCGGCTTGCATCCTGTCGGAAAGATGAGGTTCGCGGGTCAACGCCTCGCTGCGTGAAATCCTTTGAACGTCAGGAACGCCATTGGAATGGGCGAGCGCCACGATCTGGTCGAGAGCGGCATCCTCCTCGGCGGTCCAGGCCACGACCATGGCGCCGGATTCGAGGAGCGGAAGGTTCAGCCTTTCGCGTATCGCCAGATATTCGGCATAGCCTTCCTGCATGCAGGAAAGCTCGAGGCTGCCGGCAGGAGCGTCGAAGCCCGTATGAAGCAGGGCGCTGTTGGCCTTGCTGGCCCCCGCAAGTATGTCGGGGGCTTTCTCGAGGAGTATGGTTTTTGCCCCTGCAAGCGTGAAGCGGCGCGCTACGGCGCAGCCAACGACGCCACCGCCGACCACGGCGACATCATATGGCGCCGTCATGTCAGCCGGCTCCCGCGGATGCGCGTTTTCCAAAAAGCCCGAAGCGCTGCGGCGAGAAATGCCGGAGCACCTCCGGCGCAGGCCTGCCGGTCGCAAGTGCCTTGACGAGTTGCGCCGTGACCGGGCCGAGAGTGAGGCCGACATGGCCGTGGCCGAAGGCGTAGATCACATCGGCGCCGCCGCTCGAGGCGCCGATCACCGGCAGCGAGTCGGGCATGGCCGGACGCAGCCCCATCCAGCGCCGGGCGACCGGGGGCATGTCTGGGAAGGTTGCCCGTACGCCGCGTTCGATCTGATCGAAACGGCGGGGCGAAGGCGCGGCGTCGTTGGATGCCAACTCTACCGTCCCGGCTGCCCGCAACCGGCCGCGCATCGGGGTCATGTAGTAGCCCAACTGGGTGCGATGAACGGGACGGGAGACGGGCGGTTCGTCCATGTCGAACTCGACGTGATAGCCGCGATGGGCGACGAGCGGTACGCGGTCGCCGGCCTGACGGGCGAGCTTTGCGGAATGGGCGCCGGCCGCAATGATTACCCGCCGTGCCAGGATCCGGTCTTCCCCGGCATGCAGCACCACCCCCGATGGCTCGCGGACGAGGCCGCTGACGCGCGCTGCCAGTATGGTGACCCCCTGCTTGGCTGCGGCGTCCGCTATTCTGCGCGTGGCCTCGCCCGTATCAGCGAGATGGATGCTCCCGACATGATGAACCGCGCCGGCGCAGGCCGGCAGGTTCGGTTCGAGATCCGCAACTTGCCTGGCGCTCAGCACGTCCTGGGGGATGCCGTATCCTCGGCGCAGAGCCACCATGCCCTGCGCAGCCGTGAAGGAGGCCTCGTCGGGATAGGTGTAGAGCACGCCTTGCTCGACCAGCAGGTCGCTGAGATCGATCTTGCCCGCCAGTTCCCGCCACGCCGCCATCGAGCCGGTCTGAAGCTCGGCCATGGCTCGAAGGTTGCGTTCGGTCGCCTTGGGCAAGCCCTGCATTATGAATTGCAGCAGCCAGGGCGTCAGCGACGGAAGGTAGGGCAGGCGGATCGACAGCGGGCTTTCGCGGTTGAACAACAGGTCGGGCAGGCTGCGCAGCACCGCAGGCGAACACACCGGCGATATCGCATGTGGCGAGATCGAGGACGCGTTGCCGTAGGATGCTCCCCCCCCCGGTGCGGCGGGGTCAATGAGCATGACCTCCTGCCCGGCGTCGGAGAGGGCATGCGCACAGGCGAGGCCGACGATGCCTGCGCCTATGATCGCCGTTTCGGTACGATGGGTCTTTGGCATTGGAAGCGAATTAGCCTTAGCAAGAGTTGACCATACGGTCGTTCTTGGCGCACATAGATGCCCGAATGGTCACTGTGTCAATCGGTGCTCGTGACCAAGGCCCCGCCATCAACCGCCGGCAACAATCACTTCGACGCCGGCCGTCCTCAGATTGGTCATCAATGCGGGCGGCGGCGTGGCGTCGGTCACCACGCGCGACACCTCATGCGCCATGCAGACCTGAAACAGCGCGGTCTGCTCCAGCTTTGAGGAATCAACCAACACGGTGACCTGGCGGGCGCGCGCCATCATGGCCCGCGCCGTATAGGCCGCATCGGAAATGAAATCCATGAAGCGCCCGGCGGCGTCGACGGCGCCGACGGTCAGCACCGCATGGTCGGTGCTCAGCATCTGGATCTGGTCATTGGTCATCGGTCCGAGGGTCTCGGCGCCTTCGTGATGGTATTGTCCGCCGAGCAGGAAGACGCGGTTTTCCCCAGGCCCTTTCGACGCAGCGTGCGCGACATATTGCGAATTGGTGACCACCGTGACCCCGCTCTTGTTCGCAAGAGCCTCGGCGAACACGATGGTCGTGGAGCCGGAGTCGATCAGCAGACTGTCGCCAGCGCCGAACAGTTCGGCTGCCCGGATGCCGATACGCCGCTTGGCATCAAGGTTCGTCTCCAGGCGGGCGCCGAAGGGGTCTTCCAGGGCCGCCTGCAACTTGACGGCGCCGCCATGCACTTTCCGCAGAAGCCCGCGTTCTGCAAGCGTCGTGAGGTCGCGACGAACAGTCTCGCGTGAGGCGCCCAGCGTATCGGACAGGGCGATGACGGTCGCGCTCCCCTCTCGCGCGATGCGCTCCAGGATCACCGAATGTCGTGCCTTCAAGGCGATGCGCTCGCTTTGGTCTTGCCGTTCCATTCAACCTCGATCCGATGGCGTGGTCTTGTTCGGCCACTAGAGTCGGAAATGCTCAAACGGTCAACATTTCGTTTGTTGGTTGACATGTTTGACCATATGGGCATTCATGAAATCGGTATCTGGCCGAATGGGAGGACCCGCTCGCCGTTCCGCAACGTTATTGCCAAATGGAGAAACTGCATGACTAAAACCAGTCGCATCCTTGCAGCCGCGGGTCTGCTCGGCCTGCTCTGCAGCGCCGCCCATGCCGAGACCCTGCGCCTTTCCACGCTGAAGAACCCGGGATCTCCCGGCGAACTGGCGGCTCAGGAACTGGCCAAGCAGGTCGAGGCGCGCACCGAAGGCCGCGTCACCATCAAGGTCTACCCGTCCGACCAGTTGGGCGACTATACCGAGGTCTATGAGCAGCTGATGCAGGGCGTGGTCGACATGGCGCTCCAGCCGGTGCCCGCGCTCGACGACAAGCGCGTTGCCATCACCTGGTTCCCTTACGCCTACACGAACTACGCCTCGGCGGAAGAGATGCATAAGCCGGGCGGCGCGGTGTTCGAGATCATCAATGGCGCGACCAGCGAGCGGAACGTGGCCGTTCTCGGCGTCTACGGCGAGGGCATGGGCGGCGCAGGCTTCGCCAAGGAAGTGAAGGATGCCGGCAATCCCGACGCCAAGCACGACCTGAAGATTCGCGTCTGGCCGGGC
>Ga0233385_1001264_pt1 | contig 10639 bp, 11 predicted proteins | sample ElkDunMinimDraft_16_FD_191543 | JGI IMG/M metagenome (GOLD analysis project Ga0233385, IMG submission 191543) | Fecal eukaryotic communites from dung pellets of Tule Elk in California, USA - Elk Dung G36 | ecosystem: Host-associated > Mammals > Digestive system > Large intestine > Fecal | place... | reverse complement strand
GTTTCGAGGCAGCCGCCTGGTACTGGCACTTCGTCGACGTCGTCTGGCTCTTCCTCTTCTTCTCCATCTACATCTGGGGTGGATGGGGCGCTCCGCTCGCCCATTGATCGGGTGTGTCCTGATGACCACATTCCTGGGAGGGCGGCGCAAGCCGCCCTTCTGCTTTGAAGACCTCGCACGACCGGCACATTGGACATGAACCAGACCCCGCAACTTCAATCGACGAGCCGCCTCAAGAGCGTGGTAACGGCGGTTCTCGTGCTTGCCGCGCTGGCGATCCTTCTCTCGCTCGGGACCTGGCAGGCGCAGCGGCTCGTCTGGAAGGAAAAGCTCCTCGCCGACATAGCGGAGCGCCACACGGCCCCGCCCGCGAGCGTCGCGGAAATCGAAGCGATGGCGAACGGGGGCGAGGACATCGAATACCGGACCATGACGGCGACCGGCACATTCGACCACGGCCGCGAACGGCACTTCTTCGCGACCCACGAGGGCCGCACGGGCTTCTACGTCTATACGCCGATGACGCTCGCCGACGGGCGCACGCTCTTCGTCAACCGCGGCTTCGTGCCCTATGAGCTGAAGGATCCTTCGCTGCGCTCACAGGGCCAGGTCGAGGGTGAGGTGACGGTGAGCGGCTATGCCCGCTCCAAGCTCCTGGAAAAGCCGTCGGCCATCGTTCCCGACAACGATATCGCCAAGAACCTCTTCTACTGGAAGGATCTGTCCGCCATGACATCCTCCACGGGCCTCGATCCGCAGAATGTCCTGCCCTTCTTCATGGATGCGGACGCCAGGGGGGCCAATCCGGGCGGCTGGCCGCAGGGCGGCGTGACGCAGTTTTCTCTCTCCAACAATCACCTGCAATACGCGGTCACATGGTACGGCCTCGCGGCGGCGCTGGTCGCGGTCGTCGCGGGTGTATGGTGGCGACGGATGAGGGGGCCGAAGGCGGGCTGAGGAAGTTTTCCTTGGCGCCCGCAAGCAGGCTCGCCTATATGAGTGCAACGAACACGGGTCCAGGCAGCGGAACGGAATGAATCTTCATCTAGATCCATCAGTGGCCAAACCGCCGCTCACGATACGCTTGTGCGGACCGCGCGGTTTCTGCGCGGGCGTCGATCGCGCAATCCAGATCGTCGTGCTGGCGCTCAAGGCCTATGGCGCTCCCGTCTATGTCCGCCACGAGATCGTCCACAACCGCTACGTCGTGGAAGGCCTGGAAGCCAAGGGTGCGGTCTTCGTCGAGGAACTGGACGAGATACCGCCGGAACACCGCAACCAGCCGGTGGTCTTTTCAGCCCACGGTGTACCGAAATCGGTGCCCGCCGATGCTCAGGCCCGCAACCTCTTCTATCTCGATGCCACCTGTCCGCTCGTCTCCAAGGTCCACAAGCAGGCCATGCGCCACCAGCGCCTCGGCCGCCATGTCATCCTGATCGGTCATGCCGGCCATCCGGAAGTGATCGGCACGATGGGGCAGCTGCCGGAGGGAACCGTATCGCTGGTTGAGACGGTCGAGGATGCCGATGTCTACGTGCCTGCCGATCCCGACAATCTCGGTTTCGTCACGCAGACGACGCTCTCCGTCGACGATACCGCGGGCGTCATCGCCAGGCTCCGGGAGCGCTTCCCGAACCTCCAGGCGCCGGCCGCGGATTCCATCTGCTATGCCACCACCAATCGGCAGGATGCGGTCAAGGAAGCCGCGCCGGGATGCGACCTCTTCATCGTCGTGGGCGCGCCGAACTCCTCCAATTCCAAGCGGCTCGTCGAGGTCGCGCTGAGGGCAGGCGCCCAGAGGTCGCTTCTCGTCCAGCGCGCATCCGAACTCGACTGGGACACGATCGGTCCGATCTCCACGCTCGGCATATCGGCCGGGGCGTCAGCGCCGGAAGTCATCGTCGACGAGATCATCGAGGCCTTCCGCTCGCGCTATGACGCGACGGTCGAGCTGGCGATCACCGCCGAAGAGACCGAGAACTTCCTCGTCAATCGCGAACTGCGGGGCGTGCCGCTGACGCGCGAAGACATGGCCTTCGTGAACGGATGACTTTCCCGTCCCGGGTAGGATAGGGTGCGGCCGATTCCGGCAGGCGCCTCGCCTGCCTTTGCGACCATCTATCTTGAGAGACAACCTTGGCCGTTTACACAGACATCACGGAAGACGACCTCAGAGATTTCCTGGCCCAGTATGATGTCGGTGAGCTCACCTCCTACAAGGGCATTGCCGAGGGCGTCGAGAACTCGAACTTCCTGCTGCACACGACGCGCGAGCCGCTCATCCTGACGCTCTACGAGAAGCGGGTGGAAAAGGCCGACCTGCCGTTCTTCCTCGGCCTGATGCAGCACCTGGCCGACCGCGGCCTCTCCTGTCCGCTGCCCTTGCCGCGACGCGACGGCGCGTTCCTCGGTGAGCTTTCCGACCGGCCTGCGGCGCTCATCTCCTTCCTCGAAGGCATGTGGCTGCGCAAACCGGAGGCAAGGCACTGCCGCAAGGTGGGGCGTGCCCTGGCGCAGATGCACCTTGCCGGCGAAGGCTTCGAACTGACCCGCCCGAACGCCCTGTCGCTCGAGGGCTGGAAGACCCTGTGGGCAAAATCCGCCGGCCGGGCCGACGAAGTCGGGGCGGGGCTGGAGGAGGAGATCGGGGAGGAACTGGCCTATCTCGACCGCCACTGGCCGCGTGACCTGCCCTCCGGCGTCATCCATGCCGACCTCTTCCAGGACAATGTCTTCTTCCTCGGCGACAAGCTGTCCGGCCTGATCGACTTCTACTTCGCCTGCAACGACATGCTCGCCTACGACGTCTCGATCTGCCTGAACGCCTGGTGCTTCGAGAAGGACGGCTCCTACAATCTCACGAAGGGGATGGCGCTGCTGGAGGGCTATGATGCCGTGCGCCCGCTTTCGCCGCAGGAGAGGGAGGCGCTGCCCGTCCTCTGCCGTGGCTCGGCGCTCCGCTTCTTCCTGACCAGGCTCTATGACTGGCTGACGACCCCGGAAGGAGCCCTCGTGGTGAAGAAGGACCCGCTCGAATACCTGAGGAAGCTGCGCTTCCACCGGTCGATCGCATCGAGCGTCGAATATGGCCTGCCGGCGGAAGTGGCATCATGAAGCACGTTGAAATATTCACTGACGGGGCATGCTCCGGAAATCCCGGTCCTGGCGGATGGGGCGCGGTGCTTCGCCACGGCGATACCGAGAAGGAACTGTCCGGCGGCGAGGCGCAGACCACCAACAACCGCATGGAGCTGATGGCGGCCATCCAGGCGCTGAATGCGCTCAAGGTTCCGTGCGAGGTCGATCTCTATACCGACAGCGCCTACGTCAAGGACGGCATCTCCAAATGGATCTTCGGCTGGAAGAAGAACGGCTGGAAGACCGCCGACAAGAAGCCGGTCAAGAATGCCGAACTGTGGCAGCAGCTGGAAGAGGCGCGCAACAAGCACAAGGTCACGCTGCACTGGGTCAAGGGTCATGCGGGCCATCCGGAAAACGAACGCGCCGACGAACTGGCGCGGCAGGGCATGGCGCCCTTCAAGAAGCGTTGATCCCCGCTCGGACCGCGCGTCGTCTTTCCCCGATGGATAACCCGGCTGTGGCGCCAAGCCTGCCGGGTTCCAGCATGAGCGTTTTGGGGTTGCCCGACGCTCGACGATAACTAATGTGCTCGCCGGGGCATTGGCGGAGGTTGGAATGATCCTTCATTGCGTATTCCTGAGATTCAAGTCGGCCGTCCAGGCGACTGAGAAACAGGCAATCTACGATTCCATAAGAGCGTTGGCCGATGTCATCCCGGGGATGATCGACGTGCAGTCCGGGCCCGATGTTTCCCCTGAAGGATTGAACGGCGGCTTCCGCGACGGCTTCATCGTCCGCTTCGAAAACGCCGAGGCGAGGGATACCTACCTGGTGCATCCGGACCACGTGGCCGCGGGCGACCGCATCGTCGCCCTCACGGACGGCGGCCTTGCCGGCCTCATGGTCTTCGATATGGATGTATGAAAAAAGGGAGCCGCGGGGCTCCCTTTTCGAATGCAGCGAGCGCGCTCTTCAGAGCTGCTCGATCATCGCCGCGGCGCCGGATACGGTGACCTGCCCGGGGCTTTCCTCGACATTGAGGGATTTGACGACACCGTCGTCGACCAGCATGGAATAGCGCTTCGAGCGTTGCCCCAGCCCGCCGGCCGAAAGGTCCACGTCGAGGCCGAGCGCCTTGGTGAATGCTCCGTTCCAGTCCGACAGGAAGTGCAGCTTGCCCATTCCGCCGAGCGACTGCGCCCAGGCACCCATCACATGCACGTCGTTGACCGAGACTACCGCGATATCGTCTACGCCGCGCGCGAGAATTGCGTCGCGGTTTTCCAGGTAGCCAGGCAGATGGTTCTGGGAGCAGGTGGCGGTGAATGCGCCGGGAACGGCCAGGAGCACGACGCGCTTGCCCTTGAACAACTCATCGGTGGTGACCTCCACCGGGCCATCGGCGGTTTTTTCCTTGAAGGTTGCGGAAGGTAGCTTGTCGCCAATGGCAATGGTCATGGTAGTCTCCTGTCAGCGGGCGCCCCAGCGCCGTCCAACGGCACTATAGGTCCGCGTCAGTCGAAGACAAGCGAGCTTTCCATCGCCCGGTCGCCGGCAATCACCAGTATGCCCCATGACTTGCCGCTTGCGTCGTAGTCGCGAGGCAGCTTCTCGATCGGAATGTCGAGGCTGTAGTCGCGACCCTTCATCTGGCCCTTGCCGCCATCGAAGAAAACGTGGCCTTCCGGCCCCGTGACGATCACCTCGGGGGCGCGGTCGACGCCTGCGGGAAGGCGAAGCTGAAGCTCCAGCGCGTCCTTGCCGGACAGCGCGTGGCGCGTGACCTTGAAATCCTCGGAGGCGGGCTGGGGCAGCCGCGTCTCGGCGGCGGCAAGCAGCATTGCCTCTTCCATCGAAGGCTCGCGATGTCCTAGTTCCAGGGCGAAGTCCGCCTGGAAGGGAATGCAGATATTGCGGCAGAGCCCGACGAAGGCGGAAACGCCCACCTTGAGCGGCTTGCCGTCGTCCTCGACCTTCAGCCGGAAGGGGAGCGTTACCGGATGGTCGTAGCCGATATCCCGCAGGCTGCCGCTGTAGATGCGCTTCGGGACCGGATAGTCGATCCTCTGAAGCTGGACGGACGTCCCGTCAGGGAAGCTTAGTTGCGGGGGGATGCCGGCGTCGCCCGGCTCTTTCCAGTAGGTGATCCAGCCCGGGTTAGGCTCGATCTGCAGAGCCCCGCGGATCGTGCCGTCGCTGGATGGCGGCAGCGCCACAAGCCGCATTCGCCCGCCCTCGTTGGTCGCCCAGAGGGTCGTCTCGGCAAGCGCGGGCAACACGGGAATAACGGCGATTGCCGCGCCTAGGAACAGGCCTCTCGTCCAACCGCTCTCGAAACTGTGTCTGCCTGCGCCTGTTCTCATGGGTGCAAAGCTCTACCTCAGCCGGCAGGATCAGGCCAGCCGCCAGATCGCGGGCCCTGATCATTTTCGGTTGATTGCGCCGTGCCGGTGCCCCATCTTCCAAAGACAAGCCTCGCTTCGGACAACGGCGGATCGATAGCGGGCGAAGGAGGTCCAGATGGCCGTGACAAGTATCCAGGACGCTGGCGAGCGCGGCTTTCTCGACGGCCAGTTCCTGATCGCCATGCCGGGGCTGCAGGACGGCAACTTCGTGCGATCGGTCATCTATATCTGTGCCCATTCGCCGGCTGGCGCCATGGGCTTCATCATCAACCGGTCGCAGCCGGTCTCCTTCACCGACCTCCTGCTTCATCTGGAGCTGATGGAAAGCCGGGACGTCGCCGCGCTGCCCGAAAGCATCCGCCGCTTCCCGGTGCTCATGGGCGGGCCGGTGGAGACGGGACGCGGCTTCGTCCTCCACTCGGACGACTATTCGAGCGATTCCAGCATCCCCGTGAACGACGACATCTCGCTGACGGCAACCCTCGACATCGTCCGCGCCATCAGCGAGGGACGCGGCCCGAAGCGCGCGACCATGCTGCTCGGCTATGCGGGCTGGGGGCCGGGCCAGCTCGAGATCGAGCTTTCCAACAACGGCTGGCTGAACTGCCCGGCGACGGATGAGCTGATCTTCGATACCGCGCTCGATACCAAATACGACCGCGCGCTTGCCCTGCTGGGGGTCACGCCCGAGGCCCTGTCGACCGATATCGGACACGCCTGAACGCGGGTCCCGCTGGAACGAAGCGCGCCCCAGATCGTTTTTTCCCAGGAAGGCAATCGTGCCGTCCACAAGGAGTACACGAAGATGGGTAGCACCGGCGACAAGATCACAGGCAAGGCCAACGAACTGGCCGGCAAGGCAAGGCAGGCTGCAGGCGACGCAATGGGCGACCGCGAGATGGAAGCCAAGGGCGCCGCGCAGGAAGCCAAGGGCCACGGCCAGCAGGCGAAGGGTGAAGTCAAGAAGGCCGTCAAGAACGTGGTCGACCGCGCCTGATAATCGCCATGCTCATTGAAAAGCCCCGCGCCTCCCCGGCAGCGGGGCTTTTTATTGTCCGTAGAGCGGATACTACGCCCGCTTGGTGAGCGGGAACCGCTCCCTGAGAAGCCTGAGCGTCGCCTCGCTCGTCGTCGGCGGACCGAACAGGAAGCTCTGCCCGAACTGGCAGCCCATCTTCGCAAGTTCGGCGGCATCCTCGTCCGTCTCGATGCCTTCCGCGACCACCGCCATTTCCAGTGCCCGCGCCATCGCGATGACCGAACGCAGGAGCACGGCGCGCTTTTCCCGCACGTCGCGCACGAGCGCCTTGTCCAGCTTGATCGTGTCGAAGGGGAACTGCGTCAGGTAGGCGAGCGAGGAATATCCGGTCCCGAAATCGTCGAGTGCGAGACCGATGCCCACTTCCTTCAGCTTGGTCAGCACCAGCCTTGCCTGTTCCGGGTTCTCCATCATCACCGACTCGGTCAGTTCCAGCTTCAGCTGGCGCGGATCGCAGTCGCTTTTCGCCAGCAGCGCCCTCACGTCATTGTAGAGACTGTTGTTGAGGATCTGCGCGCTGGAGAGGTTGACCGCCACGAAGATCGGCAGGTCGCCGGTCTGGCGCTGCCAGTCGATGAGATCGCTCGCGGCCCGCTCGAGCGCGAACATCCCGAGCGGATGGATCAGGTCGGAACTCTCGGCGATCGGAACGAACTCGGAGGGCGGAATGCTGCCCTTGCGCGGATGATCCCACCGAAGCAGCGCCTCGAAGCCGGCAATCTCCCCGTCGGTCAGCCGGATGACCGGCTGGTAGGCGAGGGTAAGTTCCTTCCGTTCGATGGCGCGGCGCAGGTCGGTCTCGATCTGGAGCCGGTCCGTGCCGGACGAGCGGAAGATCGGCCGGAAGGGCTCGACCCGGTTGCCGCCGCCGCGCTTGGCCCGGTACATGGCGAGCTCGGCATTGCTGAGCAACTCGCTGCCGCTTTCCTGCTGATCCACCCAGGATGCGAGCCCGATCGATGCGGTCAGGATGATTTCCCGGTTGGCGAAATTGATCGGGACCATGATCGCCTTGGAGATCGCGTCGGCGAAATCGGCCACCTTCACGGGGTCCTGCTCGGAAACCAGGATCAGGCCGAACTGGTCGCCGGAAAGGCGGGCAAGCGTATCCTGCGGGCGGAGCAGGCGGCGAAGACGGCGCGTCAGCGCGATCAGGATATTGTCCCCCGCCGCAATCCCCAGCGCATCGTTGACCTGCTTGTAGCGATCGATGTCGATCGCCATCACGGTCGGCCGGACATTGTCGCTGCTGGAGGCAAGCGTCAGCACGGCCTGCAGCCGGTCGAGGAACACCTCGCGGTTGGGCAGGCCCGTCAGGTTGTCGTGCATCGCATCCTGCAACAGGCGCTCGACCGAGTTCTTCTGCTCCGTGATGTCGATGATGGTGCCGACGCAACGGATGATCTCGCCGTCGGAGCCGAGAACCGGGCGTGCGCGGATCTGCATCCAGTGGAAATGGCCATCCTCGGCGCGCAGCCGGAATTCGTGGCCGAGCCTGCCGCGACGATGTTCCAGGAGGACGTCGAGCGTCGCCTTGAACCGGTCGCGGTCGTCTGGATGCAGCCGGGGCAGCCAGTTGCGAACCGGGCCATGCATCAGCCCGGCCGGCAGTCCGAGCTTGAGCGAGACGTCCGGAATGGTCACCACCCGGTCGCGTGCCACGTCCCAGTCCCATACCGTATCGCCCGAGCCGGTCAGCGCCAGGGACTGGCGCTCCAGGTCGGAAAACAGGCCCTGCTGGTAAGCCCCGCCCGCAAAGGCGTGCTGCATCACCGTGAAGCCGATGAGGAGGACGATGAGGACGAGCCCGCCGCCCAGCGCCGGCTGGATGATGTCGTTGTCGAGCTGGCCGGTGACGGTCAGCCACGCGCCGAACAGCCAGACCAGGATCAGCGCCCAGGTGGGCACGAGCAGGATCGCCCGGTCGTAGCGGTTGAGCCCGAGATAGATGATCAGCAGGATGCCCGCCGTCGCCGTCAGAGCGAATGACAGTCTTGCAATGCCCGACGCGACGGACGGGTCGTAGATGGCGACCCCGAAGAGCAGGACGAGGCAGAGGATCCAGGCAAGCGTCGCATAGCCGAGATTGACGTGCCATCGGTTGAGATTGAGGTAGGTGAAGAGAAAGATCACGAAGCTGGAGGCAAGCGCGACCTCCGCGCAGGCCCGCCACACCCGCTGGTCGCTGGCGGTGATGTTGATCAGCTGGTCCAGGAAGCCGAAGTCGACGCAGATATAGGCGAGCACCGCCCAGGCAAGCGCTGCCGCGGCCGGCAGCATGGACGTTCCCTTGACGACGAAGAGGATGGTCAGGAACACGGCGAGCAGGCCGGCAATGCCGAGCACGATGCCGCGGTAGAGCGTGAAGGCGTTGACCGTGTCCTTGTAGGCGGCCGGTTCCCACAGATAGAGCTGCGGCAGCGACGGCGTCGAAAGCTCGGCGACGAAGGTGATGACCGAGCCGGGGTTGAGCGTGATTCGGAAGACGTCCGCATCGGGGCTCGGCTCGCGGTCGAGCGCGAAGCCCTCGCTCGGCGTGATGGCGATGATGCGCTGCGAGCCGAGGTCCGGCCAGAACATCTTCGATCCCACCATGCGGAAATGAGGCGCGACGATCACGCGTTCGAGCTGTTCCTCGGAGACGTTGGCGAGCGCGAACACGGCCCAGTCGCCCTGGTGCGTCGGCGAGCTCGAGCGGACCTCGATGCGACGCCGGATACCGTCGGCGCCGGCCGCGGTGGAGACCTGGAAGGCCTCTCCCTGGTTGGTGTAGATGTCCGTCATGTCGGTGAGATCGAGCGCGGTGTCGTCGCGCGAGATCTTCACCGGTTCAGCCGCGTGGACATCCGATGCGAGGGAGACGACCGCCATGAAGGCGGCGAGGAGGAACGGCATCACGCATGCCGGGAGCCTGGAAACACTGCGGGCATTCATGGCCGCGTCATCTTCCCGAATTCACCATCTTCCGGAAGACGGGAGAACATCACGTGGTCGCGCCATTCCCCGTTGATCTTGAGATATTTTCGCAAAAGACCTTCTCGCTCGAAGCCGGCTTTGTCCAACAACCGGACACTCTTCCAGTTTTCCGGAATACAGGCTGCTTCAATCCGGTGCAACTGCAGTTGCCCGTAGATGTAGGGGATGGCGATTTTAAGGGCGGTGAGCATGTGGCCATGGCCCGCGTGCCGCTCCCCCATCCAGTAGCCGATCATGCAGCTCTGGGCCGCGCCGCGACGGATATAGCCGACGGTGAGCCCCCCGAGCAGGATCGCTTCGGGTCGGCTGAAGAGCAGGAGCGGAACCGCATAGCCCGCGCGAAATTCCTCCGCGCTCCGCCGCACCCGCGCGCGAAAGGAAGTCTCGGAGAGTTCCTCCTCGCGCCAGGACGGCTCCCAGGGCTGTAGAAAGGCCCGGCTTTCGGACCGCAGCCCGGACCATTGCGCGTAGTCGCCGTACTGGGGAAGGCGAAGCAGGTGGCTTTCCCCATAGAGATGGGGACCCTGCGGCTGCCGCGACAAAAACCGGAAGATCGATCCCGTCATGTCCACTCCAGATCGTCCTCGGCGACGAGCGCGCTGTCTGTGATGGACGCTGCCGAGACCTCGGCGGCGCTGGTTCGAGGCCGAACGGGCGAGCGCCCGTCCGGTAGCGGCGTCAGCCGGCGGCCCGTTCGCCCGTCCTGCCGGCGGGAGTAAGGCTCGCGGAAATCTCCTCCATCGAGGCAAGCTTCTCGATCGGTCCGACGGCGGAAAGCGTCGGCATCGTATCGAAGAACAGTCTTCCGGAAAGGTCCGTCAGTCGTTGTGTCGTGATCCCCTCGAGGCGCTCCATCATCTCGTTGTTGGGAATCGGGCGACCGTAGAGGATCATCTGCCGGGCGATCTGGCCGGCGCGCGCGGCCGGGCTCTCCTGTCCCATCAGCAGCTGCGCCCGGATCTGAGCCCGGGCCCGGTCGATCTCCTGCTCGTGGATCGTCTCGGATGCCTTGCGCAGTTCCTCGATGATGACCGGCAGCAGCTGCGGGATGTCGTCGCCGCCCGTCGCGGCGTGGATGCCGAAGATGCCGGTGTCGGAAAAGCCCCAGTGGAAGGCGTAGACCGAATAGCAGAGCCCG
>Ga0233385_1001262_pt1 | contig 10647 bp, 5 predicted proteins | sample ElkDunMinimDraft_16_FD_191543 | JGI IMG/M metagenome (GOLD analysis project Ga0233385, IMG submission 191543) | Fecal eukaryotic communites from dung pellets of Tule Elk in California, USA - Elk Dung G36 | ecosystem: Host-associated > Mammals > Digestive system > Large intestine > Fecal | place... | reverse complement strand
GCCGTCGACGGCAAAGAGCCTGGAGCCGCCCATGAAATATTCCGGCGCGCCGCACTCGTCCTCCATGACGTGCGACTCGCGGTGGCAGAAGGAAAGGCCGCCCGGCTTGTTGGCCGACACCAGCGACAGCGCGTTCGCTGCCGTGCCGGTGCCGACGAAGAAGACTGCTACCTCGCGCTCGAAGATTTCCTGGAACCGCCGCTGCACCTTTGCATCCAGCGATCCGTTGCCGTAGGCAGGCTCGAAGCCCGATGCATGTGCCGAGAGACCGGCCGCGATTTTCGGGTGCGCGCCCGCCCAGTTGTCCGATGCAAAGATCACGTTGTCTGCCCTGAAATCCGTGGAAAGTGGCGCGACCTGACCGCGTTTCGACGCAGATCGCAAGAGCCAGTGCTGCCGAATTTCCTTGCAGCAGGGACGCGGCGCGGGCGACAGCGAGACCCAAGATTGTGCAGAGGATCACCGCCGCGCAATTTTCTTTCGTCGACCGGGCGAATTTTTTGTGAATCGGTCTTGTGCGGTCGCCGGCTTTCTGCAATAAGAATTTAGGACAGCATTGCTGTCTTATTTATCTGCGCAGGGGCTGCCGGTTTGGCGTATGGTACACGCCCTGCCGGCTATGCGCGCGGGCAGCCGCCCGCGGAAATCAACGAACCCGCCCGCCGGATGAACCGCTGGGGCAAGGAACGGAGGACATGGTGATGACGGACTTCACGCCATCTGTGACGGGGCAAGCTGTGCCCGCCCAGACGACTGGCGCGTCCGTCAAACGCGCCGGCGCCCCGACCTTCGGCCTGCCGGCCGCCCAGGGCCTCTACGATCCCCGCAATGAGCACGACGCCTGCGGCGTCGGCTTCATCGCCCAGATGAAGGGCGTGAAGTCGCACAAGATCGTCGAGGACGGTCTGTTCATGCTGGAGAACCTTACGCATCGCGGCGCCGTCGGCGCCGATCCGCTGATGGGCGACGGAGCCGGCGTGCTGGTGCAGATTCCCGACGGCTTCTTCCGCGAGGAGATGGCCAAGCAGGGCATCGAGCTGCCGCCCGCCGGACATTACGGCGTCGGCCACTGGTTCATGCCGCGCGATGCCGCGCTTCGCGAGCATGTCAACACGGTCATCGCCGAGTCGGCGCAGTCCGAGGGGCTGTCGCTCATCGGTTTCCGCGACGTGCCCGTCGACAATTCCTCGCTCTCCAAGGCGCCGGAGATCGCGGCGGCCGAGCCGTTCCATCGCCAGGTCTTCATCGGCCGTCCGGCCGAGATCGAGGACGACGAGGAATACGAGGCGCGCCTCTACATCCTGCGCAAGGTCATCTCCGGCCGCATCTACGCCGAGAACGACAACAAGGACGTCGGCGCCTACTGCGTGTCGCTGTCGGCGCGCACCATCGTCTACAAGGGCATGTTCCTGGCCTACCAGGTCGGCGCCTACTACAAGGACCTCAAGGACCCGCGCTTCGAGACGGCGCTGATCCTCGTCCACCAGCGCTTCTCGACCAACACCTTCCCGTCGTGGAAGCTGGCGCATCCCTACCGCATGGTCGCGCATAACGGCGAGATCAACACGGTGCGCGGCAACAACAACTGGATGGCTGCGCGCCAGGCCTCCGTCGATTCGGAGTTCTTCGGCAACGACATCTCCAAGCTCTGGCCGATCTCCTATGAAGGGCAGTCGGACACGGCCTGCTTCGACAACGCGCTCGAATTCCTGTTCCAGGGCGGCTACAGCCTGGCGCATGCCATGATGATGCTGGTCCCCGAGGCATGGGCCGGCAACAAGTCGATGGATGCCGAGCGCAAGGCGTTCTACGAGTACCACGCTTCGCTGATGGAGCCGTGGGACGGACCCGCCGCGCTCATCTTCACCGACGGCCGCCAGATCGGCGCGACGCTGGATCGCAACGGCCTCAGGCCGGCGCGCTACATGGTCACCGACGACGACCGCGTGATCCTCGCCTCGGAAGCCGGCGTGCTGCCGGTCGAGGACAAGCACATCGTCACCAAGTGGCGCCTGCAGCCGGGCAAGATGCTGCTGATCGACCTGGAGAAGGGCCGCATCGTCTCCGACGAGGAGATCAAGCGCGAAATCTCCACCCGCCATCCCTACAAGCAGTGGCTGAAGAACACGCAGCTCATCCTCGAGGAGCTGTCGCCCGTCGAGCCGCGCGCTCTGCGCAAGGACGTCTCGCTGCTCGATCGCCAGCAGGCGTTCGGCTACACGCAGGAAGACCTGAAGCTGCTCATGGCGCCGATGGCCACGACCGGCCAGGAAGCCGTGGGCTCGATGGGCACCGACACGCCGATCGCGGCGATGTCGGACAAGCCGAAGCTGCTCTACAACTACTTCAAGCAGAATTTCGCGCAGGTCACCAACCCGCCGATCGACCCGATCCGCGAAGAGCTGGTGATGAGCCTCGTCTCGTTCATCGGGCCGCGCCCCAACATCCTCGACCTGGTCGGTTCCTCGCGCCGCAAGCGCCTGGAAGTGCGCCAGCCGATCCTGACCAACGCCGATCTGGAGAAGATCCGCTCCATCGGCCATACCGAGGAGCGTTTCGACACCAAGACGCTCGACATCACCTATTCCGCCAGCGAAGGCGCGGCGGGCATGGTGGCCGCCGTCGAGCGGCTATGCGAGCGCGCCGAAGCCGCGGTTGCCGGCGGCTACAACATCATCATCCTGTCCGACCGCCAGATCGGGCCGGACCGCATCGACATCCCGACGCTGCTGGCCACCGCGGCGGTGCATCACCATCTCGTCCGCAAGGGACTGCGCACGTCCGTCGGCCTGGTCGTCGAATCCGGCGAGCCGCGCGAGATACATCACTTCTGCTGCCTCGCCGGCTTCGGCGCGGAGGCGATCAACCCCTATCTCGCCTTCGACACGCTCACCGACATGCACAAGCGCGGCGAGCTGCCCGAGGAGGTCGACGCCAACGAGGTCGTCACCCGCTACATCAAGTCGATCGGCAAAGGCATCCTCAAGGTCATGTCCAAGATGGGCATCTCGACCTACCAGTCCTATTGCGGCGCGCAGATCTTCGACGCGATCGGGCTGAAGTCGGACTTCGTCGAGAAGTATTTCACCGGCACCGCCACCCAGATTGAGGGCGTCGGGCTGGAGGAGATCGCGGCCGAGACCGTGCGCCGCCACACCGACGCCTTCGGCGACGATCCGGTGCTTCGCAACGCGCTCGAAGTCGGCGGCGAATATCTCTTCCGCATGCGCGGCGAGGCCCATATCTGGTCGCCGGATGCGGTGGCGACGCTGCAGCACGCGGTCCGCAAGGGCTCGTGGGAGACCTTCAAGGAGTTCTCCGCGCAGATCGACAGCGAGACGGCGCGCGCCCAGACCATCCGCGGCCTGTTCAACATCAGGCTCGCCGAGGAGACCGGCCGGACGCCGGTGCCGCTCGACGAGGTGATGCCGGCAGCCGACATCGTCAAGCGCTTCTCGACGGGCGCCATGTCCTTCGGCTCGATCTCCCGCGAGGCGCATACCACGCTGGCGCGCGCCATGAACCAGATCGGCGGCAAGTCGAACACCGGCGAGGGCGGCGAAGAGCCGGACCGCTACCTGCCGCTGCCCGGCGGCGGCGCGAACCCCGAGCGCTCGGCGATCAAGCAGGTCGCTTCCGGCCGCTTCGGCGTCACCACCGAATATCTGGTCAACTCCGACGTCATCCAGATCAAGGTGGCGCAGGGCGCCAAGCCGGGCGAGGGCGGCCAGCTGCCCGGCCACAAGGTCGACGCGACGATCGCCAAGACCCGCCATTCGACGCCGGGCGTCGGCCTGATCTCGCCGCCGCCGCACCACGACATCTATTCGATCGAGGACCTGGCGCAGCTCATCTACGACCTGAAGAACGTCAACCCGGCGGCCGACGTGTCGGTCAAGCTCGTCTCCGAGGTCGGCGTCGGCACCGTCGCGGCGGGCGTCGCCAAGGCGCGCGCCGACCACATCACCATCTCCGGCTATGACGGCGGCACCGGCGCTTCGCCGCTCACCTCGCTCAAGCATGCCGGCAGCCCGTGGGAGATGGGCCTCGCCGAGACGCACCAGACACTGGTGCTGAACGGGCTGCGTTCGCGCGTGGCGCTGCAGGTCGACGGGGGCCTGAGGACCGGCCGCGATGTCGTCATTGGCGCGCTGCTCGGCGCGGACGAGTTCGGCTTCTCGACCGCGCCGCTGATCGCGGCCGGCTGCATCATGATGAGGAAGTGCCACCTCAACACCTGCCCGGTCGGCGTCGCCACCCAGGATCCCGTCCTGCGCAAGCGCTTCAAGGGCACGCCCGAGCACGTCATCAACTACTTCTTCTACGTCGCGGAAGAGGTGCGCGAGCTGCTGGCCGCGATGGGCTTCCGCCACATCGACGAGATCATCGGCGACGCCGACCTCCTGGAAAAGCGCGCCTTGATCGACCACTGGAAGGCGCGCGGGCTGGACTTCACGCGCATCTTCCACAAGCCGGAGGCGCCGCGCGAGGCGACGCACTGGACCGAGCGGCAGAAGCATCCGATCGACGACGTGCTCGACCGCAAGCTGATCGAACTGGCCAAGCCGGCGCTCGAAGCGCGCCAGCCGGTGCAGATCGAGCTGCCGATCAGGAACGTCGACCGCTCGGCCGGCGCCATGCTGTCGGGCGAGGTCGCCAAGCGCTTCAAGCACAAGGGCCTGCGCGAGGACACGATCCAGGTGAAGCTCACCGGCACCGCCGGCCAGTCCTTCGGCGCCTTCCTGGCGCGCGGCATCTCGATCGAGCTGATCGGCGACGGCAACGACTATGTCGGCAAGGGCCTTTCCGGCGGCCGGCTCGTCATCCGCCCGCCGGATGAGGCCAGGATCGTGGCGGAGGAATCGATCATCGTCGGCAACACCGTGCTCTACGGCGCCACCGAAGGCGAGTGCTACTTCCGCGGCGTCGCCGGCGAGCGCTTCGCCGTGCGCAACTCGGGTGCCGCGGTCGTCGTCGAGGGCGTCGGCGACCATGGCTGCGAATACATGACCGGCGGCATCGTCGTCGTCATCGGCAAGACCGGCCGCAACTTCGCCGCCGGCATGTCGGGCGGCGTCGCCTATGTGCTCGACGAGGACGGCGATTTCGCCACCCGCTGCAACATGGCGATGGTCGAGCTCGAGCCGGTGCCGGAGGAGGACTACCTCCTCGAGAAATTCCACCATCACGGCGGCGACATCGACCACAAGGGCCGCGTCGACGTGTCGGGGGACATGACCAGCCACGACGAGGAGCGGCTCTACCAGCTCATCTCCAACCACGTGCACTTCACGGGTTCGACCAAGGGCAAGACGATCCTCGACAACTGGGCCGACTACCGGCCGAAGTTCAGGAAGGTCATGCCGGTCGAATACAAGCGCGCGCTGGAAGAGATGGCCCGCATGCGCATGAGCGTCGCGGCGGAGTAGTCTGCCGGTTCGCTTTTGGAGTATGGTGCTGGCACCGCTAAAGCTTGGCCCTGAGCCTGGGATATCCTCATAGAGGACGCAGAAAATGAATATGGAGGTCAAACCACGGATCGTCTCTGATCCGGCCGTCATGATGGGCAAGCCTACGATCGAAGGCACGCGCATCACGGTCGAGCATATTCTGCGAATGTTCGCGGCGGGCCATACGGAGGATAGTATTCTGCAGGCCCATCCCCACCTTACGGTGGCCGCGATCAGGGCGGCGCAGAGCTATGCGGCCGACAGTCTCTCCGACTGGCGCGTGATGGCGGCGGAATGAATGAAGTTTCTCGTCGACGAGTGCGTAGCCTGGCCGCTGGTCGAGGCGCTTCGCCGGCGATTTGAGGACGTCGTCTACGTACGGGAAGTTCTGCCGGCGGCTGCGGACGTGGATGTCCTGGAGCAGGCGGTACGCGAAAGCCGGACGCTGATCACTGAAGACTACGACTTCGGCGAATTGGTGTTCTTCCGGCAACTGAACGCAGAAGCCGTCGTCATCATCGCGCCTGGCGTGCTTGGAACGGATCTGTTGACCGATGCAAGCGCGCTGGCCGAGCGTCTCGATGCAGCGTCTGGTTCTCTCCTCGGGAACCTGACGATCGCGGAAAGAAAGAGATTTCGGCAGCGACCGCTGACGAAGAAGTAGAAATGACCTCGGACCTTTTTCGCGCGGTCCGGTTATTGGGTTGGAACTGACATGGGCAAGGTAACTGGTTTTCTCGAAATCGACCGGCAGGTGCACAAGTACCAGCCCGCGTCCGACCGCATCCGGCATTTCAAGGAATTCACCCTGCCGATGTCGGACAAGGAGGTCGAGAAACAGGCCGCGCGCTGCATGGATTGCGGCGTGCCCTTCTGCCATGGCCCGACCGGCTGCCCGGTCCACAACCAGATCCCCGACTGGAACGACCTCGTCTACAATGGCGACTGGGACGCGGCGATCCGCAACCTGCACTCGACCAACAATTTCCCGGAGTTCACCGGCCGCGTCTGCCCGGCCCCTTGCGAGGAAGCCTGCACGCTGAACCTCGAGGACATCCCGGTCGCCATCAAGACGGTCGAGCAGGCGATTGCCGACAAGGCCTACGAGACCGGCTTCGTCCGCCCCTTTCCGCCGAAGGTCAAGACCGGCAAGCGGGTCGCGGTCATCGGCTCCGGACCGTCGGGCATGGCCGCCGCGCAGCAGCTCGGCCGCGCCGGCCACGACGTGCATGTCTATGAGCGGGAGTCGAAGCCCGGCGGCCTGATGCGTTTCGGCATCCCCGACTTCAAGATGGAGAAGCGCTACATCGACGCGCGCGTGAAGCAGATGGAAGGCGAGGGCGTCACCTTCTTCTGCGGCGTCAATGTCGGCGCCGACAAGCCGGTCGCGGAACTCCTCGCCGGATACGACGCGGTGCTCTACTGCGGCGGCTCGGAGAAGCCGCGCGCCGCCGGCATTCCCGGCGACGATCTCGAGGGCGTGCACGACGCGATGCCCTATCTGGTGCAGCAGAACAAGCGCGTCGGCGGCGAGGACATCCAGTCCGTTGCCTGGGCGGAAAAGCCGATCCTGGCCGGCGGCATGCACGTCGTCGTCGTCGGCGGCGGCGACACGGCTTCCGACTGCGTCGGCACCGCCTTCCGCCAGGGCGCGGTGCGCGTCACCCAGCTCGACATCCGTCCGCAGCCGCCCGAGAAGGAGAACAAGCTCGCGGTCTGGCCCTACTGGGCGACCAAGATGCGCACCTCGTCTTCGCAGGCCGAGGGCGCCGAGCGCGAGTTCCAGGTGGCGACGCTCGAATTCATCGGCGAGGAGGGGCAGCTCACCGGCGTCAAGTGCTGCGAGGTCGACGACAGGCGCAAGCCGATCGCCGGCACGGAGTTCGTCATCCGCGCCGACCTCGCCTTCATCGCCATCGGCTTCGCCGGCCCGATCGACGGCGGCGTGACCGGCGAGCTCGATGGCCAGATGAAGCTCGTCACCGACAGCCGCCGCTCGGTCAACGTCGCCGCCAACGACCGCGACTACCGCACCAGCGTCGACAAGCTCTGGGCGGCGGGCGACATCAGGCGCGGCCAGTCGCTGGTCGTCTGGGCCATCCGCGAAGGCCGCCAGGCCGCCCGCGCCATCGACGAGGCGCTGATGGGCGAGACCGTCCTGCCGGCGTAAGCGACCCCTTTCCTCTCACCGTAAGAACGGGGAGAGGATGCCGGCAAAGCCGACAGGTGAGGCGGCAGCAAACTTGGCGCTTTATCCGGCGTTGTCCGTCATTCCGGGGCCGCGAAGCGGAACCCGGAATCCAGATCGCCGGCCCTGGTCGTGTTGTCGCGGCCTCCGACGCGCCCTGTTCTTCTACGCCACCACCCCTGGATTCCCGGTTCCGCTTCGCGGCCCCGGAATGACGGTCGGCATAGGTCTGTCAGGAGGCGTCAGGAATATCTTCCTTCTCTTTCCACGTTCCTGAAACCTGCCCGATAATCCCCGTCAGCAGCTTGCTTGTGGGAACGGGTGTGCACAACCACCACTCAGGCAAGTGCGGCGCTGGAGTGACCGCCCGCTGGGTTGCGCGGGTAGCTCCGGTCCCCTGTCGCCCTGCGCGCTCGCGACTGTCCTCTCTATCGGGACAGCCGATGGGCCGGGAGCCGGCAGGCGAGAAAACGCCGGCGGCGCATGGGAGCGCGTCAAATAATAATAATTGAAGACGTCGCCCCATGCGCCGCCTTCCCGCAACGGCCAGATGCGAAAGCAGGCGTGGCAACCCCTCCGCGCGGCCATCAGGTGGCCATTTGTTTTGCACATTCATGGGGAAAATGGCATCGGTTCAGCCAAACTGAGGGATTCGCATGCGCTTCACCCGACTTCGTCTTGTTCTGCTCTCCGCGTGGTTGCTCGCCGTTCCAGCCGCGCCGGCATTGGCGCAGGAAAGCGAAGGTTTGAGCGACGTGCTGACGGACCTTCTGCGCGGCACGGAAGGCGCCGGCCCGACGGCCGGCCCCGACCGCCGGGTGCCCTTCGGTCGCGATGAGATGCAGCTCTCCTTTGCGCCGCTGGTCAAGGAGACCGCGCCCGCCGTGGTCAACGTCTACGCGTCGAAGCAGGCGCGGGCCGTGCGTTCGCCCTTCGAGGGCGATCCCTTCTTCGAAAAATTCTTCGGCCGCCAGATGAGGCCGCGCGTGCAGAACTCGTTGGGCTCTGGCGTCATCGTGGATGCGAGCGGGCTGATCGTCACCAACTTCCATGTCATCCGCGACGCCGACGAGGTGAAGGTCGCGATGTCGGACGGGCGCGAGTTCGCCAGCAAGGTCCTGCTGAAGGACGAGTCGCTCGATCTGGCCGTGCTGAAGATCGATGCGCCGCAGCCTTTCCCGGTCGTGCCGATCGGGGATTCCGACGCGCTGCAGGTGGGCGATCTCGTTCTCGCCGTCGGCAACCCCTTCGGCGTCGGGCAGACGACGACCAGCGGCATTGTCTCCGCCCTGGCGCGCAGCCATGTCGGCGTGTCCGACTTCGGCTTCTTCATCCAGACGGATGCGGCGATCAACCCCGGCAATTCGGGCGGCGCGCTGATCAACATGGCCGGCCAGCTTGTCGGGATCAACACGGCGATCTTCAGCCGCAGCGGCGGCTCGATCGGCATCGGCTTCGCCATCCCCTCCAACATGGTTCGCGCGGTTTCACAGGCTGCGGCCAGCGGCAGCGACTTCTTCGAACGGCCCTACCTCGGAGCCGACTTCGAGGAGGTCACGGCGCAGATCGCCGAATCGCTCGGCATGGAGCGCCCGGTCGGTGCGCTGGTGTCCGTGGTGGAGCCTGACGGCCCGGCCGCGAAGGCCTCCTTGCGGCCCGGCGACGTCGTGCTGGCGATGAACGGCGCGCAGATCGAGCATGTCGACGCGCTGAGCTACCGTTTGGCCACGCAGGCGATCGGCACGACGGCTGAGTTGAAGGTGCTCAGCCAGGGCGATGAGAAGACCGTCACCGTCGAGCTCATCCGCGCGCCGGAAGGCGCGAACGCGGCAGAAATCACGATCCGCGGCCGCAGCCCGTTTGCCGGCGCCAAGGTCGCTGCGCTTTCGCCGCGGCTGGCGCAGAAGCTCGGCCTCGGCGCCGACATCAAGGGCGTCGCCGTCCTCGACATCGACCGCGGTTCGCCGGCCGCAGGCTTCGGCCTGCAGCGGCGCGACATCGTGCGCGAGGTCAACGGCGAGGAGATCGACACGCCCGAGAAGCTGAAGCAGGTCGCCGAGGCGCCTTCGCGCTGGTGGCGCTTCACCGTCGAGCGGGACGGCCAGCTCCTTCGGCAGACGCTCAGGTATTGATGGCGGACCTTTTCGGAACCGACGACGACGGAAAAAAGGCGCCGGCCACCACGGCGCCGCTGGCCGAACGACTGCGCCCGAAAACGCTGGCGGAAGTCGTCGGCCAGGAGCACCTGACCGGCGAGGATGGGGCGCTGACGCGGCTGATCCGCTCGGGCTCGCTCGGCTCGATGATCTTCTGGGGGCCGCCCGGCACCGGCAAGACGACGGTGGCGCGTCTGCTGGCCGGCGAGACCAAGCTCGCCTTCGAGCAGATCTCGGCGATCTTCTCAGGCGTCGCCGACCTCAAGAAAGTGTTCGAGACGGCAAGGCTGCGCCGCCAGAACGGCCGCCAGACGCTGCTCTTCGTCGACGAGATCCACCGCTTCAATCGCGCCCAGCAGGACAGTTTCCTGCCGGTCATGGAGGATGGCACCGTCATCCTCGTCGGCGCGACGACGGAGAACCCGTCCTTCGAGCTCAACGCAGCTCTGCTTTCCCGCGCCCGCGTGCTGGTCTTCCACACGCTGGGCGAGGAGAGCCTGGAACGGCTGCTGGCGCGGGCGGAGGAGGTCGAGGGCAAGCCGTTGCCGCTCGACGAGCAGGCGAGGGCGGTCCTGCTGCGCATGGCCGACGGCGACGGCCGCGCCTCGCTGACGCTTGCCGAGGAAGTGTGGCGCGCGGCGAAGCCCGGCGAGGTGTTCGACGCGGACGGGCTGCAGCGCATCGTGCAGCGCCGCGCTCCGGTCTACGACAAGGGCCAGGACGGCCACTACAATCTGATCTCGGCGCTGCACAAGGCGGTGCGCGGCTCCGATCCTGACGCGGCGCTCTACTATCTGGCGCGCATGCTCGACGCCGGCGAGAACCCGCTCTATCTCGGACGCCGACTGATGCG
>Ga0233385_1001260_pt1 | contig 10652 bp, 8 predicted proteins | sample ElkDunMinimDraft_16_FD_191543 | JGI IMG/M metagenome (GOLD analysis project Ga0233385, IMG submission 191543) | Fecal eukaryotic communites from dung pellets of Tule Elk in California, USA - Elk Dung G36 | ecosystem: Host-associated > Mammals > Digestive system > Large intestine > Fecal | place... | reverse complement strand
GAGGATGTTGGCGATCGGCAGTGTCGCGCCGGCGCCCGCTGCCTCGAAGCTTGCATCCACCTGCCAGTCACGCGCGGTCGGCCAGTACTCCACGCCGGTGAAGCGCGTGCGCGTGGGCGCATCCGCGTGTCGCGCCCGCACGAAGGCAACGCCGCCACGTTCGATGATCGACAGCGCGCCCTTGTCGGCATCGAAGCCGAGCACGCCGGGGGAGGGGTCCGCATCGCTCGGCAGGCGGGTTCGGCCGCGCACCGGCGCCCCGTCGAGCGTGACGTCAACGCCGCGCTCCGGCGTGAACCAGTACGCGCCCTCGTCCGACTGCAGCAGCCCGAGCTTCTCCGGCCCCATCGGCAACCGGATACCGGCCGCCTGTCCGCTGCCGATGAAATGAGATTTCAACTCGATGCGATGCAGTCCGATCAGGCTCGTCCAGCCATCTGGTGCAGTCAGTTCCGCGCGGCGCGCGTCCTGCCAGGCGCGCGTTTGCGCAGAAAACGCCACGTCGAGGCGGGCAGCCTCGGCCCGCGCAGCCGGGTCTTCCTCATCCGATGTCGCGCTGCAGGCGGCCAGCAACACCGCCAGCCCCATCGTCACGCAGTGGCGCCAAAGCAGCATGTCAGCGTCCTCGCAGGAACCAGCGATCGATCTCGGCGATCGGGAAATGTGCCCAGGTCGGGCGGCCGTGGTTGCACTGCCCGGAGCGCTCGGTCGCCTCCATCTGGCGCAGCAGGGCATCCATTTCCGGCAGGCTCAACCGACGATTGGCGCGCACCGCGCCATGGCAGGCCATCGTCGACAGCAGCGCGTCGCGCGCCGTGCGCACGCGCAGGCTCTCGCCGTGTTCGCGCAGGTCGGCGAGCACATCGCGCAGCAGCGCTTCGGTGTCGCCATGCGCGAGCAATGCGGGCACGCCGCGCAGCAACACCGAGTTCTGGCCGGCGCGCGACACCTCGAAGCCGAGCTCGGCGAGCGTGGCGGCCTCGTGCTCGGCCACGTCCGCCTCGCGCTCGGAAACCGCGACGGTCTGCGGGACCAGCAAGGGCTGCATCCGGACACCCTCGCCGTCATGGGCCGTCTTGAGCTTCTCGTAACCGATACGCTCGTGCGCGGCATGCATGTCCACGACGATCAAGCCGTCGGCAGCCTGGCTGAGGATGTAGATGCCGTGCAGCTGCGCCACGGCGTAACCCAGCGGTGGCACCAGCGCTGCAGCGTCATCGGATGGGTCGTCCGTGCGCGGCAAAGGCTGCGATTGGTACGCACCCTGCCCGATGCCGGCTTCCATCGCAGTCTGACCGTACAGCCCCGCATAGGCGGCGCGCGTTTCGTCGACACGCAGCGCGAGGTTCGACTGCGGCATCGGCCGCGACCAGTCCGGCAGCTGCGTCGTTGCCGGCGATGCAGCGAACCCGCCGCTGGCCGCTGCCGGTTCACTTGCCTGTCCCGCGCGCGTGTCGGCCAGGGCCGCGTGCAGCGTGCGATAGACGAAGTCGTGGATGAGCCGGGCGTCACGGAAGCGCACCTCGTGCTTGGCCGGATGCACGTTGACATCGACGCGGGTCGGATCGAGCTCCAGGAACAGCACATACGCCGGTTGCCGCCCGTGGTACATCACATCGGCGAACGCCTGCTTCACCGCGTGCGCAACGCTGCGGTCGCGCACGGCGCGGCCGTTGACGTAGAGGTACTGCTGGTCGGCGCTGGCGCGCGAATAGGCCGGCCTTGCAATCCAGCCGTGCAGGCGCAGGCCGGCAGCGGTGTGTTCGACACGCAGCGCCGCGTCGGCAAATTCGCGGCCGAGCGTCTCGACCAGGCGCGCGCCTGAAAACAGATCCTCGTCGCCACGATAGCGGCGCGACGGCTTGCCGTTGTGGCTGATGCGCAGCTCCACATCAGGGCGGACGAGCGCCAGAGCGCGCAACCATTCCTCGATGTGGCCGAGTTCGGTGCGTTCGGCGCGCAGGAACTTGCGCCGCGCCGGCACGTTGTAGAAGAGATCGCGCACCTCGACGGTCGTGCCGCGCGGATGCGGCTTGGGCATGATCTCGCCGACGTGACCGCCCTCCACCTGCAGCGCCGCGCCATGCGCGTCGCCTTCGCGGCGCGATGCCAGCGAAAAGCGGCTCACCGATGCGATCGACGGGAGGGCCTCGCCCCGGAATCCCAGCGTTGCAACGGCTTCGAGATCGTCGAGGGATCCGATCTTGCTGGTGGCATGACGGGAAACCGCGAGCGGCAACTCCTCGGGCGGCATGCCGACCCCGTCGTCGCGGATCCGGATCAGGCGCACGCCGCCTTCCTCCAGATCGATGTCGACGCGCATGGCACCGGCATCGAGCGCGTTCTCGACCAGCTCCTTGACCACGGACGCAGGGCGTTCGACCACTTCGCCTGCGGCGATCTGGTTGATCAGGATGTCGGGCAGTTGGCGGATCGGCACGTGGGCATCGGCGGCGCAGGCGCGTCGCGGCAGGAATCAATCCGGATGATACCGGCTCGCGCGGTGCAACCGCCGGCTCAGGGGCTGCCGCCGCCCGCGACCGCCGAACCGTTCGCCGCAACAGCAGCCGCGCGCGCGGCATAGAGCGTGCCCGGAGGCGGCTGCGCGGTGAAGTAGGTATTGATGCCGTCGAGTACGGCGCTGGCGAGCCGGCGCTGATGCGCGGGATCGACCAGGCGGCGCTCTTCTTCCGGATTCGAGATGAAACCGGTTTCGACCAGCATCGCGGGCATGTCGGCATTGCGCAGCACCGAGAAGTTCGCGTACTCGACACTCGGCTTGTGGGTCTTGCCGACATTGCGCAGGCCCGAGAGCACGTGCGAGGCCGCATCCTGTGATGCGCGCATGTGACCGCTCTGCGCCATCTCCAGCAGCACGTTCGACAGGGTGTCACGCGACAGCGACACGCCGCCGACCAGATCGGCACTGTTCTCGCGATCGGCCAGCCAGCGCGCCTGCTGCGACGACGCACCGCGCGTGGACAGCGTATAGACCGATGAGCCATAGGCGGCGCGGTTGTGCGCGGCATCGGCATGGATCGAGACGAACATGTCGGCCTTGGCCCGGCGCGCACGCAAGGCGCGCTGTGGCAGCTCGATGTAGGTGTCGTTGTCGCGCACCAGGTGCGCGCGCATGCCGGGCGTGGCATTGATCTGGCGGGCCAGTTCACGCGAGATCGCCAGGACGACGTTCTTCTCGTGCGTGCCCGCCGGACCGATGGCGCCGGGATCCCGGCCGCCGTGCCCCGGATCGATGGCGATCACCAGGGGGCGCATACCTGGCCCCAGAGCAGCGGGCATCGGTACCTGCGCGGGCGGCGGCACAGCGCGCTGCGTAGCAGGCGCCGGTGCTGGCTCCGGCGCAGTGGCGACTTCGAGCGAGGGCGCGGGCGCCGCGCCTGCGGCAACGGCCGGCGACGGCGGGACGGTCGAAGGCGTGGCCGCCGCTGGCGACTGCGCCGGGGGCTGCGTGCCCACCATGCTGGAGATCAGCCGCGAGGTCGCGTCGTTGGAAGCCGCAGCCGGATCGGGGGCTGGCGTCGGCGCTGTCGCGACGGGCGGCGCGACGGTCGCAGCCCCGCTGGCCGCGGCCAGCCGCGCGATCGGGTCTGCATCGCCATCACCGGGCCATTCGATGACCAGTTTCGCGCCGTCGGCCCCCTCCTCGACCCGCGCCGGCAAGGCCTTCACCGCCGAGGCGAGATCGAACACGATGCGCGTCGTGCCGGCGACGGGCTGACCGCTGCGTACCGAGCGAATGGTGCCGCTGCCGGCCGGCATGGCCGATGCCCGCATGCGCGTGCCGGGCAGGTCGATGACCAGCCGGTCGGGATTGGCAAGCGAGATGACCGAATATTCGGTGCTGGCGTCGAGGCGCAATTCGGCACGCGTCCCGGTGGCCCCCGAGCGGACATCGATGCCACGCAGCTCGGCGGCAGACACGATGTTCCAGCACAACGCGGCGATCAGCGCGATCGCCAGCAGGACCTGAGACGGATTGATTCCCCGGATGCGCATGCCGGCTAGTCAATCATCGTAAGTGGAACAATGCAAGCCGGTTTTCCTTGTAAATCCGTGGCCTGCAAGCGCTTCCTATGGTTTCAGTTCAGGAATGGTCCCCAAGCACGGATCACGCATGAGCGCGTCCAGCCACGCGCGTCCGGCCACGCTTCCTGCCTCCAGCGCGACGCGACGGCCAGCCCCATCGATCGCGAGCGCGACATCGAGATCGGGCTGCGGAAGTGCCGCGGCGCCGCGTTCTGGCCATTCGACCAGCCACAGAGCGCCCTCGACGTCGTCGAGGCCCAGGAAATCGAGTTCGGCGGCATCTCCGATCCGGTAAAGATCGAGGTGCAGGGCCTCGCCCCGCTCCACCGGGTAGCGCTCGACCAGGGTGTAGGTGGGGCTACGCACTGTACCCGTGACGCCCAGGGCGCGGAGCCAGGCACGCGCGAGCGTGGACTTGCCTGCGCCCAGGTCGCCGTGCAGGTGCACGCGCGCGCCATGCGGCTGATGGGCGGCAAGGCATTCGGCCAGCAGGCGGGTGGCGGCTTCGTCGGCGAGAAACCGGTGGATCATGCTGCAGCTCCGGGGTTTGCGCAGCTGCGCAATGCATCGATCAGGTCGAGCGGCAAGAGGCCGCGCGCGCCGCCGCTGGAGGCCGCGACATCCCCGGCCACCGCATGCAGCAGCGCCCCGCAGGCCGCGGCAGACTCGACGTCCAGACCCTGCGCGCAGAGCGCGGCGATGACACCGGTAAGCACATCCCCCATGCCGCCGGTGGCCATGCCCGGGTTGCCGGCAGCCACCAGCCATGGCAGCGCATCCGGCGCACAGACCAGGCTGCCGGCGCCCTTGAGCACAACCACCGCGTTCCAGCGGCGGGCCAGTTCACGGACCGCAGCGGGACGGTCGCGCTGGATCGCGGCGGTCGTGGTGCCCAGCAGCCGGGCGGCCTCGCCCGGATGCGGGGTGAGGATGGTCCGGGGCGGCAGTGGCCGGGGATGCGCGGCCAGCAGGTTCAAGGCATCGGCATCGAGCACCAGCGGCGTCGATGCCGCGCATGCCGCCGCGACTGTTTCGTCGAACAGTGCATGCCCCCAGGCGCCCTGTCCCAGACCAGGCCCCAGCGCGATGACGTCGGCGGCCTCGAGCGCACCGGCCAGCGCGGAGACGCTGTCGGTCCGACGCACCATCGCTTCGGGCCAGCGCGCGAGCAATGGCGCGACGTGGGCCCCCTGGGTCGCCACTTCCACCAGTCCGGCGCCACTGCGGAGCGCGGCGCCTGCCGCGAGCAACACCGCGCCGCCGGTGCCGTGGTCGCCGCCGATGCACAGCACGCGCCCGTGCCGGCCCTTGTGCGCGTTGCGCGCCCGCGGGCGCAACCAGTGCCCCAGATCCGCAGCCGCGATACGCCGTGCCTGGGGCGGTACATCCGCGAGCAGGGGGTCGATGCCGAGGGTGTCAAGCGAAAGGGTGCCGGCGAGGTCGGGACCGTCGCCGGTCTGCAGGCCCAGCTGCGGCAGCAGGAACTGCAGGGTGTGTGTCGCGCGCACCGCGGCGCCGTCCGCGCTGCCGCGGTCGCCCGCGCATCCGCTGGGCAGGTCGAGCGCGAGCACTGGCGCGCCGGCGCTGTTGATCGCGTCGATGAGCGCCGTCGCGGCAGCGTCCGGTGCCTGCCGCAGGCCGATGCCGAACAGCGCGTCGACCACGACATCGGCCGCCGGCAGCGCGCCCGCGAACGTCTCGACCGTGCCACCCGCTGCTTCGAAGGCGGCGGCCATCGTCCGGGCCGGCGCGGTGCGTGGCGCGTGCGTGCCCAGCCGCACGACGACGACCGCGCGGCCAGCGGCCTGCGCGTGGCGCGCGAGTACATAGCCATCGCCGCCGTTGTTGCCGGGCCCGCAGACCACGGCGATACGTTGCGCCTGCGGCCAGTGTGCGAGCAGCGTGCGCCAGCCCGCCTGGCCGGCGCGCTGCATCAGCTCGGTCGCATCGGACGCCTGCGCCAGCGCCGCCGCTTCGAGCATGCGCAGCGCGGCCTCGTCGTACAACGGGGAGCCCGGCAGCGGCGTGGCACAGGGAGCGCTCATCGCGCCGATTCTATACTTGGCGCACCGTGAGCCCACTCGTCGCCACTGCAGAATCCTCCGATGCGGGCGCCCAAGCCCTGGTCGCGCGCATCAAGGCGATCGCGGCCGGGATGGGCTTCCAGCGCTGCGGCATCGCCGGCATCGACCTGCGCGAGGATGAAGCGCATCTGCGGGACTGGCTCGCCCATGGCCTCTACGGCACGATGGACTGGATGGCCCGACACGGCGACATGCGCGCCCGTCCCGCGGAACTGCTGCCCGGCACCGTGCGCGTGATCTCGGTCGGGCTGGACTACGGCCGCAACGACGACGACAGTGCCTGGGACACGCTCGCCGACGGCAGCCGCGCCTACGTGGCGCGTTACGCGCTGGGCCGCGACTACCACAAGCTGATGCGCAACCGGCTGCAGAAGTTCGCAGATCGCATCGCCGAGGAAATCGGTCCATTCGGTCATCGTGTGTTCGTCGATTCGGCGCCGGTGCTGGAACGTGCGCTCGCGCGCAATGCCGGGCTCGGCTGGATCGGCAAGCACACCTGCCTGATCGACAGGAATGGCGGCTCCTGGTTCTTCCTCGGCGAGATCTACGTCGACGTGCCGCTGCCGGTCGACCCACCGGCGAGCGCGCACTGCGGCACCTGCGTGCGCTGCATCGAGGTATGTCCGACGCGCGCGATCGTCGCACCGCATCGCCTGGACGCGCGCCGCTGCATCGCCTATCTCACCATCGAGCACGAAGGCGCCATCGATGCATCGCTGCGGCCGCTGATCGGCAACCGCATCTTCGGCTGCGACGATTGCCAGCTGGTCTGTCCCTGGAACAAGTTCGCCAGGCGAACCGATGAACCCGACTTCCGCGCGCGCAACCATCTCGATACCGCGAGCCTGGCCGAGCTGTTCGCCTGGGACGAGGACGAATTCCTGCAGCGCACCGAAGGCTCGCCGATCCGGCGCAGCGGGCACCGGCGCTGGCTGCGCAACCTCGCGGTCGCGCTCGGCAATGCACCCGGCACCCCCGAGGTGATTGCCGCGCTGCGCAGCCGTCGGCGCTCGGGCGATGCGCTTGTCGACGAACACGTCGAATGGGCACTGGCCCGGCACGGCATCGCCTAGTCCGACAGCGCCCTCTGACGCGAGCGACGCCCGCCGCTATCCGCGATGCGCGCGGATCTCTTCCAGCAGGCTGCGCGTAACCGGATCGCTCACGGCGACATCGTCGCCCTGCACCGCCGGCATGAGTTCGCCGGCAATGCGCTTGCCGAGCTCGACGCCCCACTGGTCGAAGGCGTTGATGCCCCAGAGCACCGACTGCGCATAGACGCTGTGTTCGTAGAGCGCGATCAATGCGCCGAGGCTGCGCGGATCGAGCCGGTCGAGCAGCAGCAGCGTCGAGGGACGATTGCCGGGATATGACTTCTGCGGATCATCGGCGGAGTAACCGTTGGCCAGCGCCTCGGTCTGCGCGAGCAGGTTCGACAGCAGCGCGGCGTGGTTGTCGGCATGCGGATGCGCAGGATTCACCACGCCGATGAAATCGGCCGGCACGGTCTGCGTGCCCTGGTGCAGGGCCTGGAAGAAGCTGTGCTGGGAATTGGTGCCCGGCCCGCCCCACAGCACCGGCACAGTGTCGACGCCGACGGCCTCGCCATCGGGCGTGACCGACTTGCCGAGGCTTTCCATCACCAGCTGCTGCAGGTAGGCCGGCAGCAGCGCAAGACGTTCGTCGTACGGCAGCACGGCGTGCGTGGCGAGGCCGAGCGCATTGCGGTTCCAGATCGCCGTCAGCGCATGCAGGACCGGCAGGTTCTCCGCCAGCGGCGCTTCGAGGGCGTGCGCATCCATGTCCGCGGCGCCGGCCAGCAGCGCCTCGAACCCGTCCATGCCGACCGCCAGCGCGATCGAGAAACCCACCGCCGACCACAGCGAGTAGCGTCCGCCCACCCAGTCCCACATCGGCAATACGCGCTCCGGCGCGACGCCGAAGGCCTCCGCGCGCGGCACGTTGGCGCTGACCGCGTAGAGCCGCTCGCTGCCACCGAGCCAGTCGCGCACGATGGCGCCATTGAGCAGGGTTTCCTGCGTACTGAAGGTCTTGGAGACGAGGATCGCGGCCGTCTTCGATGGATCCAGCCGGGCGAGAAGATGCTGTGCGTCGCTGCCGTCGACGTTGGTCAGGAAGTGCACGCGGAAGCGACCGGTGCCGAAATCCTTCAGCGCGTCGACAACCAGCCGCGGCCCCAGGTCGGAGCCGCCGATGCCGACGTTGACGATGTCGGTGACCTCGGAGGCCTGGAGCTGGCCGACCAGCTCGGCCATGCGCGCACGCGCCGCCGCAGCCTGCTGGTGCGCGTCGCGCGCGATCGCGGTGTCCGAAAGCGACGAGCGCAGTGCGACGTGCAACGCAGGGCGGTTCTCCGACGTATTGACGGTGACGCCGTCGAACAGCGCGCGGAACGCCTGCGGCAGCGACGCGGCCTCGCCCAACCCCACCAGTGCATCTCGCGCATCACGATCGAACCGCTGGCGCGCGAAGCTCGCGTACAGCCCACCGACGCGCAGGGCGAAATCGCGCGGACGACCCGCGTCCGCTGCGACGAGGTCGGCGATACGCGCCGAATCGAGGCGACGCGCGTGCGGCGCCAGCGTGCTTTCGATCCGCCGGGCCGCCGCAGTCATCAGGCGGCCTGCGCCGGAATGGAATCGTTGGTGTGGGTCATGCGGTTGTCGCGGTCGACATACACCAGCTTGGGCTTGAACCCGGCCACGTCGGCCTCGTCCAGCGCGCCGTAGGCGCAGATGATCAGCAGATCGCCCACTCCGGCCTTGTGCGCGGCCGCGCCGTTGACCGAGATGATGCCGCTGCCGACGTCGGCGCGGATCGCATAGGTCGCGAAACGCTCACCGTTGTCGATGTTGTAGATCTCGATGCGCTCGTACTCGCGGATGCCCGCCAGGTCGAGCAGGCGCCCGTCGATGGCGCACGAGCCTTCGTAGTGCAGCTCGGCGTGGGTGACGGACGCGCGGTGGATCTTGGCTTTGAGCAGGGTCAGTTGCATGGCGGTGGCCGTGCGATCACGGCATCGGACAACGCGGGAAACCCGCAGGAACCGCGAAGTATAGGGACCATCTGCGGCATCGCAACATCGCGGCCGGAACGACTGGCGGCAAGTTCAGCCGGCCGACGGCACAGCGTCCAGCCTGAATTCGAGATTGTCGATCAGCCGCGTTCCGCCCAGGCGCGCGGCGGCCAGCGCCACCGCCACCGGCTGACCGGCGAGGTACGGCGACAGGTCCGGTGCGCGTACCTCGACATAATCCACGTCGAAGCCCTCCGCCCGAAGCGCCGCGATGGCCTGGGACGCGGCCTCGGCTGCCGGAGCCCCGCTCCGCATCGCCTGCGCCAGTGCCAGCAACGACCGGTACAGGGCCGGCGCGCGCGCGCGGGAGGCGGCGTCGAGATACTGGTTGCGCGAGCTCAGCGCCAGACCGTCCGCTTCGCGCGCGATCGCCACCGGCAACAGCTCGACCGGGAACGCCAGGTCGGTGACCAGATGCGAGATCACGGCCAGCTGCTGGTAGTCCTTGCGGCCGAACGCGGCGACATCGGGCTGCACCTGGTTCAGCAGGCGCGCGACCACGGTGGCCACGCCATCGAAGTGCCCCGGGCGATGGGCCCCGTCGAGGATTTCGGAGACGCCCGGGACGCGCACGGTGACCGCGTTGTGCAGTCCGAGCGGGTACATCGCTTCCACCGTCGGTAGCCACAGCAGGTCACACCCGGCGGCATCCAGCCCCTCGGCATCGCGCTCGGGCGTGCGCGGATAGCGCGCGAAATCCTCGTTCGGACCGAACTGGGTGGGGTTGACGAACACGCTGGCAACCACGCGATCGACTCGCGCGCGCAGCGCTTCGACCAGGCTGAAGTGACCGGCATGCAGGTTGCCCATGGTCGGCACCAGACCGATGCGGAGACCGGCGCGCTTCCATTCAAGGATCCGCGCGCGCAGCGCGGACAGGGTGTCAACGGTTTCGATCATCGGAATTCTGTATGCGTGCCGGCGCAGGCGCTCAGCTGTAGGAATGTTCGCGGCCGGGGAAGCTGCCGTCCTGTACCGCCGCGACGTAGGCGCGCACGGCGCCGGCGACCGAGCCGCCCTCGGCAAGGAAGTCGCGCACGAACTTCGGACGCCGATGACCGCTGTCCAGGCCGAGCATGTCGTGCAGTACCAGCACCTGGCCGTCGCAGCCCGGACCGGCGCCAATGCCGATCGTCGGCACCGCCGAATCGGCGGTGATGCCGGTGGCCAGCGCGGCCGGCACACCTTCGAGCACGACCAGCGTGGCCCCCGCCGCGACCACCGCCTGCGCATCGTCGCGCAGCGCCTGCGCGGCGGCGTCGCCGCGGCCCTGCACCTTGAAGCCACCGAAACGCAGTACCGACTGCGGTGTCAGGCCGAGGTGCGCGCAGACCGGGATCTCGCGATCGACGAGGAAGCGCACGACCTCGCACTTGTTCGCTGTCGCGCCCTCGAGCTTGACCATGCCGGCGCCGGCCTGCAGC
>Ga0233385_1001259_pt1 | contig 10658 bp, 11 predicted proteins | sample ElkDunMinimDraft_16_FD_191543 | JGI IMG/M metagenome (GOLD analysis project Ga0233385, IMG submission 191543) | Fecal eukaryotic communites from dung pellets of Tule Elk in California, USA - Elk Dung G36 | ecosystem: Host-associated > Mammals > Digestive system > Large intestine > Fecal | place... | reverse complement strand
CATGGGGTTGGCGACGAAGGTGAGCTCGACCTCGTTGATCTGCCCGGCGTAGGCGGGCGGCGGGTAGAACTCGATCTCCTGGTAGAACGGCAGCTGCTGGCTGACGCCGTAGAGGTGACCGTGCTCGATGTCGGCGCTCTTGAAGTTGAAGCCGAGCCGCACGAAGGCGTCCAGCACGGCCTGCTGGGAGACGAGCGGCACGATCTCGACCGGGTCCATGTCGCCCTTGTCGACGGCGGCGGCGATCGCGAGCTCGGTGCGCACCCCCATGACCATGCCGTGCAGGCGCTGGCCCATCACCTCGGTGACCGGAGCCTCCCACGGCACCGGCAGCTGGAACGGCACCACCCTGTCCTCGCCGCTGCGCAGCCGGAACGGCCCGCTGACCTGCGTACGGAAGAACTCCACCAGGCCGGTCTGCTCACCCTCGCCGTGCTCAGACTCCATCCTGGTCACCAGGCCGAGGGCGATGTACTCGATGTCGGCGTCGAAGTCGCCGCCCTTGACACGCACCTCGCCGTTCAGCGGCTCGCCGGGCCGCACCCTTGATGCGGCCAGCACGGTATCGACCGAGGGTGCTCCGACCCCGAAGGCCCCCAGCATTCGTTTGAAGATCACGGTTCCTCTTTCTCGCTCACGTTTCGCGTGACGGTCGAGATGGAAACGATCACCCCGTGGCCGGGGTTCCCGAAGCTTCATACCGGATCGGTAGGTAAGAAAAACGTGTCTCACCTGGTGTGAAGGTCGGATGCGTGGTTTTGCTGAGGTGTGACTGTTGTGTCCGTCGTGCTCGCCGTGTCGGGGGCCTGCATCGCCTCGATCTTGGCGTTCAGCCGGGCGAGTTCCCTCAGTATGGCGTTGAGCCGCTCTTCGGCCCGCTGCTCCTCGGCGGAGGTGCTGTGGTCGTCCATCGCGTTGACCACCACGGCGATGAACAGGTTGAGCACCACGAAGGTCGTCATCAGGATGTAGCCGACGAAGAAGATCCAGGCCCAGGGTTTCTCGTCCATCACCTCTTCGGCGATGTCGGGCCAGGCCTCGCCCGTCATGATCTGGAAAAGGCTGAACAGCGAGGTGGGCAGTTCGTCGAAGTAGTCGGGGGCCGTCTCGCCGAACAACTCGGTGGTCAGGACGGCGGAGACGTACATCACCAGGATGAGCAGGCCGATGATGGATGCCATGCCCGGGATGGCGGCGAGCAGGGCGTTGACGACCTTGCGCATGCTGGGGACGGCCGAGACCAGTCGCAGTGCGCGCAGGATGCGCAGTGCCCGCAGGACCGAGGCCGGGCCTGAGGCGGGTACCAGCGCGATGGCCACGATGACGGTGTCGAACCAGTTCCAGGGGTCTTTGAAGAAAGCGCCGCGGTAGGCGTACAGGCGGGCGGCGAGTTCGACGACGAAGACCACCAGCACGATCCGGTCGACGGCGTACAGCAGTCCGCCGATCCGCCCGGTGAGGTAGGAGGAGGTCTCGGCACCGATCGTGATGGCGTTGAAGACGATGAGGGCGATGAGGAACCGCTGGAAGGCGGGGTTTTCGAGGAAAGAACGCACCCGTTCTCGTTCTGGCACGTAGTCAGCTCCTACAAGGGGGCAAGAATGCGACGATGATGATCGTAAGCACGCGCGGGGAGGGGCCAGCGAGACGTTTGAGGTATGACCTGCCTCACAACCGGGCACTCGGTCGGCAGGTGGGACGTTGGCCTGGGCAAGCAGATCGCCGTTGCCTTTTGTCCCACGGGGACCGATGGCGTGGCGACACCACCTGGGCGACGGTGTCCAGGTTCGCAGAAACGGTTCACCGCGACCGGGGAAAGGGCAAGGTGGTGATGTCCGCATCATCGGACTCAGGCCATGAGACAGGCCGCCGCGGAGATCGCCGATCACGAGACGGGAATTCGCGGTGAGTATCGCGCTCGGCCTGCTGGCCGTTTTTGTGCTGACCTTGGCGACCGGTTACTTCGTCGCCCAGGAGTTCGCCTACGTCACCGCCGACAGGCTGGCCCTGTCTCAGCAGGCGGCCGCAGGGGACAAGAAGGCGGCCAAGGCCATCAAGGTCATGGAGCGGCTGTCGTTCATGCTCTCCGGTGCCCAGCTCGGCATCACCGTCACCGCGCTGGTCGTCGGTTTCATCGCCAAACCCGCGCTGGCCGAGCTGGTCGCCCCCGCGCTGCTGGCCGCCGGCCTGGGCGGCGCGGTCGACGCCGTCGCCCTGGTGATCGGTTTTGTCATCGCCACGATCATCCAGATGGTGCTGGGCGAGCTGGCGCCCAAGAACCTCGCGCTGGCCAGGCCCGAGCCGCTGGCCCGCGCGCTGGCCTCCTCCACCCTTGTCTACCTGATGATCGCCGGGCCGATCATCAAACTGTTCGACTCGACCGCCAACAGGCTGCTGCGGGCGGTCGGCATCGAACCGGTCGAGGAGCTGCACCACGGTGCCACCCTGGAGGAGCTCGGGCACATCATCGGCGAGTCCGAGGCGCACGGGCATCTGCCCGGCGAGCAGGCCGACCTGCTGGAGCGGGCGCTGGCCTTCTCCGACCACACCGCCGAGGAGGTCATGGTCGCGCGCGCGAACGTCATCGCCGTCAGCGGCTCGGCGCTGGTCCCTGAGTTGGACGAGATCATCGCCCGTCACGGGCACACCCACTACCCGGTGCTCGGTGGCGACGGCGTGGACGACCTGGTCGGCATGGTGAGCCTGCGCGAGCTGGCCGCGCTGTCACCGCAGCGGGCAGCGGGCACGCGGGTCGCCGATGTCGCACGCGACGTGCTGGTGGTGCCGTTCTCGACCTCGCTGCCGGACCTGGTGGCGCAGATGCACGCCCGCGGGCAGGAGGTCGCCTGTGTCCTGGACGAGCACGGCGGCCTGAGCGGGCTCGTCACCTGGGAGGACGTCGCCGAAGAGCTGGTCGGGGAGATCGCCGACGAAAACGACCTCGACGTCCCCGCCGTGCTCCACACCGGCGAGGACTGGGAGATCGAGGCGGAGCTGCGCATCGACGAGGTCGCCCTGGAGACCGGGCTGGAGCTGCCAGACGAGGACGACTACGAAACCGTCGGTGGTCTGGTGCTGAATCACCTGGGTCGTTTCGCCGTCCCCGGCGATGTGGTCACCGTCAAGCTGGTGCCCTCCATGACCGACAAAGCGCCCACCCACGTTGAGATCGAGGTATTGACCTTGGACCGGCACGTTCCCGAACGGGTGCGGCTGCGCCCCCTGCGTCGCACCGGCGGCCCCGCAGGTGAGCAGGCTCAGGGGCATCTTCAGTCCGACGAGAGCGAGGAGAGGTGAACCTGCCCCTGGGCCTGGCCCTCACCGTCGCCCTGTTGATCGGTAACGGCTTCTTCGTGGCCTCCGAGTTCGCACTGGTCGCCGCGAAACGGCACCGGCTGGAGAAGGCCGCCGCGCACGGCAGCAGGGCCGCGGCGGCGGCGGTCAAGGGCATCCGCGAGCTGTCGCTGATGCTCGCCGGAGCGCAGCTGGGCATCACGTTGTGCTCGCTGGGCCTGGGTGTGGTCTCCGAACCGCTGATCGCCGGAAGTCTGACCCCGCTGTTTCACGACCTGGGGCTGCCCGAGACCGCCGCGCACGTGGTCGCCTTCGTGATCGCGCTGGCGATCGTGACGTTCCTGCACATGGTCATCGGCGAGATGGCTCCCAAATCGTGGGCCATCGCCCATCCCGAGCGCTCGGCCACCATCCTGGCGCTGCCGTTTCGCGGCTTCACCGTGGCGGTACGGCCGATCCTGACCACACTCAACGGCGTCAGCAACCTCCTTCTGCGCCTGTTCAAGGTCGAGCCGCGTGACGAGATCTCCAACCCGCGCACTCCCGCCCAGCTGCAGCGTCTGGTGGAGGAGTCGCGGCGCCTGGGCCTTATCGAGACCACCGATCACGCCGTGCTCACCCAGGCACTGCGCGCTCCGGTCGCCGAGATCGCCCCGCTGGTCACCCCCGCGGACGGCATCATCGCGGTCGCGGCCGGCGCTTCCTGCCAGGAGGTGATCGACGCGTGCGCCCGCACCGGTCGCACCCGCCTGATCGTTCGAGACGACGCCGGTGAGACGGTAGGCGTCGTACACGTGCGCGACGCCTACCTGGCCCGCCGTCGCGGGGCCGCCTCTCGCGCGGGTGACCTCGCCTACCGCCTGCCCGAGCTGCCCCCCACGGTCTCGGTTGCCGAGGCCGTGACCACGCTGCGCGTCGCCCACAGGCAGCTGGCGCTCGTCCGTGCTCCGGACGGTGCCCTGATCGGCCTGATCACCCTGGACGACCTGCTGAGCACCCTGCTCATCCCCACCTGACGGCAAGGACCCCGAGTGAGCACCGGTTCTCCCGGGTCGCGGAGCGTCCGAACCTGCGGCGCACCCACCTTCTGACCGTCGCCCGCACACCGTTCTCTCACCCTCGGGTGAGAGAACGGTGCAGGATACCGGTGATCGTCCGCACCGGACGGAAGCGGAGCGGTGGCGAACAGCCGCTGCTGTCTCACCGCCCTCCTGTCGCGAGATTCCCGTCGCAAGAGATATGCAAATCACCCGCAAGTCGGGATCAATAGCATCGCCGCCATGAAGAGAACGATCACGCTGGCCGCCGTCGCCGGAGCCGCCGTGCTGGCGGCCCAGCTCCCCGCGTCCGCGGGTTCCTCCACTTCGCTGCTCCGGCTGCGCGGCGGTCTGACGCTGGAGATCCCGAACTCCTGGCGGGTGTACGGGACCGCGGACCGGGTCCGGGTGGTGACCGGTGCCTGCGCGCGGCCCAACGGCGGCTACTTCCAGCCGAAATGTGACAGCTTCTGGGTGATGGGGCCGAAGGCACTCAAGTCCGGGGGAGAGGGCTTCCGGCGCTACGACCCCACGCAGGGGCCGTACTATCCGGCCTCCGACGTGGTGCCCTGCGCGACCAACCCCAAGTACGGCCAGGTCATCGGTAAGGCGATCGCGGTCGGCTACCGCAACATCGGGGTGGGACACAAGGCGCACTACCGGGTCTGGCCGGGCCGGTGTGTGACCTACAGCGGCGGCGAGCAGAAGTCGACGTTCAACAAGGTCTAGCCAGGAATCCCGGCCCTTCAGGGCCGGGAGGAATGGCTTCCCCGCCCGCGCCCGGACATCAGTCCGGGCGTTTCTGGTTCTCGATGTACTCCCGGATGATCTCCAGCGGTGCGCCACCGCAGGACGCGGCGAAGTACGACGGCGACCACAGATGACCGTGCATGATGTGCCGGTTGATCCGGCCGGTGAACTCCTTGCGCAGGTAGTGCGCCGAGACGCCTTTGAGCCGGTTGACCAGGGTCGCGATGGGGAGTTTGGGCGGGTAGTGCACGAGCAGATGCACGTGGTCGTCTTCGCCGTTGAATTCCCGCAGGGCCGCACCGAGTTGGACGCACACGTCCCGCATGACGTTTTCGCAGCGGGTGAGCATGGCGTCGTCCAAAACGTTCCGCCGGTACTTCGTGACGAAGACGAGATGAACATGAAGATTGTAGACAACGCTACGTCCGCGTCTGATCAGCGGATCTGGTTCCCATCGTGGTGACATAGACAAGATGATATGATGCGGGAGTGAAGATCGTGGTGCAGGTGAAACTGCTCCCGGACGCGGCCACCGAGACGGCTCTCCGGGAAACGCTTCGCGCCTGCAACCAGGCCGCGAACCACGCTTCCCGCCGTGCGTTCGACACCGGGGTGAAAGGCAAGACCTCGCTGCAGCGCCTGGTGTACGGAGAACTGAAGGAGATGGGCCTGTCGGCTCAGCCCGCGATCCACGTGGCCCGTAAGGTCGCCGGGGCGTACGCGACACTGAAAGCGAACCTGAAAGCCGGGAACTACGGTCACGAAGGATCGAAGCGACGCGCGCGGGTCGAGTCCACGCCGGTCCGGTTCCGCAAGGACGCCGCTCAGCCGTTCGACGACCGGTGCCTGTCGTGGCAGCTCGACGCCCGTACCGTGTCGATCTGGACCGTCCACGGACGCTCAGGCCGTGTCCCCTTCGCGTGCTCCCCCGAGCAGATGAAGACGCTCACCGCCTACCGTCAGGGCGAAAGCGATCTGGTGTACCGGGGCGGGCAGTGGTATTTGTACGCCACCTGCGACGTCCCCGAGCCTGCACCGATCGAGCCCGACGGTTTCCTCGGCGTGGACCTCGGGATCGCCAACATCGCCACCACCAGCGACGGCACCGTCCACGCGGGCAAACACCTGAACCAGGCCCGTCACCGCAACCGCCGCCTGCGCACCCGGCTCCAGGCCAAAGGCACCAAGTCCGCCAAGCGGCTCCTTCGCACAGTGTCCGGCCGGGAAGCGCGTTTCGCGGCCGACACCAACCACCGCATCGCCAAGCAGATCGTGACCGAGGCCCAACGCACCTGTCGTGGTGTCGCCCTGGAAGACCTGGGCGGTATCCGCGACAGGGTCCGGCTCCGTAGGCCCCAGCGGGTCACGCTGCACTCCTGGTCGTTCCACCAGCTCGGCCAGTTCGTCTCCTACAAGGCCGCTCTTGCCGGTGTCCCGGTGGTGTACGTGGACCCGCGATACACCTCGCAGGGCTGTTCGGCGTGCGGCCACATCGATAAGAAGAACCGGCCGGACCAGGCCACCTTCTGTTGCACGTCATGCGGCTTCGCTGAGCACGCCGACGTGAACGCAGCCCGCAACATCGCCATGCGCGGTGCTGCGGGCTGGCAGTGAGTCACGCTGCCGACGACGCGGCCTGAACCGTGCACCCCATGCACGGCGAGGAGCTGCAAGCTCGGTCCTTCAGGGCCGAGAAGCTGACGCAGCGCGAGTGGTATCTGCCCCAGTCGAAGATCCTCGTCATCGACCAGTGGGCCACCCCCGGCCTCGCCACCATCCTGAAAAACGCCACCTGGAACAACTGACTGCCTGCTCGAACCGCCCCCTCCGGAACCAGGAAGCCGCCGCCCCCTGGAACCGGACGGTTGGAAGATTACGAAGGTCACCCGCATGACCTCATGCTGTGACTACTCTGCATCCGGACAGGCTCGACAGGAGTCGTCGGTGAGCGGATGGCGGATTCAGGAGGCGAAACAGCGCTTCAGGAAGGTCGTGCGGTGAGCGAAAGCCCTCAGAGGGGCACTCGGCACGGAGAGCAGGTGGCCGACATCGTCGACAACGCCGAATGCCACTACCCAAAAGGGGACGCTCCGGACTTCAGAGGATTTCTTCTCGCGGCCCCCGACTGGGACGACGACGTGGACTTCCCGCGAAATCAGGATTTTCCCCGAGAAGCCGATTTCCACGGAGCTCCGGCCAGTCGGAAAACAATGACTTATCCGGCACGGGAGTGTCCGTCGTCAACCCGTTCGACGTGCTGACCTGACCTTCGCCGGCCTGGCCGCTATCCCGTGACCTGGTACCAGACCGATCTGCCCGCGTCGTCGTGGTGGGATCCCCACTCGGTGGCGAGCAGGTCGACCAGCCACAGCCCCCGTCCGCCGTCGTCGTCGGCCTCCGGTACGCGGACGGCGGGCGCGCTCGTGGCGGAGCCGTCGTCGGTGACCTCCACGTGGACCAGCGTGGTGGTGCGGGCCAGATAGACGGTGAGGCGGCCGTCCGTGGTGCGCCCGGAGTCGGAGTGGGCCACCGCGTTCGTGGCGAGCTCGCTCAGCAGGAGCAGCACGTCGTCGAGCACCGGGGCCGCGACCCGTCCGGCGAGCACGCCCCGCGCCCAGGCCCGCACCTCCGGCACGGACGCCACCTGCCCGGGAAAGACCTGCCGCCACGCGCTGTACGCCCCGCCCGCCCACGGCATCGTGGCGCGACGTCTGGCTTCTGCCGGTGACATCGTCGAGGTCCCGTCACCGCGATGCCCGCAGCGGTCGCTCTTGGGCCGACTCGCCGGTGGAGGAGTCCTGCTGATGGCCGGGCGTGCGGTGGCCTGCGGTCGGTAAGGTGCCTGCACTGGTGAGCGTGGAGGGGCTGGAGGTTCACCAGATCGTCCATCAGTGGAAGGTGTCCGATGCCTGGCAGGCAGCTTGACCCGCGGCTAGTTGTTCGAGATCTCGTTCAGGCCGTCGCGCCGTATGACGAACGCGAGTCCGCCGACCAGCGGTGGATGCTCGATTGGATCGATGCCGGTCATCCGCTGTTTCGTACGGCCAAGCCGGCGACTCCGCACCGGCATCTAGCGGTCTATGCCGCGCTGTTGGATGAGGCGGCAAGAACGCTCCTGCTTGTGGATCATGCCAAGGCCAAGGCATGGCTCATGCCCGGCGGGCACGTGGACCCCGATGAGAGTCCGCAGGTCACGGTCGTTCGGGAGCTGGATGAGGAGTTGAAGATCGCCCCGCCGTTCCACCCGAGGTTCGGCGAGGACCCGTTCTTCCTGACGGTGACCGAGACGCGTCCGCCGCACCCGCATATCGATGTGACGCTGTGGTTCGTCTTCTCGGCCAGCCAGACGGTGAAGATTGTTCCCGATCCGGCGGAGTTCTCGGCGTGGCGATGGTTCGCTTTGGACGACGCTGAGGCATGGGTCGGGGATTTCGACCCGCAGATGCACCGGTTCATGGCCAAGCTCACCTGCGCGCTGGAACTGGCTCCCGTCCGCTAGTGGGCCGTCACGCAACCTTGCTGGGGAAACCAGACCTGAAGAGAGCCGGTCACCCGGTCGTGATGCCCGGTCAACGTTCGGAGACGGGCCACTAGCCGGGCTGGTGCGGCTGGAGGTCGCAGAGCGTCGGCAGCGGGCCGTGCGGGGTTCGGCTGCACCACAGGCTGCCCGCCCGGCAGGCGATCGCGGCGGCTTGTTCGGCGGCTGCTCCTTGGCTCAGCGCGTGGATCAGTGCGGTACTGAAGGCCGATCCAGCGCCCTGGACCTGATGGACGGCCACCGTGAGGGCCGGGACCGCGAAGACCTCGCCGGTGTGGGTGCGGCCGATGGCGCCGTTGCGACCGAGGGTGACGACGACGAGGTCGGCGACGACGAGGTCGGTCAGCTCGCGCAGCGTCCGCTCGGCCGCGGTCAGGTGGTGTTCGTCGGCGTTCGTCTGCAGGACGCCGACGCGGCCGTGCGGCTGGACGGCCGCTCGGAGCCAGGGCGGGGCAGGTGATCCGCCGAGGTTGATCACAACACGGCGTCGGGCGAGCAGGGCGGCGTCCAGCAGGAGGCGGGGCGTGTCGCCCAGGACCTCGTAGCAGTCGAGGTAGACGGTCGGTGCGGCGGCGAAGGCATGCGGGTCGATGCCGTCGAGCTCGGCGGTGATGCCTTTGAGTCCGGAAAACCAGGTCCGGTTCCCGGCCTGGTCGGCGATGACCGTGTTGACCCTGGTGTGCGCGGCGATACCGGGGGCGGGGCGGTGGCCCACACCCCAGTCCTGGAGCCGCGCGGTGATGGTGTGGCCGTCGGGGTCGTCGGCGACCGGGTTGCTGAACAGCGCGGCAGGGTGGCCGAGCGCGGTGAGCATCCCCGCGATCAGCGGCCCGTCGCCGGCTACGAACCGGTCGCTGGCCTGCACCTCGACCCCGTAGTTGAGCTTTGGGTAGGCGTCGACATGCAGGGTGTGGGTGGCGGCCAGGTAGCTGAAGCAATGCACCGTGGTGGAGCTCACGCGGGGGTGCCCAGGGCGAAGGTGGCGAACAGGGCGGCGTGGTCGGTGATGTGGCTGGTGCGGGGGGTGTGGTCGTAGCCGCAGTTCACGAGGGTGCCGGTGGCCGGGGTGGCGAACAGGTGGTCCAGGCGCTGGGCGCCATAGCGGTCGCTGATCCAGCTGTGGTCGCGGGCTGCGGGGTGGGCTTGGCGAAAGGCGTCGGCCAGGCCGAGGCGTTGCAGGCCGGTGTAGAAGGCGTAGTCGTGTTCTTCGAAGGAGACCAGGGGCGGCTGGTGGCCGGGTTCGACGACGTTGAGGTCACCGGCCAGCAAAAGCCGCGGGCGCAGAGCGGTGTGGAGGTATTCGAGGAACGTCTTCTGGAAGGCGCGGCGCCGGTCGCTGCTGTCGGTGGTCATGCCGTTGGTCGGCCCGTACAAGCCGATGATGCGGATCTGCCGGCCGGTGTGCTCGACGTCGACCGCGACGGCGCGGGGGTCGCCCGGGCCGTCCACGGGTGTTTGGAGCAGGCCGCGGGTGGCGACCACGGTGAAGTAGGAGCCGTCGGCCCAGCCCGGCGGGAGGCAGACCTCGAAGCCTTCGGCGGCCAGCCCGCTGATGATCAGCTTGGCGCCGTCGGAGGCTTTGAGCTCGGTCAGGACCAGCACGTCGCTGCGGCCGGCCAGCAACCAGGCGAGGGTCTGCTGGGCGCGCTGCACGCTGGGGTTGTTGATGTTGAGGGCGCACACGCGTAGTTCGCCCGGCGCTGGGGCGGGGGCGGCGGGCTCGGTGTCGAGGCTGCCGAACAGCGCCCCTTGGATGACGTCGTCGGGCATTTACTGCTCCTGGGGGTCGGTGAGGCCGGTCAGGTGCTTGACGCGGCGGATGGTGTCGGCGAGCTGGCCGGGTTTCATCTGCTTGGCCGCTCGCTGTTCAGGGGTTTCGCCAGCCGCGCCGTACACCCAGAAACAGGTGCCGTTCTCGGTGTCGAGGATGAGGAAGCGGTCGCGGGTGGCGGGGCCGCGCACGAGGATGGAGATGGTGTCGGCGTCGGCTTGGACGGTGTGGACGGTGGTGTGGTCCAGGGCGTAGCTGGATCCGGGGC
>Ga0233385_1001258_pt1 | contig 10659 bp, 9 predicted proteins | sample ElkDunMinimDraft_16_FD_191543 | JGI IMG/M metagenome (GOLD analysis project Ga0233385, IMG submission 191543) | Fecal eukaryotic communites from dung pellets of Tule Elk in California, USA - Elk Dung G36 | ecosystem: Host-associated > Mammals > Digestive system > Large intestine > Fecal | place... | reverse complement strand
AAGGCCAACAGCGGCGCCACCTGGACCAACGACATCAGCCACGGCGAGCTGCTGCGCACCAACGCCGACCAGACCATGACCATCGACCCCTGCAACCTGCAGCTGCTCTACCAGGGCCGCAGCCCCAGCTCCGGCGGCGACTACGGCCGTCTGCCCTACCGCCCCGGCCTGCTCACCCTGCAGCGCTGACGGCCATGACACCGATCCGGCTCGAACGGCTCCGGCGCTCACCGCGAAGGCGCACACCCCATCGGGTGAACGTCGTCACGACACGCGACCAGGAGCGGTTCGAGCCGGAACGGCACCAGACCGATCCCCTCTGAACCGCCCCGGACGCGTCGGAGACGCCGACCCGCCGCGTCCGGGGCCACCATCACCCCCCCATCGAACACCCCCGAGGGAGACGACCGGTGAGACCCGCACTTCGCACGGCGAGGAGGAAAGCTCGCCGCCTGGCCCTCTGGGTGCTGAGCCTGCTGATGTTGATCACGTTGTCACCGCTCTCCGCGAAGGCGGACAACCCGATCGTCCAGACCGTCTACACCGCCGACCCCGCGCCGCTCGTCCACAACGGCCGTGTCTACCTCTACACCGGCCACGACGAGGACGGCTCGACGTACTTCACCATGCGCGACTGGCGGGTGTTCTCCTCCACCGACATGGCCAACTGGACCGACCACGGCTCGCCCATGAGTCTGGCCACCTTCGCCTGGGCCGACGCCAACGCCTGGGCCGGCCACGTCATCCCCCGCAACGGGAAGTTCTACTGGTACGTACCGGTGCGGAACCGGGCGACCGGCGGAATGGCGATCGGTGTCGCGGTCGGCGACAGCCCCACCGGGCCCTTCCGCGACGCGCTGGGCCGCCCACTCGTCGAGAACGGCGAGATCGACCCGCACGCGTTCATCGACGACAACGGTCAGGCCTACCTGTACTGGGGCAACCCCCGCCTCTGGTACGTCCGGCTCAACACCGACATGATCTCCTTCTCCGGCAGCGCGACCCAGATCCCTCTCACCGCCGCGGGCTTCGGCGCGCGCAGCGGCAACGCGAACCGGCCCACCCTCTACGAGGAGGGGCCCTGGGTCTTCAAGCGCGGCAACCTCTACTACAACGTGTTCGCCGCCGAATGCTGCTCGGAGTTCATCGCCTACTCCACGGCCCCCAGCGCCACCGGACCGTGGACCTACCGGGGAACGATCATGCCCCGTCAGGGCGGCAGCTTCACCAACCACGCCGGAATCGTCGACTACAGCGGCGGGTCCTACTTCTTCTACCACAACGGCGCGCTGCCGGGCGGCGGCGGCTACACCCGCTCGGTCGCCGTGGAGAAGTTCACCTACAACGCCGACGGCACCATCCCGACCATCACCATGACCACCGCCGGCCCCCCGCAGGTGGGAACGCTGAACCCGTTCGTACGCCAGGAGGCCGAGACCATCGCCTGGGCGAACGGCGTGGAGACCGAGCCCTCCAGCGAGGGCGGCATGAACGTCGGCTTCATCGAGAACGGCGACAACATCAAGGTCAAGGGGGTCGGCTTCGGCGGCGGGGCGTCGTCCTTCACCGCCCGGGTGGCCTCGGGCACCAGCGGCGGCACCATCGAGCTCCGCCTGGGCGGCGCCACCGGCACCCTGGTCGGCACCTGCGCCGTCCCGGGGACCGGCGGATGGCAGAACTGGACCACCGTCACCTGTCCCGTCAGCGGGGCCACCGGAACCCGCGACCTGTATCTCCGCTTCACCGGCGGCAGCGGCTACCTGCTCAACCTCAACTGGTGGCAGTTCACCCCCAGCGGCGGCAGCGGCGGAAACCTGCTGACCAACGGCGCCATGGAGGACGGCACGACCGGATGGACGGCCTCCGGCGGCACCCTGTCGTCGGCCACGAACGTCGCCCACGCCGGCAGCCGCTCCCTGCTCACCTCCGGACGCACCGCGTCCTGGCAGGGCCCGCACCAGAACGTGACGTCGAGCCTGACCAACGGCAAGAGCTACACCACGAGCGTCTGGGTGCGCTCTCAGAGCGGCACCCCCAGCGCGAAGGCGACCCTGACGTACACGGCCAACGGCACGACGAACTACCTCCAGCTCACTCCGGCGCAAACGGTGAACACGAACGGCTGGACCCAGCTGACCGGCACCGCGACCGTGTCGTGGACCGGCACCCTGACCAACGCCTCCTTCTACGTCGAGACAGCCGCCGGAACCGACGGCCTCTACATCGACGACGCCTCCTTCCAGTGATCCACGCGAAAAGGAGCCATCCCATGTCCGGACACGGATCCGTGCTCACCGTCCTCACGGTCACCCCCGCCACCACCCGCGCCGCGTGACCGTGACGCGTGTCTCGACCGAGCGCGACCGGGCCCCCGGTGCGGGGCGCCAGCCCGCACCGGGGGTCCGATCGTCGCCCCACGACCGGCGAGGCCCTGCCGCCGCGCCCACCCCCCTTCACTCTGAGGAGCGATGTCAATGAGAAGAAACTGGTTGCGCGCGTTACTCGCGCCCACCGTCACCGTGACACTGGCCCTGGCGATGGGAGCCGTGGCGCTCTCCTCCGCCACCCCCGCGCAGGCGTTGAACAACGGCGTGGGCCGCACCCCGCCGATGGGCTGGAACACCTGGAACACCTTCGGCTGCAACATCAACGAGACGCTGATCAAGCAGACGGCCGACGCCCTCGTCAGCAACGGCATGCGCGACCTGGGATACGAGTACGTTGTCGTCGACGACTGCTGGTTCGATCCCAACCGCGACTCCGCGGGCAACCTCCAGGCCAACCTGTCGCGCTTCCCGAGCGGAATGAAGGCCCTGGGCGACTACCTGCACGCCAGGGGCCTGAAGTTCGGCCTCTACCAGGCCCCCCTCGACAAGACCTGCGCCCAGTACTTCAACGCCTACCCGGGCGCGACCGGCAGCCTCAACCACGAGGTCCAGGACGCCCGGCAGTTCGCCGCCTGGGGCGTCGACTATCTCAAGTACGACTGGTGCTCGCCCACCGGCACCATCGACGACCAGGTGCGCACCTTCGCCAAGATGCGCGACGCCCTGGCCGCGACCGGACGGCCGATCCTCTACAGCATCAACCCCAACAGCATTCACTCCAAGACCGGCCCGCTGCGCAACTGGGGCGACGTCGCCAACATCTGGCGCACGACCGAGGACATCACCAACGCCTGGAACACCGGTCAGACCAACGGCTACCCGATGGGCATCCAGAACATCGTCAACGTCAACGCCCCCCTGTCCGGCTACGCCGCGCCGGGGCAGTTCAACGACCCGGACATGATGGTGGTCGGCCGGGGCGGCATGAACGACACCGAGATGCGCAGCCACTTCGCCCTGTGGGCGATCATGGCCGCGCCCCTCATCGCCGGTAACGACGTCCGCAACATGGACAACGCGACCGCAACGATCATGAAGAACCAGAACCTGATCGCCATCAACCAGGACACGCTCGGCCTTCAGGCCGCCCAGATCAGCAACGACGGCACCCGCCGCATCCTGGCCAAGCGGCTGAGCAACGGCGACGTCGCGGTCGCGCTGTTCAACCAGGGCGGCAGCACCACGACGATCAGCACCACCACCTCCGCGATCGGCCTGTCGGGCAACTCCTTCAGCCTGCGCGACGCCTGGACCAACGCCGTCACCTCCACCACCGGCGCCATCTCGGCGAGCGTTCCCGCCCACGGCACCGTCGTGTTCCGGGTGAGCGGCGGCACGCCCAATCCCACGCCCTCCCCGACTCCCTCGTCCACGACCCGGATCCAGGGGGTGGGCTCGGGCAGGTGTCTCGACGTGACCGGCGTCTCCCAGACCAACGGGACCCAGGTGGGGATCTGGGACTGCAACGGCCAGACCAACCAGCAGTGGACCGCCACGGCCGCCGGTGAGCTGCGGGTCTACGGCAACAAGTGCCTGGACGTCAACAACAACGGCACCGCCGACGGAACCACCGTCATCATCTGGGACTGCAACGGCCAGAACAACCAGAAGTGGCGCTTCAACGCCGACGGAACCGTCACCGCCCTCGGCTCGAACAAGTGCCTGGACGTCGTCGGCAACTCCACGGCCAACGGCGCCAAGACCCAGATCTGGTCGTGCACCGGCGGCGCCAACCAACGGTGGAACCGCACCTGATCACAACCCGTCCACCTTCCGGCTCCTCGTACTCCTCCTGTCACGCCGAGCCGCCCAAGACCCGCTCGCCGTCGCTGTGTGCCCAGCGGCGGCGAGCGCGTTTCACACGGCCGCCTCCACGACGATGGTGCTCTCTGGCGGCCACGCGGTCGCCGTGAGAAAATCCGCACGAACAGGCCGAACTCCACTTCTCTCCCCAGCGCCACCAATGCCCAAAAGGACAAATCCCCCATGAGACGATGGGCCGCCCTCACGGTCGCCGTACTGATCGCGTCCGTGCCGGGCGCCACGACTCCCGCCGCCGCGCAGGTGGGCGCTCCCGATCCGGTACGCGCGCTCAAGCAGCGGCTCGGAAACGAGCACGGCGTCCGGATCTCCGAGACCAACCGTTTCTTCTACGGCAAGAAGTCGACGGTCTCCGGGAGCGGGATCCTGATCAAAGGTCATCTCCAGCTCGCCCCGTCAGGCCCGGTGGCCGCGGAGTTCACCTGGTGGGACCTCTCCCGGCCGAAGCGCGAGGGGGCCCCGTCCAAGAAGTCGGACCCCTACCGGGTGATCCGCGTCGGAAAGAACGCCTACGACGACGCCACCCGATACCCCGGCCCCGTCCCCGAGGGCAAGAAGTGGGTCCACTTCCCCAACGAGCACCGGGGACGCATGAACCGGGACATGGCCCAGGACGCCAGCCTGCAGCCGATCGACATCTACGACCCGTCCATGGTGAAGGCCGTACTGAGGCGCTCGTCGAGCAAGGCCGTCTCCGGCGGCCTCCTCCACCGGGGCAGCATGAGCTACCAGGAACTGCGCAGGATCTCCAAGAGCGCCCCCGTCGCCTGGACCTCGGGCAAGCGCATCGGCAAGAAGAGCAAGGGGAAGATCTCCTGGCGGCTCTGGACCGGCCGTGACGGTCTGCCCAAGCGCCTGGTCACCGCCGACTCCACGGGAGCGGGCAAGGAGCCGCTGGTCAAGCGGAGCGACACGCGCTACACCGACTGGGGATGCCGTCTCGACATCACCGCCCCGCCCGCCGACGAGGTCATCACCGAGAAGGATCTGCTGGAGTACGCCCGCAGGCAGAACGCGTCCGCTCCGACGGACGCCGGGAACACCTGAGACACTCCGCCGACCCGGACCGCCAGGTCCTGCTGGAGAAGCCGGGCGGTCCGGCGATGTCCGAGGAGAGTGCGGATCGCGGCGACGCTGCCGTCATCGGCGTGCGCGGCCTTGAAGACCGGTCGGCGGGTAAGGGGTCGCGGGCTTCGCCGGAGACCGGCCCCCGGCTCACCGCCGCGCCGGGTCGCGTGACATCCGGATCAGCACCGCGAGGCCCGCCACCAACAGCAGCGACCAGCGCAGATGCGCCGCCGTCCAGTCCTGCGGCCGGAGTGTGAACATCGCGACCGGTCCCGGCAGGACGAACAGCAGCAGCCATCCGCCCACCACTCCGGGCGCCGCCGCGACACCGGGCTCCCGCATGCCGTACCTCGTGGCCAGCGTGGCGGCGCCGGCCAGGCCCGCGGCGAGCAGGCCCGCCAACTCCACCGTCGACCACCAGATCCACACCGCCGGCATGCCCGGCGCCAGGACCAGCAGCGACACCCCCCAGACCGGGGTGACGCAGAGCAGTGCGAACCCCAGGCGCAACCCGGTCCGTGCCGCCAGCGGCAGCGGCAGCGACGCCAGCACCTCGGCCGCCACGTCGTCCAGCACGAACACCACGGCCAGCGTGACCAGGACGGCGATCACGCGTAACGACCAGACCGTGCCCTTCCAGGTGAGCGGTTCGTCGTGGGGCCAGGCCAGCACCACAGCGGTGAGCAGGAACGCACCCAGCAGCGGCTGCCATCGGATCACCTTGCCGCTCAGCCGCGCCAGCAGGGCCAGCTGAGCCAGACGGATCATGGAAGCTGCCAGACGCCCGTGACCACCGCGCAGAGCACGGCGACCGCCCCGGCTCCCAGCCAGAGCTCGCGCCGTGAGCCGTCCCTGAGCATCGCCAGTGCCCCCGCCCCGATGGCGAGTGACAGCAGGTAGAGCGCGTGCGGACCGGCGTGCCCGGGGATGAACCCTGCCGGGGCGAGGGACGGCGCGGGCCCCCAGATCGTGAAGTCCAGGTAGAGGCCGAGCATGTACTGGCCCCCGTGATCAAGCATAATCTTGTTGGAGGCCATCAGCGCCAGCATGACGAGCACCGACGCCCCCGGCCACGGCAGCCATCTGGCGACGGCCACCCCGAGCAGGCAGGCCCCCAGCACGTTCAGCGGTCCTGTGCTCAGCTCCGCCAGGAACGGGAAACGCTCCAGTTTGTTGCCGGTGACCACGTAGAGCCCGGCCAGCAGGGCCTGCGCCACACAGGCCAGCGCGAACGGGCCCAGCGCGGCCAGACAGAGCGCGGCGGTGCGCCGCTGCCGGTCACAGGGGACGACCGACAGCGTCTCCTCGGCCACTCGCGTGGCGCCGGCGACCAGGTTCGCGGCGAAGAAGACCGGAACCCCCCAGAAGATGGTCATCTCCGAGGTCAGCGCGGCGAACGCGGGTCGCGGGCCCGCCCAGCCGTCGCTGACGACCCGCAGTATCCACAGCACCAGGCCCAGCAGGGTGAGCGGATGCCGCAGAAGCCGCCAGGTCTCGTTCCAGGCGAGCGGCGGCACGACCCGTACCCCGGGGGCGGACGCCCGCAGAGCCTCGGCGGTCACCGGGTCACCCCCGGCGTGGCGTCCGCGAACGACAGTGGGTGGCCAGGCGTCCCGCACACGTCACGGTCACCGCCGGCAGCGATCTTCGAACTCTCGTGGCCGCTCATACGAGCCGACTTCTCATCGATTTCACGTCCGTCTGTCGCGCTTCGGCACCCGAAGGGTTCACGGATGCGCTAATCAGCTCGAAACCATCCTGACGGCTGTGCTTCTCCCCGCGGCGATCGGGCTCGGAACCCCGGCGACGGACATCCGGAGTCCGGTGTGACAGGTGTCAGGCCACCCTGGCACCTGTCACCGGGGGCGTAGGCCGGTCAGGAGGCAGGGGGCTGGTCGCGGTCCTGGCGCTCGCCCTTGTCCCGCCCCTCGCCTTTCTTGCCGTGCCCGCCCCGGCCCTCGCGCTGGGGCACTTCGTAAATCTTGACGGCGGTGGCCGTCTCTCCCTCCACCTTGGCCATGACCACGACCTGCTGCCCGGTCTTCAGCGCCTCGGCACCCTCGCCACCGCGGTTGATCCGGGTGTCGCTGTTGATCGCGTACTCCCTGGTGTAACCGTCCGCGCTCTTGACCGTGATCGAGCCCTGGCTGACGGCCGTGACATCGCCGTACTGCCCGGCGAAGGTCACGTAATTGCCCTCCCGGTCGGGTGCCACGAACTCACCGTGAATGGGGTGGCCGCCTAAGCCCATCCCGGGACCCATGCCCGGCCCCTCCTTGGATGGCTTCTCCGGGGGAGGCGACGGCGGGGCGGTGTCGGTGACCGTGGGCGTCAAAGCCGGCGCGGGCGAGAACGCGGTCGCGCCGGCGACACCGGCCCCCGCGACCACGACGAGCGCGGTGGCGGCGGCGAGCATCAAGGAGCGAGGGACACGGCGCCTGGACGGCTCGTTCGCCGGCGTCTCCGCGGTGCTGAATCCATCCTGCTCAGGGGTCATCTTCCTACCTCCCCGTAGTTGAGCGATGACACCACGATGCACCACTGCACCTAAAACTGCCGTAAATGCGCCCTATATCCTGATATGAACCTTTTGCCCAACTTGCTCCCGCGCGCGAAACCCCGCGCGAGGAGGCCGTCGCCATGACGCCCAGATCAGGAGCACACCGGCCTACGTCCAGACGCGGGTCTCGTTGACCTGCTCTTTTTCCCGCAGAGCTTCGGAGAGGTCGACTCCGGCGCGATTGGCGATCGACGCGACGTAGATGAGGACGTCGGCGAGCTCGGCGCCGACGCTTCCCGTCGAGCTGGTGGGGTCGATCGACAGGGAGGTGTGCTTGCGTACGGCCTTGCACACCTCGCCGGTCTCCTCGCTGAGCTTCAGACATTGCTCGATGATCGTGCTGTCGGAGAAGCCGCGTTCTTGCTCCATCTCCGCGACATAACGCTGGAGCGTCTCCAACGACGGAGAATGTGTGCTGGGAAGAGGCCGCATGGTGATCCCGGGTGTGACGGGTGAGGACGTCGTTACGCTAGCAGCACCACCTGCAGTCCTTCATGAACATCACCAAGTCCCGCTCCACCTGCTCAACGGTGCCACCGTCGTCGGTCTTGGTGGCCGAAACGACGGAAGAGGTGCCGATGATGGTCGTCAGGCGGCCTTGGGAGTTGAGCGCGCTCAGCCGGGAGGAACCCGAGACCGGCTGCTCGTTTGGCCAGGCCACCAACCCGAGTCACGGCAGGTCGACCGCACACAGCTCCATCTCGACGCGACGGGCCAGGTGGGTTATCGCTGCCGCGGGTTCCGGCGATATCGAGGTAGACAGGAGAGGTCACCATAGGGTTTGTTCCTCGTGGTCTGGGACGCGGGCACCAGGCATGCCCGCCGGGACGCCTGCCGCGGCGAGAACCTGCCAGGTGGGGTAGTGGCCAGCGAGATCGAGCAGGAGTAGCGCGGTGGCGTAGGCGTCGAAATCGGCCCGGTGCCGACTGCCGGAGAGTCCGTCCAACGGGATGGCGGTGTAGGTCAGGAGCGCATCGAGGCCATAGCCAGGCGCGTCCGGGTAAATGGCGCGGGCCAGACGAAGGGTGTCGATGACCCCGGCGGGCTCCCAATCAGGCAGGTGGCGGCTCAGTGCCGCATAGTCCACGTGCGCGTTGTGCGCGGCGATCCAGGCCCCCTGCAGGGATGCCTGGATCGCCGGGGCGGCCTGCTCCCAGCGAGGAGCGTCGGTCACGTCGTAGTTGGTGATGCGATGCACGCGAGTGGCGAAGGACGTGATCGGCCGCGGCGGCCGCACCAGCGTGCACAGCGTCGGCACCGGTCGGCCGTCTGCGATACGGACAGCGGCGACCTCCACCAGGTCCGGCGGGGTGGCGCCGTTGCCCTCCACATCGACGACGAACAGCTCAGGCCAGGTACCGAAGTCCACGGTCTCTCCTAGGTGGCCGGCCAGCCGATGTCCACCCGGCCGTGCCTGCGATAGTGACGGTGCTTGGTGCGGGCGTGAACTCCTCGGTAGCGCGGCGGCTCGCCGTCAGGCGATGGTGGCCTTCCACCGGCCGCGCCGCAGGTGGATCGTCCCGTCGGGACCGATGCGGACGGCCGCGCCGTACAGCGGCAGCGACCCCTCCCACAACCAGTGGTCGCGGGCCTCGTCGAGCACATCCCACAGACGTCGCGGTCCGCCCTGGTGCACGATCGGGAGTTCGCGGCTGGTCTGCTCGGCGCGTGCCCAGGACCCGTCCTCGTGCACCATGAGCGCGATCCGGGTGTCGCCGCTCTCTCGGTAGTCGTGTTCGATGCCGGGAGCCATGACCTCCAGCATGGAGCGCAGCTCCCAGGCGTTCTCCTCGATGTCGATCACGGGATGTCGGCCGGTCGAGACGTCCTCGCCGTCCGCCACGTGCGCGGTCTCCATCAGGGCGGCCAGACCGGGCGGGTAGTCGGCGCCGGTCCTGGTCTTCATGAAGATCGCCCAGTCGCGCTCCACCCGCCCGACGGCGCCACCGTCGTCGGTCCTGGTGGCCGACACGATGAGGGAGGTGCCGGCGATGGTCGTCGTCAGACGACCTCCCGGATTGAGCGCGCTCAGCCAGGAGGCGGGGACGGGCCGTACCGACACCATCGCCACGATCCGGTCGAACGTCCCGGGGATCTCGCCGGTCGCGTCCACCGGCGAGACGCGCGGGGTGTGGCCGATGTCGGCCAGCCGCTCCGAGGCGGCCGAGGTCACGTACTCGTCCACGTCGATGCTGGTCACCCGGTCCGCACCGAAGCGGTGGCACAGCAGGGCGGTGCCGTAGCCGGAGCCGGTGCCGACATCGAGGACGGTGTCCTCATCGCCGATGCGGGCGTGCCGGTACATCTGCAGCACCAGGCCCGGCAGCGTGGAGGAGGAGGTGGACCGCCCGGTCGGCTCGTCGTGAGCCGTGGCCTGATCGGCGTGGAGCGTGCCGACCCTGGTGACGAGGGTGCGATCCCGGTAGGCGGCCTCCAGCCATGCCTCCTCGTCGGCCGGACCGCGCCTGAGCTCCCAGTGACCGCCGCTCCAGGTCCACCAGGCGGGCACGAACCGGTGGCGAGGAGTGGAGGCGACGGCGTCGCGCCACCGTGACCCCGGGTGGGTGACGCGATCGGCGAGCCGCTCCGCGCGAGAGTGCCAGTCCATGACGGTCAGTCTCCTCCTCCGCTCCGGAAGCAGGGACGTCATCGGCCGATCCCTCTCGCCGGGATCGGCCGATGACGTCGTGTCGAGCGGAGCCCGTGACCACGGGAGTGTCATGAGCGGCCCCGAGGGTCTTCCGGCGTCGGAAGCCGGTGATCGTCCCGAGGCACCTCAGCCGTGCGGCGCTCGTGGTGGGGTCAGATCTCTTCGCTGCGGAT